>WBZT01000013.1_pt1 | contig 175488 bp, 145 predicted proteins | sample 5204241 | NCBI WGS metagenome assembly WBZT01 (sample SAMN12344358, study PRJNA552823) | activated sludge metagenome | biome: Activated sludge suspended growth; feature: Nitrification reactor; material: Wastewater; isolation source: activated sludge from nitrification reactor of wastewater...
CGCTGGCAGCGCGTGTAGGCGCGCACCGCGAACTTCGGGGTGGCGTTGGCCTTGTTCTTCAACGCGGTCTTGGCCATGAGCCAGGTCCTCTCAGTTTTCCTTGAACGGGAAGCCGAGGGCCTTGAGCAGCGCACGCCCCTCGTCGTCGTTGGTCGCGGTCGTCACCACGGTGATGTCCATCCCACGGACCCGGTCGATCCGGTCCTGGTCGATCTCGTGGAACATCGACTGTTCGGTGAGGCCGAAGGTGTAGTTTCCGCGGCCGTCGAACTGGCGCGGCGAGAGCCCCCGGAAGTCACGGATCCGGGGCAGCGCCACGGTGACGAGCCGGTCGAGGAACTCCCACATCCGGTCGCCGCGCAGCGTCGCGTGGGCACCGATCGGCATACCCTCGCGCAGCTTGAACTGAGCGATGGACTTGCGCGCCTTGGTGACCACGGGCTTCTGCCCGGTGATCGCGGTGAGGTCCTTCACCGCGCCCTCGATGAGCTTGCTGTCCCGGGCGGCGTCGCCGACGCCCATGTTGACGACGACCTTGACGACGCCGGGCACCTGCATGACGTTGGCGTAGGAGAACTCCTCGAGCAGCGCCGGCTTGACCTGGTCGCGGTACTTGGTCTTCAGCCGGGGAGTGATCTTCTCGGCGGTTGCGGTCTCAGCCATGTCTCTCACAGGTCCTTGCCGGAACGGACGGCCACCCGGGTGCGCACGGTCGTGGCGCGCCCGTCGCGCTCCACGGTCTCGACGCGGGTCTTCACCCGGGTCGGGCGGTTGGAGTCGGGGTCGACGATCGCGACATTGCTCACGTGGATCGGCGCCTCGGCGTGCACGAGCCCGCCGGTGCGGCTGCCACGGGCAGTCGTGCCGGCCTTCACGTGCTTGGTGACCCGGTTGACGCCCTCGACGAGCACCCGCTGGGTGTCGGGGTAGACGGCGATGACCTTGCCCTGCTTGCCCCGGTCGCCACCGTTGCGCTGCGAGCGGCCGGAGACGACCTGGACGAGGTCACCCTTCTTGATCTTCATCTTCGCTGTCGCCATGGTTCAGAGCACCTCCGGTGCGAGCGAGATGATCTTCATGAACTTCTTCTCGCGAAGCTCGCGCCCGACCGGGCCGAAGATGCGGGTCCCGCGCGGGTCGCCGTCGTTCTTGAGGATCACCGCGGCGTTCTCGTCGAACTTGATGTAGGAACCGTCCGGCCGGCGCTTCTCCTTGACGGTGCGCACGACGACGGCCTTGACGACATCGCCCTTCTTCACGTTGCCGCCGGGGATGGCGTCCTTCACCGCGGCGACGATGGTGTCACCGATGCCGGCATAGCGACGCCCCGAGCCGCCGAGGACTCGGATGCACAGCAGCTCCTTGGCGCCGGTGTTGTCGGCGACCTTGAGCCGGGTCTCCTGCTGGATCACTTGGCCTTCTCCAGAATCTCCACGACGCGCCAGTGCTTGGTGGCCGACAACGGGCGGGTCTCCATGATGAGCACGCGGTCGCCGACACCACACGAGTTGGCCTCGTCGTGGGCCTTGACCTTGCTGCTGCGGCGCAGGACCTTGCCGTAGAGAGGGTGCTTCACGCGGTCCTCGACCTCGACGACGACGGTCTTGTCCATCTTGTCGCTCACGACATAGCCCTGACGGGTCTTGCGGTCGGCGCGGTCGATGCTGCCCGCGGGCGCGTCCTGCGGGTTCGCGTCCGCGACCGTCAGGTCGACCTTGTCCTGCTCGCTCATGCGTCTTCCGCCTTCTTCGCTGCCTTCTCGGCCTTCTTCGCGGCCTTCGGGTCGACCGGGGCCGGCTCGGGCGCCGGCGCCGTGGCGATGCCGAGCTCACGCTCACGCATCTCGGTGTAGATCCGGGCGATGTCCTTCTTCACGGCGCGCAGCCGCCCGTGGTTGTCCAGCTGACCGGTGGCCGACTGGAACCGCAGGTTGAACAGCTCCTCCTTGGCCTTGCGCAGCTCGTCGACGAGACGCTCGTCGTCGAGTCCACGCAGGTTCGCGGTGGCCAGTTCCTTGGTCCCCACTGCCATCAGATCTCACCACCCTCACGACGGATGAAGCGGCACTTCATCGGCAGCTTGTGCATGGCCAGACGCATCGCCTCACGGGCGACCGACTCGGGCACACCGGCCAGCTCGAAGAGCACGCGTCCGGGCTTGACGTTGACCACCCACCACTCCGGCGAACCCTTACCGGAACCCATCCGGGTCTCGGCCGGCTTCTTCGTGAGCGGACGGTCGGGATAGACGTTGATCCACACCTTGCCGCCACGCTTGATGTAGCGGGTCATGGCGATACGAGCGGACTCGATCTGCCGGTTGGTGAGGTAGGTCGGCTCCAGGGCCTGGATGCCGAAGTCACCGAAGGCCAGCGCGTTTCCACCCTTGGACATGCCGTGGCGGTCCGGGTGGTGCTGCTTGCGGTGCTTGACGCGACGTGGGATCAACATGGTCAGGCCTGCTCATTCTCGGCACCGGCCGCGGCGAGGACGGGTGCCTCGTGTGCGGCGTCGGTGGTCTCGGGCGCGGACTCGGCGGCCGGCATACCCTCGCGGTCGCCTCGACCCGCACGCGGGGGACGGCTGCCACGCTCGGGACGGTCGCCGTCGCGGCGCGGACGGGACGGGCGGGGTGCGGCGGCCTGCTGCTGCGCAAGCTCGCGCGCGGTGAGGTCGCCCTTGTAGATCCACACCTTGACCCCGATGCGACCGAAGGTCGTCTTGGCCTCGTAGAAGCCGAAGTCGATGTTGGCGCGCAGCGTGTGCAGCGGGACCCGGCCCTCGCGGTAGAACTCCGAGCGGCTCATCTCGGCGCCGGCGAGCCGGCCCGAGCACTGGACCCGGATGCCCTTGGCCCCGGCGCGCAGCGCGGACTGCATGCCCTTGCGCATCGCGCGACGGAAGGAGACCCGCGCCGAGAGCTGCTCGGCGATGCCCTGGGCGACGAGCTGCGCGTCGATCTCGGGGTTCTTCACCTCGAGGATGTTCAGCTGCACCTGCTTGCCGGTGAGCTTCTCCAGCTCGCCACGGATGCGGTCGGCCTCGGCGCCGCGGCGGCCGATGACGATGCCCGGCCGGGCGGTGTGGATGTCGACCCGGACGCGGTCACGGGTGCGCTCGATCTCCACGCGGGAGATGCCGGCGCGCTCCATGCCGCGCTCCATGAGCCGACGGATCTCGACGTCTTCCTTGACGTAGTCGCGATAGCGCTGACCCGCCTTGGTCGAGTCGGCGAACCACCGGCTCTTGTGTTCGGTCGTGATGCCCAGGCGGAAGCCGTGGGGGTTGACCTTCTGCCCCATCAGCGGGCTCCCTTCCGTGCGGACTTGGCAATCTCCGGCTGCGTCACCACGACCGTGATGTGGCTGGTCCGCTTGTTGATGCGTGCGGCGCGCCCCTGGGCGCGCGGACGGAACCGCTTCATCGTCGGTCCCTCGTCGACGTATGCCGCGGACACGACGAGCGCGCGCTCGTCGAAGCCCACCGACTCGGACTCGGCCCGGACCCGGGCGTTGGCCATGGCGCTCTGGAGCACCTTGCGAACCGGCTCGGAGGCGGCCTGCTGGGCGAACATGAGCGTGGACACCGCGTCGGCGGCGTTCTTGCCCCGGATGAGGTCGATCATCCGGCGGGCCTTCATCGGCGTCACGCGGACGTGCCGCGCGACGGCCGAGGCCGTCACGGCGGGTTCCTCGGCAACCATGCGCTGCTCTTTCTCGTTGGCGGCCATCAGCGACGACGACCCTTCTTGTCGTCCTTCACGTGACCCTTGAAGGTCCGCGTCGGGGCGAACTCGCCGAGCTTGTGGCCGACCATCGACTCGGTGACGAACACCGGGACGTGCTTGCGACCGTCGTGGACGGCGAAGGTGTGCCCGAGCATGTCGGGGCTGATCACCGACCGTCGCGACCAGGTCTTGATGACGTTCTTCGTGCCCTTGCTGTTCTGCTCGTCCACCTTCTTCTGAAGGTGGTCGTCGATGAAGGGGCCCTTCTTGAGGCTACGAGGCATCTGTCAACGGCTCCTTGATCAACGCTTCTTGCCGGTCCGGCGGCGACGCACGATGAGCTTGTCGCTTTCCTTGTGGGCCTTACGGGTGCGGCCCTCCTGCTGCCCCCACGGAGTCACCGGGTGACGCCCGCCGGAGGTCTTGCCCTCGCCACCGCCGTGCGGGTGGTCGATCGGGTTCATCGCCACGCCACGCACCGTCGGGCGCTTGCCCTTCCAGCGCATGCGGCCGGCCTTACCCCAGTTGATGTTGCTCTGCTCGGCGTTGCCGACCTCGCCGATGGTGGCGCGGCAGCGGACGTCCACGTTGCGGATCTCGCCGGACGGCATACGCAGCTGGGCGTAGGGGCCGTCCTTGGCGACGAGCTGGACCTTGGAGCCGGCCGAGCGGGCGATCTTGGCGCCGCCACCGGGACGCAGCTCGATGGCGTGGACCACGGTGCCTGTGGGGATGTTGCGCAGCGGCAGGCTGTTGCCCGGCTTGATGTCCGCGGACGCGCCGTTCTCGACGGTGTCGCCCTGCTTGAGCTTGTTGGGGGCGAGGATGTAGCGCTTCTCGCCGTCGGCGTAGTGCAGCAGTGCGATCCGCGCGGTGCGGTTGGGGTCGTATTCGATGTGCGCGACCGTGGCCGGCACCCCGTCCTTGTCGTGGCGACGGAAGTCGATGACCCGGTAGGCACGCTTGTGACCACCGCCGATGTGACGGGTCGTGATGCGCCCGGCGTTGTTGCGCCCACCGGTCTTGGCGATCGGGCGCACGAGCGACTTCTCCGGCTCGGACCGCGTCACCTCGACGAAGTCCGACACCGAGGAACCGCGACGACCCGGCGTCGTGGGCTTGAACTTACGGATACCCATGTCTGTTCCTTAGCTCCCAGCCGCGCGTCAGCCGACGCTGCCGAAGATGTCGATCGACCCCTCGCGCAGGGTGACGATCGCGCGCTTGGTGGCCTTGCGCCGGCCGATGCCGAAGCGCGTGCGACGCGCCTTGCCGGCCCGGTTGAGCGTGTGGACCGTGTCGACCTTCACGCCGAAGACCTTCTCCACGGCGATCTTGATCTCGGTCTTGTTCGCGCGCGGGTCGACGACGAAGGTGTACTTGCCCTGGTCGAGCAGGCCGTAGGACTTCTCCGACACGACCGGCGCGATGAGGATGTCGCGGGGGTTCTTCTCGTGGATGCTCACTTGGTCTCCTCCTCGGCACCCGTGCCGGCGGCCGGGGAGCCGGCCTTGCGGAAGCCGACGGCCTGCGCGTCGGCGACCTCGGCAGCCTCGGCAGGCGCGTCGACGAGCGTCGCGGCCTTCGCGGCCTTCTCGGCCTTGGCGGGCCGCTCGGCCTTGGGTGCCTCGGCCTCGGGTGCCTGGGCCTTGGCCGGCTTGGCGGCCGGCGCGCCCGCGCCGGCGACGAACTGCTCGAAGGCGGCCGTCGTGAAGACGACGTCGTCGGCACACAGCACGTCGTAGGTGTTGAGCTGGTCGACGGCCAGCACGTGCACCGAGTCGATGTTGCGAACGCTCTTGAGCCCGACCTGGTCGGCGCGCTCGAGCACGACGAGGAACTTCGTGCGGTCGGTGAGCCCGGCGAGGACGGCGGCGGCCGCGGCCGTCGACGGGGTCTGCCCGGTGGCGATCGAGTCGACGACGTGCACCCGTCCGTGGCGAGCCCGGTCGGACAGGGCCCCGCGCAGCGCGGCGGCCTTCATCTTCTTGGGCGTCCGCTGGGCGTAGTCCCGCGGCTGCGGACCGTGGACGACGCCACCACCGGTGAACTGCGGCGCACGGGTCGAACCCTGGCGGGCCCGGCCGGTGCCCTTCTGTCGGTAGGGCTTCTTGCCGCCACCGGAGACTAGGCCGCGAGTCTTGGTCGCGTGCGTGCCCTGACGGGCCGCGGCGAGCTGGGCGGCGACGACCTGGTGGATGAGTGGGACGTTGACCTGGACGTCGAAGATCTCCGCGGGGAGCTCGACGGCGGTGGTGGTTGCCATGATGCTCAGGCCCCCTTGGACGCGGTGCGGACGAGGACGATGCCGCCGCGGGGACCGGGGACGGCCCCCTTGACGAGCAGCAGGCCACGCGCGGCGTCGACCGACTGGACGGTGAGGTTCTGGGTGGTCTGGCGGACGCCGCCCATGCGGCCGGCCATCCGGACGCCCTTGAAGACGCGGGCGGGGGTGGCGCAGGCGCCGATCGACCCGGGCTTGCGGTGGTTGCGGTGGGCACCGTGCGAGGCCGAGACACCGGCGAAGCCGTGCCGCTTCATCACGCCGGCGAAACCCTTGCCCTTGGTGGTCCCGGTGGCGTCGACGGTCTGGCCGACCTCGAACACCTCGGCGGTGACCTCCTGGCCCAGCGTGTAGCTGGCGGCGTCGGCGGTGCGCAGCTCGACGAGGTGTCGGCGCGGGGTGACCCCGGCCTTCTCGAAGTGGCCCTTCATCGGCTTGTTGACCTTGCGCGGGTCGATCTCGCCGAAACCGAGCTGCACCGCGGCATACCCATCGGCGTCGCCGCGCACGGCGGTGACGACGTTGGGGCCGACCTTGATGACGGTGACGGGGACGAGCTTGTTGTCGGCATCCCACACCTGGGTCATGCCGAGCTTCTCGCCGAGCACGCCCTTGACGACGCGGGCGGTCTGCTCCGGAGTTGCGGTAGTCATCGTGGGGACCTCAGAGCTTGATCTCGATGTTGACGTCCGCCGGCAGGTCGAGACGCATCAGCGAGTCGACGGCCTTGGGCGTCGGGTCGATGATGTCGATGAGGCGCTTGTGGGTGCGCATCTCGAAGTGCTCGCGGGAGTCCTTGTACTTGTGCGGCGACCGGATCACGACGAAGACGTTTTTCTCCGTCGGCAGCGGCACCGGTCCGACGACCGTCGCACCCGCACGGGTCACGGTGTCGACGATCTTGCGCGCCGAACTGTCGATGACCTCGTGGTCATAAGACTTCAAGCGGATGCGGATCTTCTGTCCCGCCATCGAAAGTTCCGTCTCTCTCTCGCCTGCACCTGCCGTTGACGACCCGGTCACACCTCCGACCCCCGAGGTCGGGCGTGTCGGGCCCGAGTCGCATTTGCGTCCCGGGCACTCACGTGCCCCGCTCGTCGGTGTCGGCGGTCCGGCCGGAGCCGGCGCTTGCGCTCCCCTCGGGCCACTGTCGTGTCCGTGCCGGCGCGAACCCGCAGGTCCAGCGCCCGGCCGAGGGCCGGCGGTCCCGCCCCCGGTTCCACCCAGGGCACGGCTCCGCGCGTCAAGCAACCTGCCTATCGTGCCAGATGCCCCCCCACCGGCTCAAATCCGGGTATGCCGCCCGCCTCAGACCGGGTGGGCGATGGCCAGGGGCACCGGGGCGATCGCGAGCAGCCGCTGGGTGACCGAGCCGAGCAGCAGCCCGGTGAATCCACCGAGCCCTCGGGGCGCCACGACGAGGACGTCGGCGTCCGCCGCTCGTTCGGCGAGCACGATGCTGGCCTTACCCCACGCGAGGACCCGAGTCACCTGCACACTCGGATGACGTGCGGGCAGGTCGCCCAGCAGCGTGTCCAACTCGGGCAGCCGAGCTGCCCGAGTCTGCGCGGCATACACGGCGGGGTCGTGACCCCGGACGTCCGCAGTGGTGAGCAGTTCGGCCCGGACGACCTCGACCGCCCCGCCGGGTGCGGCGAACCGGAAGGCGAGCTCGAGGGCGCTGCGCCCGGAGGCGAAGCCGTCGACGCCGACGACCACCCGTGGATCGGTCGGCAGCGGTTCCTGGTGGGCCCGCACGACCGCCACCGGGCAATGGGCGTGCAGGGCGACATGTTGCGCGGTCGAGCCCAGACTCGCGATGAGCGGATTCGATCCTCGATTACCCACGACGACGAGCCCGGCCCGGCGGGACAACTCGACGAGGGCCTGGCCGGGACCGCCTTGGTCGAGCGTGATCTGCCGTGGCCGGAAGGCCCCCGACTCCATCGCCACCTCACGCGAGCGGTCGAGCACCCGGGCAGCAATGGCCGTCGAACTGGCGACTTCGACGCCCGCCTGGTAACCGGACAGGACCGGGCCGTGCAGGCCCTCCTCGACCGCGACGAGGGTGAGGGGCAGCCCCTGTCGACGGGCGAGCGTGGCGCCCCAACGCGCCGCGGCATAGCCGGGATCCGCGCCGTCGACACCCACGACGACGCCGAGTCGGACCGCAGCCGGGGAGCCCTCAGCCATCACCTCATCGTAGGTGGGACGTGCCCACCTGCCGCACCTGCTCCCCCTCGGGCACCGCCCGGGTGCCGCGAGTGGCCGTGGTCGTCACCGCGACCCCGAGCACGAGCAGGCCACCCCCCAGCAGGGCTTGCAGCGTGGGCCGTTCGCCGCGGACGAGGAGGGCGGTGGTCATGCCGACGACCGGGACGAGCAGGGAGAAGGGCGCCACCTCGGCGGCGCGGTGTCGGCCGAGCAGGGTGTTCCACACGCCGTAGCCGAACAGCGAGGACAGCAACGCCGTGTATGCCGTGCTCGCCACGTTGACGAGCGTGACGTGGGTGCGGGCCTCCCCCACGCGGGCCGGCCCGTCGAGCACGAGCGAGAGGGCGAACAACGGCACCGGCACGACGAGCCCGGACCAGACGGTGAGCGAGAGCCCGTCGGTGAAGCCGTGCCGCTCGCCCCGGGGCAGCCGGCGGACAGCGACGTTTCCGGCCGCCCACGACGCGGCCGCCGCGACCGTGAGTCCGAGCGCGCCCAGGGGCACCGAGCCACCCCGGCCGAGCGCGACGACCACGAGCCCGAGCACCCCGACGCCGATCCCCGCCACTTGGAGCCGACTGGGCCGCTCGCGCAGGACGACGCTCGCGAGGAGCACGGTGAGGGCGGCCTGGATCTGCAGGACGAGGGAGGCGAGGCCGGGCGGCATACCGGTGGCCAGCGCGGTGTAGAGCAGACCGAACTGGCCCACGCTCAGGCACAGCCCGACGAGGGCGACGTCCCGCCACCGCCCGGCGGGACGCGGCACGAACAGCACGGCCGGGAAGACGACCAGGACGAAGCGGAGCGCGGCGAACAGCAGGGGCGGGAAACCCGCCAGCCCCCAGTCGATGACGACGAAGTTGGCCCCCCACACGAGCACCACCACGAGCGCGAGCAGGCGGTCACGGGCGGTCACCGGCGACACTCTGCCGTATGCCGTGTGCCCAAGCCCGCGGTTATCTCACCTCGCGAGCGGAACCGAGCGGCCCATGTCCCGAAGAGGTCCGCCGCCTGAGGTCGGCGCCGATCGGAGTCCTCACGCGGGAGCGAGGAAGGCGGTGAGGGCCGCGGCATACATCGCCTGGTCGGCGACCCCGGCGAGCTCGCGGATGCTGTGCATGGACAACAGTGGGGCGCCCACGTCGACCGTCGCCAACCCGGTCCGCTCGGCGCTGATCGGACCGATCGTCGACCCGCACGGCAGGTCGGAGCGGACCACGAAGCTCTGCAGCGGCACGCCGGCCTGCTCGCACGCCAGACGCATCGCGGCGGCGCCGACCGCGTCGGTGGCATAGCGGAGGTTGACGTTGACCTTGAGGACGGGCCCGTCATTCATCGCCACGAGGTGGCCTGGCTCGTGTCGCTCCGGGTAGTTGGGGTGTGTCGCATGGGCCATGTCGGCCGAGGCGAGCAGCGACCCGGCGAGGCCCTGCCAGTAGTCCTCCCGCGTCCCGCCGGCGGCGAGGACGACCCGCTCGAGCACGGCCGGCAGCAGCGGCGACCCCGCCCCCCGCTCGCTCGCGCTGCCCACCTCCTCGTGGTCGAAGAGCACGATCATCGGCCGGTATGCCGTCTGGCCCGACCAGCCCGTCGACCGGTCGGCCACGGCCAGCAGGGCGCGCACCGCGGCATACGTGCTCGCGAGGTTGTCCAGACGCGAGGCGGCGACCAACTCGAGGCGGCGGCCGAGCCTCGTGGCGGGCTGGACGTCGAAGAACATCGCGTCCCAGGCGAGCACGTCACCCGAGTCGACGCCCACCTGCTCCCCCGCGTATGCCGCGAAGCTCGCCACCTCGGTGCCGACCCCCCAGAGCGGCACGAGGTGTTGCTGGGGGTTGAGCACGAGGCCGTCGTCGTTGACGTTGCGGTCGAGGTGGACGGCCAGCTGAGCCACCCGGGCGAGGGGACGGCGGTCGAGGAAGAGCCGGGGCGCCGGGCCCGTGGGTGTGCGCACGACGACCCGGCCGGCCAGGCCGAGGTCGCGGTCCAGCCAGGAGTTGCGCAGCAGCCCGCCATAGGGCTCGACCGCGAGCTGCTGCCAGCCGGCGACCAGCCGGTCAGGGCGCGGCTTGACCCGCAGGTTGGGCGAGTCGGTGTGGGCACCGACGATGCGCCATGGGGCGCTCGGTGGCAGGTCGGGGGACGCGACCCAGGCGAGGAGCGAGCCGCCGCGGACGAGGTAGTAGCGCCCCGGCGCGGTCGGCCAGGCCACGCGTTCGTCCACCTGGACGAAACCCTCGGCCGCGAGCAGGTCCACGGCGCTCGAGACGGCGTGGAAGGGAGTCGGCGAGGCGTCGATGAGGCGAAGCAGCCCCGCCGTGTGTTCGTCGGTGGGGGCGTCGGGCTGACGGTCGGTCACCGGCCCAGCCTAGAACGCCTACCGGAGCCGGGCATTCCTCGCGTGAGGGCCCGGCAACTCCCCACTCGGGCACTTCCCCGAACCGATCCACCCCGGACCCGCCCGGCAACTCCCCACTCGGGCACTTCCCGAACCGATCCACCCCCGACCCGCCCGGCAACTCCCCACTCGGGCACTTCCCCGGGCCGCACGGCATACCTCGCATGCTGCCGAACCGCGAACGGCGAGGGACGACGAAGGGGGCCCGGACCAGGTCCGGGCCCCCTTCGGGGGTGCTACGGGTGCCTCAGCCGAGGCGATCGGTCACTTGGTGACCTTGATGACCTTGCCCGAGCCGACGGTGCGGCCACCCTCGCGGATGGAGAACGGCTGGCCGTCGTCCATGGCGATGGGCTGGATGAGCGTGACGGACATCTCGGTGTTGTCACCGGGCATGACCATCTCGGTGCCCTCGGGCAGCTTCACCACGCCGGTGACGTCCGTCGTGCGGAAGTAGAACTGCGGGCGGTAGTTGTCGTAGAACGGCGTGTGCCGGCCGCCCTCGTCCTTGGACAGGATGTAGACCTGAGCCTCGAACTCGGTGTGCGGGGTGAGCGTGCCGGGCTTGATGACGACCTGGCCGCGCTCGACGTCCTCACGCTTGACGCCACGCAGGAGCAGGCCGACGTTCTCGCCCGCACGGGCCTCGTCGAGCAGCTTGCGGAACATCTCGACGCCGGTGACCGTCGTCTTCGTGGCCTTGTCGTGGATGCCGATGATCTCGACCTCCTCGTTGACCTTGAGGACGCCCCGCTCCACACGGCCGGTGACGACGGTGCCACGACCGGTGATCGTGAAGACGTCCTCGACGGGCATGAGGAAGGGCTTGTCGGTGGCCCGCTCGGGCTCCGGGATGTACTCGTCGACGGCGTCCATGAGCTCCTGGACGGTCTTGCCCCACTCGGCGTCGCCCTCGAGCGCCTTGAGCGCCGAGACCCGCACGACCGGCAGGTCGTCGCCGGGGAACTCGTAGGCGGAAAGCAGCTCGCGGACCTCCATCTCGACGAGCTCGAGGATCTCCTCGTCGTCGACCATGTCGGTTTTGTTGAGCGCGACGACGATGTAGGGGACGCCGACCTGGCGGGCCAGGAGCACGTGCTCCTTGGTCTGGGGCATCGGGCCGTCGGTCGCCGCGACCACGAGGATCGCGCCGTCCATCTGCGCGGCACCGGTGATCATGTTCTTGATGTAGTCGGCGTGGCCGGGGCAGTCGACGTGGGCGTAGTGCCGCTTGTCGGTCTGGTACTCGACGTGCGCGATCGAGATGGTGATGCCGCGCTGACGCTCTTCCGGAGCCTTGTCGATCTGGTCGAACGGCGTGAACGGGTTCAGGTCCGGGAACTTGTCGTGCAGGACCTTGGTGATGGCCGCCGTCAGCGTCGTCTTGCCGTGGTCGATGTGACCGATGGTGCCGATGTTGACGTGCGGCTTGGTCCGCTCGAACTTTGCCTTCGCCACTGGGGGTCCTCCTAGGACTCTTTGGTGTTACGCCGTCGACCTACGACAGGACGTGGCGCTTGCGGGTTGGGTTTGGTGGCAAGCCTACGGGAGTGTACCCGTCTCACTCACCACGGGTCTTCTTGACGATCTCGTCCGCGACGTTACGGGGAACCTCGGCATACGAGTCGAACTGCATGGAGTAATTGGCCCGGCCCTGGGTCTTGGACCGCAGGTCCCCGACGTAGCCGAACATCTCCGACAAGGGGACCAGCGCCCGCACGACCTTGGCACCGGCCGCGTCCTCCATCGCCTGGATGTGCCCACGCCGAGAGTTGATGTCGCCGATGACGTCGCCCATGTACTCCTCGGGCGTGCGCACCTCGACGGCCATCATCGGCTCGAGCAGGACCGGGTCGGCCTTGCGGACGGCCTCCTTGAGCACCATCGACCCGGCGATCTTGAAGGCCATCTCCGAGGAGTCGACGTCGTGGTAGGCGCCGTCGACGAGGGTGGCCTTGATGCCCACGAGCGGGTAGCCCGCGAGCACGCCGTATTGCATGGCGTCCTGGATGCCGGCATCCACCGAGGGGATGTACTCCCGGGGCACGCGACCGCCGGTGACGGCGTTCTCGAACTCGTACATCACGCCCTCGGAGGTCTCCAGCGGCTCGAAGCTCACCTGGACCTTGGCGTACTGGCCCGACCCACCGGTCTGCTTCTTGTGGGTGTAGTCGTACTTGAGGACCGGCTTGCGGATCGTCTCGCGGTAGGCCACCTGCGGCTTGCCGACGTTGGCCTCGACCTTGAACTCGCGACGCATCCGGTCGACCAGGATGTCCAGGTGCAGCTCGCCCATCCCCTTGATGATGGTCTGGCCGGTCTCCTGGTCCTGCTCGACCTGGAAGGTCGGGTCCTCCTCGGCGAGCTTCTGGATCGCGACGCCGAGCTTCTCCTGGTCACCCTTGGTCTTGGGCTCGATGGCCACGTTGATGACCGGCTCGGGGAAGGTCATGGACTCCAGCACGATCTGCTGTGCGGGGTCGCTCAGCGTGTCGCCGGTGGTCGTGTCCTTGAGCCCGATGACGGCGTAGATGTGCCCGGCCGAGGCCTTGTCGACGGGGTTCTCCTTGTTGGAGTGCATCTGGAAGATCTTGCCGATGCGCTCCTTCTTGCCCTTGGTCGAGTTGACGACCTGGGCGCCCGAAGGCACCTCGCCGGAGTAGACCCGGATGTAGGTGAGCTTGCCGAAGAACGGGTGCACGGCGATCTTGAAGGCCAGCGCCGCGAACGGGTCGCCGGTCGAGGCCTTGCGGGTGAGGACGGTCGCCTTGACCTCCTCGCCCTCCCCTGGCTTGTGGCCCTCGGTGTCGGGCAGGTCCAGCGGGCTGGGCAGGAAGTCGATGACCGCGTCGAGCATCGGCTGCACACCCTTGTTCTTGAAGGCGGTGCCGCAGATGACCGGGTTGACCTCACCGGCGATGGTGAGCGTGCGGATGCCGGCCTTGAGCTGCTCGACCGTGAGCTCCTCGCCCTCGAGGTAGAGCTCCATGAGGTGGTCGTCGGACTCGGCGACCCGCTCGACCAACTGGTGCCGGTATTCGGCGGCGCGCTCGGCTAGATCGGCCGGGATGTCCTCGACCGTGTAGTCCTCGCCCTTCTGGGTCTCGCCGCGCCACATGAGCGCCTTCATCCGCAGCAGGTCGACGACGCCGGTGAAGGCGCTCTCCTGACCGATCGGCAGCTGGAGGACCAGCGGGTGTGCACCGAGCCGGTCGACCATCGTCTTCACGGAGAAGTAGAAGTCGGCACCGAGCTTGTCCATCTTGTTGACGAAGCAGATCCGCGGCACGCCGTACTTGTCGGCCTGGCGCCACACCGTCTCGGACTGGGGCTCGACCCCCTCCTTGGCGTCGAAGACCGCGACCGCGCCGTCGAGCACCCGCAGGTTGCGCTCCACCTCGACGGTGAAGTCGACGTGCCCCGGGGTGTCGATGAGGTTGATCTGGTGGCCCTTCCAGAAGGTCGTCGTCGCGGCCGACGTGATCGTGATGCCGCGCTCCTGCTCCTGCTCCATCCAGTCCATCGTGGCGGCGCCGTCGTGGACCTCACCGATCTTGTAGTTGATGCCGGTGTAGAACAGCACGCGCTCGGTGGTCGTGGTCTTGCCGGCGTCGATGTGCGCCATGATGCCGATGTTGCGGACCTTGGTCAGGTCGGTGAGGACATCGAGTGCCACGTCAGTCGTCTCGTCTCAGTGTCGTGGGGTGTCGTGCGGTGTCGTGCGGGTGTGACGTCGTGCGGTGAGGCATCCGTCGGGGTTTGGCCGGTCGCCCGGCCGGTATGCCGTGTGTGGGCCAGTGCTCGGGCGGACCCGGCGCGCCTGGCGGCACGGCATACCGGCCGCGCGGCTCACCAGCGGTAGTGCGCGAACGCTCGGTTGGACTCGGCCATCTTGTGGGTGTCCTCGCGCCGCTTGACGGCGGCACCGAGTCCGTTGCTCGCGTCGAGCAACTCGTTCATGAGGCGGTCGGTCATCGTCTTCTCGCGACGCTGCCGCGAGTAGCCGACGAGCCAGCGCAGGGCCAGGGTGGTCGACCGGTTCGGCTTGACCTCGACCGGCACCTGGTAGGTGGCGCCACCGACCCGGCGGCTCTTGACCTCGACGGCCGGCTTGATGTTGTCGAGCGCACGCTTGAGCGTGACGACGGGGTCGGTGCCGGTCTTCTGCCGGCAGCCCTCGAGGGCGCCGTAGACGATCGTCTCGGCGATCGACTTCTTGCCGTCGAGCAGGATCTTGTTGACGAGCTGGGTGACCAGCGGGCTGCTGTAGACCGGGTCGATGACCAGCGGGCGCTTCGGAGCGGGTCCCTTACGAGGCATCAGGACTTCACCTTCTTGGCGCCGTAGCGGGAGCGGGCTTGCTTGCGGTTCTTCACGCCCTGGGTGTCGAGCGTGCCGCGGATGATCTTGTAGCGCACACCGGGCAGGTCCTTGACCCGGCCGCCACGCACGAGCACGATCGAGTGCTCCTGCAGGTTGTGGCCGACACCGGGGATGTATGCCGTCACCTCGATCTGCGAGGTGAGCTTGACGCGGGCGACCTTGCGCAGCGCCGAGTTGGGCTTCTTGGGGGTCGTCGTGTAGACGCGCGTGCACACCCCGCGGCGCTGGGGCGAGCCCTTGAGCGCGGGGGTCTTCGTCTTGCCGACCTTGTCCTGGCGCCCCTTGCGCACCAGTTGGTTGATCGTAGGCAACCTTCACTCCGTGTCGTCGATGTGGTCGTGCTCGACCGGTGGCCCGGCGAGCTCCTTGGTCCTCCCCGTTCGACGCACCCGAGGTCGGGCGTGTCGGACGAGCTGCCCTCACCCGCACTTCCCGATCGACTCCCGGCCCCAACGGACGAACGCGTCCGCAGAGGGTGGGGGGCGACCTGGTTGCCCGGCGAGAGCCGTGGTCCGGTCGGTCGCCCGACCGGGCACGCTCACGCGCCCGGGCGAGCCCAGGCACGGCATAACAATCTACCGGCTGCCGTGTGGGCGGCCAAATCCGATCCCCGCCGGGGTCCCCCACCCGCCACCCTGCCCGCCACCCCCTGCCCGCCACCCCCTGCCGCCCACCCCCTGCCGCCCACCCCCTGCCCCCCACCCCCTGCCCCCCACCCCCTGCCCCCCACCCCCTGCCCCCCACCCCCTGCCGGGAGTAACCGCTTGAGTGTGCAGGTTTGCCGTGACGAAGGGGGTCTCGTCACGGCAAACGCGCTCATCTGTGCGGTTTTGCGCGCGAGGAGACGGCGGGGATGGCGGGCGAGGCGACGGCGGGGATGGCGACGGCGAGGTCACCCGGACGGCGGTATGCCGCCCGCGCAGGTCCCCCGGACGGCGGTATGCCGCCCGCGCAGGCCCCCCGGACGGCGGTATGCCGCCCGCGCAGGTGCGCGGGCGGCATACCGGATGGTGCGTGGCTGCTCCGGCGGGCCGAAGTCAGCTCTCGATCCGTGCTCGATCGGTGCTCGATCGGTGCGGGATCGGTCCCCGATCAGTGCTCGATTAGTGCGCCATGATCGCGGCGCGACCGGCCTCGAGGCGGGCCACCGGCACCCGGAACGGGGAGCAGGAGACATAGTCGAGGCCGGCCGTGTGGAAGAAGTGCACCGACTCGGGGTCGCCGCCGTGCTCGCCGCAGACCCCGGTCTTGAGGCCGGGCTTGGTCTCGCGGCCCTCGGTGACGGCCAGCCGGACCAGCCGACCGACGCCGGTGGCGTCGAGGGTCTCGAACGGGCTCACCGGGAAGACGCCCTTGTCGAGGTAGGCCGAGAAGAAGCCCCCCTCGGCGTCGTCGCGGCTGAACCCCCAGGTCGTCTGGGTGAGGTCGTTGGTGCCGAAGGAGAAGAAGTCGGCCGCGTCGGCGATCTGCCCGGCCGTGAGGGCAGCCCGAGGCAGCTCGATCATCGTGCCGATCGAGACCTCCGTGCCGGCGCCGGGCTCGAAGCCCAGCTCCCGCGCGATCGCCTCGGCCTCCTCGCGGACCAGGCGCAACTCCCGGACGTCGCCGATGAGCGGCACCATGATCTCGACCGAGCCGGTCCCACCCCGCGCCTTGTGCGCCGTGAAGGCCGACAGGATGGCCCGGATCTGCATGGCGAACAGGCCGGGGATGGTGAGGCCGAGACGCACGCCGCGCAGGCCGAGCATCGGGTTGGCCTCGTGCAGCCGGTGGACCGCTGCGAGCAGGTGGGCGTCGACCGTGCCCTGCTCACCCTTGGCCTCGGCGACCGCCGCAGCGACCGAAAGGGAGGTGAGGTCGGGGAGGAACTCGTGCAGCGGCGGGTCGAGCAACCGGATGTTGACCGGCTTGCCGTCCATCGCGGCGAAGATGCCCTCGAAGTCGCCCTGCTGGAGCGGACGGAGGGCGTCGAGCGCGGCCGCCCGGCCGGCCTCGTCCTCGGCGAGGATGAGCTGCTCGACGAGCTGACGACGGTCGCCGAGGAACATGTGCTCGGTGCGGCACAGTCCGATCCCCTGGGCGCCGAAGCGCACGGCGCGTGCGGAGTCCTCGGGGTTGTCCGAGTTTGCCCGCACGGCAAGTCGACGGCGGGCGTCGGCGACCGTGACGAGCCGGTGCACCGCCGTCACGAGGTCGTCCTGGGCCGTGGCCGGGTCGATCGCCCCTTCGAAGTACTCGACGACCGGGCTGGCCTGGACCGGCACCTCACCGAGGAAGACCTCGCCGGTGGCACCGTCGATCGAGACGAGGTCGCCCTCACGCAGGACGACGCCGCCGTCGCCGGCGACCGTGACGGTCTTGGCGGCGAAGTCGATGAGTAGGTCCTCGGCACCGCACACACACGGGGCGCCCATGCCGCGGGCGATGACGGCCGCGTGCGAGGTCTTGCCGCCGCGGCTGGTGAGGATGCCCTCGGAGGCGATCATCCCGACGAGGTCGTCGGGGTTGGTCTCGGTGCGCACGAGGATGACCCGCTCGCCGCGCCCCGCCCACTCGGCCGCGTCGGTCGAGTTGAGGACGATCCGGCCGACTGCCGCACCGGGGCTCGCCGCGACGGCCTTCGTGAGGGTGGTCACGTCACCGGACTTGTCGAAGCGGGGGAACATGAGCATCGTGAGTTGGGCACCGGTGACCCGCCGCAGCGCCTCGTCGTCGTCGATGACCCCTTCGTCGACGAGTTGGCAGGCGATCTTGAAGGCCGCGGCCGCCGTGCGCTTGCCCACGCGGGTCTGCAGCATCCACAGCTTGCCGCGCTCGATGGTGAACTCGATGTCGCAGAGGTCTTTGTAGTGCGCCTCCAGGCGCGCCATGTTGTCGAGCAACTGCCGGTATGCCGCGGGCGACTCACCCTCGAGCTCGTGCAGCGGTCGGGCGTTTCGGATGCCGGCGACGACGTCCTCGCCTTGGGCGTTCATGAGGAAATCGCCGTAGACGCCCTTCTCCCCCGTGCCCGGGTCGCGGGTGAAGCAGACGCCGGTGCCCGAGTCCTCGCTCATGTTGCCGAAGACCATCGTCTGCACGTTGACCGCCGTGCCCAGATCGTGCGAGATGCGCTCCTGGCGCCGGTAGAGGACCGCGCGCTCACCCACCCACGAACGGAACACCGCCTCGATCGCCGCGTCGAGCTGGGCCCGCGGCGCCTGCGGGAAGGGCGAGCCGGTCTCGCGCTCGATGACGCCCTTGAACTGCGCGACGAGTTCCTGCAGATCGGCCGCGGACAACTCGAGGTCCTGCTTCGCGCCGCGCGCGGCCTTCATCGCGTCGATGAGCGACTCGAACTCGTGGCTCTCGATGTCCAGGACGGTCTTGCCGAACATCTGCAGCAGCCGCCGGTAGGAGTCCCATGCGAAGCGCTCGCCCGCGATCGCCGCGAGGCCCTGGACGGATTGGTCGTTGAGACCGATGTTGAGGACGGTTTCCATCATCCCGGGCATCGAGAACATCGCCCCGGAACGGACGGAGACCAGCAGCGGGTCGCTCGGGTCGCCGAGCGTGCGGCCCATCGCCTTCTCGACCCCCGCCAGGTGTTCGGTCACCTCGCCGGCCAGTTCGGCGGGCGCGGCGCCGGTCTTGAGGTAGACCCGGCAGGCATCGGTGGTGATGGTGAACCCGGGCGGGACGGGCAGCCCGATCTTCACCATTTCGGCGAGATTGGCTCCCTTCCCGCCCAGCAGTGCCTTCTGGTCCTTGTCGCCCTCGGCGAAGTCGAAGACGTAGCGGGTGGTCATCGGGTGTCCTCTCGGCGGGTGCAGTCAACGTCGTGCGGGCGGTGGTGGCCCTGGACCATCGTGCAGCCTCGCGACGGGTCGGAGCCCCCCAAGGGGCGGACCTTCGTCCCGCAAACTCGGGCCACCGACCACGCCGTCAGTACATTGACAATAGTCCAGCCACACGATTGTGCGAAGGACGAATACGTCACCTTCCGCACGGCGGCATGGTCCGTATGCCGTCCACCCACCGTCCGGCGCGCCCGGATTGCCCGAAGGTCCAATCGACGCTGCGGCCACACCCCCCTAGCGTGACGACGTCTCCCCCTGCACGCACCCACCCTTCCAGGAGCACCGATGAATGCCCCCGTCCACACCCCTCGCAACTCGATACGTCGCAGATTGGCCGCGGCGTTGTCCCTCGCCGCCGCCCTCGTGACTGGGCCGGGGCTGGCTGCCCACGCCGCCGCACCGACCTTCGGCTCGATGGATGTCGCCGTCGCCGTCATCCCCAATCTGGCCTACGGCGGGATGGCACCGGCCACCGTGAACGTCGACGGATCGACTTCCTATTGTCTGGAGGCGTGCTCGATCGTCGACTGGCAGTGGAGCTTCGGGGACGGCACCGGCGCAAGCGGGCCCCAAGCCAGCCACGTCTACACCCACACCGGTCTCTACACCCTCACGCTGACGGTCACCGCGAACAACGGTCTCACCGACACCGCCAGCGCCCTCGTCAACGTCGCCACCCCGACTCTCGCGGTGATGACCACGACGCCGTCGCGCGGCTACCTGCCGCTCAGTGTCGCCTTCGACGGCACGGGCTCGGTCACCAACTGGGACCGCACCCTCAGCTATGAATGGACCTTCGGCGATGGGGCGACCGCGACCGGCGCGACGGCCACCCACGTCTACACCACCCCGGGTGTCTACAACCCCAGCCTCAAGGTCACCGATTCAGCAGGCGGCTACCAGATCGTCGGCACCTACGTCTACGTCCAGGACCCGATGGCCCCGCCGACCTCGCTGCGCGCGACCTCGCCGACCAAGGGCTCGGTCTCGCTCACCTGGGTCAACCGGATGGTCGCCGTGGACCACCTCGAGATCCAGCGGTGCACCGGGTCCAACTGCACGTCGTTCACGACCATCAGCTCCCTGCCCGGCACGTCCACGTCCTTCACCAACTCCGGCCTGACCAGCGGTAAGACCTACCGCTACAAGATCCGGGTGGTCGACTACCTCGGCAACACCGGCGCCTCCTCGATCGTGTCGGTCAAGGTCCGCTGACACACCGCACCGCCACACGCCAAGAGGTATGCCGCCCGCGCGAGTCGCGCGGGCGGCATACCTGTGGGGTCCTCGGGGCGCCTGAGGTCTACAACCGCCCGTAGTCGTCGAGGTTGAGGTCGTCCAGCCGGACGGCCTCGCCCGAACCCGTGCCGAAGTGGCCGTAGTCGTAGGCGTCGTAGTTGGGCATCGAGTACATGGCCGCCTTCGCCTCCTCGGTCGGCTCGACCTCGATGTTGCGGTAGCGGGACAGACCCGTGCCGGCCGGGATGAGCTTGCCGAGGATGACGTTCTCCTTGAGCCCCCGCAGCGGGTCGCTCTTGGCCTCGAGCGCCGCCTGGGTGAGCACCCGGGTCGTCTCCTGGAAGGAGGCGGCCGAAAGCCACGACTCGGTGGCGAGCGAAGCCTTGGTGATCCCCATGAGCTCGGGACGGCCCGACGCCGGCTTGCGCCCGTCGGTGAACACCCGGGTGTTCTCGGCCTCGAACATCGAACGCTCGACGAGGTCGCCCGGGATGAGGTCGGACTCGCCGGCCTCGATGACGGTCACCCGACGCAGCATCTGCCGGACGATCACCTCGATGTGCTTGTCGTGGATCGACACACCCTGCTGGCGGTAGACGTTCTGCACCTCGTCGACCAGGTGCATCTGCACCTTGCGCGGGCCGAGGATGCGCAGCACCTGCTTGGGGTCGATCGCACCCTGGACGAGCTGAGCGCCGACCTCGATGTGCTCACCGTCGCCGACCAGCAGGCGGGCGCGCTTGCTCACCGGGTAGGAGTGCTCGTCGCTGCCGTCGTCCGGGACGATGACGATCCGACGGGTCTTGTCGGTGTCCTCGATCCGCACCCGACCGGTGGCTTCGGCGATCGGGGCCACGCCCTTGGGGGTGCGCGCCTCGAACAGCTCGACGACACGCGGCAGACCCTGCGTGATGTCGTCGCCGGCGACGCCACCGATGTGGAAGGTCCGCATCGTCAGCTGGGTGCCGGGCTCGCCGATCGACTGGGCGGCGATGATGCCGACCGCCTCGCCGATGTCGACGAGCTTGCCGGTGGCCAGCGAACGGCCGTAGCAACGGGCGCAGGTGCCGACCTTGCTGTCGCAGGTGAGCACCGAACGGACCCGCACCTCGTCGATCCCGGCGTCGAAGAGCCGACCGATGACGACGTCGCCCAGGTCGATGCCCGCCTCGGCGAGCACGGTGCCATCGGAGCCGGCCACGTCCTCCGCGAGGGTGCGCGCGTAGACCGAGGTCTCGACGTCGTCGTGCAGGATCCGGTTGCCCTGCGCGTCGGTGGCAGCGATCGGGAGGGTGAGCCCCCGCTCGGTGCCGCAGTCGTCCTCACGGATGATGACGTCCTGCGAAACGTCGACCAGGCGTCGGGTGAGGTAGCCGGAGTCGGCGGTCCGCAGGGCGGTGTCGGCCAGACCCTTGCGCGAGCCGTGGGTGGAGATGAAGAACTCCAGCACGGACAGACCCTCGCGGAAGTTCGACCGGATCGGCCGCGGGATGATCTCGCCCTTGGGGTTGGACACGAGGCCCTTCATCCCAGCGATCTGGCGCAGCTGCATCCAGTTGCCACGAGCACCGGAGTTGACCATCCGGAAGATCGTGTTCGTCGGCGGGGTGTTGGCGACCATCTCCTTGGCGACCTCGTTGGTCGCCTCGTTCCAGATCTCGATGAGATCCTCGCGCCGCTCGTTGTCGGTCATCGCACCGCGGTCGTAGAGCTTCTGCACCTTGGCGGCGCGGGCCTCGTATTCCTCGATGATCTCCGCCTTGCGCGGCGGGGTGATGACGTCAGTGATCGCCACCGTGGTGCCCGACCGGGTGGCCCAGTGGAAACCGGCCTCCTTGAGGGCATCGAGTGACGCCGCGACCTGGACCTTGCTGTAGCGCTCGGCGAGGTCGTTGACGATCGTCGAGAGCCGCTTCTTGTCGACCGGCTCGTTGACGAACGGGTAGTTGACCGGCAGTGCCTCGTTGAACAGCGCCCGACCCAAGGTCGTCTCGAGGATGATCGAGCCCACGATGCCCTCGGCATCGGCCTCGACCCCCTCGGGCAGCTCGGTGCCCAAGGGCGGGACGACGCCGGCGAACCGGATCCGCACGACCGAGCCCAGCCCGATCTCGCCCGCATCGAAGGCCATCCGCGCCTCGGCGGGGGTGGCGAACGACCGCAGGTGACCCCCGGCGTCCTCGGAGTCCCCGGGGATCAGGGCGGGCCCGATGTCGGAGGTGAGGTGGTAGAGGCCGATGATCATGTCCTGCGTCGGCATCGTCACGGGTCGACCGTCGGCCGGCTTGAGGATGTTGTTGGACGAGAGCATGAGGATGCGGGCCTCGGCCTGGGCCTCGGCCGACAACGGCACGTGGACGGCCATCTGGTCGCCGTCGAAGTCGGCGTTGAAGGCGGTGCAGACCAACGGGTGGATCTGGATCGCCTTGCCCTCGACGAGCTGCGGCTCGAAGGCCTGGATGCCGAGGCGGTGCAGCGTCGGTGCCCGGTTGAGCAGCACCGGGTGCTCGGTGATGACCTCTTCGAGGACGTCCCACACGACCGGGCGGCTGCGCTCCACCATCCGCTTGGCCGACTTGATGTTCTGCGCGTGGTCGAGGTCGACGAGGCGCTTCATCACGAACGGCTTGAACAGCTCGAGCGCCATCTGCTTGGGCAGACCGCACTGGTGCAGCTTGAGCTGCGGGCCCACGACGATGACCGAACGGCCGGAGTAGTCGACCCGCTTGCCGAGCAGGTTCTGACGGAACCGGCCCTGCTTGCCCTTGAGCATGTCGGACAGCGACTTGAGCGGCCGGTTGCCCGGCCCGGTCACCGGGCGCCCACGACGGCCGTTGTCGAAGAGGCTGTCGACGGCCTCCTGGAGCATCCGCTTCTCGTTGTTGACGATGATCTCGGGAGCGCCGAGGTCGAGCAGTCGCTTGAGCCGGTTGTTGCGGTTGATCACCCGGCGGTAGAGGTCGTTGAGGTCGGAGGTGGCGAACCGGCCACCGTCGAGCTGGACCATCGGACGCAGGTCCGGCGGGATGACCGGCACGCAGTCCAGGACCATCCCCGTGGGGCTGTTCGTCGTCTGCTGGAAGGCCGTGACGACCTTGAGTCGCTTGAGCGCACGGGTCTTGCGCTGCCCCTTGCCGGTGGCGATGATCTCGCGCAGCAGCTCGGACTCGGCGTCGAGGTCGAAGGTCTCCAGGCGCTTCTGGATCGCCGCAGCGCCCATCCCGCCCTCGAAGTAGAGCCCGAAACGGTCGCGCATCTCGCGGTAGAGGATCTCGTCGCCCTCGAGGTCCTGGACCTTGAGATTGCGGAAGCGGTCCCACACCTGCTCGAGCCGTTCGATCTGCTGATCGGCGCGGCGACGGATGGAGTTCATCTCGCGCTCGGCGCCCTCGCGGACCTTGCGGCGCACGTCGGCCTTGGCGTTGTCGGCCTCGAGCTCGGCGAGGTCGGCCTCGAGCTTCTTGGCCCGCTCGTCGATGTCGACGTCGCGCCGGTTCTCCAGCTCCTTGCGCTCGACCTGGATCTGGGCCTCCAGCGAGGGCAGATCCTGGTGGCGCGCCTCGGTGTCGACCGAGGTGATCATGTAGGCCGCGAAGTAGATGACCTTTTCGAGGTCCTTGGGGGCCAGGTCGAGCAGGTAGCCCAGCCGGCTGGGCACGCCCTTGAAGTACCAGATGTGGGTGACCGGTGCGGCCAGCTCGATGTGGCCCATCCGCTCACGCCGCACCTTGGCCCGAGTGACCTCGACGCCGCAGCGCTCGCAGACGATGCCCTTGAAGCGGACCCGCTTGTACTTGCCGCAGGAGCACTCCCAGTCGCGGGTGGGGCCGAAGATCCGCTCGCAGAACAGCCCCTCCTTCTCCGGCTTGAGGGTGCGGTAGTTGATCGTCTCCGGCTTCTTCACCTCGCCGTGGCTCCACGCGCGGATGTCGTCCGCGGTGGCCAGGCCGATGCGCAGCTCGTCGAAGAAGTTGACGTCCAGCACGGGGTTCCTTCTCTCGTTCCCTGGGTCTGGTCAGTGCGTTGGTGGGGTATGCCGTGCGGTGACGCGGGCGCGCGTGGCGACCGCACGGCATACCGGAGGGGGTGTCAGACTTCCTCGACGCTCGAGGGCTCGCGACGGGACAGGTCGATGCCGAGCTCCTCCGCGGCGCGGAAGATCTCGTCGTCGGACTCCTTCATCTCGATGGCCTGGCCGTCGGAGGAGAGGACCTCGACGTTGAGGCACAGCGACTGCATCTCCTTGAGGAGCACCTTGAACGACTCGGGGATGCCCGAGTCTGGGATGTTCTCGCCCTTGACGATCGCCTCGTAGACCTTCACCCGGCCGGGGACGTCGTCGGACTTGATCGTGAGCAGCTCCTGGAGCGTGTATGCCGCGCCGTAGGCCTCGAGCGCCCACACCTCCATCTCGCCGAACCGCTGGCCGCCGAACTGCGCCTTCCCGCCCAGCGGCTGCTGGGTGATCATCGAGTAGGGGCCGGTCGAACGGGCGTGAATCTTGTCGTCGACGAGGTGGTGGAGCTTGAGGATGTACATGTAGCCGACCGAGACCGGCTCGGGGAAGGGCTCGCCGGAGCGACCGTCGAAGAGCCGGGTCTTGCCCGAGCCGTCGACGAGGCGGACCCCGTCGCGGGTGGGCAGGGTCGAGTCGAGCAGACCGGTGATGACATGCTCGCCGGCGCCGTCGAAGACGGGGCTGGCCACGCGGGTGCCCGGAGCCGCGGCGAAGTTCTCCGCGGCGATCGGCTCGGACCAGGCCGGCGTGCCCTCGATCTGCCAGCCCCGGCTGGCCGCCCAGCCCAGGTGCAGCTCGAGGATCTGGCCGACGTTCATCCGGCCGGGGACGCCGAGCGGGTTGAGCACGACATCGACGGGGGTGCCGTCCTCGAGGAAGGGCATGTCCTCGATCGGGAGGATCTTGGAGATGACGCCCTTGTTGCCGTGGCGGCCGGCGAGCTTGTCGCCGTCGGTGATCTTGCGCTTGTTGGCGACGTAGACCCGGACGAGCTGGTTGACGCCGGGAGGCAGGTCGTCGCCGTCGTCCTTGTCGAAGACCTTGACGCCGATGACGGTGCCGGTCTCGCCGTGCGGGACCTTGAGCGAGGTGTCGCGCACCTCGCGGGCCTTCTCGCCGAAGATCGCGCGCAGGAGGCGCTCCTCGGGAGTGAGCTCGGTCTCACCCTTGGGGGTCACCTTGCCCACGAGCAGGTCGCCGTCGCGCACCTCGGCGCCGATCCGGATGATCCCGCGCTCGTCGAGGTCGGCGAGGACCTCCTCGGAGACGTTGGGGATGTCGCGGGTGATCTCCTCGGGGCCCAGCTTGGTGTCCCGGGCGTCGACCTCGTGCTCCTCGATGTGGATCGAGGAGAGGACGTCGTCCTGGACGAGCCGCTGGCTGAGGATGATCGCGTCCTCGTAGTTGTGGCCCTCCCAGGGCATGAACGCGACGAGCAGGTTGCGTCCGAGCGCCATCTCGCCGCCCTCGGTCGCCGGGCCGTCGGCGATGACCCCACCGGCCTCGATCCGCTGGCCCTCGTCGACCCGGACCACCTGGTTGTAGCAGTTGCCCTGGTTGGAACGGTCGAACTTGGCGATCCGGTAGGTCCGGTTGACGCCGTCGTCCTGGGCGATGGTGACCAGGTCGGCGGACACCTCGGTGACCACGCCGGCGGCCTCGGCGAGCACGACGTCACCCGAGTCGAGCGCGGCGCGGTATTCCATGCCGGTGCCGACCAGCGGCGCCTCGCTGCGCACGAGCGGGACCGCCTGGCGCTGCATGTTGGAGCCCATGAGGGCCCGGTTGGCGTCGTCGTGCTCGAGGAAGGGGATGAGCGCGGTCGCGGCCGAGACCATCTGGCGGGCCGAGACGTCCATGTAGTCGACGTCCTCGCCCGGCACGTATTCGAGCTCGCCGCCCTTGGTCCGCACGAGCACCCGCTCCTCGGCGAAGCTGCCGTCGGCGGCGAGTGCGGCGTTGGCCTGGGCCTTGACGTAGAGGTCTTCCTCGTCGGCCGACAGGTAGTGGACCTCGTCGGTCACCTTGCCCTTGACGACCTTGCGGTAGGGGGTCTCGACGAAGCCGAAGGCGTTGATCCGGCCGTAGGAGGCCAACGAGCCGATGAGGCCGATGTTGGGACCTTCCGGGGTCTCGATCGGGCACATCCGGCCGTAGTGGCTGGAGTGGACGTCGCGGACCTCCATGCCCGCGCGGTCACGGGACAGGCCGCCGGGGCCGAGCGCGGACAACCTCCGCTTGTGGGTGAGTCCGGCGAGAGGGTTGTTCTGGTCCATGAACTGCGAGAGCTGGCTGGTGCCGAAGAACTCGCGGATCGAGGCGACGACCGGGCGGATGTTGATGAGGGTCTGCGGCGTGATCGCCTCGACGTCCTGCGTGGTCATCCGCTCGCGGACGACCCGCTCCATCCGGGACAGGCCGGTGCGCACCTGGTTCTGGATGAGCTCGCCCACGCTGCGCAGGCGGCGGTTGCCGAAGTGGTCGATGTCGTCGGTCTCGACGAGCATCTCGACCGGCTCGCCGTGGCGACGGCCGGGCATCGTGGACTCCCCGGCGTGCAGGGCCACGAGGTAGCGGATGGTCGCGACGATGTCGTCGATCGACAGCGTCGAGGCCGACAGGGGCGCCTCGACGCCGAGCTTCTTGCCCAGCTTGTAGCGACCGACCTTGGCCAGGTCGTAGCGCTTGGGGTTGAAGTAGAGGTTGTCCAGAAGGGTCTGGGCCGCCTCCTTGGTCGGCGGCTCGCCCGGGCGCAGCTTGCGGTAGATGTCGAGCAGGGCGTCGTCCTGGCCCTGGGTGTGGTCCTTCTCCAGGGTGAGGCGCATCGACTCGTAGTCCCCGAAGGCCTCGAGGATCTGGTCGTTGGTCCAGCCGAGCGCCTTGAGCAGGACGGTCACCGACTGCTTGCGCTTGCGGTCGACACGCACACCCACCATGTCGCGCTTGTCGATCTCGAACTCGAGCCAGGCACCACGGCTGGGGATGACCTTGGCCGTGAAGATGTCCTTGTCGGAGGTCTTGTCGGGCGTGCGCTCGAAGTAGGCACCCGGGCTGCGGACGAGCTGGGAGACGACCACCCGCTCGGTGCCGTTGATGATGAACGTGCCGCGCTCGGTCATGAGCGGGAAGTCGCCCATGAACACCGTCTGGCTCTTGATCTCGCCGGTGTTGGTGTTCATGAACTCCGCGGTGACGAACAGCGGCGCGTCGTAGGTCTGGTCGCGCTCCTTGCACGCCTCGATCGTCTTGCGCGTCTCCTCGAAGCGGTGGTCGCGGAAGGAGAGGCTCATCGAACCGGAGAAGTCCTCGATGGGGGAGATCTCCTCGAAGATCTCCTCGAGGCCGGAGCGATCGGGGACGTCGGTGCGCCCCGCCGCCTTGGCGGCGGCGACCCGGGCCTGCCAGCGCTCGTTGCCGAGCAACCAGTCGAAGGACTCGGTCTGCAGGGCCAGCAGGTCGGGGACCTCCAGCGGCTCGTGGATGCGGGCGAAGCTCAGTCGGCCGGAAGCCGTCCGTGCTGTCGAGGTCGGGGTGGTGCGGACGTTCTGGGACGCGTTGCGCGAGGCAGCCAACGGGGGTCCTTCCACGGGCGTGCTGGTCGGTGTCGACGCGCGGTCCGGGCTCTCACCTGCGACGTCTCCCGCACGGCACGGTGCCGGACACGGAGGGCGTCGGCACGTCAGCGCTCGAGAAAGGGGGCAGGGTCAGGGCAAGGGCAGCGCAAAGTGGGAGCCTAGCCGATCCTGGGCATGGTTGTCCAGCCCAGTCAAGTCCCGCGCCTGTCACGACCCCGACGTCGTGCGGCCGCGTCGCTGACCCGGTTGCCACGAGGATGACTGGTTCGGCCGCGCGAGTCAAGGTATGCCGTGCCACAGGCTCCCCGCGCGTGTCGCCGACGGCTTGCCGCGCGGGTCGCCAACCGACCCGTCCAACCTTCCCGGTCGGCGGCACGGAGGCCAGCTCGAACGAGCGCCTCCTGTCCGGGAGTTGTTGCGGGACAATGCGATCCGCTCGCGCGCGTCCCGGGTCGGCGAGGCCCGGCCGCACCCGTCGGCGGGTGGTCTTCCCCCGAGCGGCACCGTGGGGTGGAATGGGGCATGGCCGCTCTCCCCCCGCCTCCCGCGGCGACCTCCCTGCCGGACGGGGCCGACCGTCCGGTGCCACCTGCCGTCCTCGACGAGCTGCGCCGCATCGTCGGAGCCGAGCATGTGCTCGTCTCCGACGGCGAGGTCGAGCCCTATTCCCGCGACGCCACTCCCCTGTTCCGCGCCCGCCCCGGTGCCGTCGTCCTGCCGGCCGCCACCCGCGAGGTCGCCGCCGTCCTGCGGCTGGCGAGCGCGCACGGCATACCGGTGACACCTCGTGGCGCCGGGTCCAACCTGGCCGCGGCGACGATTCCCGAGCACGGGGGGATCGTCCTGGTCCTCACCCGGATGAACGCCGTCAAGGAGATCACCGGCGACGAACTGCTCGCCGTCGTCGAGGCGGGCGTCACCACCGCCGAACTCGCCGACGCCTGCGCCGCGCGGGGCCTGCTCTATGCGCCCGACCCCGGCTCGCGCACGGTATCGACGGTGGCCGGCAACGTCGCCATGTGCGCCGGCGGGCTGCGCGGGCTGAAGTACGGCGTGACCCGCAACTACGTCCTCGGCCTCGAGGTCGTCCTGCCGACGGGTGAGGTCATCCGCACCGGGGGACGGCTGTGGAAAGACGTCGCCGGCTACGACCTCACCCGGCTGCTCACCGGCTCGGAGGGCACCCTCGGGGTCATCACCGAGGTGACGGTCGCGCTACTGCCCATGCCGGCGCTCGCCCGCACCGGCGTCGCCTACTTCTCCTCGCTCGCCGACGCCGGCCGCGCCGTCGCGGGCGTCATCCACGACGGGCTCGTCCCGGCGACCCTGGAGTTCCTCGACAACCGATGCATCAACGCGGTCGAGGACTTCGCCCGGCTCGGGCTCGACCGCGAGGCCGGAGCCCTCCTGCTCTTCGGTGACGACGGCACGCCCGAAGCGGTCGAGCGCTCCCTCGCCCTCATGGCCGCCACCTGCGAGCGCGTCGGGGCCCGCGGGATCACCCTGTCCCGCGACGTCGCCGAGTCCGAGGCGCTGCTCACCGCACGTCGGTGCTCGCTGCCCGCCCTGGCCCGGCTGGCCCCGGTCACCATGCTCGAGGACGCGACCGTCCCGCGGCCCCGCCTGGCCGAGATGGTCGACCGGATCGACGCGATCTGCGCGCGGCACGAGGTCGTCGTGGCCACCTTCGGGCACGCCGGCGACGGCAACCTGCACCCGACCATCGTCTTCGACCCCGCCGACGGCGACGCCCGACACCGGGCGGAGGCGGCCTTCGGTGAGGTCTTCGACGCCGCGATCGCGTTGGGCGGCACCATCACCGGCGAGCATGGTGTGGGTGCCGCCAAGCGGCCCTACCTCGAACGTCGACTCGGAGCGGACCAGATGGCGCTCCTGCGCCGACTCAAGGCCGCGTTCGACCCGGTGGGCATCCTCAACCCCGGCAAGCTCGGCTCATGAGCGCCGAGCCCGGACCGTCGACGTCGTCGCACGCGCCTCGCGGCCCTCGGGGGATCTTCGACCCGCAGCTGCTCTCGGCCTGCATCTCGTGCGGCTTCTGCCTGCCGGTCTGCCCGACCTATGCCGTGACGAAGGCCGAGGCGGACTCGCCCCGGGGGCGCATCACCCTCATGCGGGCCCTCGAGGAGGGCCGCCTGGACACCGACGACCCCGCCCTCGCGGCGCAGGCCGGCCGTTGCCTGGGCTGCCGGCGGTGCGAGACCGTGTGCCCGGCCGGAGTGCGCTACGGCGAACTGCTCGAGCAGTGGCGCGACCACCAGTGGCGGGGACTGCACTCCCCGGTCGTCGCCGGGGCGCTGCGGGCGGGGGTGCGCGTCACGCCGGGACTCGCCGCCGCGGGAGCCGTCCGCGGTGCCGCACGCACGACGGGGGCGGCCGACCCGCTCCGACCCCATCTCATGCTCGGTTGTCTCGAGCGGTCCCTCTTCCCGCGGGTGAGCCGGGCCGTGCTGAAGTTCGTCCCGGAGGCGGATGTGCCTGCGGGACAAGGATGTTGCGGCGCGTTGCACGCGCACAACGGGTCCTCGGTCGAGGCCGCGGCGATGGCTGCACGGCTCGGCGAGACGATGCCCGGGACGATCGTGTCCACCTCGGGAGGCTGCGCGGCATACCTCGCCCACCAGCTCGGCGAGGGCCGGGTGCAGGAGATCTCGCAGTTCCTCCTCGCCCGGTGGGAGGCGGACCCGTCGAGGATGCCTCGGCTGCGCCGACTAGAGATCGAAGGCCGCCCCGCCCGGGTGGGCCTGCAGGACTCGTGCCAACTGCGCAACGGGCTCGGCGTCGTGGCACCGCCGCGCGAACTCATCAGGCGGGTCGCCGACTATGTCGAACTGCCCTCGGCGGCCGTGTGCTGTGGCGGTGCCGGTACCTACTCGATGCTCCAGCCGGAGCTGTCCCGCACGATCCTGAAACCGCGGCTCGAGCAGGCGAGCGAGCTCGGCCTCGACTACCTCGTCGCGCTCAACGTCGTGTGCACGAGGCAGCTGCGCCAGGGTGTCCGGCGGGCGGGGCTGCAGGTGCAGGTGCTCCACCTCGTCGAGTTGCTCGAGCTCGCTCTCGAGGACTGACCGACGGCATGCGAGCGGGGCGGGCCCGACGATGCGGACCCGCCCCGGATGGTGCGGTGCACGGCATACCCGCAGGTATGCCGCGTCAGCTCACTTGAGCTCGACGGTGGCGCCGGCGCCTTCGAGGAGCTCCTTGGCCTTGTCGGCAGCAGCCTTGTCGACCTTTTCGAGGACGGCCTTGGGGGCACCGTCGACGAGGTCCTTGGCCTCCTTGAGGCCCAGGGAGGTGAGGGTGCGGACCTCCTTGATGACCTGGATCTTCTTGTCGCCGGCGGCGACGAGGATGACGTCGAACTCGTCCTTCTCCTCCTCGGCCGGGGCGGCGTCGGCCGGCCCACCGGTGGCCGGGCCGGCGGCGACCGCGACCGGAGCGGCGGCGGTGACGCCGAAGGTCTCCTCGAACTGCTTGACGAACTCCGAGAGCTCGATGAGCGTCATCTCCTTGAACGCCTCGAGGAGCTCGTCGGTGCTGAGCTTCGCCATGATGGCGATCCTTTCTGTCGGTGCCGTGAGTGGCGGCGGGTGGTGAGGTGACGTCGCCACTCAGGCGTCGTCGGCGGTGCTGTCCTGCGGGGTGACGTCGGCGTCGGGCGATGCCGCGTCCTGGGGGGTCTCGTCCTGCGGTGCCGCGTCCGGGGCAGCCGAGTCGGCCGGTGCGCCTGCGGCGACCTTGGCCCGCAGCGCGTCGACCGTGCGTGCGGCCTGCGAGAGCGGGGCCGCGAACAGGTAGACGGCCTTGGCGAGCGAGGCCTGCATCGCTCCGGCCAGCTTGGCCAGGAGCACCTCGCGCGACTCGAGGTCGGCGAGCTTGCGGACGTCGTCGGCGCTGAGCGCCTTGCCGTCGAGCACGCCGCCCTTGATGACGAGCAGTGGATTGGCCTTGGCGAAGTCGCGCAGGGTCTTGGCCGCCTCGACCGGGTCACCGGTGACGAAGGCAATGGCCGAAGGCCCGGCGAGCAGCCCGTCGAAGGCCGTGACACCGGCCTCCTGGGCGGCACGCTCGGTGAGCGTGTTCTTCACCACGGCATAGCTGGCGTGCGCACGGATCGAGTTGCGCAGCTCGGTGAGCTGCTTCACGGTCAGACCGCGGTACTCGGTGAGCACGGCCGCACCCGAGGAGCGGAAGTGCTCCGCGATCTCGGCGATGGCGGCGCTCTTTGCAGCGGTGGCCATCGGGCCTCCTTCCGTCGTGGTCCCACCGGCGAAGGTGCCCACACGACGAGAGCCCCGGCGCGAGGCGCACGGGGCTCGGCACGGCATACACAGAGGTATGCCGGTCGGTGGCGTGGCCTGCGCAGGTCACCCGCGTGGTGCGAGTCCTTCGGTCCGGCCACCCGGGTGGGGCGGTCGGACGACCGGCGGTCATTGGTCAAGAGCAGGGTAGGCCCTGGCGGGCGGTTGCCCCAAATCGAGGCGCGCCGCCCACCCCGGGCCGCGGCAGGGTGGCCGGCGCGCTCGCCCTCAGCCGGCCGGGTGCAGCACCATCGCCGATCCCCCGCCGCGGCGGCTCGGCTCCGCGGCGACGGTCATCCGCCCGTCGCCGAAAAGGTGGATCGCGGTGACGGCCCCGATCTCCGGCGCCGCCGCGATCACGTGCCCCATCCCCCGCAAGGCGGTCCCGAGCGTGCCGGCCGCGATCGCCGGCTCGGCCTGCCCGGTGCCGTTGCGGGAGGACAACCGTGGGGCGGCGATCGCGTCGACGAGGGGCAGCCCTCGGTCGAGGTGCCCGAGGATCGTCTGGGCGACCGAGGTGATGATCGTCGCGCCGCCGGGCGAGCCCACGGCCAGCAGCGGGCGCCCGTGCTGCAGGACGATCGTCGGGCTCATCGACGAGCGGGGGCGCTTGCCGGGTCCCGGCAGGTTGGGGTCGGGCACGCCGGCGGTGAGCGGGGTGAAGTTGAAGTCCGTGAGCTCGTTGTTGAGCAGGAAGCCCCAGCCCGGGACGGTGATCCCCGAGCCGCCGGTCTGTTCGATGGTGAGCGTGTATGCCGCGACGTTGCCCCACCGGTCGGCGACGGTGAGGTGGGTGGTCGACTCGAGCTGGTGACCCTCGCCGACGGCGGCGGCGGCCGGGGCGCAGGCGGCATACCCGCCGTCGGGGCTGCCGAACGGGATCGGCCGCGCGGCCGCATGTGCCGGGTCGAACAGGCAGGCACGCTCGTCGGCGAAGCCCTGGCTCACGAGCTCCCCCACCGGCACGCCCGGCACGTCGCCGACGTAGCGGTTGCGGTCGGCGAAGGCGGTCGCGCTCGCCTCGGCGAAGCGGTGGAGGTAGTCGACCTCGGCGACGGTGGACAGCGCCACACTGGTGCGTGCCTCGTAAGCCTCCTGGAGGTTGAGGATCTCGGCGACGGCGATCCCACCGGAGCTCGGCACGGGCATCCCGTAGACGTCCAGACCGCGATAGGTGGAATGGATCGGCGCCCGGCTGAGCGCCTGGTAGGCGCGCAGGTCGGCGGTGGTGAGCTGCCCGGCATAGACGCTCACGCCCGGGGCGGTGCTCGGGTTCTGGGCCTCGGCGACGATCGCCCGGCCGAGCGGGCCGGCATAGAGGCTGCCCACGCCCGCGGTGCGCAACTCGCGGTAGGCCTTGGCGAGGTCGGGGTTGGCGAAGGTCGACCCGACCGCGGGTGGCGCGCCGCCGGGCAGGAAGAGCGCCGCGGTCGCGGGGAACATCGCGAACCGGGCGGCGTTGGCCGCGGTCTGGTCGGCGAAGGTCTGGTCGACGACGAAACCGTGTCGCGCCAGGTCCTCGGCCGGCTTGAGCAGCTGGGCCAGCCGCCAGCTGCCCAGCTCGCGAGCCGCCTTGTCCCACAACGCCGGTGTGCCCGGCACCCCGATGGACAGCCCCGAACTCACGGCGGTGGCGAAGTTCATCGGCGTGCCGTCGGGGTTGCGGAAGGTCGACTCGGTGAAGGTCGCCGGGGCGGCCTCGCGCCCGTCGATCGTCGTCACCCGCCCGGTCTTCGCGTCGTAGTAGACGAGGAAGCCGCCGCCGCCGATGCCGGCGGAATAGGGCTCGGTCACCCCGAGCGCTGCGGCCGTCGCCACGGCTGCGTCGGCGGCGTTGCCGCCGCGGGCGAGCACGTCGAGGCCGATCTGGCTCGCGTCTCGATCCACCGAGGCGACCGCCCCGCCGCTTCCGGTCATCACCGCGACCTTGGGCAGCGCAGGGGCCGGTCCGTGCCAGCCCCGCCCGCCGTCGTCGGCCGTCGCGGGTGGTGCGGTGAGGGTCACGCCGAGCGCGACGGCGCACGTGACGGCAAGGCGAGTGACACGCGTCCGGGCGCTGGAGTGCGTGGCGGGGAGGGTTCCACGGAAGCTGGCCATATCGCACGCTAGCTCCGCACGCCCGGGCTACCGGCGGGTATGCCGCGGCCGTTCGGCGGGCGGCCCTGGGTGCCGCGGCCGTTCGGCGGGCGGCCCTGGGTGCCGCGGCCGTGACCGGTGCCCGAATCGGCGCCGGTCAGGCGCCGCCCTCGACGCCCGCCCCGTGGGGCACCTCGCCGACCAGGCCCGAGGGCAGCCGACGCAACACCGCGGCCACCTCGGGGAGCAGTTCGTCGCGGACGTTGCCGGGGCGCGAGAGCAGGACGAGGTCTCGATGGGGAGCCGGATCGGCGAAGGCCCGCACGACGACGCCGCTCCGCTCGCTCGGCTCGGGCACCGACAGTCGTGGCAGGAGGGTGAGGCCCAGCCCCGCGGCGACCATGTGCCGGAGGGTCTCCAGGCTCGTGGCCCGGAAACCCGACCGCTCGTGGGCGCCGGCCTCCTGGCAGACCGCGAGGGTCTGGTCGCGCAGGCAGTGCCCCGTCGTGAGCAGCAGGAGGTTCTCCCCGGCCAGGTCGGCCACCGTCAACGGCCCCGGGTCGGTCGCCAGGGGATGCCCGACCGGGACGGCGAGCAGGAAGTCCTCGCGGAAGAGTGGCTCCACCCGCCAGCCCTCCTCGGGAACGGGCAGTGCCACCACGGCCGCGTCGAGGCTGCCGCGTCGCAGCTGGTCGAGCAGGGTCGAGGTCTTCTCCTCGACGAGCAGCAGCTCGACGTCCGGCAGCGTGCGGCGCAGGTCGCCGAGGACGTGCGGCAGCAGGTAAGGGGCGATCGTGGGGAACGCGCCGAGGGCCAACCGGCCCGCGCGCGGGTCCCGCGCATTGCCCGCGATCCGGCGGATCGCCTCGGCCTCGGCGAGCACGGTCCGCGCGCGGGCGACGATCTGCTCCCCGGCCGCCGTGACGAGCACCTGCCGGGAGGAACGCTCGACGAGTTCGACCCCCAACTCGATCTCGAGTTTCTTCAGCTGGGTCGAGAGGGTGGGTTGGCTCACGAAGCAGGCATCGGCGGCTCGACCGAAATGGCGGTGGTCGGCGACCGCGACGAGGTATTCGAGATCGCGCAGGTTCATCGGCTCACCCCTTCCGGGCGCGCGACCGCGACCACCACCGACGGTATGCCGTCAGCCGACCGTGAGGGGGGCTGCGGCCACGACCGTCCCGCTCGACGTGTCCGGTGCGGTGGCGACCGCCTGTTCGCCGTCTTCGGCGGGGGCACTCGTGCGGATGAGGTGGTCGAAGGCCCCGAGCGCGGCCGTCGCCCCGGAACCCAGGCTCACGACGATCTGCTTGTAGGGGGTGATCGTGCAGTCGCCGGCCGCGAAGATGCCCGGGGCAGAGGTCTGCCCGCGTTCGTCGACGACGACCTCCTTGCGCGGGGACAACTCGAGCGCCGACCCCAGCCAGTCGGTGTTGGGCAGCAGGCCGATCTGGACGAAGACGCCGTCGAGGTCGAGGTGACGGGCCTCGCCCGTGGTGCGGGCCTCGTAGTCCAGCCCGGTCACCTGCTCGCCGTTACCCACGACCTCGGTGGTCCGCGCGGACAGGACGACCTCGACATTGGGCATGCTGTGCAGCTTGCGCTGGAGCACGGCGTCGGCCCTGAGTTCGTCGAGGAATTCCAGGACGGTCACGTGACCGACCACGCCGGCGAGGTCGATCGCCGCCTCGATGCCCGAGTTGCCGCCGCCGACGACCGCGACCCGCTTGCCCTTGAACAGCGGCCCGTCGCAGTGCGGGCAGAAGGTGACGCCCTTATTGCGGTAGTCCTCCTCGCCCGGCACCCCCATGTGGCGCCAGCGGGCACCGGTGGCGACGACGACGGTGCGCGCACGCAGGACGGCCCCGTTCTCGAGGGTGACCTCGGCGAGGCCGCCGGGCTCGGCGGCCGCAGTGAGCGCCGCGGCCCGCTGCAGTTCCATCACCTCGACCCCGTAGGAGCGAACGTGTTCCTCGAGGGCGGCCGCGAGTTTGGGCCCCTCGGTGTAGGTCATCGAGACGAAGTTCTCGATGGCCATCGTGTCCATCACCTGGCCGCCGAAGCGCTCGGCGACGATGCCGGTCCGAATCCCCTTGCGGGCGGCGTAGATCGCCGCCGCCGCACCGGCGGGTCCGCCGCCCACGACGAGCACGTCGAAGGGCTCGAGGGCACCGAGGCGCTCGGCCTCGCGAGCACCGGCTCCCTCGTCGAGCTTGCCGACGATCTCCTCGAGCGTCATCCGCCCCTGACCGAAGAGCTCTCCGTTGCGGTAGACCGTGGGCACCGCGAGCACCTTGCGGGCCTCGATCTCGCCCTGGAAGGCACCGCCCTCGACGGCGACATGGCTGATCCGCGGGTTGAGCACGCTCATCGTGTTGAGCGCCTGGACGACGTCGGGGCAGTTCTGGCAGGTGAGCGACATGTAGGTCTCGAACCGGTGCTCCCCCTCGATCGCCCGCACGGCGGCCGCGGTCTCCTCGGAAACCTTCGGAGGCACCCCGCCGACCTGGAGCAGCGCGAGGACGAGCGAGGTGAACTCGTGCCCGAGCGGAAGGCCGGCGAAGCGCACCGAGATGTCGGTGCCCGGGCGGACGATCGCGAACGACGGGCGACGGGCGTCGGCGGCATCGCCGGTGAGCTCGGCGACGGTCACCTTGTCCGAGAGGCCGGCGATCTCGCCGAGCAGCTCGCGGGTCTGGGCCGAGGCGCGCGAGTCGTCGAGGCTCGCCTCGAGGACGACCGGTTCGGTCACCCGCTCGAGGTAGGTCTTCAGTTGCGCGGAGAGGGTGGCGTCGAGCACGGCATACTCCTGAGAAGGCTTGCGAGAGCGCGGTTTTCGCCCCATCGGGGTATGCCGCGCGGCCGTGGCGGCAGCGCGGCATAGCCCGGAGGCGGTGATCCCCCGAGGGTGGGACATGACGTCGGGGGATCAGTGTGGGGGCGGGCGCCCCAGAAGGATCAGATCTTGCCGACGAGGTCGAGCGAGGGAGCCAGGGTGGACTCGCCCTCTTCCCACTTGGCGGGGCAGACCTCGCCGGGGTGGTTGCGGACGTACTGGGCGGCCTTCACCTTGCGGACGAGTTCGGCGGCGTTGCGCCCGACGCCCTCGCAGGTGACCTCCATGACCTGGATGATGCCGTCGGGGTCGACGACGAAGGTGCCGCGGTCGGCCAGGCCCTGGCCCTCGCGCATGACCTTGAAGTTCGTCGTGACGACGCCGGTCGGGTCGCCCACCATGTAGTAGTCGATCTTGCCGATCGTCTCGGACGAGTCGTGCCAGGCCTTGTGGGTGAAGTGGGTGTCGGTCGAGACCGAGTAGACCTCGACGCCCAGGGCCTTGAGCTCGGCGTAGTGGTCGGCCATGTCGCCCAGCTCGGTCGGGCAGACAAAGGTGAAGTCGGCCGGGTAGAAGAAGACGACCGACCAGGATCCCTTGAGGTCGGCGTCGCTCACGTCGACGAAGTGCCCGCTCTTGAAGGCGGTCGCGCTGAAGGGCTTGATCTCGGACCCGATTTGAGCCATGGGGGACGGAACTCCTCGATATCGTGCGATGCTGGCGATAGCCACACTATATCAAAACCGAGCCCTGCCCAAGTCTTCATCAATCGTCAGCGTGTATCCCCGCCATCGCCACCGTCAATGAAGGCGACCCTCACCACGGCCCGGGCGGGGCGCTGGCCCGAAAGAGGTTCAGGCACCCGGAGGCGGGCCGACCTGGTCGGCCGGTGGGACGGCGATGCTCACCGGCTCGCCCCAGCCGGAGAACTCGGCGGTCGCCTTCACGCCCATCGACTCGGTGACCGATCGCACGGGGCGGCCGGTCGAGTCCTCGACGTAGAGCATGGTCTCGCCGGTCACGGGCGTGCCCGAGACGACGAGTTCGGTGATCCGGTACTGGGTGACCCCGCCGGAGGTGCCGACGACGGAGACCTTTGCGTTCTCGTAGGTCGACAGCGCCGAGCGCGGGTCGCCGGCCTGGGCGATCTGGGTGCCCACTTGCTTGGAGATCGGGTCGGTGCCGGCGGGGTCGAGCTTGATCCACGGCTTGCCGTTTGTGGCCGTCAGGCCAGGCATCTTGAGATACATCGCACCACCGGAGACGACGGCCTCCAACGCGACGCCGCCGATCTGCATCGTCACCGAGCTGTCCATCGACCCGGCGGAGTTCACCGAGAAGGACGAGGTCGCGGTCCCCGACATCGAGACCGCCGAGGTGCTCGTGGCCGAGCCGCTGGAAGCGAAGGTCATCGTGAGCTTGCCGGACTTGGCGGCGACGAGCGCATCGGCCATCTTCTTGCCCAGCGCGGTCCCGTCGACGCTCCCCCCGGCGACTGGGGCAGCCGGGGTGACCGGCGCCGAGGCCTGGGTCGCACCACCCGCGGCAGAGGTCGCCGTGGTCGTGCTCGTGCCGGAACTGCATGCTCCCAGACCGAGGGCGAGAACGGCGGCAAGAGAAGGGACGAGACGGCGCACGGCATACCCCCAGGGCACGAGCGAGAAATTGGTCGAGGTCAAGCCTAGGCCCAGGACGCACGATGCCCCGAACCGGGGTTCCGGTCCGGGGCGTCGCGGCAGACGCGAAGGCCTCAGCCCTCGTCGTCGGAGAGCAGGTTGCGGGTGCGGTTGTAGTCGAGCGGGATGCCCGGGCCCATCGTGGTGGCCATCGTGCCCTTGAGCACGTAGCGGCCCTTGGACGCCGAGGGCTTGAGCCGCAGGATCTCGTCGAGCGCGGCCGAGTAGTTCTCCACGAGGGCCTTCTCGTCGAACGAGGTCTTGCCGATGATGAAGTGGAGGTTGGCGTGCTTGTCGACGCGGAACTCGATCTTGCCGCCCTTGATGTCGGTGACCGCCTTGGCCACGTCCATCGTCACCGTGCCGGTCTTGGGGTTGGGCATGAGGCCGCGGGGGCCGAGGATCTTGCCCAGGCGACCGACCTTGCCCATCATGTCGGGCGTCGCGACGACCGCGTCGAAGTCCAGCCAGCCGCCGGTGATCTTGTCGATCATGTCGTCGGCGCCGACGAAGTCGGCCCCGGCCGCCCGCGCCTCCTCGGCCTTGGCCGCGTTGGCGAAGACGAGGACCCGTGCGGTCTTGCCGGTGCCGTTGGGCAGGTTGACCGTGCCGCGGACCATCTGGTCGGCCTTGCGGGGGTCGACGCCGAGCCGGAACGCGACCTCGACGGTCGCGTCGTACTTCGTCGAGGAGGTCGCCTTGGCAAGCCGCACGGCCTCGAGCGGGGCGTAGAGCTTGCCCGGGGTGATCTTCTCGGCGGCGGCCTCGTATGCCTTGCTGCGCTTCACTGCTGCTCCTTGTGGGGTATGCCGGGTGGTCCCGGCGGTTGGAGTTGTGGTCGGCGAGCCGCGCTCGGCTCTCCCACACGGCATACCGGCGGTATGCCGCTCATTCGGGTCGGTCAGTAGCCCTCGGTCTGGACGCCCATCGAGCGAGCGGTGCCCGCGATGATCCGGGCGGCCATCTCGACGTCGTTGGCGTTGAGGTCGGGCATCTTCTGGGTGGCGATCTCGCGGATCTGCTCCGCGGAGAGCTTGGCCACCTTGGTCTTGATCGGGTTGTCCGAACCCTTGGCGATGCCGGCGGCCTTCTTGATGAGCTCGGCGGCCGGCGGCGTCTTGGTGACGAAGGTGAACGAGCGGTCCTCGTAGACGGTGATCTCGACCGGGATGACGTTGCCGCGCTGGTGTTCGGTGGCCGCGTTGTAGGCCTTGACGAACTCCATGATGTTGACGCCGTGCTGGCCGAGCGCCGGACCGACCGGCGGGGCCGGGGTGGCCGCACCGGCGTTGATCTGCAGCTTGATGAAGCCGGTGATCTTCTTCTTCTTGGGGGGCATTGCGTGGTTCTCCTCGTGATGGTGGGCCGACGCCTCTGGGCGATGACCCCGTTGCAGGGACGTCCCCGATCAGATCTTGGCGACCTGGCCGAAGGACAACTCGACCGGGGTCTCCCGGCCGAAGATCGAGACGAGCACCTTGAGCTTCTGGGTGTCGGGGTTGATCTCGGAGATCGTCGCCGGGAGGGTCTCGAACGGGCCCTCCATGACGGTGACCGATTCGCCGATCTCGAAGTCGACCAGCCGGACCTCCTTGGCCCGCCCGGCCGAGGCCCCGCTGCCGCCAGCGCCGCCCGCGGCGGCCGCCGGGACGAGGTCGGGTGCGAGCATCCGGTAGACCTCGTCGAGGGTCAACGGGATCGGCTGGTGCGCGTTGCCGACGAAGCCGGTGACGCCGGGCGTATGCCGCACGGCTCCCCAGGACTCGTCGGTGAGATCCATCCGGACGAGGACATAGCCGGGCCACCGGACCCGACGGACCTGCTTCTTCTGCCCGTTCTTGATCTCGGTCACCTCCTCCATGGGGACCTCGATCTCGAAGATGTAGTCCTCCATGTTGAGGCTGACGATCCGGGTCTCCAGGTTGGCCTTCACCCGGTTCTCGTAGCCCGCGTAGGAGTGCACGACGAACCAGTCGCCCGGTTTGGCCCGCAGGGCGGCCTTGAACTCGGCGACCGGGTCGGTCTGCTCGACCGGGTCGCCCGCGTCGGTGGCCTCGGCTCCGTCGTCCACCGCTTCGGCGGACTCGCCGGAGTCATCGGAGTCGGCGGAGACCTCGGCGTCGGCGAGCACGTCGGCATCCGCCTGCGCCAGGTCGGATTCGGCGGTCGACAGGTCGTCGGCTGCCGCATCGACGCCGGGCACCTCGCTCTCCACGAGCAGGTGCTCGCCCCCGGTGTCGGTCGCCGCGAACTCGGCGGCGTCGTCCTGGTCGGCCACGGCCTGGACCTACTTCCTACGTCGTGGGGCGTCGGAGCGCCCCGGTGGATCGGGCTGGCAAGCCGCGATGTCGGATGGGGTCAGCCCCCGGCGAAGACGAACAGGACGAGCCGGTTGAGCAGCACGTCGAGTCCGGCGACGATCGCCATGATCACGACCACGAAGAGGATGACGACGACCGTGTAGTTCAACAGCTCACGACCGGTCGGTCGCACCACCTTGCGCAGTTCGTCGAGGATCTGACGAACGAACAGGGCGAGCGCACCGAACAGCCGACTCACGGGATTGCCGCCGGTCGCCTGCTTCTGGGCGGCCCGGCCCCCGGAGCGCGTCGTGCTCGACTCGGCCACACGTCCTCTTCTCGATCGCCACTACCTCGTCACGCAGGGCAAGAGGGACTCGAACCCCCAACCGCCGGTTTTGGAGACCGGTGCTCTACCAATTGAGCTATTGCCCTTCATCGGTCCCTGCGGGACCGCGCGCCGATGACCGGACCGACCTGCGACGCGCGCTGCACGCGGATGCGGGCAGGCGAGAGCATTGGCCGGAAAGCCACCGAGGGGACAGCATACGTGAGGTCCGGCACCCCACGCGAACCGGCGGCGAGCGCACGCCGCGCGCGCCGGAGGGCCGGATACCGCCGCACGAGGACTCCCGCCCTGCCACCATGGGGGTCGCGCAGCGACGCCGCGGGCCGGGCCCGCGCGGAAGCACGACAGGAGGGGCGCGATGGACCAGCGGAGACAGGCTCCACACGAACAGGTGCAGCGGCCGGACAAGCCGGACAAGCACCGATTCAGCAAGTTCGTTGTCGCGCTTGTCGGTGTGGTGTGCCTGCTCGGGGCCATCTGGTGGGGCGACGTGCGCTGGCAGTTGTTCGCCACGGGGGTCGTCTTCTTGGGCGTATGGGCTGTCTGGCTCGCCGTTGACCGCTGACCCCCCTTCCCCGCTCAGGCTCTCCCACCAGGGCCGTTCGTTCTCCCGGCGCTGCCGGCTCCGTGACGGCGATTGTCTGCGGTGCCGTCGCTCGGAGTGCGGACGGGAGGCGCGCGGCATACCTCAGAGTGCGAGCATGACCACGTGACGGACGACACTTTCGCCCCTCGTCGGGTCTCCTGGCGCGTCGGTGCCATCGCCGAGAGCGCCACCCTCGCGGTCGACGCCAAGGCCAAGGCCCTCAAGGCCCAGGGCCGGCCGGTCATCGGCTTCGGCGCCGGAGAGCCGGACTTCCCGACCCCCGACTACATCGTCGAGGCGGCCATCGCGGCCGCGCGGGTGCCGGCCAACCACCGCTATACGCCGGCGGCCGGCCTCCCCGAACTCCGCGAGGCGATCGCGGCCAAGACGCTGCGGGACAGCCGGCTCTCGGTGCCCGCCGGTCGGATCCTGGTCACCAATGGCGGCAAGCAGGCGGTCTACATGGCCTTCGCGAGCATCATCGACCCGGGTGACGAGGTGATCCTGCCCGCGCCCTACTGGACGACCTATCCGGAGGCGATCGCGCTGGCCGGGGGCCGCGCCGTCGAGGTATTCGCCGGCGAGGACCAGGGCTACCTCGTCACCGTCGATCAGCTCGAAGCGGCCCGCACGCCGCGGACCAAGGCGCTGCTGTTCTGCTCCCCCTCCAACCCCACCGGGGCGGTCTACTCCCCCGATCAGGTCCGCGAGATCGGACGCTGGGCGCTCGAGCACGGGATCTGGGTGATCACCGACGAGATCTACGAGCACCTCACCTACGACGGGGTGCGCGCGGCGAGTATGCCGGTCGAGGTCCCCGAACTCGCCGACACCTGCCTCGTGCTCAACGGGGTCGCGAAGACCTATGCGATGACCGGGTGGCGGGTCGGCTGGCTCATCGGGCCGGCCGACGTCGTCGCGGCGGCGACCAACCTGCAGAGCCATCTCACGAGCAACGTCAACAACGTCGCCCAGCGGGCGGCGATCACCGCGCTCACCGGCGACCTGTCGGCCGTCGAGGAGATGAAGACGGCCTTCGACCGGCGCCGCCGACGGATGGTCGCCATGCTCAACGAGATCCCCGGCCTCACCTGCCCCATGCCCCAGGGCGCCTTCTACGCCTATCCCTCGGTCAAGGGCGTGCTCGGCCGCACGATCCGCGGCGCCAAACCGCTCACCTCGGCCGAGCTGGCCGCCCTCATCCTCGACGAGGTCGAGGTCGCCGTCGTCCCCGGTGAGGCCTTCGGTCCGAGCGGCTACCTGCGACTGTCCTATGCCCTCGGCGACGACGACCTCGTCGAAGGGGTCAGCCGGATCGCCGGGCTGCTCGCCGAGGCCCACTGAACCGGCCCGCGGACCGCAAGGCGACGGATATGCCGGCGGGTACCCCTGCGACCGACCCCGGCGCAGCTGCGGTCGAGTTCGCCGCCGCGCTCGTCGGAGTCGACTCGGTCAACCCCGGCCTCGTCCCCGGCGCGGCCGGCGAGGCTTCCGTCGTCGACCTGCTGCGCCGCCGACTCGCGGGATCGGGCTTCGACACCGAGGTGCTCTGCCCGCCGGGACGCCCCGACCGGCCGAGCCTCATCGCCTGGTCACCCGGACCTGCGGGCGCACCGACCGTGTTGCTCAACGGTCACGTCGACACGGTCGGGGTGGCCGGCATGCCCGAGCCATTCGCGGCGCGGATCGACGGGCACCGGCTGCTCGGGCGCGGGGCCTGTGACATGAAGGGCGGGGTGGCCGGACTGGTCGCGGCCGCCGAGGCGGTGCGGGCACGCGGCATACCGCTGGGGGTCGTCCTCACCCTCGTGGCCGACGAGGAGGATGCCAGCCTGGGCACCGAGGCGATCCTCGCCCGACTCCCCGCGCTCGGGCTCGTCCCGCAGGTCGCCGTGGTCGCCGAGCCGACCTGGCTCGCGAACGCGACCAGTCATCGGGGCTACGCCCTCGTCGAGGTCGACCTGCGCGGCCGGGGGGCGCACACCTCGATGCCGCACGAAGGCGTCAACGCGCTGGCCCACCTCGGGCGACTGCTCGTCGCCGTCGAGGAGGCGGCCGAGGCCGTCGCCGCCCGCGGCGGCGCCCTGCTCGCGAGCGTCGGCCGCGGCGGGAGCGCGCCGTTCACCGTCCCGGACACCGCCCAGGTCGTCATCGAGCGCCGGACGGTCCCCGGTGAGCCGTCCGCCACGGCGCTCACCGAGGTGCAGGCGCTGCTCGACCGGATGCGGGCCGCCGACCCGAGCGTGGACGCGACCGCGCGGCTGAGCCTGGCCCGCGAGGCCTGGGCGCTCGACCCGGTCGGCGCGGGGGCTCGACTCGGCTCGCTCGTCACCGACGGCCTGACCCGGGCCCTCGCCGACGAGCCCGATCTCGCCCCCGCCACCGACTTCGCCGCCCCCTACTGGATGGAGTCGGCACTTCTCGAGGCCGCCGGCATCCCCACCCTCGTGTGCGGACCGGCCGGTGGTGGCATGCACGCGGTCGACGAATGGGTGGACCTGCGCCAGGTCCGGGCCTATGCCGTCGCGCTCGCCGACGCGCTCGGCGCCTATGCCGCAGCCCACCTGGACGACCCCCGGGGCGAGCGGCCCGTGCCGCACCCGGGCTAGGGGACCGGTCGTGCCGGTGGACCCGCGCGGGCTGCGCGCCGACGCCCCCCTGCTCGATGCGTGGTTGTCCTTTCACGAGCGCCCTCACCTGCCGTTCACCATCCCCGGGCACAAGCACCGGCTCGACCTCGTCGGCGACGTCGTCGCCGGTGACGTCCCGCTCTACGGCGGACTCGACACGATGGGGCTGGCCCGGGGTGTCCTCGCCGATGCCGAAACCCGCGCAGCGGCGCTGTGGGGCGCCGACGTCTGCCGCTTCTCGGTGGGCGGCTCCACCCATGGCAACCAAGCCGTGGCCCTCGCCCTCGGTGGGGACGGCCGCCGAGTGGTCGTCTCGCGCACCCTGCATCGCTCGCTCCTGCTCGGGCTGGTCCTCGCGGGCCTCGACCCGGTGTGGGTGCGCCCCGTGGTCGACGACCTCGGTATGCCGCGCGGCCTCAGCCCGGCGGCCCTCGCCGACGGGCTCGCGGCCGCCCCCGACGCGGTCGCCGTCTTCGTCGGCGACCCCGCCTACGTGGGGACGGTCGGCGACATCGCCGGTCTCGCCCGGGTCGCCCACGGACACCGCGGCGGCATACCGCTCGTCGTCGACGCGGCGTGGGGCGCGCATTTCGGCTTCCACCCGGCCCTGCCCCGGCACGGCCTCGCGCGGGGCGCCGACGCGCTCGTCACGAGCGCGCACAAGACCCTGCCCGCCTGGTCGCAGGGAGCGCTCGTGCTCGCACGAACCGACCGCCTCGACCGCGCCCGACTCGATGCGGCGGTCGAGGCGACCGCGACGACGAGCCCCGCCGGCGCGATCCTCGCGAGCATCGACGCGGCCCGCGCCCTGCTCGCCCGCGACGGCGAGACCCTCCTGGGCGAGCTCGTCGCACAGGTGACCCGCGCCCGCGAGCGGCTCGCGGCCGTGCCCGGGCTGCGGGTCCTCGACGGTCCGGACGTCGACCCGGTCAAGCTCACCCTGCTCCTGGCGGGCACCGGCGCGGACGGCACCCGGATCGAGGACGACCTCGTCGCGAGGGGTATGCCGGTCGAGCTCGCCGACCGCGACACCCTCGTCGCGATGGTCACCCTGGCCGACGACGAGTCGCGCGTGCGGCGCCTGGCCGACACCCTCGCCGAGCTCGTCGAGCGGCACCGCGGCCGACCGCGCGCGGCTGCGGGGTCGGTCGCGTGGCAGGTCGATCCGGTGCAGGCAACGAGCCCCCGCGCGGCCTACTTCGCCGCACACGTCGCCGTCCCCGCGGCACGGGCCGTCGGCCGCGTGTGCGCCGAACTCGTCGCGCCCTATCCGCCCGGCATCCCCGTCCTCGCCCCCGGGGAACTCGTCACCGCGGAGGCGCTCGAGGCGCTGCGCGCGGCCCGCGCCTCGGGCGTGCGGATCGCCTATGCGGCCGACCCGGAACTCGCCACCGTGCGGGTCGTGGCGACGGCCTCCGACGACTGACGATGAGGTGTTCCCCACCCTCGCCCCCGACGTGAGCAGGTGGCAGAGTGGGGCTATGACCAGCGAAGCCGCGTTCGACCGGGACACCATCGGCGACGACCTCGAGGTCTTCTCCGTGGACGACGAGGACCAGCTCCAGCCCGAGGACACGCTCATCGACCGCGGCATCGACGACGTCCTCGACGAGGGTTACTCCCCGCCCGACAAGCCCCGCGGTGCCTACGCCTACGGCACGACCGCGAGCGAACAGCACGGTCACGAGACGATCGACCAGCGCATCCTCCAGGAGGAGCCCGATCCCTACTCGGCCTACGGCGCCCCCGAGGACGAGAGCGGCGAGCGGCGGGCCCGACGGGAGAAGCTCGGCGGCCAGGACCCCGACGCGATCTTCGCCGACGAGGACTACGTCGGTCAGGCCGGGCGCAAGCGCAGCGGGCGGATCGTCGCGACCGCCGAGGACGGCGAGGGCTTCGAGAACGACCTGTTCGCCGGCGACGTGGGCATCGACGGTGGCGCGGCCTCGGCCGAAGAGGCCGCGATGCACATCATCGACGACGAGGACGACGACCTCGAGGACTGAACCCGCCCCGAGGGACCCGGCCGACTCGCGGCCACGCTCGCTCGCCGACCTGCCCAAGGCCCACCTGCACCTGCACTTCACCGGGTCGATGCGTCACGACACACTCGTCGACCTCGCCGCCCGGCGCGGCGTCCGGCTGCCCGACGCCCTCACGTCCGAATGGCCGCCCCGACTGCATGCGACCGACGAACGCGGCTGGTTCCGCTTCCAGCGCCTCTACGACGCCGCCCGGGCCTGCGTCCGGGGCGAGTCCGACCTGCGGCGCCTGGTCCGCGAGGCCGCCCAGGACGACGCCGCCGAGGGATCGCGCTGGTTGGAGCTGCAGGTCGAACCGTCCTCCTACGCCGCGCATGTCGGCGGTCTCACCCCCGCCCTCGAGATCGTCCTCGACGAGGCGGCCCTCGCGTCCAGAGACACCGGCACCGGGGTGGGGATCGTCGTGGCCGCCTCCCGCATCCGCCACCCGCTCGACGCCCGCACCCTCGCGCGGCTGGCCGCCCGGTATGCCGGTGACGCACCGGGCACGGTCGTCGGCTTCGGCCTGTCCAACGACGAACGCCGCGGCGAGACGGCGCAGTTCGCGCCCGCCTTCACGATCGCCCGGCGCGCCGGGCTCGCCCTCGTCCCACACGGCGGCGAACTGCTCGGCCCGGCCGCCGTCCAGGAGACCCTCGGGCGGTTGCGGCCGGACCGGATCGGGCACGGCGTCCGGGCGGTCGAAGACCCGCGGGTGCTCGAGGAGGTCGCCGAAGCCGGTGTCACCCTCGAGGTCTGCCCCGGCAGCAACGTCGCGATGGGGGTCTTCGCCGACCCCGGCGAGGTGCCGCTGCGCACCTTGGTCGCACACGGCATACCGGTGGCACTCGGGGCGGACGATCCGTTGCTCTTCGGTTCGCGACTACTCGCCCAATACGAGACCGCACGGCATCACCTCGGCTTCAGCGACGCCGAACTCGCGCACCTCGCGCGCGACTCGATCCGCGGCAGCCGGGCTCCGGAGGGGATCCGTCGCCGAGCGCTCGGCGACGTCGAGGGCTGGCTGCAGCGCGCATAGGCTGGAGCACATGCCCGCCCTCGCCCCCTCCGGTCGCGCCGACTTCCCCGACGGCTTCGTCTTCGGGGTGGCGACGGCCGCCTTCCAGATCGAAGGCGCCCTCGACGAGGACGGCCGGGTGCCCTCGATCTGGGACACCTTCGCCGCGCGGCCGGGCACGATCGAGCGCGGCGAGACCGGCAAAACCGCCTGCGACCACTACCACCGCTATGCCGACGACGTCGCGCTCATGGCCGCGCTCGGCGTCGATGCCTACCGCTTCTCCCTCGCCTGGCCACGCATCCTCCCCGAGCCGGGGCGGCCCAACCCGGCCGGGATCGCCTTCTACGACCGGCTGCTCGACGAACTGCTCGCCGCGGGGATCACGCCCTGGGCGACCCTCTACCACTGGGATCTGCCCGAGTCCCTCGAAGCCGCCGGCGGCTGGCCGGCGCGGGAGACGGCATACCGCTTCGCCGAGTATGCCGCCCTCGCGGCCGACCGCTTCGGCGACCGGATCGGGCATTGGCTCACCGTCAACGAGCCCTTCGTGTCCTCCATGGTCGGATATGCGAGCGGGGTGCACGCCCCCGGCCGGGTCGACCCCGCGGCCGCGGTCCGGGCCGCTCACCACCTGATGCTCGGCCACGGTCTGGCGATGCGCGAGCTGCGGGCGCGTCATCCCGACGCTCAGGTCGGGCTCGCGCTCAGTCTCACGCCGGTCGAGGCCTTCGAAGGGCGAGCCGAGTTCACCGATGCCGTCCGCCGAGTCGACGGGATGTGCAATCGGCTCTTCCTCGACCCGCTCCTGCGAGGGAGCTATCCGGGCGACGTCGTCGCCGACCTGGCTCACGTGAGCGACCTCGCGCACGTCGCGGACGGCGATCTCGCGCTGGTCGGGGCGCCGGTGGACTTTCTCGGCGTCAACTACTACCACCCGACCGTCGTCACGGGCGGCTTCTGGCCGGGGTCGGCGGAGGCGGCCACCTCGGGCAGCGGACGCCCGCGGTGCGAGATGGGCTGGGAGGTCGACCCGGATGGCCTCACCCGCCTCCTGCGCCGCCTCCACGAGGACTACGACTCCCCCACGATCTACGTCACCGAGAACGGTTCGGCCTGGCCGGACACCGTGACCGAGACCCCCGACGGTGGACGGCGGGTCGCCGATCCCGAGCGCACGGCATACCTCCAGACGCACCTGCAGGCCTGCCGGGACGCGATCGCGGCCGGCGTCGACCTGCGCGGCTACTTCGCGTGGTCGCTGCTCGACAACTTCGAGTGGGCCTTCGGCTACCGGATGCGCTTCGGGCTCGTCCACGTCGACTTCGGCACCCAGGTGCGCACGGTGAAGGACAGCGGCCGGTGGTATGCCGCGCTGCTCGGCGCGGGGGCGAGGCCATGACCGTCCGGGCACGGACGAGCGGGACGGCCCTCGCCGCGGGCGTGATCGTCCTCGTCGCCGGTGTCGTCGGGGGTTGCTCGAGCCCCGGGTCCGACCCCGTCGCGACGACCTCCGCGACGGGCACGGCGGTCTCGTCGACCACCGTCGAGGCGACGACCGGCAGTCCCACCGCGACCGAACCCACAAGCACCAGCCCCCCCACCACCACGGGCTCGGGAGATGCCCCTCCCGCGACGGCCATGGTCCTGCCGAGCACCTTCGTCCAGGTCGGCCAGACCGTCACCGACCCCGACCTCGGCCACAAGGTGACCGTGAACCGGATCGCGCGTCGGCTGCCCTGGCCCACGGGCTACACCGCGCAGGCCGCGGCCTTCGAGCTCGTCGCCGTGGAGATGCGCTGGGACTCCGGCACGGCATACACCTCGACCATCCGAGCGCAGGACTTCGCTGTCGTCACCGGATCCCAGTACCCCAACCGGATCGACCCGATCCGCGACCCGGACCTCACCGCCGCCTCGTGGCCGATCCTGCCGGCGGAGCTGCCCTCGGGGCAGTCGGTCACCGGCTGGCTCGTCTTCCGGGTCGACCCCGCGGATGCGCCGTCGATCCGGCTCGACTGGACCCGCCCGGCGACCCGGGTGTCGGGAACGAGCACCGTCTTCCCCAAGACCGTCTTCTCGGTGCAGCTCCTCCCGACCCCTTCGGTCGCGACCTCGGCCGTCACCCAGTCGAGCACAGGCGCGACGACCAGACGCAGCTAGGGCGTAGCGGCGCGAGGGCTCAGAGCGTGACGCCGACGAGGACCGGCTCGGCGACCAGGACGACCCCGTAGGCGTCGGCGACACCGTCGCGCACCGTTCGGGCCAGCTCGAGGACATCGTGGGCGCGGGCCTCGCCGCGGTTGGTGACGGCAAGGGTGTGCGTGGTCGACAGGGCGGCCGGCCCGGGCAGCCCGAAGCCCCGACCGAAGCCGGCCCGTTCGATGAGCCACGCAGCACTGAGCTTCACCCCGCCGTCGGGGGCGGGCCAGGACGGCATGCCCGCGGCCGCCTCGGTGCCGATCCGGGCGGCCACGCGAGCGCGCAGTCGATCACCCTCGTCGGACGGCAGGACCGGATTGGTGAAGAACGAGCCGCAACTCCACGTGTCGTGATCGTCGGGGTCGAGCACCATGCCCCGTCGCCGCCGTTGAGCCAGGACGGCGGCGCGCACGTCGGCCAGCGGGGCACGCCCGTCCTCGGCGACGCCGACCGACGAGGCCAGGTCGCCGTAGCGCAGCGGCGTCGACAGGGTGCCCTCACGCAACTGGAGGACGACCTCGAGGACCACGAAACGTCCGGCCGACCGCTTGAGCAGCGAATCCCGATAACCGAAAGCGCACTCGGCCGCGGCCAGCGTCCGCACGACCGCGCGCCGACGGTCCCAGACCCGGACCTGCGCGAGGGTGTCGGCGATCTCCTGCCCGTAGGCCCCGACGTTCTGCACCGGGGTGGCACCCACGGAACCCGGGATGCCGGACAGCGCCTCGATGCCGACCCACCCGTCGGCCACCGCCTGCGCGACGACCGCGTCCCACGCCTCACCCGCCGCGATCCGCACGGTCACCCCCGAGCAGGCGTCACGCGACTCCACCCGGATCCCCCGGGTCGCGACGTGCACGACGGTGCCCGGGAAGCCGGCGTCGGCGACGACGACGTTGGAGCCGCCGCCGAGGACGAGCAGCGGCTCGTCCGCGTCGTCGGTCGCGCGGACCGCGTCGACGAGGTCGTCCATCCCCTCGACGGTGACCAACCGCCGGGCCGGGCCGCCGACGCGCATGGTCGTGAGCGGCGCCAGCGGCGCGTCGAAGCTCTCCTGCACGTCAGCGCGACCCGTGCCGGGCCGGGGCGAACGGGATGGGCGCTCGGTTCACGCGAGGGCGACGACGGCGGTCGCCTTGCCCAGGACCTTGTCCTCGCCGCAGGTGGCACTGATCTCGACCGTCGCCTGGCGCGACTGCACGTCGAGAGCGGTGACCGTGCCGCTGAAGACGACGTCGGCCCCCGTCTCGTAGGGGACGACGACCGGCCGGGTGAACCGGGTGCCGTAGCGGACGATGCGACCGGCATCGCCGCACCACTCGCTCACGACGGTGACCGCCGCGCCCATCGTCCACATGCCGTGGGCGATGACGTTGGGCAGTCCCACCTTCGTGGCGAAACGCTCGTCCCAGTGGATCCGGTTGCGGTCGAGGCTCGCACCCGCGTATTGCACGAGGGTCGCGCGGTCGACGTGCACCTGCTTGCGCGGCAGTTCGTCGCCGACCCGCACCTGGTCGAAGGTCCGGATGCCCGCCATCACTGTCCTCCTCGCACGACCACGGTCGACAGGGCGGTGCAGACGAGTTCCTCGCCCGCGGCCAGCTCGGTCCGGGTGACGATCATCTGGTTGCCGCCGGCCTCCTTCACCGAGTCGACGATCGTCCGCGCGACGATCTCGTCGCCGGCCACGAGCGGCCGGTGGTGGACGAAGGTCTCCTCCCCGTGGACCACCCGCCCGAAGTCGATCCCCGCTTCGGGATCGTGGATGAACTGCATCTCGGCCTGTTGGGCGATGAGGACGGCGAAGGTGGGCGGCGCGACGACGTCGCGGTATCCCCGGCCCTGAGCGACGTCGCGCTCGGTGTGGACGGGGTCGGTAGAGCCGACGGCCTCGGCGAACTCCTTGATCTTGGCCGCGCTCACGACATAGGGCTTGGTGGGCGGGTAGCTGCGCCCGACGAGGTCTGCGGTGACCGGCATGCCGCCAGCCTAGGGCCTGCGCCGCGCCGGGTCACGGCGAGCCTCCCGGAAAGCGCTCGGCCTCCCGTCGCCGCAGCGACGGGAGGCCGAGATGTGGCTGCGCCGGACTCAGTCCTGGCGCGGCTGCAGGAGCGCGAGGCCCGAGATGCAGGGCAGGGCCTGGTAGTCCTTGCGGTACAGACGCAGGAGCTTACGCATGGGTGTTCCCCCTTGGAACTGGCGTCGCGGCCTGGTTGGCCACGGCTGGTGCGGCGGCGACTCGGCGTCCCCTTCGACGTCGTTCACCTTCTGTTAACGAAACCAAGGTTAGCAGTTCACTTGAGTCGACGCAAAAGATCATCCAATACCCGCGTGTCGTGCGTGTCAAGGGACCTTCGCCGGTGATGCGGGACACGAGAGAACGCGCGTGCCCGGACCGTGGTCCGCGCACGCGCGTCGAGGGCGTCGGAGCCTCCGACGCGGCTGGGAAACGGGGCGACCGCCAGGGGTCAGCGGGTCTCGCGGTGCTCCGTGTGCTTGCCGCACTTGGGGCAGAACTTGTTCATCGCGAGCCGGTCGGGGTCGTTGCGCCGGTTCTTCTTCGTGATGTAGTTGCGGTCCTTGCACTCGGTGCAGGCCAGGGTGATCTTCGGCCGGATGTCGGTCGTCTTGCTGGCCACGGTGCTACCTCACTGCTGGAACGGGCTCGGGTGTGTTGCGGCGACGCGCGCGGGCAACGCTCAAGGATACGCGCTCGCCCGGCATACGCCCAATCGCGGTCGTATGCCGTCGGGCCAGGCTGGGTGCCCGGTGGTAGCGGGAGCGGGGCTCGATCCCGCGACCTCACGATTATGAGTCGTGCGCTCTGACCAACTGAGCTATCCCGCCAGGTAGCCGACACGCGCGTGGTCGTGTCGACCGAGAGCCCCAATAGGGAATCGAACCCTAGACCTTTTCCTTACCATGGAAACGCTCTGCCGACTGAGCTATTGGGGCACGGGGAGGCGCGAGGCCCCTCCCCGTGGTGCGTCCGAAAGGCTACACGCTGGCCCGGCCGGGTGAAAATCCGTCGGCCCGGCCCCCGCGACACCGACGAGCGGCCGACGACGCGCGTGTGACTTGCCCGGCACCCACCTCATGACGTAGGACAGTCCCCGTGTCGTGGCTCGCCATCCCGCTCGGAGTGGTGAGTGGCGTGGTGATGGGTGCGCTCGGCGGGGGCGGAGCGATCCTCACGATCCCCGTCCTCATCTACCTGCTCCACCTCGAACCGCACACCGCGACGACGGCCTCCCTCGTCATCGTCGGAGTGAGCGCCCTCGTGTCGGTGGCCGGTCAGTTGCGGCACGGCACCGTCCAGGTCGCCGACGCGGTGCTACTCGCCGTCGTCGGCAGTGCGGGGACCTACCTCGGCAGCCGCGCCTCGGCGGCCGTCTCGCCGTCGGTGCTCGTGGTCCTGCTCGCGAGCCTGCTCGCCGTCGTCGCGGCCCTCATGCTGCGCCATGCGGGCGTCCAGACGGGCGACGGGCAGGACGTGCCCCACCGGCAGTGGTCCGCCGCCCACGCCGCCCGGATCGCGGCGATCGGCGTGGCGATCGGCGCGCTCACCGGCTTCTTCGGCGTCGGCGGGGGCTTCGCGATCGTTCCCGCGCTCACCCTCGTCCTGCACTACCCCGTCCGGCACGCCGTGGGCACCTCGCTGCTCGTCATCGCGCTCAACAGCACGACCGCCTTCCTGTCCCGGATCGGCGACGGCGTCGACCTCGACTGGTCGATCGTCGGCACGTTCACCGCCGCAGCGGTCGTCGGTGCCCTCGTCGGTGGAGCCCTGGGCCGGCGGACCTCCCCCGAGCGGCTCTCCCGGGCCTTCGCGATCCTGCTCCTGCTCGTCGCGGCATACATGCTCGTCTCCTCGGTGCTCAGCCGGTAGCGGCATACCGGCGGTTCCGGGAACCGCGTAGATTTGCCGCACGTCTGTACGTCGGGCGGCCCGTGGGCACGAACCACGTCCCGCCGCCGCAGCCGGTCGACGCCAGCGGACGCCGACCTCAGGAGACAGGGAGAGCAGATGACCCAGCAGCCCTCGGGGATGCAGGACGCGGGCACCGGCGGTGCCGGGGGCGCCGCGGGCATGGCAGTGCAACCACTCGCACCGCCGGCCGCGAGTGACAGCCTCCGGCTCGATCCGCCGGCGGCGGCCGCGACGCCGATCTCGACGACGGCCGCGCCTCGGATGGCCCCGGCCGTGCCGGAGTCGGCCCTACCCGGGTTGGATGCCAAGGTCGAGAGCTACCTGCAGACGCTGCTCACCGCCGCGCCCAAGTCCCCGCAGTTCGAGGCGAAGGCCAACGACGTGCGCCTCATGGGCGACGACGACATCCGCCGGGCCGCGGAGTCGAGCAACCGGCTGCTCAAGACCCCGATCAAGGCGATGCAGGAGGGCGGGCTCGCCGAGGGCGGCCGGGTCGGCAAGACGTTGCTCGAGCTGCGCCGCACCGTCGAGGACCTCGACCCCAGCCAGGCGACCGGGGTGAAGAAGGTCCTCGGGATGATCCCCTTCGGGGACAAGGTGACCGACTACTTCCGCAAGTACCAGTCGGCCCAGAGCCACCTCGACGCGATCCTCCAGTCGCTGCGTCAGGGCCAGGACGAGTTGCAGCGGGACAACGTCGCGCTCAACCTGGAGAAGCAGAACCTCTGGGATTCGATGGGTCGGCTCAACCAGTACGTCTACATCGCCGAACGACTCGACGCCAAGCTCGCGGCCCAGATCGCCACCGTCGAGGCCACCGACCCCGACAAGGCCAGCGCCCTCAAGCAAGACGTCCTGTTCTACGTACGCCAGAAGCACCAGGACCTGCTCACCCAGCTGGCGGTGTCGATCCAGAACTACCTCGCCATCGACATCACCATCAAGAACAACATCGAGCTCATCAAGGGCGTCGACCGCGCCTCGACGACGACCGTGTCGGCGCTGCGCACGGCGGTCATCGTCGCCCAGGCGCTGGGCAACCAGAAGCTCGTCCTCGACCAGATCACCGCGCTCAACACGACGACGAGCGGCCTCATCCAGTCGACCTCGGAGATGTTGCGCGACAACTCGGTGCGCATCCAGGAGCAGGCCGCGAGCGCGACGATCGGCATCGAGCAGCTGCAGAACGCCTTCGCGAACATCTACCAGACGATGGACGCGATCGACTCGTTCAAGGTCGCGGCCCTGGACAACATGGCGGCGACCATCGGCACTCTCGAGACCGAGGTGGTCAAGTCGCGCAGCTACCTCGAGCGGGCCAACCGGGTCAACCCCAACGTCCAGATGGGCTCGCTCGACCTCGGGCGGTGAGCCACGGAGGTGGCCCCGGGCTCAGGGAGGCCTCAGGGGCGGTTCAGGGACGACCACGAGAGCGCGTAGGACACGAGCGGGGGACAATCGGCAACCATGGGAATCGGCGAGTGGTTCGGCTTCGGCTCGCAGGAGCAGGAGCCACGGGTCGAACTCGCGCGCGTGCCGACGAGCACCGACCTGCTCGCGGCCGTCGACCGGGTGGAGTCCCTCGCCCGCGAGGGTCGGGTGCCGCCGCCGGTGCTCGTGCGATTGGGCCGGGTGACCTCGATCGTCCGTGACACTGTGCCCCGGCTCGACCGCCTCGGATCCGGCAGCCCCGCGGCATACAACGTGATGGCGACCGCGACCGACTACCTGCCCGAGGCCATCGGCGGCTACCTACGGCTGCCGCGACAGTGGGCCGACACCCGGCCGGTCGACAAGGGCAAGACGCCGCTGATGATCCTCGTCGACCAGCTCGACCTGCTCGGGCGCACGATGGACAAGGTCTTCGACGCGATCAACCGGGCCGACGCCGAGGCCCTGGTCGTGCACGGCCGCTTCCTCCAGGAGAAGTTCGGGCACGCCTCGACCGGGGGGGTCCTGCGGGTCGACCCCGGCTCGCCGCTGCCGCCGATGCCCGAGGTTCCGGCGGCGCCGTCGGCACCCTCGGCGCCTTCGACGCCCGACATCCGACTGCAACCGCCGCCGGGGAGGTCGGCCCGATGAGCCAGTTGTCCAGCGCCATCGACACCCTCGCGCAGGTCGCCGCCCGAGCGGGCGTCGCCGAGCAGCGCGCCCGGGACGAGGGCCTCGTCTTCGCCGCGGCGATCGCCGAGTCCGCCCCCGGCGCGGCCGCCGACTGGGCCGCGGCCCACGGCGACGCGCCGAATCCCCCACTCGCCCAGGCGAACGCGGCCTTCTTCGACGCCGCCTCCCGTGGCCGCAAGTTCCGTGGGGCGCCGACGACCGTGCTGAGCGAGCTGGTCGCCGCCGGCTCGGGTGAGGCCACGGCATACGCGCGAGCCCTCGCCGAGGTTGCCTCGGCGGCCTGCGCGCTCGGGGAGCCGACCCTGCGGGTCACCGGCAACGCCGCAGTGGCCGCGGCGGCGCAGCTCGGCGCGGCCAACCCGCGCACGGTGTCCCCGAGCGTCGGTATGCCGCCCTCGGTCACCTTCCCGACGCCCACGCTCGCGCCCGTCCAATGGCCCGGGCTGCCGACGCCGCCGGGACTGCCGAACGGCCCCGAGGCAGCCGGGTCGACCCGGTCCCCCGACGCCCCGCCCCAGCCTGGCGTGCCGGCAGCGGACGAGCCTTCGAGCCCGCCCCCGTCTCCCGCGTCCCCGCCGCCCCCGCCGGCGAAGTCGGTCGCGGAGCTGCTCGGCGAGCTCGACGCCATGATCGGGCTCGAACGGGTCAAACGCGAGGTGCACCAGCAGGTCGCCATGCTCACCGTCGACAAGCGCCGCCGCGAGGCGGGGCTCAAGAGCGCCGAGATCACCCGGCACCTCGTCTTCGTCGGCAACCCGGGCACCGGCAAGACGACGGTCGCCCGGATGGTCGGAGGCATCTACCGCGCCCTCGGGCTGCTGCCCGGCGGACAACTCGTCGAGGTCGACCGGTCCGAGCTCGTCGCCGGCTACCTCGGCCAGACCGCGATGAAGACGGCCGAAGTGTGTGCGAAGGCCTACGGCGGAGTGCTGTTCGTCGACGAGGCCTACGCCCTCTCCGGCGACCAATACGGCCAGGAGGCCATCAACACGCTCGTGAAGGAGATGGAGGACCACCGCGACGACCTCGTCGTCATCGTCGCCGGATATCCCGACCCGATGGTCGCCTTCATCGCCCAGAACCCGGGCCTGGCCAGCCGGTTCAAGACGGTCATCGAGTTCGAGGACTACACCGACGACGAACTCGTCGCCATCCTCCACAAACTCGCCGAGGCCACCGACTACACGGTGACCCCGCCGGCCGAGGCGCGCTTCCGTCGGCAGCTGGCCGGGCAGGCCCGCGGACCGGCCTTCGGCAACGGTCGGTTCGCCCGCAACGCCCTCGAGGAGGCGATCGGACGACAGGCCTGGCGGCTGCGCGACGCGGCCGAAGCCACCCCCGAACATCTGCGCGAACTGCTCGCCGAGGACTTCGCCGACTCGGCCGACCCGGCCGACCTCGTCGACCCGTCCGACCCGGCCGACCTCGTCGACCCGGCCGACCCGGCCGACCCGGCCGACCTCGGGGATGTGCCGGCCGATTCGTCGGCCCCCGAACGCACCGACCAAGGAGCACCGCTATGAGCCAGTCCTCGGCCGCGCCGGCGCCACCCCGAGCGTCCGCGCCGTCCGTGCGTCCGGCGCCGCCCACTCCCGCTCCCGCCGGCCGCCCCAACACGCCCGCCACCGCACCCAGATCGCGGGCCCGGGCCTGGCTGCACGACCGATTCGAGGGCACGCCCGGCCGGATGCGCCTGCTCGCCGCCCTCGCCGCCCTCGCCTCGGTCGTCTTCGGTGTCGTCGGCGCGTGGACCCTCTGGTCGGCCGGCCAGGCGCTCGACCGGGCCGGTGCCGCCACCGAACAGGTCGTGCGGGTCCAGGCGATCTACGCCGACCTGCTGCGAGCGGACGCCGACGCGACCAACGCCTTCCTCGTCGGTGGACTCGAGGACCCGGCACAACGGGCCGACTACGACGCCGCGATGGCGCGGGTGGCCTCGACGATCGCCCTCGCGGCCCAGTCTCAGCCGGCCGACGGCGAGGCGCTGGCCGCGCTCAACGTCGTGGCCGCCGACTACGTCTCCCTCGTCCAGCAGGCCCGGGCCTACAACCGCCAGGGCCTGCCCGTCGGTCAGGCCTACATCACCAACGCGAGCGACACGCTGCGCACGAAGGCCCGGCCGATCCTCGACGCCCTGCTCCAGGCCGACACGGACCGGGCCCGGGCCGAGTTCGCCGCCGCGAGTTCCGCAGTCGTCCTCGTCGTCGTCGGCGTCCTGGCCACCGCCGTCCTCGTCCTGGTCGGTGTGTGGCTCGCCCGCCGCACGCACCGCTACGTCAACGTCGGACTCGCGAGCGCGACGGCGGCCGTCCTTGCCGGCCTCATCGCCGGGGTGAGCGTCCTGGCCAGCATCGGCTCCGATGTCCGGCGGGTCTCGGGTTCGGCCTTCGAGGGCACCCGGGTCCTCACGGTCGCCCGCACCGCCGCCTTCGACGCCCGCGCCAACGAGAGCCTCGGGCTGATCGCTCGGGGCCAGGCCGGGGCCAAGCGCGAGCCGGACTGGAAGGCCGCCGACGTCACCGTCAACGCCCACCTCGACGGCCTCGCCACCCTGTCCTGGCGAGGCGGGTCGGGCTCCGCAGCCGCACTCAAGACGGCGTGGGCGGCATACGAGAGGGCGCACGCGGAGGTCCGCGCGGCCGACGACGTGGGCGACTGGGACGGCGCGGTCGTGCTCGCGACCGACGCGGCCAAGGGTCCGCGCACGTCCTTCGCCGCCTTCGAGAAGGCGTCGGCGAGCGCGCTCGACGGCTTCCTGAGCGCGCTCTCCGCCGACGTGCGGGCCCCGATCACGGGTGCACGCGGGACGGCCTTGGCCCTGCTCGGGCTGGGGCTGGTCGGTTCCGGCCTGGCCACCCGCGGGATGAGCCGCCGACTGGAGGAATACCGATGAGAGCCGCCGTGCCCGGTCGCGTCTACCTGCTCGCCGTCCTGCTCACGCTCGTCCTCGCGCTCGCCGGCTGCTCGGTCGGCAGCAGTTATGCGACGACGCCGCTGAGCCCCTATCCGACCACGGCCGCCACCTCGTCGACGGCGGCCAGCACCGCGACGACGTCGACACCCGCGACCTCCGCGCCCGCCTGCGACCCTGCCACGGCCACCCAGACGTATGCCGCCCTCTCGAGCCTCGCGGGGGTGAACTCGCCGCGGATCGCCGAGATCAAGAAGCGGGGCTACCTCATCGCCGGGGTGTCGGCCGACACCCTCCTGCTCGGTGCCCGCAACGCCCAGACCGGGGTGATCGAGGGCTTCGACATCGACCTCGTCCACGAACTCGCCAAGGCCATCCTCGGCGACGCCAGCAAGGTGCAGCTCGTCGTCATCACCGCGGCCCAACGGCTGCCCAAGCTGCAGGACGGCAGCCTCGACGTCGTCGCCCGCAACATGACGATGACGTGCACCCGCTGGCAGTCGATCGCCTTCTCGGCGGAGTACTACCACGCGGGCCAGAAGGTCCTCGTCCGCAAGGGAATGACCGCGAGCACCCTCGACGCACTGGCGACGGCCAAGGCCCGGGTCTGCGCCCCGACCGGCACGACGAGCATGGACAAGCTCGCGAGCTTCGTCCCCAAGGGCGCCGTCGCCGTCTCGGCCGCCACGCACACCGGCTGCCTGCAGCTCTTCCAGCAGGGCCAGGTCGACGCGATTACCGGCGACGACACCGTACTCGCCGGCCTGGCCGCGCAGGACCCCTACGCGGTGGTTCCCGCCGGCCAGCAGGCGATCACGGCCGAACCCTACGGACTGGGCTTCACCACCGGCGACAAGGTCTTCGTCCAATACGCCAACCGGCTGCTCGAGGACATGAAGGCCGACGGTCGGTGGAAGGCCGTCTACGACCGGTGGCTCGCCGGACCCCTCGGCCCGGCACCCACGCCGCCGGCGGCGGCATACGGGCGGGCCTGAGGCGCACCCGTGGGCACAGTGAGGGCATCTGCGCGCAGGCCGGGGACACGGAGGCGCCCGTGAGCCTGTCCATCGACCCACCGCCGTCGACCCCGGGCTCGGCCGGCACGCTGCCCGGGACCGCCGCGCCGGAAGCTCCCGGACGGCTCGGCAGCCCGGTCGGGGTCAACGAGGCGTTCGCCTACCTACGCGACCTGGGCGTGTGGCGCGACCAGCGCCGGGCCGAGCTCGACGCCCTCGACTCGGCCGCGCTGTCCTCGAGTGAGCGGGACTCGTTCAGCCGCGACATGCTCGTCTCGATGGCCCTGTGGAAGGCGATCTCCGACCGCTACGACCTGCTCGTCGTCACCTTCGACTCGGGGCGGGTCGGTCCGACCGAGGCCGCCCGGCTCTCCACGCTCATCTGGGGCCGGCTGGACGTCGCCCCCGGCTCGGCCGCGGCGACGATCTCACCGGCGACCTCCGGGGCGCTCTCGCTCTCGCTGCCCGAGGCCTGCCGGCTCTCCGATGCGATGACCTCCTCCCTGCGCGCCCGGCTGTCCCTCGAACCGTCGGGTGCCGAGGTGGGGACCCGACTCAAGGACGTGCGCGCGACGATCGAGCGGATCCGCGACCAGGTCGGGCTGGTGCCCGCGGGGGCCGACCGCGAGGCCGCACGCACCCTGCTCACCCGGCTCGAACAGCGCCTCGTCGACGTCACCGACCGGGCCAAGCGCGGGGCCGACGTCGGCGGGCTGCTCGCGCCGCTCGAACTCGAGGCGGCCGGCGCCGAGCGCGACCTCATCGTCGGGGCGGGCGAGCGGCTCGACGACGCCCGCGACGCGGCCCGCGCGACCCAGCAACGCGAGGAGCTCGTCGCGCGCCACGACGCCGTCCAGGCCCTCGTCGCGCAGTGTGTCGCCTCGGTCGTGCAGGCGCCCCGCCTGGCCGTGCCGGACGTGCGCGCCCTTGGCCCGGTGCCCAGCACCCCGAGGGAGGTGGATGCCTACCTCGTGCGGCTCGATGCCGTCTCCCGCGCGCTCACCCTCGTCCACACGGCATACGGTGCGGCCCTCGCCGAACGCGACGAGGTCGTCGGTCTTGCCGGAGCACTCGGGGCCCAGCTGCGGGCCTCCGGGCTCGGCGCCGACCCCGACCTCGACCGGCTGCGCGAACGGATCGACGCCGTTCTCGCCACCCGACCCACCGACCTGCGGCGCGCACGTGCGTTGCTCGCGGCATACCAGGCCCTGGCCGCCGGCCTCGCCTCGCCACCGCCGAAGGGAACCACCCGATGAGCCCGAGCCAGCCCTGCACCCAGCCGGGGTGCGGCGGGACGATCGTCGACGGCTACTGCGACGTGTGCGGTATGCCGCCCGACCCGGCCGCCGCGACCCCCTCCGCCGCGTCGGGCGCGCTCCCCACCGAGGCGCCCTCGGCCGCGCCCACGTCCGAGGAGGAACCACTCACCCCGCCGGCGCGCCCCCAGCAGCTGCGCGCCTCGAGCGTGCCCGACGGAACCCCCTGCGACGAGCCGGGTTGCACCGGGACGATCCAGGACGGCTACTGCGACGTGTGCGGGGCCTCCGCCGACGACGACCCGGCCGCCGAGGCGTCGTCGCCCTCGTCGGTCACCCGGCAGACCGCGAGCAATCGGCTCTCGGCGACCGCCATCGGCTCCGCCCGCGCCCGCCAGAGCGGCAGCCGGGCGACCCGGCGGCTGTCCTCGACGAGTCAGCGAATGCGCTCGGCCCGACTCGGGGCCGGCCTCACCACCATCCCCCCGATCCCGGCGATCGACGCCGCCAACGCGGTGATGAAAGACCCGGTCGTCCCCGAGGACAAGCGCTTCTGCCCCAACTGCGGGGCGAAGGTGGGCCGTTCGACGCCCGATCGGCCGGGCCGCACGACCGGCTTCTGCCCCAAGTGCCGTCAGCCCTTCTCGTTCGAGCCCAAGCTGAAGGCCGGGGATCTCGTCGCCGGCCAGTACGAGGTCGCCGGCTGCCTCGCCCACGGCGGCCTGGGCTGGATCTACCTCGCCCGCGACCGCAACGTCTCGGGCCGCTGGGTCGTGCTCAAGGGCCTGCTCAACTCCGGGGACCCCGACGCGCTCGCGGCCGCCATCGCCGAGCAGCGCTTCCTCGCCCAGGTCGAGCACCCGCTCATCGTCGAGATCTACAACTTCGTCACCCACGAGGGTGCCGGCTACATCGTCATGGAATACGTCGGCGGCACCTCGCTCAAGGCGCTGCTCAAGCAGCGGATGCGCAAGGCCGGCCGCTACGACCCCATCCCGGTCGACCAGGCGATCGCCTACATCGTCGAGATCCTTCCGGCCTTCCAGTACCTGCACGATCTCGGCCTCGCCTATTGCGACTTCAAGCCCGACAACGTCATCCAGGTGGGCGACGACCTCAAGCTCATCGACCTGGGCGGAGTCCGGCGGATCGACGACCAGGACTCGGCGATCTTCGGGACCGTGGGCTATCAGGCCCCCGAGGTCGCCGAGCAGGGCGTCTCGGTGGCCTCGGACATCTACACGATCGGGCGCACCCTCGTCGTGCTCACGATGGAGTTCCGCGGCTACCAGACGACCTACGTCGACTCGCTTCCGCCGGTGGAGTCCACGCCGATCTTCCAGCGCTACGACTCGTTCTACCGGCTGCTCCTCAAGGCCTGCGCGAAGTCCCCCGACGACCGCTTCGCCTCGGCCGACGAGCTGCGGGTGCAGTTGCTCGGCGTCCTGCGCGAGGTGGTGGCCCAAGACGCCAGCTCAGCGGCGAGCACTCCTGGCGGCCGGGCTCCCTCTTCGGCGACCTCGCTGCTCTTCGAGGAGCCGCAGAGCGTGGCCGACATGCCCGAGTGGTGGGCGCTGCCCGGGCTGCGGCCCGACCCGCACGACCCTCAAGCGGCCCTGCTGCGCGATGTCGCGGTGATGAAGCCCCACGAGCGCCTCGACGCCCTGCGCGCGGCGCAGCCGCAGACGGCCGAGGTCCTCCTCGCGACCGCGCGCGCCGGGCTCGACCGGCGCGACACCGGTGTCGTCGACGCGGCCACCGAGCAGTTGCTGCGCGAGGACCCGTGGGAGTGGCGCGCCGTGTGGATGCAGGGCCTGCGGGCGCTGTCCCAGGGCGACCACGCCGGCGCCCAGGCCGCCTTCAACGCCGTCTACGGCCAGGTCCCCGGCGAGCTCGCCCCCAAGCTCGCCCTCGCGGTCGCCTGCGAACGCTCCGGCGAGACCTCCGTCGCCGAGAGCATGTATGCCGTGTGCGCGCGGACCGACGCGGCATACACCCCGGTAGGTGCCTTCGGCATGGAACGCATCCGGCTGGCCGAGGGGAAGGTCGAGGAGGCGGTCGCGGCCCTCGACCTCGTCCCGGCCACCTCGCGCGCCTATGCCCCGGCCCGCCAGCGCCGCGCCGAGATCCTCGCCGGTGCCGGCGGCGGGCTCGCCACCCTCGCCGACGCCCTGCGCAGCGTCGACAAGGTGTCGATCGAGCCGATCGACAAGGCGGCGCTCACCGTCACCGTCTTCGACAACGCCCTCGCCTGGCTGCAGTCGCCCGGTGCGAAGCCGGAGCCGGGGATCCAGATCGCCGGTCACGCGGGCACCGTGCGGGGGGTCCGTCAGGGCCTCGAGGAGGCGCTGCGCCGTCAGGCGGCGCTCACGACCGATCCGGCCGCGCGGGTGGCGCTGGTCGACCGAGCCAACGAGGTGCGACCGTGGACGATGCGCTGACCCGCTGCCCCGTCTGCGGGGCCGCCCGCGAGGCGGATGCCAGCTTCTGCGAGGCGTGCGGCCACGACTTCACCGGGCTCGCGAGTCCCGCGCCGGTGCCGCCCGGCTCTCCCGGCGCACGCTCCGCCCAGGCGGCTGCCGCCGGGACCACCCTCGAAACCGCTGCGCCGGCGGGGTCATCCGGCACCACGGCGGTGCTGCCGTCCGCCTCGTCCGACCCGCACGTGGCCCGGGTGGAGTCCCAAATGCGTCAGGCGCCCGTGCGGCCGCAGAGCGCCGCGGCCGGGGACGAGTCGCCGCTCGACATCGGCTGGACCGGGCCGGTGAGCGGCTCCAGCGCGGCGCTGGCCGTCGACTCCGGCTCGGACGGCTGCACCGAGTGTGGCCAGGGCCATTTCGCCGACGGCTACTGCGATACCTGCGGGGCCAAGCAACCCAACCCCCGCGACCACTTCGCCGAGTCGCCGGCCGAATGGCTCGGGGGCGTGTGCGACATCGGCGCGCGCAAGCAACGCAACGAGGATGCGATGGCATTGCTCGCAGGCACCCAGCCGCTCGCCCACGACGTCCTCGTCGTCTGCGACGGGGTCTCCAACTCCACCAATTCCGACGTCGCCAGCCTCGCCGCCGCGCGCGCGGCCCGGGAGGTCCTCGACGACCCGGTGCCGCGGGCCATGGGGCTGCCCGACGCGGTCCGGGCCGCGATCGAGCGCCGGCTCGGTGAGGCGGTCGTCGCCGCACGAGCGGCGGTCGTCGAGAACACCCCCGACCCGACCGACCCCACCCCGCCGTCGTGCACGTTCGTCGCCGCGCTCGTGAGCGAGGGCCTGGCCGTCGTCGGCAATGTCGGCGACAGTCGTGCCTATTGGCTGCCCGACGACCCCGCCTCGACCCCGGTGCAGCTGGGCGCGGACGACTCCTTCGCCGCCGAGCAGATCCGCGAGGGTATGCCGCGCAAGGAGGCCGAGACCGGCGCCCACGCCCATGCGATCACCCGCTGGCTGGGGATCGACTCCCCCGACGACCTCACCCCCCACACGGCATCGGTGCGCCTCGACGAGGACGGTTGGCTGCTCGTGTGCAGCGACGGGCTCTGGAACTACTGCTCCGAACCGGCGGACCTGAGGACCCTCGTGGCCGAGCGCACCGCGGGTCTGGGCGAGCAGGGCCGCCGCCCCGCCGCGCTCGCCCAGTCGCTCGTCGACTTCGCCAATGCCGCGGGCGGCCACGACAACATCACCGTCGCCCTCGTCCGGTCCGGGGGCACGGCTCCCTTGGCCTCGACGGCGTCCCCGGCGCCCGTGGCTCCGGACGGTGACATAGCCTCGACTAGCGCAGCGCCGAAACCCGACGGAGAGGTCGCCCCCGATGGCACAGTTCACGACTGAGGTCTTCCAAAACGAGTTCCTGCCCGACGGGGGCACCGACGTCCACGCGATCGTCCGGGTGACCTGCTCGGGTGCGGGGCAGCCCGATCCGTCGGGGCTCGCCGGCGGCGAGTCGGCCGAGATCCTCATCGTCGACACCTCTGGCTCGATGGGCGCCAACGGGATCGCCCAGGGCCGGTATGCCGCGACCGTGGCCCTCAACGAGATCACCGACGGCACGTGGTTCGCCGTGATCGCCGGCAACCATGTCGGGACCCTCGTCTACCCGGCATACGGCGTGCAGCAGATGGTGCGGATGGACGCGCGGACCCGCCAGGAGGCGATCAACGCCGTCCAGATGTTCCGGGCCGACGGCGGCACGGCGATGGGCACCTGGCTCACCAAGGCCCGCGAGGTGTTCCTCACCGTCCCTCAGGTGGTGCAGCGGCATGCCATCTTGCTCACCGACGGCACGAACGAGCACGAGACGCCCGAGCAGTTGACCTGGGCGATCCAGGCCTCCACCGGCTTCTACCAGTGCGACGTGCGCGGCCTGGGCGACCGGTGGCGGATCGACGAGGCGCGGCGGATCGCCTCGGCCCTGCTCGGCACCGTCGACCTCATCCCCACACCCGACCGGATGGCCGACGAGTTCGAGAAGCTCATCCGGGCCTCGATGGCCCGCGGCGTCGCGCAGGTCGACCTGCGGGTGTGGGCGCCCCAGGGAGGTCAGGTCCTCTTCGTCAAGCAGGTGGCCCCCAACCTCGAGGACATCACCGCCAAGCGGACCATGGTCAACCCGCTGACGGCGGCCTTCCCGACGGGGGCCTGGGCCGACGAGACCCGGGACTACCACGTGGCGGTGCGGCTGCCGGCCAAGACCATCGGTCAGGAGCAGTTGGCCTCGCGCGTGCAGGTGGTCGTCCGCGACGTCGTCCAGGCCCAAGCCCTCGTGAAGGCCACGTGGTCGAGCGACGAGGCGCTCACCACCCGGATCGACGACCAGGTGGCTCGTTACACCGGCCAGGCCGAGCTCGCCGCGGCCATCCAGGACGGGCTCGCGGCCAAGGCCGAGGGCAACGAGGCCGACGCGACCCGCAAGCTCGGGCGGGCCGTCCAGCTGGCGGCCCAGACCGGCGACGAGGAGATGACCTCCCGGCTCAAGAAGGTCGTCGACATCGACAACGCCGAGACCGGCACCGTGCGGCTGAAGAAGGCCGTGGAGAAGCTCGACGAGATGGCGCTGGACACGGCGTCGACCAAGACCCGGAGGATCAAGAAGTGAGCGTCGTCTGCCCCAACGGCCACCCGTCGCAGGCGCAGGACTATTGCGACACCTGCGGCGCCGCGATCGACTTGTCCGCCCGGCCGGCCGCCCAACCGAGCGAGTCGGCGGGCGGCTCACTCGGCCTCGACCCCGAGGGGGCCGCCCCGGCCCCCTCGGGCACGCCTGCCCCGTCCGCCCCGTCCGTCCCGTCCCCGGCGGTCCAGACCTGTCCCAACTGCGCGACCGACAGCTCACCCGAGTCGCTCTTCTGCGAGGCCTGCGGCTACGACTTCACCACCGGCGCGATGCCGCGCGGTGCCGCGACCGCCTCGGCTGCGCCCGAGACACCCGACGCGGCGAATGCACCCGAGGCGCCCGGGGCAGGTGAGGTGGGCGGCATACCGTCGCCGCAGGGCAGTCCCGAGCCAGCTGCCGCGCCGGCAGCCCCGTACGCCGGCACCGGCGTCCCCCCGGCGATCGAACCCGGTTGGGTCGTCGAGGTCTGGATCGACCCCGACTGGTATGCCGTGCAGGACGCCGAGGAGCCGATGCCCTCGCCGGGGTTGCCGACGATCGTTCCGCTCAGCGTGCGCAGTGCCCTCGTGGGCCGGGTGTCGGCGAGCAAGAACATCCATCCCGACGTCGACTGCACGAGCGACAGCGGCGTGAGCCGGCGGCATGCCCAGCTCACGACCGACGGCACGCGGTGGTTCGTCGAGGACCTCGGCTCGGCCAACGGCACCTTCGTGGGCGGCATCGACGAGCCGTTGCCCGAGGACCCGATCCCGGTTGGCCCCAAACGGGAGCTCGAAGCCGACGACCGGATCTACGTCGGCGCCTGGACGAGGTTGGTCGTCCGCAAGGCCCTGCCCGGCGAGTGACCACCCGCGGCAGGTCGCGACCCAGCTGCCGAGTCGGGCGACGACCCCGCGGCCGAGTCGGTCGACGACCCGGTCGTCACCCGAAACAGGGGGTCCCAACTTCGTGAGAGTGTGCACCGCTGGGCGGTGCACACTCTCATCGATTCGCCACCCCTGGTCCCTCCCGCGGCCGGACTGCCCACGGGCGCACGGCGGCAAGCCCCCTCAGATCGCGTCGATCGCGGTGAGTCGGTTGAGCGACCACCAGCCGAAGGGGATGGGCAGCCAATACGTGCAGAGCCGGTAGAGGATGACCGCCGACACCGCGGTGCCGCTGTCCACTCCGAGTTGGCTGAGGCCGAGCGCGAGGGCGGCCTCGATGCCACCGAGTCCACCGGGCGTCGGCACCGCCGACCCGATGATCGCTCCGGCGAAGTAGACCACGGCGACCGCGGCAAGCGGGGGTTCGGCGCCGAAGGCACGCGTCGCGCAATAAAGCGAGGCGACGAAGGACGCGTCGAGCAGCAACGCCCCGCCGAAGAGTTCGGCGAGCTTGCGGGGCCGTTGGAAGACCGCGAGCACCTGTGGCAACACCTGGCGCAGCTGCGGCACGACCCGCTGCGCGAAGAATCGACGCACCCGCGGCACGGCGAAAAGACCCAACCCGACGAGCAGGACGACGGGGACCGCGGCGACGAGCTTCGCCGGGGGTTGGAAGGCCGACTGGGGACCCGTGCCGGCCAGGACGCCGCTCACCCCGAGCAGGGTGGCGTAGCTGGTGAACTGGAAGACCTGGGCCAGGCCCACGCTCGCCCCGGCCACGCCGGCGGGCACCCCGGCGCGCTGGAGGTAGCGGGTGTTGAGCGCGATGTTGCCGATCGCCGCGGGCGCGACGAGCCCGCTGAAGGCCACCGCGAGCTGGGTCATGTAGGTCCGCGCGAAGCGCAGCTTCGTCGGCACCGAGCCGGTGAGCACGAGCGAGGCACCGACGAACGTGAGGATCGCCGCGACGAGGGACCCGAGCGCCCACGGCCACTGCGCGCGTGCGAAGACCGACCCGAAGTCGACCTGGGCGAGTTGCGGTAGGACGATGTATGCCGCGACGGCAGCACCCACGAGGGTGAGCAGCCCCTTGATCGTCACGCGGCGCAGTTCGATGAGGGCCGGTTGGTCGCGCCCGCCGTCGAGGTTGACGACCCGGTCGCGCAAGTCGTCGAGCAGGCCCTTGCGCTCCTTGGCCGCCGCGCGCAGGTCCCGCCCGAGCGCGAGGGGTTGCAGCAACGGCAGGGTCCGCGAGACCCGCGGGGCGCCGATCTCGGCCACGGCCACCTCGACCGCTCGCTCGGGACCGAGCGCGAGGGAGAGCATGACCATCACCTGGGCCATGTCGGTGCGCCGCGAGATGTCGTCACCGCCGACGTCCCCGTCGCCGACCGAGGTCACTCCCGCGGCACCGTCCGGGAGGACGACGAGGGTGTCACGGGTGAAACCGCGGAAGGCGATCCGATGGTCCTGCAGCGCCGCGGCCAGTCGCAGGACCGCCTGTGCCTGCTCGAGCGTGAGCTCATCGCCGATCTCACGCAGCGATCGTCCTTCGACGCGGGTGAGGGCGATGGCTGCCGAAGCGCCGTCGACCTCACAGACGGCGACCGGGAAGGGAGCCCAGACCCCAGCCCAGCGCAGGGCGAGAGCCTGCAGCCCACGATGTTCCAGAGCCGCGCGCAGGGTGAGCGCGGGGGCCCGGGCCGTCGCTCCCCGCAGGCGAAGCCGGTTCAGCAGGCGACGCCCGGAGGCCAGGCCGAAGGTGTCCCGGTCGAAGACGAGGACGTCCACGTCGCCGTGCGGGGTCTCCCCGCGGTAAAGCCGCGCGCCGTCCTCGTAGCCGTCGACGAGTTCGAGGGTGCGTAGCGGGGTGCCTGCCGCGACGAGCTCACGGGCGATCGCCGTCCCCGGAGCCCGGGTGCTCGCAGTGCCGAAGGCGAAGCGGGTCGCGTGCCCGACGATCGCCCCGAGCAGGAAGGAGCACAGCAGGGCGAGCCCGGTGATGGCACCGGCGAGGAAGCCGGTGACGATGAGCGACCCGATGACCAGCGGGGCGAGCGTGGCCAGCCATCGCCGCCCCGAGATGTTCGCGACGACGACGAGGGCCACGAGGGCCACGATGAGCACGTCGAGCGGGTTCGTCCGACCGGTCGTGCGAGCCGGTCGGGTGAGCGCCGCAAGGATCTGGGTGAGCTGGTTGTCGAGGATGAGGGTCTTGATGAGCACGGCCAGGCCCGCGGCGACCCCGGCGGCGATGAGGGCGTGGATGAGCTGCCACGCGCGCCGACGCATGAGCAGGTCGATGCAGACGCCGACCGGCAGGATGAGCACGCCGACGCCGGCGACCCAGGAGAAGAGCTGGAGCACGAGGCGCGGCAACCCCCCGGTCGCCACGGTGAGGTCGGCCTCGAGGGCGTCCGCCGTGCCGACCGCGAGGTCGGCGAGGGTGATCGCCACGGCCGCGAGCACGGCATACCCGAGAAGCAAGTAGACGTCCGAGGCGCGCCGCACCCGCTCGCCCATGGGCGGTTCGATCACCTCGACGGCGGTCGGTTGCCGGGCGGGACTGGGCACCGCACCATCCTGCCGCACGCACGCCGCCCGCGTGGTGCGGCCGGCCCGAGTGTCAGCCGACGCTGTGGGCGTCGGCCACCGTGAGGGCCTCGTCGAGGATCGCGAGTCCCTCGCGGACCTCCTCGACGCTCGTCGTGCAGGGCGGCACGACGTGGGTGCGGTTGAAGTGGACGAACGGCCAGAGGCCGCGTTCCTTGCAGGCGACGGCGAACTGGGTCATCGGCGCCGCTGCCGCGCCCGTCGCGTTGTAGGGGACGAGCGGCTCACGGGTATGCCGGTCGCGCACCAACTCGATCGCCCACATAGCACCCAGCCCGCGCACCTCCCCCACGCTGGGATGGCGGGCCGCGATCCGCTCGAGCTCGGGGCCGATGACGTCGGTCCCGAGCATCCGGGCGTGCTCGACGATCCCCTCCTCCTCGAAGATCCGGATCGAGGCGACGGCCGACGCACAGGCGAGCGGGTGGCCCGAATAGGTGAGCCCACCGGGGTAGACCCGCTCACGGAAGGTCTCGGCGATCGCCCGGGAGATGACGACTCCGCCGAGCGGCACGTAGCCGGAGTTCACACCCTTGGCAAAGGTGATGAGGTCGGGGGTGATGCCCCAGTGGTCGACCGCGAACCACTCGCCGCAGCGGGCGAAGCCGGCCATCACCTCGTCGGCGATCATGACGATGCCCAGCTCGTCGCAGATCGCCCGGATGCCCGCGAGATAGCCCGGCGGCGGCACGAGGACGCCGTTGGTGCCGACGACGGTCTCGAGGATGATCGCCGCGACCGAGCCCGGGCCTTCGACCATGATCGTGTCGCGCACGTGGGCGAGGGCGCGCTGGGTCTCCTCCTCCGGGCTGCCCGAGTGGAAGGCCGAGCGATAGGGATAGGGACCCCAGAAGTGGACGATCCCCGGCAGGCCCGGCTCGCTGAGGATGCGCCGCGGGTCGCCGGTCATCGTGAGCGCACCGGCCGTCGCGCCGTGATAGGAGCGGTAGGCCGCGAGCACCTTGTGTCGCCCGGTGTGCAGGCGGGCCATCCGGATGGCGTTCTCGGTGGCCTCCGCACCGCCGTTCGTGAAGAAGACGATCTCGAGCCCCTCCGGGGCCTTGCTCGCGATGAGCCGGGCCGCTTCCGAGCGCACGTCGACCGCGAATCCGGGTGCGAGCGTGGACATCCGGCCGACCTGTTCCTGGATCGCGGCGACGAGCTTCGGGTGCTGGTAGCCGATGTTCGCGTGGACCAGGCCGCTGGAGAAGTCGAGGTAACCCTTGCCGTCGAAGTCCCAGAATCGGCTGCCCTGGGCACGGGCCACCGGCAACGGGGAGATGACGCCCTGCGCGGACCACGAGTGGAAGACGTGGGCGCGGTCGGCCTCCCACACACTCTCCCGGTCGGTGGGCAGAGGGAAGGTGGTCGGCTCGGCCATCCGGGTATCCGTGTCCGCCAGGTGTTGGGTCGTCGCCTCGGTCATGCCCGCAAGGGTATGCCGCCGCGCGAGTTACTGGGTGGGCATGAGCACGCCGACGCTTAGGCGGCGGCACCGGTCCCTGACCCTGCGGCCCTGCCGCCTGCGCGAGGTCGTTCGCGAGGTCGCACCACCGGGGCGCGGACAGGCACCGGGGGTGCACGTTTCGTGAGACTGTGCACCGCCCACCGGTGCACAGTCTCACGTTCTGCGAAGCCCTGGTCCGGGGTGGCGGCGAGCAGGGTGGCGGGTCGTCCGGCGGGGCTCAGGCCCGCCAGGTGATCGGCAGCCGTTTGACCCCGCGCTGGAAGTTGCTCTGCAGCCACACCGGCTCGCCCGCCGGCTCGAGCCAGGACGTGCGTCCCAACAATTGGGTGAACATCGTCGTCATCATCGACCGGGCGAGCCACGCGCCCAGGCATACGTGCGGTCCGGCGCCGAAGGCGAGGTGCCGCCGAGCGTTGGCCCGCTCGATGTCGAAGACGTCGGGGTCGGCGAAGAGCTCCGGATCGCGGTTGGCCGAGGCGAAGGACACGACGACCTTGTCGCCGCGCTGCAGGGTCACCCCGGACAGCTGAACCTCGCGCGTGGCGGTGCGCCGGAAGGTCATCACCGGCGTCCACCAGCGCAGCATCTCCTCGACCGCATTCGGTATGCCCTCCGGCCCGGCCCGCAGCGCCTGCTGCGCACCCGGGTCGCCGAGCAGACCGACGAGACCACCCGGCATACCGTTGCGGGTCGTCTCGTTGCCGGCGACCGCGAAGAGCCAGAAGAGGTTCTCGAACTCGGCAACCGACACGGCACCGCCACCACCGGCCTCGCCGCCTTGGGTGCCGACGTCGTCGCGCTGGGCCATGAGGATCGACATCACGTCCTCGCCGGGCTGCTCGCGCCGCAGCGTGCCGAGGGCGTGGGCGTAGGCATAGAGGTCGGGCATCCCCGCCCGGCTGCGCGGGTCGGGCATGAGCCCGTCCGGCCCGGGCTGGGGGCGCAGCGTGTATGCCGCCCGCCCCAGTTCGGTCGCCCCCGCCGGGTCGAAGGAGGCCGACACCCGGTAGTCGGGGTCCTGCCAGCCGATCACCCGGTTGGCCCAGTCGAACATGAGCCATCGGTCCGGTGGCGGCACCCCCATGACGTCGGCGAGGGTGAGCAGCGGGAGGTCGGCCGACACATCCTTGGCGAAGTCGCACGCACCGTGCGAGGCACCGAGAGCTGCACCCTGAGACCCGCCGTCCAGCATCCGGTCGACGATCCCGTCGACGTGCCCGCGCACCTGACCCTCGAGCGCGCCGATCGCCTTGGGGGTGAACGACTTCGCCAACAACCGACGCAGCCGCGAGTGCTCGGGCGGGTCCATGTTGAGCATCATCCGTCGGACGTAGGCGAGGTCCTCGGCCGTGCGCGGATCGCGCATCTGGGTGCCGCCGAGCGACGACGAGAAGGTCGCCGGATCCTTGAGCACCCGGTCGACGTCGGCATGGCGCAGGACCAGCCAATAGCCGGTCCCCTCGGGCCAGCCGGGCAGCTCCGGCTCGGCAACCGGTACGACGCCGTGCCCGTCGCGCAGCCGCGCGAGGGCGGCATACGGCACGCCGCCGACATAGGTCGCCGGGTCGTGGACGAGCCGGGTCGCCGCGCGGTCGCCGTCGGTGAGCCGCGCGTATGCCGCCCGCACGCGTCCCGCGACGGCCTCCCGGTCCACGGTCGAGCCGGCTGGGTCGCCCGGCACGTCAGCCGGCGAGGAAGCGCTCGATCACCGTCGCGAGCTGGACCGGTGTCTCGAACATGGGGTAGTGCCCGGCGTTGGGCATGACCTCGATCTGGGCGTGGGGGAAGTGCGGCGCGTAGGTCTGCCGGACGGTCGCCTCCCCGAGCGCCGGGTCGTGCTCCCCCGGGATGACGAGGATCGGGTGCGGCAGCCCGGCGACCTCGCTGAGGAAGTCGGGCGTGACCCACGCGACGAGCGCACCGCGGAAACCCTCGACCGTCGAATGGCTGAGCGAGTGGTCGACGACCGACTGCACCCAGGTGGCCGTGTTGCGGTTGCCGGTCGTGAAGTCGATGATCCCGAAGCGCTTGGCCGGGTCCTCGGGCGCGCCGTAGAAGAGCTCGTGGCCCGCCTCGTCGAGCGGGGTGGGCTCGGCGCCGACCGGGGTGATCGCGACGATCTTGCGGACCCGGTCGGGCGCGAGGGCGAGCACCCGGAGCACCTCCGCGCCGCCCATCGAGTGTCCGACGAGCGAGAAGCTGCGCACGCCGAGGGAGTCGGCCAGAGCGAGGACGTCGCCGGCGACCTCGTCGAGGGTGTAGTCGCCGGTCTGGGCCATCCGGGCGCCGTAGCCCCGGTTGTCGGTGAAGTGGTAGCTGAACCGCTCGCCGTCGAGGTAGGTGGGGAACAGTCCCCAGCCGTCGGCCGAGCCGAACCAACCGTGCAGGACGAAGACGTGGTGGTCGCCGGAGCCGACGGTGAGGCAAGGGATCGTCATGGACCCGAGGCTAGCCCGGGCACGGCCCGAGCGGGAGGGGTGGCCCGGGCGCGGCCGGAGCGGGAGAGGGGTCGCCGCAGGGATGGGCGTGAGAGGGATGGCACCGGACGCGACGCGGCGGCATACCCCTGCAGGGGTATGCCGCCGCGCGTGAGGGATCAGCCGGTGACGGCGACGACCGTCCTGGCCAGCACGGTGGTCCCGTTGCGGTGGGTCACGGTCCCGAGGTAGCTCTCACCAGCGGTGAGCCCCGTCCACTCGACGCCCACCGTGGTGGTTCCACCGACGGTCGCCGTGCTCGAGCCGCCGCTCGTCACGGCGAAGTTGCCCGGTCCACCGGAGAGCGGCACCAGCCAGCTGCGCACGTCGAAGTCGACCGGCGTGGCACCGACACCCCAGCCGTGCACGACGAGGGTGTAGTTGCCGTCGGCCGGCGCGACGAGATCGATCTGCTCGTGCGTGCCGGAGTTGCCGCTCACCGCGATCAGGTTGCCGCCCGGACCCAGGAGGAACAGGTCGAGGTCGGTGTCACCCGGCAGCTCGAGCGCCCATCGGGCCAGGCCCACCCCGGAGAGGGTGAACGGCAGGCTCACGACCCCGGCCCCGTCGTCGGGGCTGGGATAGGTCTGGTCCGGGTCCTGCGCGACGGTGCCGGTCGTGTGGGTGGCCGGGACGAGGCCGCCCGCCGTGGCGGTGTAGGGGCCGGAGAACCCGAACTGGACCGGGATCGACGCCGAGCCCGAAGTGCCCGTGCCGGTGACCGAGGCGGGCGCCGCGATGGGCACCGCCTTGACCGCGAGCGGGCTGCGGGCGCGGTAGTCGCCGCCGACCCAGGTGAGCGCACCGGACCGCCACTGCCCCAGCGGCACGCTCGCGCTCGAGGTGAGGGTGACCGTGAAGGAAGCGGAGGCGCCCGGGGCGAGGGTGAGCGACGAGGGCGTCACCGTGACGGTGTAGCCCTCCGGCGCCTGTACCGAGGCCCGGTAGGTCACCGGTCGGTTCGCCACCGACGTGACGGTGCGGGTGACGGTGGTCGCCCCCGGCACCGCCTCGACGCCGATGGAGGCGAGGTTGAGGTCGGCCGCCCTGGTCGGCACGCCCATCCCCGCGAGCGCCGCACAGGTCGCGGCGGGGTTGCCGAAGGCCTCACGGCCCTCGGCGCAGAGGAAGCCGAGGTATTCGTAGAAGCCGGCGTCGTAGACCAGGCCCGGTTGGAAGGCCGAACCCTTGCTTCCCGGCTCGCCGAGATAGGCCATCCCCGCGCCCATGGCGAAGGGACCTGCCTGGCTCACCCGGTCGTTGTCCCGGACCCGCGTGTATGCCGTCGTCATGAGTGCCGACTTGGCTGCCGCTGCCGACCAGTCCGGATGCGCCTGCTTGAGCAGGGCGTAGGAACCGGCGACGACCGGGCTGGACATCGAGGTGCCGGCGATGGCCTGGAAGAGCTCCCCGGCCGGCTGGCTGCCCGGCGAAGGCTTGGGCGTGTTGCCGGCGAGGATCTGCACTCCGGGTGCGGTGACGTCGGGCTTGATGATGTCACCGGCGGTCGGGTTTTCCCCGCGCGAGGAGAAGTAGGCCATCGTGGGCGAGTAGAACGGTGCCGTGCCCACACCGAGGTTGACCAACAGGCCGATCGGGTTGCGCTGCTTGGCGATCCACGACTTCAACTGCAGGCCCGGCGTGTTGTCGAGCATGACCGTCGGGACGAAGAAGTTGTCGCTGAACAGGGTGTCGACGTCGACGGCGTTGTAGAGCACCATGCCCGCGCCACCGGCTCGCGCGACCTCGGCGCTCTTGGCGATCCGGCCGTTGCCGCCTCGCTTGCACAGGACGATCGCGCCGTTGACCTTCGTCGGGTCGAGGGTGCCCTCGAGGCAGAGTTCACCGCCGGCGTTGGCCGCGTCGACGAACTTCGCCGGCCAGGTGCCACGGGTGACGGACGCGCCGCGCAGGACGAGCCCGCCGGCGACGACCGCACCCTGGTAGAAGGTCGGCTGGGTGTTGGCTCCGACGGCCGTCACCCACGGAACGTCCGCGGGACCGCCGATGGTCTTGGCACCCGGGCCGCTGTTGCCGGCCGACACGGCCGAGAAGACACCGGCGTCGGCCGCGAAGAGGAAGGCGAGCGTGTCGCCGCTCACGGTCTGCGCGCCACCACCGATGGAGTAGTTGATGACGTCGACCTTGTCCTCGACCGCCTGGTCGATCGCCGCGACGAGGTCGCTCGTGTAGCCGCCGAGATCGCCCAATGCCTTGTAGGCGATGATCTGCGCGCGCGGGGCGATCCCGGAGGTCACGCCCTTGGGCACACCGAAGATCTGCGTGGGGACGCCTGCATTTCCCGCCGCGGTCGATGCGGTGTGGGTGCCGTGTCCCTCGTTGTCGCGGGCGGAGTCGAACTCGTAGCTCTCCAGCCCCGTATTGCGCTTGTAGCTGTCGAGGAATTCACGCGCGCCGACGAGCTTGTTGTTGCAGGTGAACGCGGTGTCGTCGGGGTTGAACGCGGTGTTGCCGAAGGCGCACGCCGAGCGCGCCTTGCCGCCGGTGTCGGTCGTGGCGAGGGGCTCGTGCGCGGGGTAGCTGCCGTCGTCGGCGAAGCTCGGGTGCTCGGGCCAGATGCCCGTGTCGATGACACCCACGGTCACCCCGGCGCCGGTCATCCCCTTGGCCCAGGCATCCGACCGGCCGGTGAGACCGAGGAATTCGTAGAGGCCGTTGGCGCCGAAACGCATCGAGGCGTAGCGCTGGTCGGAGTCGTCTCGCTGGATGTGACGCATCTCGTCGGGCATGACCAGGGCGACGCCGGACTGCTTCTCGAGCTTGGCAGCCTCATCCTTGGTGGCCTCGACGCTGAAGCCGTTGAGCGCGGTGGTGAAGTCCGCACGCTTCGCCGAGGCGGGTATCCCCGCGCCCGCGACTGCCACGGCGTGGCTGTCCTTGAGCGAGCCACCCTTGGCCTTCGCCTCGGCGGATCCCAGGCGTTCGGTGCCGACTGCCCGCACGAGCGGGTCGGCCTTCATGACGACGATGTACGTCTTCGTCGAGCCCCTTGCGGCGGCTGCGGCGTCCTGCGTCGCTACCCCGATGAGAGGCAGACCCGCGGCAGCGAGCGCGAGCGCGCCCGTCATTGCCATGCGTCGTGCCATAGCACGTCGTCCCTTCTGTGGATGAGGTGGGAGGGCCTCACGGGTGAGTTCGCGCACACACACGAGACCCGGGACGAGGCTAGACCTCAAATCCTCCTGTGGGGAGGCACAGGGACGAATCAGTTTTCACACAGGAAGGGTTTTGTGCTCCCACCGGCGTGATAGGCGTAGTCCTTGTCGCCCGCCCGCAGCACGATGAGAGAACCGTCCACCAGCACCTGTGCATAGGCCATCCCCGGCTTGGGGCAGCCCAACGAGGCATCCGGCCAGGTGACGACCATCGCGGTGAGGACGTCGATGGTGCCGCCGACCGGCAACTGGACGCGGGCGGCCAGGTCGGCCTTCGCGAGGTCGACGTAGGACTGGAGGGCTGGATCGACCCCGGCCGTGGGGGGCACGGGGGGCATGGTCGCCGGGGGTTTGGGCGGGGCGTCGCTCGGGCGGATGACGTCGGTGCGCGGGTCGATCGACGTCGGCGGGGCCGCCCCCGTGGGCGGGGAGGTGGGAGTCGCCGAGCTTGCCGATCCGGTCGCGGGCGTCGAACCCGTGGTCGGCGAACCGGTGCCACCGGTCACCGAACCGGTGCCACCGGTCACCGAACCGCTCGATCCGGCACAGGCGGCGAGCAGAAGTGGGAGGACGGCGGCTGTGAGCACCCCGTGAGGCCATCGCATGTCACAGCCTAACCAACGTTCTCGCCCCGAGACCCGCTGCGGGTCAGCCCCGATCGACCGGCCGGAAGCGGCGCAGCCGCAGCGAGTTCGTGACGACGAAGACCGACGAGAAGGCCATCGCCGCACCCGCGATCATCGGCGTGAGCAGCCCGAATGCCGCGAGCGGGATCGCGGCGACGTTGTAGGCGAAGGCCCAGAAGAGGTTGCCCTTGATCGTCGCGAGCGTGGCCCGGGAGAGCCGGATCGCGTCGACCGCCGCGAGCAGGTCCCCGCGGACGAGGGTGAGGTCGGAGGCCTCGATCGCCACGTCGCTGCCGGTGCCGATGGCGATCCCCAGGTCGGCCTGGGCGAGCGCCGCGGCGTCGTTGACCCCGTCGCCCACCATCGCGACGACCCTCCCCTGCTGCTGGAGCTCGGCCACCGCCTCGACCTTCCCCGCGGGCAGCACGTCGGCGCGTACGTCCCCCTCGGGTATGCCGGCCGCGCGGGCCACCGCGACGGCCGCCTTCGCGTTGTCCCCCGTGAGCAGGATCGGGCGCAGCCCGAGACCGCGCAGCAGCGCGACGGCCCTGGCAGAAGTCGGCTTGAGCCCGTCGGCGACGACGACGACGCCGCGCACGGCACCCTCCCAGGCGACCCAGACCGGCGTGCGCCCCTGCGCCTGGGCCGCTTCGGCGGCGGCGACGAGCGTGGCCGGCAGTCGCGCGGGGCCGAGGCCGGCGTCGGCATCGGCGAGGAAGTCCGCGCGCCCGACCCGCACGTCGAGTCCGTCGACCCGGCCGCTCACCCCCCGCCCCGCGTGGTTGCGGAAGTCGGTCACGGGTGCGAGTCGCTCCCCCGCTGCCTGGGCGACGGCGCGGGCGATCGGATGCTCCGAGGCGGCTTCCACCGCACCGGCGAGCACGAGCACCCGATCGGGGGACTCGTCTTCGGCGGCGACGACGTCCAGGACGGTCATCCGCCCGGTCGTCACCGTGCCGGTCTTGTCCAGGACGACGGTGTCCACGGCACGGGTCGACTCGAGCACCTGAGGGCCCTTGATGAGGATGCCGAGTTGCGCGCCCCGGCCGGTGCCCACCATGAGCGCGGTGGGGGTGGCCAGGCCGAGCGCGCACGGGCAGGCGATGACGAGGACGGCGACGGCGGCGACGAAGGCCGACTCGACGTCGTGGCCGGTGAGCAGCCACCCGAGCAGGGTGATCAGAGCCAGGCCGATGACGACCGGGACGAAGATGCCCGAGACCCGGTCGGCCAGCCGCTGCACCGTCGCCTTGCCCGACTGAGCGGCCTCGACGAGACGCGCCATCTGGGCGAGTTGGGTGTCGGCGCCGACCCGGTCGGCGCGCACGACGAGGCGGCCGGAGGTGTTGACGGTCGCGCCGGTGACCTCGTCACCCACGACGACCTCGACCGGCACCGATTCCCCGGTGAGCAACGACGCGTCGACGGCGGAGGCCCCCTCGAGCACCACTCCGTCGGTGGCGACCCGCTCGCCCGGGCGCACGACGAATAGGTCGCCGACCCGCAGCTGGGCGATCGGGATGCGGCTCTCGACGCCCGCGCGCAGGACGGACACGTCTTTCGCGCCCAGGTCCAGCAGCGCCCGCAGGGCGGCACCGGAGCGGCGCTTGGCCCGCGCCTCGAGAAAGCGCCCGAGCAGGAGGAAGGTCGTGATCGCCGCGGCCGTCTCGAAGTAGAAGTGACCGTGCTCGCCGTGGGCGAGCAGCATCCACACCGACCAGAGGTATGCCGCGAGCACACCTCCCGAGACGAGGGTGTCCATCGTCGTCGCCCCGTGGCGCAGGTTGACGGCGGCCGCCCGGTGGAACGGCCAGGCGCACCAGGTGACGACGGGGGTGGTGAGGGCCAGCACGAGCCAGGGCCAGCCGTGCGGCTGGGCCGCGGGGACCATCGAGACGAAGACGACCGGGATGGTGAGTCCGACGGCCAGGACGAGGCGGCGCCACAGCGCCCGGGTGTGCTCGTCCTCCCGTTCGTCGGACAAGGTCGCGCCGTCGGGGCTGCCGCCGACCACCGGCGGCACGGCCGGCTCGGCGGAGTAGCCGGCCGACTCGACGGCGGCCACGAGGTCGGCAAGATCGACGTCGACGGGGTGGATGACCAACGCCTTGCCGGTCGCGTAGTTCACCGCGGCCGTGACCCCGGTGAGCTTGCCGAGCTTCTTCTCCACCCGCGCCGAACAGGAGGCGCAGGTCATACCCCCGACGAGCAACTCGGTCTGGGTGTCGGCCATGGCTGGTGGGCAGATCACGGCCGCCGACTGCCGGGTCCGTGCGGACTCAGCGCCCGGCGAGCGTGTAGTTGCCGGCCTCCTCGAGGGCTGCGGTGATCTCGGCGTCGGACAGCTCGCGGTCGGCTTCGACGGTGACGGTCGAGGTGCCGCCGGCGACGAGGTCGACCTCGACCCCGGAGACGCCGCTCACGGCTTCGAGCTCGCCGCGGACGTGGTTGGCGCAGTGCCCGCAGGTCATCCCGTCGACCTGGAAGGACTGGGTGCTCATCGATGCTCCTTCGCTGGGAGGTGACCCGCACAGCATACCCCCGGTGGGTATGCTGCCTCCACTGAACGAGGCCGGTGCGACGGGCATTCCCGGAGGTGACGATGGCTACCGCGGCCCCCGGACATGTCGCGATCGTGCTTGCCGGCGGCCGCGGCACCCGGCTCGGCGGCGCCGACAAGGGCGCCCTCGTCGTCGGCGGGCGTTCGCTGCTAGCCGGAGCGCTCGCCGCCTGCCACGGCGCGGAGAGCGTCGTCGTCGTCGGCGCGCACGCCCTGCCGGACGGGACGCCCCCCGGCGTCCTCCAGACCCGGGAGGAGCCCGCCCACGGCGGGCCCGCCGCGGCCGTGGTGGCCGGGCTCGTCGCCCTCGAGCAGCTCGGTGACCGCGAGGCCGCCGTCGCCGGCGTCGCCGCCGACGCCGCCGGGAGCATCGGTGCCCCGTTCGTCCTGCTCCTCGCCTGCGATCTCGCGGCACCCGAGGCGGCCGTCGCCGCGCTCCTGGCCGGCGTCGATTCGCACCCGCCCGCCGAGCGCGCGCCGGAGGGCTGGTGCCTGCTCGACCCGGCCGGTCGGCCGCAATGGCTGGTCGGCCTCTATCGCGCCGACGCGCTGGGGCGAGCGGCCCGCGCCCTCGGGAACCCCACGGGCGCAGCACTCGGCGCGTTGCTGCGGCCGCTGGAGGTGCGCGGCATACCGGCCGGCGGCGGCGTCGTCGGCGACGTCGACAGCCCCGAGGACCTCGCCCGGTTGCGCCGCTGACCGGTCACCGGTGTGACCACACCGATCGGCGTGCGCTCTCCAGCGACGCGCGGAGGGAGCTTCCGGAGCGGAATGGAGGGGTAGTGACTTCCTGAGAGTGTGCACCTCCTGGCAGTGCACACTCTCAGGAAATCAGGACCTCAGGTCTGTCCTCGGCGGTGCCACTCCGGGCGCCCCCCTCTCCCCCCTGCGCCACTCGCGCGAGCCCGGCGGACCGTTCGGCAGGGGTATGCCGGCGCGACGGCTGCCTCAGAGCCGCGCGGCGATGCCCTCCGCGCAGGCACGCAGGGCTGCATCGATACGGGGTAGGTCTGCGGGTTGGTAGCGCACGCTCGGCATGGAGATCGTGATGCCCGCGAGGGCCCGACCGGTGCTGTCCCGCACGGCGCGGCCGATCGCGACCACGCCCCGCTCCGAGCGCCCCTGGTTGACCGCGAGCCCGCTGGCGCGCACCCGGGCGAGGTCGTGCCGCAGCCGGAACAGGTCGGGCCGGTCGTCGGGCCGATCGGTGAACCTCTCGGGGGCATAGAGCGCCTCGACCTCCTCGTCGGAGAGGTCGGCGAGCAGGACGAGCCCGCCCGACACCCGATGGACCGGGAAGACCATCCCCTCGCGGTTGCCCACCCGCAGCGCCTGACGGCATTCCACGGCGGCGATGAAGCGCGCGGTGTCACCCGTCCGGACGACGAGGTTGGCGGTCTCGTCGAGCACGTCGACGAGCACCCCCATCGGCTCGAGCGCGAGTTCCCGCAGCCGAGCCGTCTGTGAGTGCGAGTGGGTCGCCAGTTCGAGCACCGGGCCGACCCGATAGGTCCGGGCGTCGTCCTGCCGGGCGAAGTCGCGGTAGACGAGCATGGCGAGCAACCGGTGCGCCGTCGAACGGGCAACACCGAGCCGCTGCGCCGCCTCGGCCACTCCGATCGCCCCTTCGAGCTGGAGGATCGTCGCGAGGCGCAGCGCGTGGTCGACGCTTGCGATCGCATAGGACGGGCGGGTCTTCATGTCCCGGGTCACACCGCGAGCGTATGCCGTTCTGCTAGACAGAATCCACTGTTCTGCGAATGCCCGAGGCGCGAGTCTGGCCATAGTTGCCGAGGAATCCAGCCCGGACCTGTCCACACCGCAGCCAGGAGGCCACCGTGAATCAGCCGCCGACATCGCCACCCCTCTCCCCCGTCAGCCTGGTCGCCGTCGACGGGCCCGGCCAGCCCCCGGTCACCCCCGAGTTGGAGGAGCTCTACCGCGGCTTCGAGAAGGAGCTGCTCGTCCCGCTGTGGACCGAGATCGGCGACCTCATGCCGCCGGAGCCCAAGTCCAAGGCCCAGCCGCACCTGTGGGAGTGGTCCAAGCTGCTCGAGCTGGCCGGCGTCGCGGGCGACCTCGTCCCGGTCGGTCGCGGCGGTGAGCGCCGCGCGATCGCGCTGGCCAACCCGAGCCTCGGCGGGCGGCCCTATGCCACGCCGACGCTCTGGGCGGCCATCCAGTACCTCCTGCCCGGCGAGAATGCCCCCGAGCACCGGCACACCCAGAACGCCTTCCGCTTCGTCGTCGAGGGCGAGGGCGTGTGGACGATCGTCGAGGGGGACCCGGTCCCGATGAACCGCGGCGACTTCCTCCCCCAGTTCCAGTGGAACTGGCACGGCCACCACAACGCGGCCGAGAAGCCGATGGCCTGGGTCGACGGCCTGGACATCCCGTTCCAGTACATGATCGAGAGCACCTTCTTCGACTACGGGCGCGAGGAGATGACCCAGGCGGAGATGACCACCCCCGAGCGCTCCCGCTCGCAGCGCCTCTGGGGTCACCCGGGCATCGCCCCGCTCTCCCAGATCGGCGCCACGGCCGGCTCGCCACTGCTGTGCTACCGCTGGGAGGACACCGACGCCGCCCTCACCGACCAGCTCGAGCTCGAGCGCGAGGGCTACGCGGTCACCGTCGAGCCTGGCCACGCGGCCATCCGCTTCCTCAACCCGACGACCGCCGGCGACATCACCCAGACCATCCGCACCCAGTTCCACCGGATCACCCGCGGCACCCAGACCGCGACCCGGCGGGACACCGGCTCCTCGGTCTACACGGTCTTCGACGGCTCGGGTGTCGTCACCGTGGGGTCGTTCAGCTGGACGGTCAACCGCGGCGACCTGTTCGTCGTCCCCTCGTGGCAGCCGCTCACGATCACCTCCGAGGCCGGCAGCACCGACTCCGACTCCGGAGCCCTCGACCTATTCCAGTTCAGCGACGCGCCGATCTTCGAGCGGCTCGCCCTGGCTCGCACCCGAGTGGAGGACGCACGATGAAGCTCGCGACGATCCGCCTGGCCGGAGGACGGACCGCAGCGGTCCGGGTCGACGGCGACACCCTCGTCGAGGTCGGCCTGCCCGACGTCGGCGCCCTGCTCGCCCTGCCCGACTGGCGCGAGGTGGCCGCCGACGCCACCGGACCCACCCACGCCGCCGCGGACGCGGCATACGCGACGCTCGTGAGCGAGCCGAGCAAGGTGGTCTGCGTGGGGCTCAACTACAAGACCCACATCACCGAGATGGGCCGCGACCTGCCGGCCTGGCCCACGCTCTTCGCGAAGTTCGCCGACACCCTCATCGGGGCCACCGACGACATCCGCCGGCCGGTCGAGACCGGCGAGTTCGACTGGGAGGTCGAACTCGCGGTCGTCATCGGTGCGCCGGTGCGCCGGGCCACGACCGCCCAGGCGGAGGCTGCGATCGCCGGCTTCACCGTGCTCAACGACATCACCTGCCGCGACTGGCAGTTCCGCACCCGCGAATGGCTCCAGGGCAAGAACTGGGACAGCTCGACCCCGGTCGGCCCCGTCCTGGTCACCCCCGACGAGCTGCCCGGCGGGGTGCGCCCGACGCTCGCGGTGCGCTGCGAGGTCGACGGCGAGACGATGCAGGCCGACAACACCGGCGACCTGCTCTTCGACCCGGTCGCGCTCGTCGAGTACATCTCGACGATGGTCCGGCTGCGCCCCGGCGACCTCATCGCCACCGGCACCCCCGGTGGCGTCGGGCACGCGCGCAAGCCCCCGCGCTACCTGCAGGGCGGCGAGCTCGTCGTCACCGAGATCGAGGGCATCGGGCGGCTGGTCAACCGGGTCGTCCCCGAGGGCGCCTGATGGCCAGGACGCTCGCCGACGCCCGCCGCTGGGTCGAGCAGGGCACGCTCCTGTGCCAGGGCGCTCTCGGCGGTCTCGACGAGGAGTCCTTCGCAGCGCCGAGCCTGCTGCCGGGGTGGACGCGCAAGCATCTCGCCGCCCACCTCGCGGCCAACGGCGACGCCGTCGGCAACCTCGTGCACTGGGCGGCCACCGGCGTCCGGACCCCGATGTATTCCTCGCCCGAGCAGCGCGTGGCCGACATCGAGGCCGGCAGCACGCTGCCCGGGGTCGATCTCGCCGCGTGGTTCGACCGGTCCGCCGCCTCGCTCGCCGAGGCGATGGCCGGCCTCACCGAGGCGCAATGGGCCGTCGAGGTCGTCACCGCCCAGGGTCGCACGGTGCCGGCCTGGGAGACCCCGTGGATGCGCGCCCGCGAGGTGCTCGTCCACGCCGTCGACCTGGGCACAGGGCTCGGCTTCGCCGACCTGCCGGTCGCCTTCCTGCGCGAGCTCGGCCACGACATCGTCGGCAAGCGCCGCCAGGCGCCCCTCGCCGACTCGCCCGAGGTGCAGGTCTGGCCCGTGGACGCCGACGGCGTCACGTGGACCCTGCCCGGCACCGAGAGCGGCCCGCCGGTCCTCGTCTTCGGCGCACTCGCCGACTGCACGGCATACCTCGCCGGTCGTGGCGGCGAGCAGGGGCTGCGCGCGAGCCGCGCCGACCAGCCCACGACCATCCCCACACTTCCCGCCTGGCTGTGACCGGCGGACCGATCCACCTCGAGGAGTCACCATGAGCGAGACCACGTCCCAGCGTCCCGACGTCGTCGTCGTCGGGGGCGGCATCGGCGGCTTGAGCTGCGCGCTCGCCTTGTCCCGCAAGGGGCTTCGCGTCCGCCTCCTCGAGAGCGCCGCCCAGTTCGGCGAGGTGGGCGCCGGCCTGCAGATCGCCCCCAACTGCACCCGCATCCTCGACGACTACGGTCTGCTCGACGAAGCCAAGACCCTCGGTGTCGTCCCGGCCAACATGATCATGAAGGACGCCGTCGACGGGCAGGAGCTCACCCGGCTCGATCTCGCCGACCTGGAGAAGACCTACGGCTTCCCCTACATGGTCATCCACCGCAGCGACCTGCACGGGATCTTCCTGCGGGCCTGCCAGCGGGCCGGCGTCGAGTTGCTCAACGACCAGCGGTGCGTGGGCTACGAGAACACCGACCGCGGCGCGAAGGCGATCTTCGCCGACGGGCACGAGGAGGAGGCCGAGGTCGTCATCGCCGCCGACGGCATGCACTCGGTCGCGCGCAAGCTGCTCGTCGACGACGAGCCGGTCAACTCCTCCTACGTCGCCTACCGCGGCGCCGTGACGATCGACAAGGTCCGCTCCAACCAGGTGTCCGAGACCGACGTCGTCGTTTACGTCGGTCCGCGCTGCCATTTCGTGCAATATCCCCTGCGGGGCGGGGAGATGTTCAACCAGGTGGCTGTCTTCCAGTCGCCCAAGGCCGTGGCGGGCGAAGAGGACTGGGGCACGCCGGACGAACTCGACGCCGCATTCGAGGGAATGTGCGAGCCCATCCAGCTCGGCCTGCCGCTCATGTGGCGCGACCGGTGGTGGCGGATGTTCGACCGTAACCCCATCCTCAACTGGGTCCACGGGCGGATCGCCCTGCTCGGCGATTCCGCACACCCGCCGCTGCAATACATGGCCCAGGGCGCGATCATGGCGATCGAGGACGGGTGGGTACTCGCCGAGCACGTCGGAGCCCAGCAGGTGCAGCGGACCGCCGACGGCGGCACCGGCATCGACTGGGACAGCGCCCTCACGGCATACAACGCGGTGCGTCCCGAGCACTGCCGACGGGTGCTGTCGACCGGCCGCGTGTGGGGTGAGCTGTGGCACCACGGCGGGACGAAGCGGCTGCAGCGCAACGCGATCCTGCGCGCGCGGGACACCTACGACTACACGTATGCCGCGTGGATCTACGGCCCGACTGCGCTCACCCCCGAGCAGGAGCCGCCGCTCTATCCGATCCTCCCGCTCGACTCGATCGCGGTGAGCGAGCAGGAGGCAGCCGCCGCACCCGCCTGAGATTCGGGGCACCGGGGGGGCCGTGCTTCGCCAAGGTCACGAGAAGTCGTGACCAGGCGAGACAGGCCCGGCCCCCCTGCGGCCGGGCCGGCCTCTCCCCTGGGCTGGAACTCGTGCCCGTGTGACCGACCCGTCCGGGTGGTGCCCCTGGCCTTGAGTACCGGAACATAGATTGCCGAGGAAAGGTAAAGGGAACGCAAAGGGCGGGTATTCTGCCCCCAGAATCGGACACGGCAAGGGGACGGCCGCATGGTGCGCGAGACCGCAGCGGTGCGGGTCGAGCTTCTCGGCCCCGTGCAGGTCGTTCGCGAAGGCGTCGTCAGCCTCGTGACGAGCCACCAGCAGGCGCTCGCGCTCGCCCTGCTCGCCCTGCGCCCGGGGCGGCTGCTCACCGCAGACGAGCTCATCGCGCGGATCTGGCGACGCGGCGCGCCCCCCACGGTGGCCGCAGCCCTGCGGGTGCAGGTCGGCAAGGTGCGCCAGCTCGTGAGCATCGACGACCTCGACGCCCTGCCCAAGATGCGCGGCGGCTATCGCCTGGACCCCCGGATCGTCCGCACCGACCTGCAGGACTTCGACGAGATCGTCGCCCGGCTGGGGCGTGCCGACCACGCCCGGGCCGCCGGGGATGCGGGCGAGGACCCGCTCGCGATGCCGATCCGGGCCGAGGCCCTCGCCGCCCGAGACCCCGCCGGCCTTGCCCGACGGCTGCAGGACGTCGAGGCTGCGCTCGCCCTCCTGCGCGGACGCCCCTTCGGGGAGATCGTCGAGGACGAGGAGCTGCGGATCGAGGCCGAGCGCATCGACCAGGTCCGCGAGGGCCTCGAGGAGGACCTCGTCGACGTGCGGCTCGCCCTCGGCCAGCACGTCCAGGTGGCCGCCGACGCCGCCGCCTTCGTCGCGGTCGCCCCGCTGCGGGAGCGCCGCACCCGCCAGCTCATGCTCGCCCTCTATCGCAGCGGACGTCAGGCCGACGCCCTGAGCGCCTACCGGCGGCTGCGCGACGTGCTCGACGACGAACTCGGCATCGCTCCGGCGCCCCGATCCCGGGCGCTCGAGCTCGCCATCCTCAACCAGGAATCCCGGCTCGCCCCGCCGCAGTCCTCGGTTCGCACGGCCCCCGTCAACCTCATCGAGCCGCCCGGCTCGACCGAGCCGAGTGCGCCCTCGACGGCACAGGCTCACGTGCAGGAGCGCCTCGAGGACCTGTCCGACGAGGCACGCCGGCTGGTCCGGCTCGTGGCCGTCCTCGACGACGCGAGCCGACCTTCGGTGGTCGCGGCCGCCTTCGGGCGCGACCCCGAGCACCTTTCGGCCGCGCAGACGGCGGCGAGTGAGGCCGGCTTCCTCGTGGCGACCCACGGGGTGGCGAACCTGGCCCTGTCCGGGCCCGAGGTGCGCGAGAGCGTCCTGCACGGGCTGCCCCCGGCCGAGCGCGCAGCGTTGCACGCCGCCGCCGGGCGGGCGCTCGCGGCATACGCCGCGGGTGATCCGTCGGTCCTCGTCACCGCGGCCTGGCACCTCGCGCTCGCGGCGCGCGCGGGCGCCGCGCTCGATGCGACCGACGATCTCGTCGTCCTGCGCGCCGTGGGCACGTGTCTGGCCACCGACCAGCCCGAGGCGGCCGACCGGCTCGCGGCCGAGGTCCTCGCATCCGAGGCGCCCGCCTCGCCGACGCGGGTCGACCTGCGGACCGCCCGGGTGCACGCGCTCACGATGATCGGCCGCGCCGAGCCGGCCACCGAGGAGTGGACGCAGGCAGTGGCGGACGCCCGGGAGGTCGGCGATCCCGAGCGGCTGGCGCTCGCCGTGCTGTCCCGCGACTGGGCGATCCACAGCGCCCAGTCCGCCGAGGGCGGTGCGGACCTGCTGCGCGAGGCGTTGGCCCGGCTCGGTCCGCGCCCCAGTGCCGTGCGACTACGCGTGCTCAGCGCGCTGCTGCTCGAGTTGTCGACCTTCCGTCGGGCCACCAAGGAGATAGTCGAGCTCACGCACGAGGTCGAGGCGTTGGCCCACGGCCTCGACGATCCCGAGTCGCAGTGTGCCGCACTGCACGTCCGGCACGTCATGTTGCGACCGACCGCCGATCTCGCGGCCCGCCGGGTCATCGGGGAGCAGTTCACCCGCGCGGCCGAGGCGACCGGCGACCCGTGGTGGCAGGCGCGCGCCGCGGTCGCGCGACTCACCGACCTCTTCGCCGGCGGCGAGTATGCCGCCGTCCCCGCCACCGCGGCCCGGCTCAAGGAGTTCGCCCTCGCGAGCCGGTCGGCCCGGCTCACCTGGCACCACGCTCTCGTGCAGTCCTCGTTGAACCGCGAGCTGGGCGACTTCACCGAGGCGAGCCGATGGGCCGACGAGGCGATGATGCAGGGCGCGGCCGGACGCGTGCCCGACACGCTCGGCGCCGCGGTCCTCGGTCGGGTGCTGCTGGCGATCCAGCGCGCAGACCTCGTGCCCTTCCTGCCCCAGGTCATCCACTTCCGCTCGATGCAACCGGAGAACCCGATCGCGCTTGCCTGCCTGAGCCTCGGACTGGCCCAGTCGGGCGATCTCGCCGCCGCCCGTGCGCCGTTCGACGGGGCGGTCAGCATGCTCCAGGCGACCCTCACCGAGATCGGGCCGCTGAGCCTCGCGATCCTCACCCACGCGGCGCTCACCCTCGAGGCCGCCGAAGCGGCCGCACCGTTGCGCGACCTGATGGCTCCGCTCGAGGGGCAATACGTGGTCTTCGGCCAGGTCACCGCCACGCTCGGCCCGATCGAGCGCTACCTCGGCCTGCTCGACTGGCTCGGTGGCGACCACTCGGGCGCGCTTGTCCGGCTGGCGTCGGCGCAGGCGATGGCGGCATCGGCCGGTGCCGTCCCGTGGGTGGTCGCCTGCGCGGGCGACCGGGCCCGGGTGCTGCGTTCAGCCGCCTCGGCGGTCGCCGACCCGTCGCTCGCGGCGGAGTATGCCGCCCAGGCCGCTTCTCTCGCAGCGGAATTCGGACCGGCGGCGACGGAGCTGGACCTCAAGCCGAGCCTGCTCGCCTTCGGGCTCGTCGACCCGACCTGAGTCCTGGTAGCGATGCCGTCCTCGGTCGCTGTCCTGGCCGCTGTCCTGGCCGCTGTCCTCGGTCGCTGTCCTGGCCGACGTCCTCGGGGGCGGTCAGTTGGAGGTCGGTGCGCTCGGTGCGCTCGGTGCGCTCGGTTCGCTCGGTTCGGTCGGTTCGCTCGGTTGCGAGGGGTCCAGCGTGGGCCAGCCACGTAGGGGTGGCTTGACGAGCATCGCCACCGGGTCGAATGAATGCGACCGCCAGATGTCGCCCGGGGTCACCCAGTCGGGCTGGATGCCGCAGTGGGACACAATCGGTGCCGGTTCGGGCAGGACTTGTGCACGGCCTCGGGGGCCGAACCGGTCGCGCACCCTCGAGGTGAGCCCGGTGATCATCCGCACGGGCAGGCGTGGGTCACCGCCGAGTGGGGCGAAGGGCTCGAGGATCTCGACGTCGACACCCGACTCGACGAAACACCGGAAGACGAGCTCGGAGCACACGAGGACCCGTGCCTCGGGCGGCACGGCGCGCAACCAGGCCGGCCCGAAGACCCCAGCCAGCCACAGGACCTTCGCGATGCCGGGCCAGCGTGCGTGGGAACGACTGCCGCGGTAGCTGCGACTGAGCGCGGCGGGGGCGAGCATCCCCAGGTCGATGGCGGAAAACTTCGGCGCGTTGGCGATGTAGTAGTCGACCCGGTGCAGGACCGCGTCGCGCAGGTCTTCGTCGTCACGCAGCCGCTCGTGGCGCAGGGCGAGGACACTGCGCACCTGTTCCTTGGCCAGGGTGTCCAGCAGGGCGTGTGATGCCACGGCTGCCTCGGTGCCCTCGGGGCGGTTCGCCATGACGAACTGCCCCTCGTCCACGACGATCCCCGTGTGATTGACCGGCGCGCTGTCGGCCCACTGGATGAGCGCCGACAGACCGGCCAGGCTGTCGAAGGCGAGCACGTCACCGCGTTGGGTCAGGGCGATGAACTCGCTGATATCGGTGGTGGCGAACATGTGTCTCCCCCTGGAGATGAGCCGACATTGCCCACGACCCGGACCCCGCTGCCGAGTGTGTGCGGGCGTCAGCGTAGCCAGCGAGGTGGGCTCGCGGACAGGGTTCTCGGAGTCACCTCTTCGGGGGACCCCCTCGTGTTGGCTCGCGGAATCCTTGGGGGCTCTCCCGCCCCGTGGGCTGTAGCCGCCGTCACCGAGCGCGCCTGCTACAGCCCATCCACCGGCGCTCCGGGTGGGATCGTCAGCTCCGGCGTCGGCTCCATGGGTTGAGCACGGGGACGCCGAGAGGTTCGAAGTGCCTGGCGTTCCGGGTGACCACGGTCATCTCGGCCGCCTCGGCGATGGCGGCGATGAGGGCGTCATCGAAGGGGGCCTGCTCGGGAACCCGGTATGCCGCGAGGATCCGCGCGGCCGGCAGATCGAACGCGAGGACCCGGTCGGCGAACGCAGGCAGGACCTTCCCGTCGAACCATGGGACGCCCATGTCCACCGACTCGGGAACCTCACGCTGCTCACCCAGTCGCTGAACTCCGCAGTGTCCAACGGGCCGTGGTTGGGGAGTGCGGGCAAGCGCCAGGCTATGCGCAAGAGCGACACGCTGCTGCTCACGCGTGCGCCTCGCGAGCATGAGGCCTGGAACGAGGAAGCGATCGATTCTCGGTCTCGCGAGATGATCGCGGCTCTCATCGCGACCTGGCCCACCCCGGCGGGCCACGACCCCGAGCCGATCAAGCGAACCGACCAAGCCGCGTCCCCTGAGGTGTCGATTCGCGACCTCGTCGCCTCCGGAGTCCTGCTCGTCGGGACGACGCTGACCGCTCGCTATGGCGAGCATGCAGGTCGTCAGGCTGTGGTGACCCAGCAGGGAATGCTGCGAGTAGACGGACTGGACTTCGATTCGCCGTCCGGCGCCGGCAAGGCCGTCCTCGGGCGAGTGGTCAACGGCTGGCACTTCTGGCGTATGCCGGACGGCCGTCGGCTCGATGATCTGCGCGTCGGGGCGCGGGGCAGCGGCGACGGCACGGCGAGGCGCCTCGAGGAGCTGCTCGCGCTCAAGGGTGGGGCAGCGATGGTCGGCCGACTCGGGCGTGTCCTTCGGCTCCGCTCCCCGACCTTCTCGACCAAGGTGGGCATATCTGGACTCTCACGGCCCTGCCGAGCACCAACCGAACCGTTGGACAGCGCCGACTCTTCACCCTCAGTGTCGGTCCGCTCGAGTTGGTCTACGGCATTGAGGAGATGGCCGACGGAGAGGTCCACCGACGGTGGGTCTTCAACCTCGACCAAGGGTCAGCTCGCATGCCGGAGGTCGGTACCGATGGCCGCGACAGTGGGATCTCGCTCCAGCCGGGTGACTACGCCTCTGTCAGCGGAGTCCTCCGGTTGGTCGTCGACGAGCACCATCTGCAGAGAGTGCTCGATGATGCGGATGTCGTAAGTGCGGGAAGGGCGCTGGTTGCTCGGCTCATGCAGGCGGGAGCCTCCCCGTTCAGTCGCTTCCATAACCAGGCCCTGGCCGATGCCGCCCTGGTGGCAGCCTCGGAGGACTGAAACCGCCTCTTCCTACGGCGGGTGCCGACGGACGGTTCAGAATGCCACTCGGTTAGGCTCTTCGACCCGAGCCCGACATCGACACGAGCAATGCGTGCATGGCCCGCATCTCGTCGTCTACCTGGCCAAGCGTCAAGCTAGGCGACAACTGCTTGCGGACACCGAACGCGCAGAATCCGTGCGTGCGTGCGGTCGCCATGCCGTAGCCCTTCCCCAACCACGGCGGTGCGCCGGCGGCGATGATCTGCTCCCAGCCGGCCCGATCGTTGGAATCACGCAGGCGAGCCCGTGTCTGCTGCCAAGGGCCGAGCGGGGCCCCCTGTTGGTCATAGACGCGACCTTTGAAGAGCTGATGCAGGAGGCGCCAGTCGAAGGACTCGGACGTCCGAGGACCTCTCTGTGTCAAGCCAGCCAGGATGACGGGACCGCGCACGCGGGCGGCATACGGCCTGTCGTTAGGAGCCCACTCCTGCGCCGGCATACCCTCCTGGACCTCGGCGAAGAGCCAATGGTCAGACGTCACTGGCGTACGCATGGCAGCTACCCAGGCGCCTCCGCCCGAGGACATCGTGAGGTCGTGCTCCATCGTGCACCACGCGTGCATCCGAGACGCCAGCCAAGCCACCCGCGTCCGTAAGTCGAGCTCGAATGCGGCGGCCTCCTCACGGCGGAGGTCATTCCACCCAGTCGTGGCGTTGACCGCGGGCACCAAGTCGACGAGATGTTCGAGCCATCCTCGCGCCGTGGCCGCGACCCACGGGTCCGAGCTGCCCGCGTATGCCGTAAGGACTTCCTGCCATGTCAACTCTATCCAGGGAGCCCGGGTGGAGGGCGGGAACTCGCTCAAGGTCAGCACGTAGCGGCCGCCCGCCCCAGGGAAGGCCCGTTCGTAGCGCTGGAGCTGGTCGATCCCCACATCGGACAAGACCTTGACTTCTACAACGCCGACAACATGCTCACCCCGTTTGAGGACGAGATCGAGTCGATCTGAATTGCGCCCCCCGGCCTCGCCGCGTAACACCACCTCTCGTTCCACAGCGTCGGGTTCGGTGCCGATGAAGCGGGCAATTGGCCCGGGGTCGCCTTCGATGAGCGCCGCCAGGACGTCACTCCAGCGCGTCTCGTTCACGCCCGAGAGCAGGAACATCACGCTTCGTCGTCCCACAGACACAAGACGAGTATGCAGCCGTTCTTGAGCAGGCTGACTGTCGGAGAGGAGCCCCACACCCGAGCCGCGCCGACGGCCGGCTGTTCGTCGCACGCACCGGACCGGCGGGAACACCTCTGGCCGGGCCCTACGGCACTCCTCAGGCGATGCGGACTGTCTACCGGGCCTGGGACCGGGCCAGGCGAGCCGCAGCTTCGTCCAGCGTGTACGACTCAACTCTCGCCAAGCGCCCCTACGACCTGCGCCACTCCGCAGTGTCGCTGTGGCTCAACGCCAGCGTTCCGCCCACGTCAAGTCCCGCCGCCAGTCGGACACCACCTACCTCCAGAACGAAGGCCCCTGACCGGCATACCTGCTGGTCAGGGGCCTCGCCGTACACTGGTGGCAGGTCAAGGATTCGAACCTTGGAAGCTTTCGCGACGGATTACAGTCCGGCTGCTCCACCTCGCGGGCCTGGGACCTCGCGAGGTTCCTCACCACTTCCGCAGGGTCACTCATCCGACAGCCACCTGGGCGGCCGCAACGCCGCCGCCCATGGAGGCACAGTGCGTCGTCAATCCTCTACAGTAGATGCCTAGATGGTGAGGATTGACGACGGAGGTGATTGTGGACGCACGTCGGCGGGCCGCCCTGGATGGGCTCCCTGACACCTTCCGCTACCGCGAGGGCGCTCGGGTGATCGGCGAGCGCCAACTGCGCCGGCTCATCTCGGACGGTCACCTCACCACAGTGTCGCGAGGTCTCTACCGCAAGAACGATCTGCTCGAGAACGATGACCTGCTGGAGCTCGCCATGAAGGTCCCCGATGGTGCGCTGTGCCTCCGGTCAGCACTGGCCCACCACGACCTCATCGACGACATCCCGCCCGAGATCGACTTCGCCATCCCTCGAGGCACCTGGGCCCCCACGATCACCGCACCCGTTCACTGGCGGCAGTTCGACCCCGCAACCTTCGGCATCGGCAGGGACCTCCTGGACGCGGGCGCCGGCCGGACGCTGGGCATCTACACCCCCGAACGCAGCATCATCGACGCCATCCGACTGGCACACCTCGAAGGGCCGGACCTGGGCAACCAGGCGATCAAAGCCTGGCTACGCCGGGGCGGTCAACCCTCAGCGCTACTGGACCTGGCGGCCGCATTCCCGCGCACACTCAGCAGGGTGCGGCATAACTTGGAGATCCTGCTGTGACACCGCTGCCTCACGGTACGGCCGCCGCTGACGCCTACCTCGACTTGCCGGCGCGCGCCCGCAGTGACCGTCGGCCAGCGCGGTAGGGCGGAGTTCCTGGCCCGACACCACGCCGGAGTCCCAGCCGCGCAGGTCGCCGACTGGGCAGACCACAGCGTCAACGTGTTGCTGCGGGTCTACGCCAGCTGCGTCGTGGGCCAGGACGCTGCGGCTCTGGCTCGAGTCGACGCGGCCCTTCAGACCCAGATCAGCCGCGCCGATTTCCCCACGTATTCCCCACGGACCCCCGTAGACGGCCGTCGCCAGCCGCCCACAGCCGGACCTGACGGAGCCCATGACGAAGGCCCCTGACCGGCATACATGCTGGTCAGGGGCCTCGCGGTGCACGTGGTGGCAGGTCAAGGATTCGAACCTTGGAAGCTTTCGCGACGGATTTACAGTCCGCTCCCATTGGCCGCTCGGGCAACCTGCCGTGGTGCGCATGGAAGGATAGCAGCCCCAGCGACCCGCGAAGGATGACCACCCATGGCCGACAGCTCGTTCGACGTCGTGAGCTCCTACGACAAGCAGGAGGTCGCCAACGCCGTGAACAACGCGGCCAAGGAGATCGCCAACCGCTACGACTTCAAGGGGGTCGGGGCCTCGGTCGAGCTCTCCGGCTCCACCGTCGTGCTCAAGGCCAACTCCGAGGACCGGGTCAAGGCCGTCCTCGACGTCCTGCAGACCTGGCTGGTCAAGCGCAAGGTGAGCCTCAAGCACCTCGACGGCACCGACGCGACGCCCCGGCTGTCCGGCAAGGAATACCGCCTCGACTGCACCCTCGTCGAAGGCATCAACCAGGAGACGGCCAAGAAGATCGCCAAGATCATCCGCGACGAGGGCCCGCGCTCGGTGCGCGCCCAGATCCAGGGCGACGAGCTGCGCGTCTCGGGCAAGTCCAAGGACGACCTGCAGGCCGTGATGAACCTGCTGCGCGGGCAGGACCTCGACGTCGCCCTCCAGTTCACCAACTACCGCTGACCCCTTGCCGACCGGGGCCGGAGACGTTAGACCTGCCGCCATGGATCCCACTCGGGCCGTCGCCGCCGCCGGCCGCAGCCTGCGCGGCATCCGTGGCCGGCTCGGGGCGCTGCTCACCGGCCCCGAGGCCGACGACCCCGAGGCCGCCGACCTGCTCGCCGACCCGGGGCTGCAGGCCTCGCTCGCGGCGTATGCCGCGCAGCACGGCATACCGCTGCACGAGGTGACCGACGAGGCGGCCGGCTACCTGCGCCAGATGCTCGCCTCGCACTCCGAGCGGGCCACCCACTTCTGGGAGCGTTTCGGCGCCTGGCTCATGCGGGCCTACGACGTGCTCGTCGACGAGGAGGCGATGCTGCGGCTGCGCGAGCTCGACCGGTCGCACTCGCTCGCCATCGTCTTCTCGCACCGCTCCTACCTCGACGGCTTCGTCCTGCCCCACGTGCTGTCCACCCGCCACTTCTCGCCCACCTTCACCTTCGGCGGTGCCAACCTCGACCTGCCGATCGTCGGCGACCTCGTCAACCGGACCGGGGTCATCTTCATCAAGCGGGCCACCCGCGACCTACCGGTCTACCGGCTCGTCCTGCGCGCCTACATCGCCACCCTCGTCGGGCGCCGCGCCAACCTCGCCTGGTCGATCGAGGGCGGTCGCACCCGCACCGGCAAGCTGCGCCCGCCCGTCCACGGGATCCTGCGCTATCTCACCGACGCCGTCGAGGCCTCCACCGGCCCCGAGGTGATGCTCGTGCCGGTGTCGATCGTCTACGACCAACTCCACGAGGTCGCCGGGATGACCGCCGAGGCCCGCGGCCGCCGCAAGACCCCCGAGGACCTCGGCTGGCTCGTGAGTTTCGCACGCTCGCAACGCTCCCGGCTCGGCCGGGCCTATGTGAGCGTCGGCGAGCCCATCCCGCTGCGTGAGCGGATGCAGGCGCTGCGGGCCGACGGCAACGACACCTCGCAGGCGATCGAGCGGGTGGCGATCGACGCAAGCCACCGGATCAACCGGGCCACCCCCGTGACGACGACCGCAGTCGTCTGCCTCGCCCTCCTGGGCGCCGACCGCGCTCTCACCTTCGAGCGCGTCCTCGACACCGTCGAGCCGATCGCCCGCTACATCCGCGACCGCCACTGGCCGGTCGCCGGCGCCGCCTCGCTCACCGACCGCTCGACGATCCGCCGGGCCCTGCAGGAGCTCACCGCCTCGGGGGTGCTCACCGTCTACGACGCGGGCACCGAGCCGGTGTGGCGGATCGGCGAGGACCAGCACCTCGTCGCCGCCTTCTACCGCAACACGGTCATCCACATCCTCGTCGACCGTGCGATCGGCGAGGTCGCCCTCCTCGCGGCCCTCGGCGCCCCCGACCGTATGCCGTCCGGCCCCCTCCCAGCCGCCGGTACGCCGTCCGACCCGGGCGACGACCCCCTCCCCGCCGACGCCGCCGAGCCCACCGCGGGCGGCACGACGACAGCGGCGGGCGAGGCGACGGCGGGCGGCGAGGCCGCGGCATACCCCGCCGAACGGCGGGCCTGGGAGCAGGCCAAGGCGCTGCGCGACCTGCTGAAGTTCGAGTTCTTCTTCCCCAGCCGCGACGATTTCGAGGAGGAGCTGCGCGCCGAGCTCGGCCTCATGACCGGCGGCACCCAGCACCTGCCCACCGCCGGGCTCGCGAGCGACATCCTCGAGAAGACCGACCTCATCATCGCCCCGCTCGTGCTGCGGCCGTTCGTCGACGCCTACCTCGTGGTCGCCGACCGGCTCGCCGCGGCCGGCGACGGCGTCGTCACCGAGGGCGACCTGCTCGACGAGTCGCTGCGCGTCGGCGGGCAGTGGGAGCTGCAGCGGCGCATCGTGAGCGCCGAATCGGTCTCGCTCGAACTCTTCAAGACCGCCGTGCGGCTGGCCCGCCACCGCGGCCTGCTCGACGGCGTGCGCGACGGGGTGCGTGACGGCGTGCGCGACGGCAAGGACCCGCGCGCGGGCGACGCGACGGCCGAGCCCGACCCCGACACCGGCCTCCGGGGCCGCCGGGTCGCCTTCCGCACCGAGCTCGAGCGGCTCGCCGGACAGCTCGACACGCTGGCCGTCCTCGACGAGGCGAGGCGGGGTGCCCGTGCGACTCGCTGAACAGCTCGAACGAATCGCCGCCGCCCCCGCCGGCCCCCGGGTCGGCGCATTCTTCGACCTCGACGGCACCCTCGTCTCCGGCTACACCGCGAGCACCTTCTTCACCGACCGGCTGCGTCACCGGGAGGTGCCGCTGGGCACCTTCGTGCGCACCTTCGTCGCCGCCGTCGACGGCACCCTCGGCGGCGAGGCGACCCGTGCGGCGATCGAAGGCTATGCCGCAATGGGCGGCCAGACCGAGGACACGATCCGCGACCTCGGGGAGCGGCTGTTCGTCCAGAAGATCGCCCGCACCGTGCGCCCCCAGGCGCGCGAACTCGTCCGCGCCCACCAGGCCCGCGGTCACACCGTCGTGGTCGCCTCCGCGGCCAGCGTCTACCAGATCGCCCCGGTGGCCCGTGATCTCGGCATCGAGCACCTCGTGTGCACCCAGCTCGAGGTCGTCGACGGCGTCCTCACCGGCGAGATCCGCGGCAAGCTCCTCTGGGGCCCGGAAAAGGCCACGGGGATGCGCGGATTCGCCCGCGCCCACAAGGTGCGCCTGGCCGACAGCTTCGCCTACGGCAACGGCGACGAGGATGTCGCCTTCCTCGCCGGGGTCGGCAACCCGGTCGCCCTCAACCCCTACACGGGCCTGCGCAAGGCGGCCGCGCGGTTCGGCTGGCCCGTCCTCGACCTGCGCGATCCGCCCGGCTTCAGCGTGACCGACCTCGCCCGCACGGTGGTGGCCCTCGGCGGCCTCAACGCAGGGGCGAGCGCCGGGCTCGTCTATGGCCTCGTGCGGGGCGACCGCCGGGAGGGCACCCGCCTCGGCGTGTCGCTCGCCTGCGAGGCGGCGCTGCGACTGGGCGGCATCGAACGACGCATCGTCGGGCTGGAGAACCTGCCCACCGGCCCGGCCGTCTACGTCGCCAACCACCAGAGCGCCCTCGACCCGATCGCCGTCGCCTCGATCCTGCCCGGCGACTTCACCGTCGTGGCCAAGAAGGAGGCGCGCTTCGACCCGCGCGCCCTGCTCGGCAGCGTCCTGCTCGACCCGGCATACATCGACCGCAGCGACTCGGCCTCCGCGCGCGCGACCCTCGCCGAGACCGCCGAACGGATCCGTGGCGGCACCTCGCTGCTCATCTTCCCCGAGGGCACCCGCAGCGCGAGCCAGGTCCTCGGTCGCTTCCGCAAGGGTGCCTTCCACCTCGCGATCCAGGCGGGGGTGCCGGTCGTCCCGGTCGTCCTGCGCAACACCGGCGAGCTGCTCCCCCGGCACGGCCGGGTCATGCACCCCGGCGTGCTCGACATGGCCGTGCTCGAGCCGGTCACCGGCTGGCGGGTCGACCGACTCGACGCCCAGGTCAACGCCCTGCACGACCAGTTCGCCGCCACCCTCGCCGATTGGCCGCAGCAATGAGCCCCGACACCCCCGACACCCCCGACGCGACCCGCGGCTACGACCCCGCGACGTATGCCGCAGTGGCCAGTTGGTCGGGATCGGACCGGATGAGCGAACTCGAGGCCACGATGTGGCGCTCCGAGCGCCACCCCCGGCAGTCCTCGACGATGACCACCCTCTTCCTCCTGGACCGGGCACCCGACTGGGACCGCTTCGTCGAGGCCCACGACTGGGCGACCAGCCTCGTCGCCCGGGCCCGCCAACGGGTCGTCGAACCCCTCCTGCCCACGGCACCCCCGGTGTGGCGGACCGACCCGCACTTCGCGCTGTCCTATCACCTGCGCCGCGCCCAGCTGGGCGAGCGCAATACGATGGCCGACCTGCTCGAACTCACCCAGACCATCGCCCTCACCCCGTTCGACCGCACCCGGCCGCTGTGGGAGGCGACCCTCGTCGAGGGGCTGGAAGGTGGGCGGGCGGCATACGTGCTCAAACTCCACCACTCGGTGACCGACGGCCTCGGGACGATCCAGCTCGTCTCCATGCTCGGCAGCCGCAGCCGGGCCCATACCGCGGACAAGCCGCGCGGAGTCGCCCCGACGCCGGTCGAGGAGTCGTCCGATCCGGTCGCCGTCACCGTCGAGGGACTCGCCCACACGCTCGGGCGCACTTCGGACCTGCTGCTCGGCGCGGTCGACCTCGGGGCCCAGGCGCTCGTCGACCCGCGCGGCGCGATGAGCGAGACGCTGCGTTTCGGGGCGTCGTTGCGCCGGGTGCTCTCCCCGCCACCGGCCACCCCCTCACCACTCCTGCGACCGCGCGATGCCCGGACCTGGATCCTGCGCACGCTCAGCTGCGAGCTCGCCGACCTGAGAGCGGCGGGCCGGGTCGCCGGCGGGTCGGTGAACGACGCCTTCCTCGCGGCCCTGCTCGGTGGGCTGCGGCGCTATCACGAGGTGCACGGGGTCGAGCTCGACGAGCTGCCGGTGACGGTCCCCGTGTCGCTGCGCCGGGCCGACGACCCGATGGGCGGCAACAGATTCGCCGGGGCGATGTTCGCCGCACCGATGGGGATCGCCGACCCGCTCGACCGGATCGCGGCCATGCGCGGCGTGATCCTCGGCCAGCTCACCGAACCGGCTCTGGACTCGCTGTCGGTCATCACACCGATCGCCAACCGGCTGCCCTCCGCCGTGGGCGCCGCCATGGCCCGGCTCAGCGCCGCCACCGATCTCTCGGCGAGCAACATGCCCGGTCTCACCGAGGACGTCTACCTCGCCGGGGCCAAGATCGAGCGGGTCTATCCGTTCGGCCCGCTCCCGGGCGTGGCGATCATGGCCGTCCTGCTCACCCACGTCGGCCGGTGCGGCATCGGGCTCACCATCGACGGCTCGGCGCTCGACGACGTCGACGTGCTCATGACCTGCATGCAGGAGGGGCTCGACGAGGTCCTCGCCGTCGGGCGCCCACGCCGTCGGGGCACGCCCCGCCGCTGACTCAGCGGGAGCGCGGGGCCGCCTCGGGGAAGAGCGTGCCGAGGCCGAAACCGGACCGGCCGGCCGGCGACGTGCGGGCCATGAGCACCTGGTGCAGCTGGATCCGGTTGCGCTCGAAGGACAGCCGGGAGCCGGCGAGGTAGAGCCCCCACACCCGGGCGGTCCCGCGGCCGGCCTCGGCCACGCAGTCGTCCCAGTTCTTCGAGAGGTTGGCGCACCAGTCGGCGCAGGTGAGGGCATAGTGCTCGCGGAGGTTCTCGTGGTGACGGACCTCGAGGCCGACGTCCTCGGCGGCGCGCACGATGTCGCCCGAGCCGGTGAGCCCGCCGTCGGGGAAGACGTAGCGGTTGATGAAGCCCCGCTCGGGGATGCCCGGGTGCCGGTTGTCCGGCCGGGTGATGCAGTGGTTGAGCAGCCGCCCGCCCTCGGCGAGCTTGGCATGCAGAAAGCCGAAATAGGCCGAGTAGTTCTTCGGCCCGATGTGCTCGGTGAGGCCGATCGAGGAGACCGCGTCGAAGCCGGTCTCGGCGACGTCGCGATAGTCGAGGTGACGCACCTGCGCCCGGTCGGCGATCCCCTCGCGCTCGAGCCGCGCGGCGGCATACGCTGCCTGTTCGCCGGAGAGGGTGACCCCGATCGCCGTGACGCCGTAGTGGTGGACGGCGTGGCTCACCATGCCGCCCCAGCCGCACCCGATGTCCAGCAGCCGCATGCCCGGCTCGAGTCCGAGCTTGCGGCAGACGAGGTCGAACTTCGACTCCTGCGCGAGCTCGAGGGTGGACTCGGCGGTGGGATAGGTCGCGCACGTGTAGGCCATCGACGGTCCGAGGACCAGCTCGTAGAACCGGTTGGACACGTCGTAGTGGTGGGAGATCGCCGCCGCGTCGCGTCGGCGCCCGTGCGCGAACCCCGAGGCCAGTCGGCGGGCCCGCGACGGGGTCTCCTCCGGGGGCAGGCTCGGCACCTGCCACCGGTGCGCCGCGGCGAAGCGGGCAAGCTCCGGTATGCCGCGCCAGTCCGGCAGCCGCGGGCACAGCCCGTCCTCCATCGTCTTGAGCACCTCGTAGGGATCACCCTCGTCGACCCCCTCGATGACGAGGGAGTTGGTGAGATAGGCCCGGGCCATCCCGAGGGTGCCCGGCGCGGTGAGCAGGTAGTTGAGCCCCACGTCGCTGGCCACGTGGATGGGCAGCCCCTCGGCGGGACCGCTCGCCGAGCCGTCGAAAGCCGTGATCCGGCACATGGTGTTGTCGAAGAGCAGGTCGAATGCCTGCGCCACCGTCATCGCCATCTCGTCACCGTCTCCCCACTGCCTTGTCGTAGAGGTCGGCGAACCGCCTCCGAGGGTCGTAGCGTCGTTTGCTTGCCTGGTATGCCGTGCCGCCGTAGCGGGCGTGGAAGTCCTCCCGCGAATAGTAGGCGTCCGAATAGAGCGACTTGTGTCCGCCCAAGGCGTCGACCTGCGCCTCGATCGCCCGGTTGACATCGCCGTCCGCGCGGCCCGGGAGGATCGGCACCGTCGACCAGAAGCCGACGTTGACGTAGACCTCGCCCGGACGCATCGGATAGAGCGGCCAGGTGGCCTCCCCCTCGGGGGTCGGGATCGGTGCCGGCTCACGAAGTCGGATGGGACACAACCAGATCGGCTCGATGGGCACGTCGTGAAGGAACCAGTCGAGGAACTCGGCCGTGCGCTCGAGCGGGATCTCGACGTCCTGGACGACCCGCTCGCGGGGCGGCTTGCCACGCATCCGGTCGATCCGCGCCGCGGGATGCCACCGGTTCTCCACGCCGACGAGGCGCATGTAGACGTCGCTGCGCTTGAACCGGTCCGGCCAGAGGCGTCGCACCACGGGTCGTTGCACTCCGAAGGCCCGCGAGCACCAGAACCAGTCGGTGTCCCAGCGCCAGAGGAAGTCCCGCACGGTGAGCACATCGGTCGCCCGCTCGGTGAGGGACCGGTAGTAGATCCCCTGGCCGGTGTAGTCGCTCGGGCGCTCGCCCTCGTCGAGTCGCTGCGCCCACGTGCCGAGCGTGAGGTATGCCGTGTCCCTCGCGAACACCACACCGTCGAGGAAGTCGACCGGCCGGCCCTCCCACGACCGCTCGGCGACGATCCGCCGCACGGCCTCGGTGAGAGCCGCGAAATCGTGGAAACGGATGTGCCGCAACCGGACCCATGGCGCGACCGGCTCGAGGTCGACGGTGAGCGACACGGCATAGCCGAGGGAGCCGTAGGAGTTGGGGAAGGTGCGGAAGAGTTGGGCGTCGGGACCGTCGGGGGTGACGGTGCGGATCTCGCCGGTGCCGACGAGCAGGTCCATCGAGCGGACCGACTCGTGGGGCAGGCCGTTGCGGAAGCTGCTCGCCTCGATGCCGAGCCCGGTGACCGCCCCACCGAGAGTGATCGTCTTGAGCTGTGGCACGACCAGCGGCATGAGCCCGTGCGCGAGCGTCGCATCGACGACGGTCTCGTAGGTCGCCATCCCCTGCACGGTCGCGGTCCGGGCCTCAGGGTCCACGTCGAGAACCCCGGTGAGACCCGAGACGTCGAGGCCGGGCACCGTGCGGGCGGCGCGGGGCCGGAAGAGGTTGGTCGTGCGCTTGGCCAGGCGCACCGGCATACCGGCCGGGATAGCGTCGAAGGAGGCGAGCAGGGCGGCGACGGCGCGGGCATGACTGTCCGCGCCCACGAGGGCGGGCGCGGGCGGGGAGAGCGTCGCGGCCACCCCCGCAGGCTAACCCGCCGCGGCGACGGTCGGCGCCTTGGGTCCACACGGGATCGTCCGAGGATCAGTCGGGGAACGCTTCGGATCCCTCGATCTCGTCACCGTGTCAGCGGGGGGTGTCATGCTGGCGCGATGTCACGAGTCATCCATTTCGAGATCCACGCACAGGACGTTCCCCGGGCGATCGCCTTCTACCAGGCCGTGTTCGGCTGGGAGATCCAGGACTGGAGCGCATATGCCGGGATGCCCTACTTCGGGGTCGTCACCGGTGCCGAGGAGCAGATGGGCATCAACGGGGCGATCATGGCGCGACCGGGGCCCAACATGGAGGTCGGCGGTCCCGTCGCCGGTGCCGTGCTCACCATGGGCACGGACGACTTCGACGCGACGGCCGAGCGGATCCTCGCCGCGGGCGGCACAGTCGCGCTGGCCAAGCACGCCCTGCCGGGCATGGCCTGGCAGGGCTACTTCCACGACACGGAGAACAACGTCTTCGGAGTCCACCAGCCCGACCCCGAGGCCCGCTGACCGGACCGCGGCACCCTTCCAGGCGGCTGACCGGCCGGCCTGGAGATCTCACCTGCCCGCGCCCCGGCGCGAACGCCTGGGCGCGGGCATGACAGATCGCTGACAGACCGGCGCCAGCCGGGCGGCGCACCCTCGTGGACGACACCACGTCCCACGAGGAGTTCTCCCATGTCGTCCCCTCCCGAGGCACACCTCGCCTCCGTCCCTGCCGCAAGCACCCTGCCCGTCGATTCGCTTTCCCCGTTCCTGCGGATCCGCCGGATGCGCCGCGGGGACAGCGTGCCGCTGCTGGCCGTCTTCGCCGGCCTGAGCCCAGCCTCCCGCGAACTGCGCTACCAGACGCCCACGCCGCGGCTGCGCCCCGGCGCCGTGCGCGCACTCACCGACCTCGACCCCCACCGACATGTCGCCCTGCTGGCCACCGTGCGGGGTCGCCCGGTCGGCATCGCCCGCTGGGCCCGCGACCGGACCCACCCCGGCGATGCCGAGATCGCCGTCGAGGTCGTCGACGACCTCCAGGGCGTCGGCATCGGCTCCGCACTCCTGCGCGAGGCGGCTCGCCTCGCCGCGGATGCCGGCATCACGCACCTGCTCGCGTCGATGAGCGAGTCGAATCACCGGGCCCGCCACTGGGCCCGCTCACTCGGAGCCCGAGCCAGCGATTTCGACCCGGAGCTGTTCCTGCTGCCGGTGGCCCGGACAGCCGGTGCGCGCGACACCGATTCGGTCGCCTGATGTCCAACGCGAAGACCTCACTCGACTCGCCGCACCGCGCCACCAACCGCGACGCCGACCGCATGCCCCGCGCGGCGAACTGGCTCGACCGCTACGCACACCTCGTCGCCCGGCGGGCACGCACCGTGCTGCTCGTCGCGCTCCTCGCCTCGGTGGCCGCGGCCGTCCTCGGCGCGGGAGCGGTGAGCCGACTCAAGTCCGGAGGGTTCGACGACCCCGAGTCCGAATCCTCTCGCGCCGCAACGGCTCTCGCGCAGCAGATGGGTGTGCCGGCACCCAACTTCGTCGTCCTCGTGACCGCACCGGAGGGCTCCGACATCGACGGCCCCGCCGCGCAGGCCGAGGGTCGACGGGTCGCCGCCGCACTCGAGAGTGAGGAGGGCGTGACCGTCGTCGCCGACTACTGGCACACCCCCGGCGCCGCATCGAGCTTGCGCAGCCTCGACGGGCGCACGGCCCTCACCGTCGCCCACATCGACGGCGACGAGGACGAGCTCAAGGTGCGCGTCGAACGGATCCACCCGGCATACTCCCGGGTGACCCCCGAGGGGGTCCGCCTGCAGACCGGCGGCCTGGCCCAGTCGGTCGCCGACATCACCGCGCAGGTGAAACACGACTTCGGCGTGGCCGAGGCGATCGCCGTGCCCACGACCCTCGTGCTGCTCGTCGCGGTCTTCGGCTCGGTCGTCGCCGGGCTGCTGCCGCTGCTCGTGGGGACGTGCGCGATGGTGGGCACGCTCGCCATCCTGCGGCTGCTCACCACGGTCGCCGACGTGAGCATCTACTCGCTCAACCTCACCCTGGCCCTCGGGCTGGGCCTGGGCATCGACTACGCCCTGCTGCTCGTCAACCGCTTCCGCGAGGAACTGGGCTCGGCGGCCGGCCAGGACGGCGCGGTGGTCGCCGCGCTCGCCGCCACGCTCCACACGGCCGGACGCACGGTGCTCTACTCGGCGGCGACGGTCGCCGTCGCTCTCGGCGCGCTGCTCGCCTTCCCCGTCTACTTCCTGCGCTCCTTCGCGTATGCCGGCATCTCCGTCACCGTCGTCACGGCGGCTGCGGCGCTCGTCGTGCTCCCCGCCGCGCTAGCCGCGCTCGGTCCGCGGGCGGCATACCGGCGCTTCGGCCGGTCCCGACCGGCGAGGCCGAGCCGGATGTGGGGGCGGGTCGCGGCGACCGTGACGGACCACCCCGTCCGCACGGCCGCACCGGTGCTCGCCCTGCTCGCCGTGCTGGCCTGGCCGTTGGCCGGGGTGTCCTTCGGGCTGCCCGACGACCGGGCGCTGCCCCCGGGGGCGTCCCCCTCGCGGATCAGCGGCGACATCCTGCGGACCGAGTTCCCGGCCCGGGAGAACGAGGCCCTATTCGTCGTGCTGCCCGGCCTCGCCGAGGGGACGACGGCGGCGAGCACCGCGGCATACGCCCAGGCGTTGTCGACGGTCGCCCACGTGGCGCGGGTCGACGCGCCCACGGGCACCTTCGCCGCGGGACTGCGGGTCGGCCCGGGGCGCCCGCAGTTCGCGGGCGCAGGCACGAGCACGGGCACGAACACGGCGATCGTGAGTGCCGTCCTCAACACCGAGGTCTATGGCGACGCAGCCCAAGAGGTCGTCGCCGAGGTGCGCGCCCTGCCCGCACCCGCTCCACGACTCGTCGGCGGCGCGGCGGCCCGCTTCGTCGACGTCAACGCGACCATCGGCGACCGGCTGCCGCTGGTGGCCCTGCTCATCGTCGCCTCGACCTTCCTCGTCGTCTTCTTCTTCACCGGGTCGGTCGTGCTGCCGGTCAAGGCCCTCGCCACCAATGCCGCGACCATCGCCGCCGTGCTCGGGGTGATGGCGTGGATCTTCCAGCAGGGGCACGGCTCCGGGCTGCTCGGCTTCACCCCCGCGCCGCTGTCGGTGTCGATCCCGCCGCTGATGTTCTGCCTGGCCTTCGGGCTGTCGATGGACTACGAGGTCTTCCTGCTGGGCCGCATCAAGGAGGCCCGGGACACCGGGCTGGCCGACCGGGAGGCCGTGGCCTTCGGGCTGGCGAGCACCGGACGGATCGTCACCGCCGCAGCCGCACTCATGTCGGTGACCTTCCTCGCCTTCGCGACGAGTCGGGTGAGCTTCATCCAGATGCTCGGACTCGGTTGCGCCCTCGCCGTGCTGCTCGACGCGACGCTCGTGCGGGGTGTGCTCGTCCCCGCGCTCATGCGGCTGCTCGGCGCGGCCAACTGGTGGGCACCGGCCGCACTCGTGCGCCTGCACGCCCGCATCGCCCCGGCCCCCGAGTATGCCGTCGCCCCGCCGACGAGCGCCCCGTTGCCTCCGGCGCGCAGCGCAGCGCGATGAACGCCCGGGAGATGGTGAGCGTCGGGATCCGTCGCCACGGAGGCCCCGAGGCGCTCGAGGTCCTCACCGGGCCCGTACCGAAGCCCGGACCCGGTGAGGTCCTCGTGCGCAACCACTGGATCGGCGTCAACTACGTCGACCTGCAACACCGGGCCGGCCGGCCCTATCCGGTCACCCTGCCGCTCGTCCCCGGCACAGAGGCGGCCGGCGTGGTCGAGGCCGTCGGCCGCGACGTCGACGCCAGCCTCGTCGGTGCCCGCGTCGTGCACGCCGGCCACCTCGCCGGCTGCTATGCCGAGTTCACCGCCGTCCGGCGGGAACACCTCACCCCCGTCCCACCGGACGTCGGACTCGACATCGCCGCCGCCCTCACCCTCGCCGGCACGACCGCGCATGTCCTCACCCGGACGGCAGTCACCGCCGCGGGACGCACGGTCGTCGTCCATGCGGCCGCCGGCTCGACCGGGGGCGCTGTCGTCCAGCTCGCCCACGCCGACGGGGCGCGGGTGATCGGCGTCGTCTCCACCCAGGACAAGGCCCGCGTCGCACGCGAACTGGGCGCAGACGACGTAGTCGTCGCGGACGGGACGCCGCTCGCCCAGGCCGTGCGGGCCCTGACGGAGGGCCGGGGAGTCGACCTCGTCTACGACGCGACCGGACGCGACACCTTCGAGGCGAGCCTGCAGATGCTCGCCACCGGCGCCACCCTCGTCGTCTACGGCGCGACGAGTGGCCCGCCCGCACCGGTGGACATCGGCCGGCTCTCCGGTCTCACCGCCGATTCGGTGGGCACCGGCTCGCTGGGGATCCGCTGGGTCGCATCCGGCCACTACCTCGAGGGCGCCCGCCGCGAGGCGGTCACCTCGGCGGTGCTGCGCGACATCGCCTCCGGTCGGCTCACCCCGCGCATCGCCGCTCGCCTGCCGCTCGAGGCCGCGGTCGACGCCCACCGCCTGCTCGCCGGGCGCTCGGTGCTCGGCAAGGTCCTGCTCCACACATCCACGAAAGGAATCTCCCCGTCATGACCACTCCCCTCTCGACCTTCCAGGTCACGCCCCCGCCAGGATGGACCGGGCCGGGGGGCGGCCGGATCTCGGCCACCCTGCGCCCGGACCGGCTCGAACTCGCCCTCGGCGGCGGCGGGCTGCTCGCGGTGATGTTCGCTTTCCCCCAGCTGGGCCGGCCGCACTTCCCGCCGGCTGCGACGGCAGCCCAGCCGGTGACGGTGCTCGGCCCGCACGCGCTGCAGGCCCTCGCCGTCGGGCTCCCCGAGGGCAGCGCCGAACTGCTGCGCAGCGCCCTCACCGGCCGGCTCGCCCTCGTCGCGACCGGCGACCCCACCGATGTCGTGCCCCTGGAGATCGGCCCGGCGCAGCCGCTCGACGGCACCGTCGGCTTCGCGCTGCTCGGCACCCCCACCGAGCGACGCCTCTACGACGTCGCCCTGCGGGTCGAACCGTCCGGCTGGCAGGTCGTCGCCCCGCACGCCGTCTACTACCGCCGGGAGTGGTCGGACTTCGGGCTCGCGCACATCACCGACACGCATGTCGCACGCCGGATCGATGCCTTCCGTCCCACCCTGCGCAGCCTCGGACTGGACGAGGCGGCCGATCGGCTGTGCAACATGAACGACCAGTTCCGGGGCTTCGTGCACCTGGCCAACTCCCTCCACGACGCCGGCGAACTCGACGTCATCGTCGCCACCGGCGACCTCGTCGACTACCTCTACGAGGACGACGACGACCTCCAGGGGCTCGGCAACGCCGGCTTCCTGCGCGAGCTCATCCTGGGCACGGCCCCCGGCCCGGACTGGCCGACGGTCGAGGAGCTGCGGGTGCCCATCCTCATGACCCCGGGCAACCACGACTACCGACGCCACCCCTATCACCTCGTCTTCGACGTCGAGGCCGCCGGACTCGACCTCACCCGGGTGCGCAACTTCTCCAACCTCGCGCTCCTGGAGCGCGAGGCGATGGCCCTCACCAACGCCCTCTCCTTCCCCGGCGCGACCGAGGTGCCGAAGTTCGGCAAGGACGGCTCCCTCCGGATGGTGCAGATCGACCCGCAGGTCAGCGCCTTCCGCCGCGCCCTCGCCGAGCCCGGGCCGCATGTCGCCGAGCTCGGCAAGCACCGGGTCGTCCTGGTCGACAGCGCCCACGACGTGGGGATGCCGGATTCGGTCGGCGACGCGTTGTGGGAGGTCGTGAAGCAATGGTGGAACGGCTCGGGGGACGAGGACCTCTTCACCCTCATCGGCGGCTCGCCCAACTGCGAAGGCGTCGACGACGCCGAGTATGCCGTCGCGGTCGCCGCCCTCGAATCGGCCCCGGCCGACGGGCTGGTGATCCTCGGCCTGCACGCCCCGCTCATCAACCCGTGGACCGGCCAGACCCCCTTCTTCCTGCGCGAGACCCAGCGCCCCGCCCAGGCCCAGCAGGCAGCCTGGTGGGTGCAGCGGCATACCGGGGAACGGACCGACCAGCTGGTCTCCCGGCACCCGGACTGGTTCGCGGCCCCGGGAGAGGGCGAACCGGCATACCTCAAGCGCGGTGACACCCAGGACCTGCTCGACTCGGGGGTGTCCCGCGGGCGCACCGACGACCTGCTGCGGGCACTGGCCGGGGTCGGCACGAACCGCCGAGCCGACGTCGTGCTCGCCGGCCACACCCACCGGCACAACGAGATCGCCATCCGGACCCTCCCGGACGGCACCCTCGCCTACTACCTCGACCACTACACCCAGAATCCGCGCGCGGCATACCCGAACGCCTTCGTGCGGGTCGCCGACGTCGACCCCCGGCCGGACGGGCGGATGTCGCTGCCCACGACGACCACATACGTCGAGGTCGACGAGGACGCGATCGCCCACGGCGAGCCCTGGCCGATGCCCTGGGACGCCAAGCACGACTGGGTCACCTACGTGCCGCCCTATGCCGACCCGCTCAACTCGTCGACGGATCCCCGTGGCTGGTGGGAACGCCATCGGCCGTTGCAGCTGCAGACCGGTGCGTTGGGCCTGTGGGAGAACGACCAGGTGAGCTTCAGCGGGCTGCGGCTGCTCTCGGTGCGCGGCGACGTCGTCCAGCGGGTCCACTTCCTGCCCCGCGAGCGGCTGGCCGCCCACGGCTGGTCACTGCCACTGGACCAAGCCGCCGCGCCCGAGCCCCGCCGGAGCGTGCGGGTGCGCGAACGCACCCGCCGGTTCCGATCGCCCGCGACGGCGGGCTCCCCGGTCGCCCTCGTGCCGCCCGGCGGCGGCCACTCGGTGGTCTACCGCGACACCGAGGACTACCTGGTGGAGCTGTGGGACGTGCCCGGGTCCGCCGGCAGCGGACGGCTGGCCGGCCGCGAGGTCGCACCGGCCGCGACCGGGCGCCCGTCGGGCTTCGTCGGGCCCGACGGCACGGCGGTCGTGCTCTACCGCGGGGCCGACGCGCACATCCACTCGCTCTACTGGTCCGGCCCGGCCGCGGCCGGGCACGACGCCCTGTCCGAGACGGCCGGAGCGATCACCGCCGCGGGCGACCCCTGCGGCTACGTCCTCGCCGGGGTGACCCACGTCTTCTACCGCAGCGACGACGGCAACATCGAGGAGCTGTGGTGGGCTGGCGCGGGCGAGATCGGCCACGGCCACATCACGGGCTACTGCGAGGAGCCACTGGCAGCCGGAGACCCCGGCGCCTACCCCGTGACGACGACCGGGCAAAACATCGTCCTCTACCGCGGCGTCGACGCACACGTGCACTCGCTCTACTGGTCCGACGGCCCGACCGGCCACGACGACCTCTCCGGCTATGTCGGATCACCCCTGGCCGCAGGCGAACCCAGCGGCTACCACACGCCGCACGACGACAGTCACCAAGTGGTCTACCGGGGGGTCGACGGGCATGTCCACGAGATCTGGTGGGTGGGCGCCGATCCCGCCAAGGGCTGGGACCTCGTGGCCGCCGCCGGCGCACCGGGCGCCGCCGCCGACCCGGTGTCGTGGTTCGTGCCCGAGACCGGCGTCAAGCACGTGGCCTACGTGGGCACGGACGGGCACGTCCACGACCTGGCGTGGGCTCCCGGTGCCGGTGCTCCCGGGTGGACCGACCTCAGCGTGGTGGCCATGGCCCCCCCTGCGGTCGCCGACCGGGTCACCGTCGCGCACAACGCGGGGTCGCCGGTATGCCGCCTCGTCTTCCGTGCCGGTGACGGGCAGCTCTACGAGATCGCCTGGGGGTGACGCCCTCCCGGCCGTGACCGCCGCCTCGGACGCCCGCCGAGGACGGGCACGCGGAGCAGGTCGCCGGAAGGTCGCTGTCAGACGACGGCCGCTCGGCCAGGGTCGTCGGTGGGGAGCAGTGCTGCGGGAAGGCCGGGCGAGGCCCGTGGCGACCAGCTCGTCGAGCGGGTCGCCGGTTCCGTCGATCTTGGTGATGCGGTAGGCCGCGCGACCGCGGCGTAACACGATCACCTCACCGTGGTCCGCGAGTCGTGTCGCCCGGGAAGGGTTCTGGTTCAGCTCTGTGAGGGTGATCGACGTCACGACGGGTTTTTGGCATCTTGTTCTATTTTGCGGTTCGCCTGAGCTGGATTCGGACCAACCGAAATGGGAAGGCGCCGCTGCGGAGGCTGTGATTGCATGGTCGGATGCGCGTCGGCGTGCTCGGGCCGCTCGTCGTCCACCTCGACAGCGGACCGGTCTCCCCACGCGGCCAACGGCCGCGCGACGTCCTCACCATGCTCGTGCAGCGGCGGGGACATGTCGTCTCCCCCGAGATCGTCCTCGACCGGGTGTGGGCAGACCAGGCCCGCGACCTCACCCCCGCGGCCGTGCACACCGTGATCGCCCGGCTGCGCCGGCAGCTGGGAGCCGAGGTCGTCGAGACGCTCGACGCCGGCTACCGGCTCGGGCGCGGGGTCGGGGTCGACGTCGACGCCTTCGAGGCGGCCAGCCGCACCGCCCGTGCCTCGCTGGCCGGGGGCGACCTCGCGGCGGCCATCACGGCATACCGGGAAGCGCTTGCGGTGTGGCGCGGGCGGCGGGCCTTCGAGGACGCGAGCGACGACCTGGTCACCGGGGACCGCGCCCGGCTCGAGGAGGCCCGGGCGCGGGTCTGCGAGGAACTCGCCGGGGCCCTGCTCGTCAGCGCCGGTCCGGCGGCCACCGAGGAAGCCCTCGCCATCGCGGCCGAAGTCATGGCTGAGCACCCGCTGCGGGAAGGGCCGCACCGCACGGCCATGCTTGCCACGTTCCGGCTGGGCCGGCAGGCCGACGCCCTCACGATCTACCGTGAGCTGCGCGGCCGACTGCGCACCGAGCTGGGCATCGAACCGAGCACGGCCACCGCGGCCGTGCACCAACGCATCCTCAGCCAGGACCCCACCCTCGCGCCCGAGAGCTCGCCCGACCAGGGCAGTCGGCCGGTCGGCGAGCGTCCGGCACGTGGTGGACTCGGCCGGCTGCCGGTCCCGCCCACCCGCACGGTCGGCCGGGAGCGGGAAGTCGACGAGGTCCTCGCCCTGCTCGACGACGGTCGCCGCCTCGTCACCATCCTCGGGCCAGGAGGCGTCGGCAAGAGCAGACTGCTCGCCGAGGTCGGCAACCGGCTCGCCGCCCGTGAGGACCGCTGCCCGGAGATCGTCTATGTCGACCTGTCCGGGCTCGGCGAGAGCGGTCCGGTCGAGATCGCCGAGGCCGTGTCCACCGGCTCCCGGCTGCGCGGCAGCGCGGAGGATCCGGTGTCCGGGCTGGCCGAGGCGCTCGCCGATGCACCGGTCCTCGCCCTCGTCGACGAGGCCGAATGGTCCGCCCCGGCCGTCGCCGTCGTCGCGAACACCCTGCTCACCCGCTGCCCCCAGGTGCGCCTCGTCGTCACCTCGCGCGTGCCGCTCGACGTGCTCGGGGAGTCCCGGCTGCTGCTCGCCCCGCTCCCCTGCCCGCCGGAGGAAACCGAGGATCCCCAGCAGCTGCGCAGCGCCCCCGCTGTCCGGCTGCTCGAGGCCCGGCTGCGTGACCACGCACCCGATCTCGTCGTGGGCGACGACGACGCACGCGATCTCGCGCGGATCGCCCGGCGCCTCGACGGCCTTCCTCTCGCCCTCGAACTCGTCGCCGGCTACGCCGCCTCGCACACCATCGCCGAGCTGCTTCCCCTCGTCGAGGCCCCGTTGGACGTCGTGAGCGACGAACAGGGCCACAGCCCGCGCCATCGCAGCCTGCGCGACACCCTCGAGTGGAGCCTCGGCCGCCTCGACCCGCCCACCCGGACGGTGCTGCGGCGGCTCGCGGTCTTCGCCGGACCCTTCGAGCTCGCAGCGGCGCGCGCGGTCGCCGGTGGCTCGTTGCCGCCCGCGGCGGTCGAATCCGCCCTCCGGGTGCTCGTCCGCGACGCCGTCGTCCAGCGGGACAGCTCGGGGGGCCGCAGCGGACGCAGGCGGATCCGGCTGCGGCTGCTGCGCACCGTTCGTGATCTCGGCGTCGAGGAGCTGGCGGCGCTGGGTGAGCTCGACTCCGCCCGGCGTCGCCATCGAGACTGGTATGCCGCCCGATGGTGCGGCCAACCCTCTTCCGACGAGCAACTGCTCGACGTGGCCGACAGCTACGACGACTACGTCGAAGCCCTGAGGCGAGCCCTCGAAGCCCGGGACGCCGCAGGCGTGTCGTCGCTCGCCATCACGCTCGAACGCCATTGGAGTCACGCGGATGCGATCGGCCCGGCCATCCGCTGGGTCGACCGAATCCTCGCCAGCGGGGTGCTGCACGGACCGGACCGGGCCCGGGTCGTGGTGATGCGATTCGGGCACGGACTCATCGGCGACCCGAGCGGCCGGCTCGGTGCGGTCGAGGATCCCGACCCGCTCATCGACTGCGAGGCCGAGTTGGCCGACGATCCGCCGTGGCTCGCCCAATGCCTCAACATCCAGGCCGTCCGACACTACGTGCGTGGTGCCATGGCCGCCTCGGTCGCGGTGACGACCCGGCTCGTCGAGGTTGCCCGTGCCGAGCCAGGCGAGCTGCTGCTTTCTCGGGCCTTGGCCACGCACGCGGTCTCGCTGGCAGGTCTGGGGGAGCACGCCGAAGCGGTGGCCACGGCCACACATGCCTGGTCGCTGCTGCCCGCTGAGCCGTCGTCGGTGGAACTGCTCGGGGTCGCCACCCGCGTGGGGCTGGCCCTCACCGATGCCGGCCGCGATGCCGAAGCACTGCACATCCTCACGAGCGCGGCCGAACGCCTCGACCGCCGGCCGGGTTTCGGTCCCAATCGACACCTGCTCATCAATGCCGGCTGGGCAGCCCTCGGGCTGGACGAGCCGAGCGAGGCGTTCTCCTGGTTCGCCCGTGGCGTCGACGCGACGCTCGGCCTGCCACCGGGCCTGTTCGCCGCAGAGGAGTGCTGCGGGGCGGCCTGTGCACTGGCCCGGATCGGCCAGGACGACGCCGCTCGGGCGCTCGAACTTGCCGACGAGATGCGACGCCGACGGGGGGTGGTGCTCACGGCCACGCAGCAACGCCTGCTCGCCGAGGCCCGCGCACTCGTCGGTGTCGACCCGGTCGACGAGGTGGCATCGCACCTGTCCGACAGCGAACTCGCCGCGACCATGTATGCGACCATCCGTCGGGCGGCCGCCCGCTGAGGTGAGCCGCACGGCATACCCCGCACACCCACGCAGGTGTATGCCGTGCGGTCGCGTTCGGCGGCCCGGCCCGTCAGGCGGCCCGGCTCGTCAGACGGCCCGGTCGCGTTCAGCGGCCGACGTTGCCTCCGCGGGCCATCGCCTCGAGGCGGTGGATCCGCTCGTGCATGGGCGGGTGCGTGGAGAAGAGCCGGGAGACGTCCTGGGCCCGGAACGGGTTGGCGATCATCAGGTGGCTCGTGTTGACGAGCTGCTGTTGCGGGGCCAACGGCGCGCGGGCGACACCGGCCTCGAGCTTGCGCAGCGCCGAGGCGAGGGCGAGCGGGTCACCGGTGAGGGTGGAGCCGTCCTCGTCGGCGTCGTATTCCCGAGTCCGGCTGATCGCCATCTGGATGACCGCGGCGGCCAGCGGGGCGAGCAGCGCCATCGCGAGCAGCGCGAACGGATTGGGCCGCTCCTCGCCGTCGCCGCCGCCGAAACCACCCCCGACGAACATGAGCATCTGGGCCACCGAGGTGACGACGCCGGCGATCGCGGCGGCCACCGACGAGGTGAGGATGTCGCGGTTGTAGACGTGCATGAGCTCGTGGCCGAGCACCCCGCGCAGCTCGCGTTCGTCGAGCAAGCGCAGGATCCCTTCGGTGCAACAGACCGCGGCATTGTCCGGATTGCGGCCGGTGGCAAAGGCATTGGGCGCGTCGGTCGGCGAGACATAGAGCCGCGGCATGGGTTTGCCGGCGCGGGTCGAGAGCTCGCGGACGATCCGGTACATCACGGGTGCCTGGGCCTCGCTCACCGGATAGGCCCGCATGGCCTTGATGGCGATCTTGTCGCTGTTCCAGTAGCCGTAGAAGGTCATCCCCAGGCCGAACACGGCGAACAGCCAGATGTAGCGACCGCCCCCCACGAGGGCGCCGATCCCGAGCAACAGCGCCCAGATGAGGCCGAACAAGGCAGCCGTCTTGAGGCCGTTGTAGTGCTTGTGCATGCCCTCTCAACGTGGCAGTGGACGGGGCTTGTTCCCACGGGTTCGCGCCGCCCCTCGGGTCGTGCGCGGCATACGCCCGGGGTATGCCGCGCGCGCCGTCCTCAGCGCGGGTCGCCGTCGAGCGGGGTCGGAACCGGGACGTCGGTCACCCAGCCGGCCAGCCGGTCACGCTCGTGGACCAGGGCTCCGGGGGACCGCTCGGCGAGTCCGCCGACGTCGGCCCAGTGGAGGGCGTCGAACGGGCAGACCTCGATGCAGATCCCGCAGAACATGCACAGCCCGACGTCGATGGCGAACCGGTCGAGCACCGCACGGGTGCGGGGCCGGCCGCGCGGGGTGGTCGCCGGCTCGGTCTCGGTGTGGCTCGTGAGGTGGATGCAGCGGTCCGGGCACGCGGTCACGCACAGGTCGCAGGAGGTGCACAGCTCGGGCACGAGGGCGATCGCCCCGCGCACCCGTGCGGGCCGGCCGCTCACGGCGCGCCGCCCTGCGTGGGGGTCGGCTCGGGGGTCGGCTCGCCGGAGGGCCGGGTGAAGTCCTTGCGCAGCGGATGCCCCTCGACGTCCGGCGGCAGCAGGAGGCGCCGCAGTCCGAGCCCCGACGGGTCCTCGAAACCCTCGACCGCGAGCCCGAACAGCTCGGCGGTCTCCCGCTCGCACCAGGCGGCACCTGGATAGATCGACGTGAGGCTCTCGAGACGCTCCCCCGGCCGCACCCGGGTCACGAGCGTGCGGGCGCGCAGCGACCCAGGGACGGACGGATCGGCGACCTGGGCGAGCACGACGAGGTCACCCTCGCCCGCGTCGAACGCGGTGAGCCAGCCGAACCACGTGTGGCCCGCCTCGTGCGCCCGGCCCGCCTCGGCCCGCCACTTCTCGAGCGGCAGCTCGGGCTCGACGGCCAGCTCGCTCATCGGCCCGACCCCACCGGGCTCGCGGACATCCGACCGGTCGAGCCGGTCGAGCCGGTCGAGCCGGTCAGGTCCGTGGCGCCTGCCGCGTCACCGGCTGCCGGGCCGAGCAGCCCGGCGAGCGCTTCGGCGATCTCCTCCGGCGGTGGCGGGCAGCCCGGCACGACGAGGTCGACCGGCACGACCGAGGCGGCACCGGGCAGCACGGCATACGAGTCCCAATAGGGACCACCGGAGATCGCGCACGCGCCGAAGGCGACGACATGGCGCGGGCGGCCCGAGGCGCCCATCGCGTCGTAGAGCGCCCGGACGGTGGGGGCGTTTGCGCGGGTGACGGTGCCCGAGACGAGCAGGATGTCGGCGCTCGCAGGGTCCTGTGCAAGCGGTTCGACGGGGAGTTCGCGCAGCAGCCCCGTGTCGACGGCGGCGAGGTATTCCAGCGCGCAGCAGGCCAACGGCACATGCAGGATGCGCACGACGTGCCGCCCGCCGTGTCGGTCGCGCACCGCGCGCAGATGCGTCTGCCAAGGCACGCACCCACGCTAACCCGCCCAGGGGCGGGCGCGGACCAGGGCGGGGCACGAAGACGGGTGTGTCCGAGCGGGACCGGCCCGCTCGGACACACCTGCCTCTCCCCGTTCCTCACCCGGCGGCGAGAATGTCGCGCACCTCCTGCGCCGAAGTCGCGCTCTGCAGGGCCGCGACCTTGCCCTTGTCGAGGAAGACGTGGGCGATCTGCTGGAGCAGCCCGAGGTGGTCGTCGCCGGCGCCGGCGATGCCGATGACGAAGGTCGTCGGCTTGCCGTTCCACTCGATCGGCTCGTCGTAGCGGACGAAGGACATCGCCGACCGCCGGATCGAGGCCTTGGCCTCGTTCGTGCCGTGCGGGATGGCCAGGCCGCTGCCCATGTGCGTCGACACCGACCGCTCGCGCTCGTGCATCGAGGCGATGTATGCCGCGTCGACGGCTCCCGCCGTGACGAGTAGCTGACCGGCCTCGTCGATGGCGCCGTCGCGGGTGCCGGCCGAGCCGTGCAGGCGGATCGAGTCGAGGGCGAGCACCTCGACGCCGGAGCCTGCGCTCGCCGCGTGGGCCGAGCTGTCAGCGACCGCAGGCACCGGCGAGCCGGTTGCCCCCGCGCCCACGGACACCGGCGCATTCGTGTCGCGCAGGAGTTCGACGATCTCGTCGTAGCGAGGGCTGCCCATGAAGTTGTCGACCGACACGTGGATCGCCGAGCCGGTGCGCTGCTGCGCCCGGGCGGTGAGGTCCTGGTGGCTCACGACGAGGTCGACGTCGTCGGTGAGGTTGGCGATCGCCTTGTTGACTACCGTGACGTCGCCGAAGCCGGCCTGCTGGATCTTGCGGCGCAGGACCGAGGCGCCCATCGCCGAGGAGCCCATGCCGGCGTCGCAGGCGAAGACGATCGAGCGGATCGGGCCACTGTGAGCGCCCGCACCGGCGCCGACGAGAGCGGAGGAGGCGATCGACTTCTTGCCCTTCATCGACTCCATCGAGGCGGTCGCGGCCGAGAGGTCGCCGTCGTCGTCGGCCTTGTCGGTCCGCAGCAGGAAGCCGGCCACGAGGAAGGTCACCGCCGCCCCGAGGATCCACGAGAGGGTCACCCCCAGGAGGCTGTCGGGCGGGGTCTGGGCGTAGACGGCGATGATCGAGCCCGGGGCAGCCGGGGCACGCAGGCCTGAGTGGAAGAGCACGTTGATGAAGACCTGGGTCATCCCGCCGGCGATGGCCGCGACGATGAGCTTCGGCTTGGCAAGGATGTAGGGGAAGTAGATCTCGTGGATGCCGCCGACGAAGTGGATGAGCGCGGCGCCGGGGGCCGACGCCTTGGCGGCACCCTTGCCGAAGACCATGTAGGCGACGAGGATGCCCAGGCCGACGGCCGGGTTGGCCTCGAGCAGGAAGAGGACCGACTTGCCCTGCTCGAGCGACTGCTGGGTGCCCAGCGGGGTGAGCACGCCGTGGTTGATCGCGTTGTTGAGGAAGAGCACCTTGGCCGGCTCGATGAAGATCGAGGTGAGCGGCAGCAGTCCCCGGTCGACGAGCCACTGGACGACGTTGCCCGCCGCGGTGGCGAAGGGGGTGATGATGACCGGGCCCATGGCAAAGAAGCCGAAGACCGCGAGGATCATCCCCCAGATGCCGGCGGCGAAGTTGTTGACGAGCATCTCGAAGCCCGGGCGGATCTTGCCGTCCCAGATCGAGTCGATCTTCTTCATCGACCAGCCGCCGAGCGGACCCATGACCATGGCACCCATGAACATCGGGATGCTCGTGCCGGCGATGACACCCATCGTCGCGATCGCACCGACGACGCCACCGCGCTGCTTGTAGATGTTGTAGCCGCCCGTGTAGCCGATGAGCAGGGGCAGCAGGTAGGTGATCATCGGCCCGACGATCCCCTTGCCGTCGAACTTGCCCCAGCCACCGATCTGGGCCACCCAGCCGTCCTCGGCGAGGCCGCCGGAACCCCCTGCGTTGAGCCACCCGCTCTTGATGAACAGGGCGGTGATGAGGCCCCACGCGATGAACGCGCCGATGTTGGGCATCACCATGTTGGACAGGAACGTCCCGAACTTCTGCACGTGCACGCGGGCGGAGCTACGTGTCGCCTCGCTCGTCGCTGCTGTCATGCGGCTTTCCCTTCCTCGACCCACGACGGTGGGGATCTGTGGTGAGCGCCGGGCATTCGCCGGCGATCGTGACGCTCGGACGAGCGACCCCGGTCACTCCAGAAATCTGTGTTTGCCTTTATATCCGCCCGATCTTGACCGAGTCAAGGGGTCGTGGCAGGATGTTTCGAAGACATCCACAAACTCGGGCAGGATCACAGGCCCGCAGCCTCGTGTCACGAAGGAGAGCCATGCAGGCACTGCGCTTCCACGCCCCCGGCGACGTCCGGGTGGAGGACGTCCCCGAGCCGGTCTGCGGGCCGGGCGAGGTGAAGATCCGGGTCCGCAACTGCTCGACCTGCGGCACCGACGTGAAGATCCGGGCCAACGGCCACGTGAACATCACGCGGACCACGACGATGGGCCACGAGGTGGCCGGCGAGATCGTCGAGGTGGGAGAGGCGGTCAACGCGGCATACGGCAGCGACTGGAAGCCGGGCGACCGGGTCCAGGTCATCGCGGCGGTGCCCTGCGGGCAGTGCCACGAATGCCGGAAGGGATGGATGGAGGTCTGCCAGAACCAGACCTCGGTGGGCTACCAGTACGACGGCGGCTTCGCCGAGTTCATGATCGTGCCCGAGCAGGTGCTGCGGGTCGACGGCCTCAACCGGATCCCCGACAACGTGGGCTTCGACGAGGCGAGCGCCGCCGAGCCCTTCGCCTGCGCGATCAACGCGCAGGAGCAGCTGGGCATCGAGGAGGGCGACTTCACCGTCGTCTTCGGCGCCGGCCCGATCGGCTGCATGCACATCCGGATCGCCCGCGGGGTGCACAAGGTCGGCAAGGTGGCCCTCGTCGACATCAACGCCGAGCGCCTGCAGATGTCGGCCGACGCCGTCCACCCCGACTACGTCATCAACTCGGCCGAGGTCGACGTCGTCGCCGAGGTCATGCGGCTCACCGAGGGCCGCGGCGCCGACGTCGTCATCACCGCCACCCCGGCCAACGTCACCCAGGAGCAGGCCATCGCGATGGCGGCCCGGCAAGGGCGCATCTCGTTCTTCGGCGGGCTGCCCAAGACCAACCCGCTGATCTCCTGCGATTCCAACCTCGTCCACTACCGCCAGCTGCACATCCACGGCGCCAACGGCTCCTCGCCCGCGCACAACAAGCGGGCCCTGGAGTACATCTCGACGGGACAGGTGCCGGTCAAGGACCTCATCACCCGCCATGTCCCCCTCGCCGACGTCCTGGACGCCTTCGACATCGTCGCCAAGGGCGAGGCGATCAAGGTCACCGTCGAGCCCTGAAGGGTTCGACGGGTCGACCGGGCACGGCTGGCACACCCGGATCGATCCGGGAAGAATTGCTCCGAGTCGGGCAGCCGCCCGCCCGGTGCCCGCGGGGGTGACCACGCGGGCCCCGGCGGCGGCTTCGAGCGGGAGGGACCCCACGTGTATGCCGCAGAACGCCAACAGGCCATCCTCACCGCCGCGCGGGCGGACGGCCGGGTCGAGGTCTCCGCGCTCGCCGATGCCCTGCAGGTGACCCCCGAGACCGTGCGCCGCGACCTCACGGCACTCGAGCGGCTCGGGGCCCTGCGGCGGGTGCACGGGGGCGCCCTGCCGGTCGAACGGCTCGAGCTCGAGCCGACCCTGGCCGCCCGCCGCGAGCATCTGGCCGACGAGAAGTCCCGGATCGCGGCCCGAGCCCTGGCCGAGTTGCCCGTCGAGGGGACGGTCCTGCTCGACGCCGGGTCCACCACCCAGGCCCTGGCCGAACGCTTCCCCCAGGATCGCGAGCTCACCGTCGTCACCAACTCGATCGCCATCGCGGCGACCCTGCTCGGACATCCGGGGGTCGAGCTCTACCTGCTCGGGGGGCGCATCCGGCCCCGCACCGGCGCGGCCGTGGGGACCTGGGCGTCCTCCGCTCTGGCCGAGGTCGCCGTCGACGTCGCCTTCCTCGGCACGAACGGATTCTCCGTGTCGCGTGGGATGACCACGCCCGACCAGGCCGAGGCGGTGGCCAAGCGGGCGATGGTCTCCTCGGCCCGGCGCAGCGTCGTGCTCGCCGACTCGTCCAAGGCCGAGGTGGTCCACTTCCACCGCTTCGCCACGGTTGCCGAGATCGCCCTGCTCGTCACCGACCGGGGCCTCGACGAGGAGACGAGCGGCCGGCTCGAAGCGGCCGGCACCGACGTCGTCCGGGTCTGAGCGACTCGAACCCTGGTCGATCGAAACTCGGATCGAAACGGATTAAGTTTTCTGTCTGAATCTCTTTACTTGCATTTGTTCATCTGCCAAACTGATTCCAGATGCAGTCAGCGGCACGGCCCATGGAGGTTCGGATGATCGTCACCCTCACTCCCAACCCGAGCATCGACCGCACGATCTCCGTCGCCGCCCTCGAGCACGGCGAGGTCAACCGGGCCTCGGGCAGTCGGGTCGACCCGGGCGGCAAGGGCATCAACGTCGCCCGCGCCCTCACCGCCAACGGCACCTCCTCCCTCGCTGTGTTGCCCTCCGGCGGCCCCGAGGGAGGCCTGCTCGAGGAGCTCCTGCGCCGCGCCGGCACGGCATACGCCGCGGTCCCCATCTCGGGGACGACCCGCGAGAACATCGCCGTCATCGAGCCCGACGGGACGACGACGAAGATCAACGAACCCGGCCCCGCGCTCGACGACGCCGAGCTCGACGCCCTGTTCGCCGCGGTCGACGCACAACTCGCGGGCTCGTCCGACGACCCGGTCGCCTGGGTGGTCGGCTCGGGCAGCCTCACTCCGGGCATGCCCGCCGACAGCTACGCGAGCCTCGTGCGCCGCGCCAAGGCCGCGGGTTGCCGGGTCGCCGTCGACTCCTCCGGGGCGCCGCTGCTCGCCGCGGTGCCCGCCGGGCCGGACCTCATCAAACCCAACCACGAGGAGCTCGAGGAGCTCGTCGGCCGGTCGCTGCCCACCCTCGAGGACGTCCGCGAGGCGGCCGCCGCACTCGTCGCCGGCGGGATCGGCACGGTCGTCGTGAGCCTCGGTCGGCACGGCGCGCTGCTCGTCGGCCCCGAGGGGATCGCCCAGGCCGCCGCGCACATCGACAACCCGGTCTCGACCGTCGGCGCCGGCGACTCGCTGCTCGCGGGCTACCTGCACGCCGTATGCCGCGGCGCCGGCCCCCAGGAGGCACTCGCCACCGGGGTGGCCTGGGGCGCCGCCGCGGTGAGCCTGCCCGGCAGCCGGATGCCCACTCCCGAGGATGTCGCCCGGATCCGGGTGACAAGCACGACCACCCCCGACCTCACGCTCCCCCTCACCCACTGATTCGCCCCCGCTCGCCGGGAAACCCCTCGACAACCGCCACCCTGCACCGCTGCAACCCGCTGCACCAGACACAAGGAGTCCACGATGTCCCTCATCACCGAGAGTCAGGTCGTCCTGCACCTGACCGGCGCGGATCGAACGTCCGCGACCCGCACCCTCGCGCAGACCCTCGTCACGAGCGGGCGCTGCACCGACCTCGAGCAGTTCCTCGCCGACGTCCGCGCCCGCGAGGAGAAGATGGCGACCGGGCTGCCCGGCGGTATCGGCATCCCGCACGCCCGTTCGGCCGCGATCACCGAACCCTCGCTCGTCTTCGGCCGCTCCGCCGAGGGGATCGACTGGGGCGCCAAGGACGGCCCGGCCAAGCTCATCTTCCTCATCGCCGCCCCCGAGGCCGGCGGCGACGCCCACATGCAGATGCTGCCCAAGCTCGCCCGGGCGCTCATGAAGCCGGCCTTCCGAGAGGCGCTCACCGCGGCCACCACGCCCGCCGAGGTCGTCTCGCTCGTGAGCGCCGAGGTCTCGCTCGACGCCCCCGCTGCCCCCGCCGCCAGCACCGCCACGGCTGCGAGCACCGCCACTCCTGCGAGCGCGGCCGCCGCCGGCACGACCGCAGCGGCCGCCGCCGCCCCCGCCGTCGCAGCGCCCTCGGGGGGGCTCACCTTCGTCGGCGTCACCTCCTGCCCGACCGGCATCGCGCACACCTACATGGCCGCCGAAGCGCTCGAGGCCGCCGCCCGCGCCGCCGGGCACACGATGAAGGTCGAGACCCAGGGCTCGGCCGGCTCGACGCCGCTGAGCGCGGCCGAGATCGCCGCGGCCGACGCCGTGGTCTTCGCCCACGACCTGCCGGTCAAGGACGCCCACCGCTTCGCCGGCAAGCCCACGATCGACGTGGGCGTCAAGCGGGCCATCTCCGACGGCCCCGCGCTCATCGCGCAGGCCGCCTCCGCGGCCGCCGCGTGGAAGGCCGACCCGACGAAGGCCGTCGCGAGCGCGAACGCCGCGAGCGCCGTCGACTCGGCACCCGTCCAGCAGAGCACCGCGACCCGGCTGCGCACCTGGCTGATGACCGGTGTCTCCTACATGATCCCGTTCGTCGCCGCGGGCGGCATCCTCATCGCCCTCGGCTTCATGCTCGCCCAGATCGCCCTCGGCGCCAACGGCGCGGTCGACATCACGGCATACGACATCAACCTGCCCAAGGACCTGCCGCACAGCATCATGGACAGCTTCAACCCCTTCCAGCTGGTCTGGTGGGCGGCCCTGCTGTTCCGGGTCGGCGCGGTCGCCTTCGGCTTCCTCGTCCCCATCCTGTCCGGCTACATCGCCTACGCGATCGCCGACCGGCCCGGCCTCGTGCCCGGCATCGTCGGCGGCATGATCGCCTCCGTCACCGGCGCCGGCTTCCTCGGCGGCCTCGTCACCGGCCTGCTCGGCGGTTTCGTCGCCCGGTGGATCTCCAGCTGGAAGGTCGCCAAGGGTGTCCGTGGCGTCATGCCGGTCGTCGTCAACCCGCTGCTGTCGCTGCTCATCACCGGCGGCCTGTTCATCACCGTGCTCGGCCGACCGATCAAGGCCCTCATGGACGCCCTCACCAACGGCCTCAACAACCTCGGCGCCGGCGGCGGCATCATCCTCGGGATCATCGTCGGCGCGATGATGGGCTTCGACCTCGGTGGCCCGGTCAACAAGGTCGCCTACACCTTCGGCACGACCGGCCTCGCCGCCGCGGGCACCGCGCTCGACGCCCCGCAACTCAAGGTGATGGCCGCGGTCATGGCCGCCGGCATGGTCGCCCCGCTCGCGATGGCGCTCGCCACGACGATCCGCCCGAGCGTCTTCACCGAGCCCGAGCAGGAGAACGGCAAGGCCGCCTGGCTGCTGGGAGCCTCGTTCATCTCCGAGGGTGCCATCCCCTTCGCGGCCGCCGACCCCGGCCGGGTGATCCCCGCGTCGGTCATCGGTTCCGCGATCACCGGGGCGCTCACCATGGCCTTCGGCGCCACGCTGCGGGCCCCGCACGGCGGCATCTGGGTGCTCCCGCTCATCGGCAACTGGTTCATGTTCCTCGTGGCCATCGCCGTCGGCGTGGTCGTCATGGCCGCGATCTACCTCATCCTCAAGGGCCGCGACACGCAGGTGCCGACCACCGTCTGACCGGCCCGCACCCCACAGCTGCCGGGGGCGGAGCGGAGACTTTCGTCCCGCCCCGCCCCCGGCCCCCAGGCCCTTGAGATAGAACAGCCTCACCACGCATTTCGCACCACGCGCACCCGTTCAAGCACCCGCAACCCTGCCACCCGGCATACGCTCGCCTCACCCTCGGAAAGGAACCACCCCTCATGGCCACCCGCACCGTCACCATCGCCTCGTCCGTCGGCCTGCACGCCCGGCCCGCGTCGCTCTTCGTCCAGGCCGCCACCGAGACCGGACTCGACGTCGAGATCGGCCGGGCCGGCGAGGATGCCGTCGACGCCACGAGCATCCTGGGCGTCATGGCCCTGGGCGCCAAGCACGGCGAAGAGGTCGTCCTCACCGCCGAGGGCGAGGGTGCCGACGCCGCCCTCGACTCGCTCGTCGCCCTGCTCTCTCGCGACCTCGACGCGGAGTGAGCTGCGGTGTCCGCTGAGATCCCACGCGGCATCGGGGTCAGCCCGGGCGCGGCCGTCGGGCCGGTGGTCCAGGTCCGCCCGCCGGTGCGCCCGCCGGCCAACGAACCGCCCACCACCGACGCCGCGGCCGAGCACCAGCGGATCAAGGACGTCTTCGAGTCGGTCGCGGTGACGCTCGAGGAGCGCGCCGCGGCCGCCGACGAGACGGCCCAACAGATCCTCACGGCGACCGCCCTCATCGCCCGTGACCGGGGCCTGCAGAAGGCCATCGGCAAGCTGCTCGCCGCCGGCTCCGGCCCCACCACCGCGGTCACCGCCGCCGTCGAGGAGTATGCCGCGCAGTTCGAGGCGCTCGGCGGCTACTTCGCCGAGCGGGTCACCGACCTCAAGGACGTCCGAAACCGTGCTGTCGCAAGGCTGCTCGGTCACGAGGACCCGGGCGTGCCCGACTTCCACGTCCCGAGTGTCATCGTCGCCCATGACCTCGCACCCGCCGAAACCGCGACCCTGTCCCCCACGATGGTGCGGGCGATCGTCACCGAGGCCGGCGGACGCACGAGCCACACGGCCATCCTCGCCGCTCAGATGGGCATCCCGGCCGTCGTCCAGTTCCCCGGAGCGACCGGCATACCCGCCGGGACGATGGTCGCCGTCGACGGCGACTCGGGCGAGGTGACCCTCGACCCGAGCGAGGACTACCAACGCGAGCTCGTCACCAAACGTGAACGCCGCCGCGCCGCGCTCGCCGGCTCGCACGGCCCCGGCCGCACCCGCGACGGCCACCCCGTCGCGCTGCTGGCCAACATCGGCGGCGTCGACGACGCGGTGAGCGCGGGCGCCCAGGATCTCGAGGGGGTGGGGCTCTTCCGCACCGAGTTCGTCTTCCTCTCCCGCGACACCGCACCGACGCTCGCCGAGCAGACCGAGATCTACACCAAGGTCTTCGAGCCCTTCGGGTCGCGCCGGGTCGTCGTGCGCACCCTCGACGCCGGCGCCGACAAGCCGCTCGCCTTCGCCGACCTCGGTCCGGAGGAGAACCCGGCCCTCGGCAAGCGCGGACTGCGGCTGTCGGCCCTGCGCCCCGAGTTGCTCGACACCCAGCTCGCGGCGCTCGGCGCCGCTGCGAAGGCGACGACCGCCGACGTCAAGGTGATGGCGCCGATGGTCGCGAGCACCGAGGAGGCGGCCTGGTTCGCCCGGCGCGTGCGCGAGCACGGGCTACCGAGCGTCGGGGTGATGATCGAGGTGCCGGGCGCCGCGCTGCTGGCCAATCACGTGCTCGCCGAGGTCGACTTCGGCTCGCTCGGCACCAACGACCTCGCGCAATACACGATGGCCGCCGACCGGATGGAGGGCACCCTCTCCGATCTGCTCGACCCGTGGCAGCCGGCCGTCCTACAGGTGATCGGGCATGCCTGCCGGGGCGCCCGGGTCGCCGGCAAGCCGATCGGCGTGTGCGGCGAGGCCGGCGGCGACCCGCTGCTCGCGCTCGTGCTCGCCGGCCTCGGCGTCGGCAGCCTCTCGATGGCTCCCAGCAAGGTCACGGCCGTGCGCTATGCCCTCTCCCTGCACGACCTGGCCACCTGTCAGGGCATGGCTCGCTCCGCTCTCGACGCCCCCACCGCCACCGCGGCCCGCGAGGCTGTGCTCGGCCAGGCCCACGAGGACCTCCTCGCCGTGCTGTGACGACACCGTATGCCGCCGGGCCCGGCACCTCTCGGGGGTGCCGGGCCTCGTTGCGTCTGCCGGACGGATCGGCCTCGGTTGCCGGGCTCCCCAAGGTGCGGATATGGGCCGCCCGAGCGCCAATTCACCGGCCCATATCCGAACCCTGCGCACCCCCGCCGATCACATGACCTCCCAAGGTGCGGAAATGGGCCGCCCGATGCCGGATTCACCGGCCCATATCCGAACCCTGCGCACCCCCGCCGGTCACACGACCTCCCAAGGTGCGGAAATGGGCCGCCCGATGCCCGATTCACCGGCCCATAGCCGACACCAGCGCACCCCGCAGCGCACCACCAGCGCACCCCGCAGCACACCCGCAGGCGGAACCTAGCCGTTCGGCTCGACGAGGACGAAGCCCGGCGTGCCCACCCGGGCGGCGATCGTCGCCACCCGCGTGCGGTAGTCGTTGATCTCGTCGGCGAACGCCACCCGCCGGGCCTTCAGCTCGGGGTCGTCGGACACCTGCGCGGCGGACCGGACCAGACCTCGGTGCTCGGCCAGCTGCAGGGCATTGCGGAACATCTCCTGGGAGGCCGACTCCATGCCGCCGATGCGGTGCTGCAGGGCCCACTGCTGGCCGACGATCATGCACTGGCGAAGGAAGCGCTCCTCGTCGAGGGCGCGGTTGGTCGGCTGGTCGAGCAGCTCGTGGGCGACCACGGCATACGCGTCGAGGAACGGACGCAGGACCAGGTGCGACAGCAGCGGTGAGCACCGCTGGAGGAAGTGGGCGGCGTCCTGCGCGGTCATCGTCTCGCGCTCGCCTGCGGGGCGATCGGCCGGCGCGCGCTCAGGGTCGAGGATGCGCAGCTCCTCGTAGAGTTCCTCACCGAACTGCGTCCGCCCGGGGAAGAAGAACTCGAACTTCAGCAGGTCGCGCAGCCGCAGCGCGTCCTCCCAGATCCCGTATGCCGCGTCGGGCGACTGGCTCGCGCGGACGAACTCGAGCTCGCCGATCGCCCGGTTGAGCAGGACGTGGATCGCGCTGTTGCGGTAGTTGGCCGCAGTGAGGTGCTGGTCGGGCGCGATCCGCCAGACCGTCGTGTCACCGGTGTGCGAGAGCAGCACGCCGGAGTCGGTGAGGTCCTTGAGCGCCCGGCGCACGGTCGAGCGGTCGGTGAGGTTGGCCCCGCCCGCGGTGGGCCACCCTCGCGCCCGCAGGTACTCGGCCAGCGGCTCGACCGTCTGCAGGACCTCGTCGAGGGTCATCGCCCGGCGCTGGCCGAGCATGACGATGCACACCGCCGACGTCGGGGTGACCGGGGTGGCCTCGTTGAGCCGGTGCGAGGCGTCGACGGCGATCCGCTCGACGACGGTGTGGGAGGCGTCGGCCCGCAGCTCGGCGAGGCGGGCCTTGAGCGGCAGCGGCTTGCCGAAGTTGACGTAGATCCGACCGACCTGGGTGTTGAGGCCCCGCAGGTAGTTGAGGAACCACCGGGCGTTCTCCGGGGTCTTGCCCCGGCCCCGGGCCTCCGAGGTCATCGTCTGGACCTCGTCGCGGGGCAACTGGTCGTAGAGGTAGGACATCGGCACGAGGTAGATCTCGTGCGACTTCACCTCCTCGGCGGCGTCGACGACGTAGCGCAACAGCCCGAGGCGCGGGGGACGCAGCTTGCCGGTGCGCGTCCGCCCACCCTCGATCGCCCAGAGCAGGTTGTCCCCGTTGAGGATGAGCTGGCCGATGTAGGACCGCAGCGCGTGCTTGTAGACCGCCTGGCCCTGGGTGGCCCGACGCACGTGCATGACGCCGGTTCGTCGCGCCATCGGGCCGAGCGGGAAGAAGCCGAGATTGGCCCCGGCGAACGAGAACGTCGGGTTGATCCCACCCCGGGCGATGACCTTGGGCGAGACCCATTCGTCGAGGTAGGAGCGGTGCGAGATGAGGAAGACAAGCGTGTGGTCCCGGTCGAGGGGACGCAGCCGTGCGAGCGAGTCCTCGTCGATGACCAGGTCGAATCCCCGCAGCATCCAGGTCCCAGCCTTGTCCCACCACTGGGTCACGGCTTGGTTGTGGACGGCCGACATCTCGCGCAGGTAGCGCAGCGCCTGCTTCTCGACGTCGGCGTAGTTCTCGCCCAGACGCGCGGCGAGGGTGCGCAACCCTTCCTGGAAGTGCCGGTCCCGACCGAGCGCGGCGACGAACGGTATGTCCTCCTTGAGTTGCGGGTCACGGAACAGGTAGTTGACCCGCCGACGCAGATCGCCGGCCGCACCCCCGCTCGGATTCGCCATGCGGGCGAGTATGCCGCCCCTCGACCCGTCGCGCGCGTCGTCGCCCGACGCACTCATGGGACGCCCGGGGCCGGGTGCTCGGGCCCGGGCCAGTCCTCGAGGGTGTCGAGGTAGAGCTGGCGGACCCGCCTCGTCGCCGCGTCGACGTCGGCCCGCTGCCAACCCTCGGTCCGGATCGGCTCGTGGACGAGCACTTCGATGGTGCCGGTACGGGCCGTGCGGTTGTCCCGCCACATGATCTGGCCGGAGTTGCGCACGACGATGGGGATGATCGGCACCTGGGCCTCGCGGGCCAGGTGGAAGGCCCCCTTCTTGAAGTGGCCGACGCCCGGCGTGTAGGAGCGGGTGCCCTCCGGCGCGACGACGACGGAGACGCCTTGCTCGATGAGGTCGAGCGCGCCCTTGAGCGCCTCGCGGGCCTGGCCGCTGTCGGCGCGGTCGACGAAGGCGAACTGGGCGTAGTCCATCATCTGTCCGACGACCGGCATCTGTTTGATTTCCTTCTTCGCCAGGGCGGTGACGTCCTCGCGCAGGATGGTCGCCCCGACGAGCAGGTCGATGAGCGCGCTCTGGTGATTGACCAGGAATACCGCGGGCCGGTCGGACCACAGGTATCCCTGACCGCGGACGACCTCGACCTTGATGTCGCCGAAGGCCCCGCCGAACTGGGCGAAGGCGTTGATCATGAGGTTGATGCCGCGCCGCCGGTCGCCGGTGAGCAGGCTCATCGCGATCCCGGCCGCTCCGCCGCCGATGAGGGAGGCCCAGATGCCGCCGGTACGCAGCGCCGGCACCGGGTCCAGGCGCCCGTTGCCCGATTGGAAGTCCAGCACCGGCCAGCCGTTGGCGGCCGCCGTCTGCGCGAGCCCGGGCTGGGGGTTGACCGCACACGGATGGCCGACGCTCTGCAGGAACGGGACGTCCTCGTCCCCGTTGGCGTAGCCGTAGGCGTTGGCCAGGCGCAGCCGGTGCCGTCGGGCGAAGTCCCGGATCGCCGCCTCCTTGCCCTCACCCCACAGGGTGCGCCCGGCCAGGCGTCCGGTGGCCACGCCGTCGACCATCTCGAGCTCGGTGCACAGGACGTCGGTGATCCCCAACTCCCGGGCGACCCCGGCGATCTGCACCCGGGTCGCCGAGCTCGCGATGACGACCGTGTGCCCTGCTCGCTGGTGGGCCTTGACGATCCGCCAGGCCTCGTGGAAGAGCTTCTTGGCGATCCAGTGCCGGTAGAGGTCCTTGCCGAAAGCGTCGAGCCAGGACTGCGACCGGCCGGCCCAGCCGGAGATGCCCTGGGCGATGAAGGACTCGAACTCGGTCTCCGACATTGGGCCGCCTCGGGCCGCCTGGAGCGCCCGAACGATCTCGCCCGCGCCGACCTGCCGCGCCCGGAGCCGCTTCTCGTAAAGGGCCGTCGCGGAGTAGCCGTCGATGAGGGTTCCGTCGAAGTCGAAGAACGCCGCGATGCGGGCGCCCTTCGGGCCGGTACGGATCCGGTCGAGCATCGCCTCGGTGTCCACGCTCACCACCCCAGCCGTTCGGCCCGCTCCCGTCAAGTACCCGCCCACGCCGGCGCCTCACGCCGGCACGCTGTGCGACCTGTCACCCCCGTTGGCGCACCGGTCGGACAATCGGAATCATGGTCGGCACAGCACGCGCGACGACACCGCATCGACCGACGAGGAGTGCGCCCATGGACGAGGGTTTCGAGTGGGGCGGCGGCCCTTACCTCAGCCACTGGGAGTCGGTGATGTGGCGCGCCGACAACGATCCGCGCACCCGGGCCACCGGGTCGATGCTCGAGCGCCTGGAGACCGAGCCCGACTGGGACCGCTTCGTCGCCGCCCACGAACGGGGCACCCGCCTCGTCCCGCGACTGCGCGAACGTATCGTCGACCCGTTGGTCCCCCTCGTCACCCCGGCCTGGTCCCTCGACCCACACTTCGACATCGAGCACCACGTCTACCGGGTCCAGGTGCCTACCCCCGGCACCGAGGCGCAGCTGTGCGAGACCGTCGCGGCGATCCTCCATCGCCCGCTCGACCGGGAGCGCCCCCCATGGGAGGTCGTCCTGCTCACCGGGCTGGAAGGCGGGCGGGCGGCATACCTGTTCCGCACCCACCATGTGCTGGGTGACGGCATGGCGCTCGTGCAGGTGATGGACCTGTTGCACAGCTCGACCGCCGCGCCCGGCACCCGACAGGTACCCCGCTATCCCGAACGGCCGACCTTCACCCGCGCGTCGCTGCTGTCCACCCGGCTGACCGAGCAGGCAGTCGGCGCGCCCAAGACGGCGGTGCGTTCGGCCCGCGACGCCAACGCGACGATGCAGCGCTCGGCCCGCAGCCCCATCCGCTCGACGAGGGCGACCCTCGACTACATCCGGTCGCTGCAGCACAAGCTGAGCTCCGACCTGCCGCGCTCGCCGCTGCTGGCCGGCAAGGGCGGGATCGGCTGCCGGGTCGCGTTCGTCGACTTCGCGCAGGCCCAGCTGCGCGCCGCCGGCAAGGTGGCCGGGGGTTCGGTCAACGACGTCTACCTCGCCGGGATGATCGGCGGGCTGCGCCGATTCCACGAACTCCACGGGGTGCACGTCGAGGAGATCCCCGTGGCGATCCCGATCAGCCTGCGCACGGCCACCGACCCGCTCGGCGGTAACCACTTCACGGGGGCCACGATGCGCGGGCCGCTGTCCGAGACCGACCCGGCCCGCCGTGTGCAACTCGTCCGGGAGCGGGTCAAGGCCTGCCGCGCCGAGCCGGCCCTCGCCTTCGTCGAGCACGTCGCCCCGTTCCTCGACCGCCTGCCCCTGGCCGCGATCACCGAGATCGTCGGCAGCTCGACGAGCGCAGTCGACGTCCAGCTCACGAACATCCCCGGTGTCGGGCACACGGCCTACATCGCCGGCGCGAAGGTCACCCACGCGAGCCCCATCGGCCCGCGTCCCGCGGTGGCGATGATGGCCGGGATGATGACCTACGAGGGCCGGGCCTGCATCGCCCTCAACCTCGACCCCGACGTCTTCCCCGACACCGACGTCCTGCTCGAGTGCGTGCGGGAGGGCTTCGCCGAGGTGCTGGCGTTGGCGAAGGCGTGACGGTGGCCAGCATCCCCGACGCCCTCGACGTTCCCGACACCCTGGATGCCCGGATCCGCGCGCACGAGCTCGCGGCATACCGGCACTTCGGCATCGAACCCGAGGAGGAGCTGCACCTGGTCGACACCTACGTCGGGGAACGGCAGGTGCGGGTCATGCACTTCGGTCCGACCGACAGCCCGCTGCCCCCGGTGCTCGTCATGCACGGGGTGGGTTCGTTCTCGGTCCTTGCGGTGGAGATGTTCCCCTACCTCGCGGGCCGCCGGGTCATGGTGATGGACTGGCCAGGTCACGGGCTGTCCGGCGAATGCGTGCTGCCCAACCCCCTCTGCCTGCGGGACATGGCCGTGTCGACCCTGCGCGGCCTGCTCGACGAGCTGGCCATCCCCGTCGTCGACCTCATCGCCCACTCGGTGGGCAGCCAGTTCAGCCTTTATGCCGCGATCGACATGCCGCGCCGGGTCCGCCGGATGGTGCTCATGGGCGCACCGGCGGGCGCCTTCCCCAAGTCCCATCCCATCCTGCCGATGCTGCTCATCGCCCTGCCGGTGCTCGGCCGGGCGGCCCTGGCCCGTGAGGTGACCGAGTCGAGCTTCACGCGGTTCAACGACCAGGCGATCGGCGTGGGCGCCGGCGCGCACCTGCCCCCGGACGTCATGGCCGCGGGCCGGCTCATCTCGAACCGACCGTCCTACGCGCCGAGCGTCAACAGCTACTGCAACGCCCTGGTGCGCGGCCGGTCCGTGCGTCCGGTCAACCACATCGGCCTCGACGAACTGTCCCGGATCACCCACCCGACGCTCATCGTCTGGGGAGACAAGGACGCCTTCCAGAACCCGATGCTCGCCGCCACGTCGATCGTCGCCATCCGCAACCACCGGCTCTTGCGACTCCCCCATGCCGGCCACGCGCCGTGGCTGGACGAGCCCGAAGTCGTCGGCACCGCCATCGCCGAACACCTCTCGGCATAGCCGGCCGAGGATAGGCGGGTCGCCGCCGCGCACCGAAGGGGCGGCGTGCCCGCACCCGGTGGCCTGGCACGGCATACGGTGGGGTCGTGAGCAGCACGCCGTATGCCGGCCCGCTGGCCGGGCTGAGGATCGTCGAGTTCGCCGGGATCGGGCCCGGTCCGTTCGCCGGGATGGTGCTGGCCGACCTGGGCGCTGAGGTCATCGGGGTGGACCGGCCCGGCGGCGCGGGACCGTTCGACCTGCCGGTGCTGCGCCGCGGGCGTCGCTCGATCTGCCTGGACCTCAAGGCACCGGCGGCCCGCGAGGTGCTCCTCGACCTGGTCGCGACCGCCGACGCGCTCGTCGAGCCCTATCGCCCGGGCGTGATGGAGCGGCTCGGGCTGTCCCCCGAGGCCTGTCTCGAACGCAATCCGCGGCTGGTCTACGCGCGGATGTCCGGCTGGGGGCAGACCGGGCCGCAGGCGCTCTATGCCGGCCACGACCTCACCTACACGGCGACCTCCGGGCTGCTCTCGACCGTGGCCCGCGACGAGGGTGACGGCCGCGTGCCGCGCCCGGTCATCCCGGGCCCCTACCTCGGCGACGTCGCCGGCGGCGCGCTGCTGCTCGTCGCGGGGCTGCTCGCCGCCGTCCACGAAGCCGGCCGCACGGGGCACGGTCAGGTGATCGACGCGGCCATCGTCGACGGCGCGTCCTATCTGTCGACCTTCACCCACGCTCTCGTCGCCGGCGGCATGTGGCCCGGCCCTCCCGGACACAACGTGCTCGACACCGGCGCGCCGTTCTACGACACCTACGAATGCGCCGACGGCCGGCACATCGCCGTCGGCGCCCTGGAACCGCAGTTCTACGCCGAGCTGCTGCGTCTGCTGGAGCTCACCGACCTGCCCGCCGACGACCCGCGTCACCCGGCCCGGCAAAACGACCGCGACTCCTGGCCGGCCGCAAAGCCGCTGTGGGAGAAGCTGTTCCGCACCCGCACCCGAGACGAGTGGTGCGCCCTGCTCGAACACTCCGACGCCTGCGTCGCCCCCGTGCTCGGTCTCGACGAGGCGTCCGGGCATCCGCAGCTGCGCGAGCGGGCGGCATACCGGCAGGTCGGCGGAGTGAACCTGCCGGTCCCCGCCCCCCGTTTTTCGGCCGGCTCGGTCGCCGCGCGCCCGCCGGTGCCCGCGGGCACCGACTCCGAGTCGATCCTCGCCGAACTCGGGTATGCCGCCGACCGCGTCGCCGCGCTGCGTGCGTCCGGCGCAGTCGGCTGAACCGCCATGCGGGACGGTTGAGGGTCGTTTCGAGGTCAACGTCCTACCATGGGCAATGGCGCCGTGGCCCCACGGCAACGTGGACCCGAAGAGCGCGGTGACCGACCGATGAGCACATCGACCAAGCCCGTCCAGCAACTGGAGCGCGTCGTCATCCGTTTCGCGGGCGACTCCGGCGACGGCATGCAACTCACCGGTGACCGGTTCACCAGCGACGCGGCCTTCCACGGCAACGACCTGTCCACCCTGCCTAACTTCCCCGCGGAGATCCGCGCCCCGCAGGGCACGATCCACGGGGTGTCGAGCTTCCAGCTGCACATCGCCGACCACGACGTGCTCACCCCCGGCGACCAGCCGGACGTCCTGGTCGCGATGAACCCGGCCGCGCTCAAGGCCAACCTCGCCGACCTGCCCCGGGGCGCGACGGTCATCGTCGACACCGACGAATTCAGCAAGCGCAACCTCAACAAGGTCGGCTACGCGGTGTCACCGCTCGAGGACGGCTCGCTCGAGTCCTACCACCTGCACGCGCTCCCGCTCACCTCGATCACCGTCGAGGCGCTCGCCGACCATCCCCTCACCCGCAAGGACAAGGAGCGGGCGAAGAACATGTTCGCCCTCGGCCTGCTGTCCTGGCTCTACACCCGGCCGACCGCGACGACCGAGCGGTTCATCCAGTCGAAGTTCGGCAAGAAGCCCGACCTGCTCGCGGCCAACATCGCCGCGCTGCGGGCCGGGTTCAACTACGGCGAGACGACCGAGGACTTCGCCCACGCCTACCAGGTCTCCCCCGCGTCGATGCCGCCGGGCACCTACCGAAACATCACCGGGAACGTCGCCCTCTCCTACGGCCTCGTCGCCGCAGCCCAGCGGGCGGGCCTGCGGCTGGTCCTCGGCTCCTACCCGATCACCCCGGCCTCCGACATCCTGCACACCCTCTCCGGGCTCAAGCGCTTCGACGTGACGACCCTGCAGGCCGAGGACGAGATCGCTGGCGTCGGCATCGCCATCGGGGCCTCCTTCGGCGGCGCCCTGGGCGTGACGACGACCTCCGGCCCGGGCCTCGCGCTCAAGTCCGAGGCGATCGGCCTGGCCGTCTCGCTCGAACTGCCGCTCGTCGTCGTCGATGTCCAACGCGGCGGCCCCTCGACCGGACTGCCCACCAAGACCGAGCAGGCCGACCTGCTCCAGGCCCTCTACGGCCGCAACGGCGAGTCGCCGGTGGCCGTCGTCGCCCCGCAATCGCCCACCGACTGCTTCGACGCGGCCATCGAGGCCAGCCGCATCGCCACGACATACCGCACCCCGGTCATCCTGCTGTCCGACGGCTACCTCGCCAACGGTTCCGAGCCGTGGCGGATCCCCCGGGTCGGCGACCTGCCCGAGTTCCCGGTCGAGTTCGCCACCGAGCCCAACGGGCTCGACGAGGCGGGCAACCCGGTCTTCCTGCCCTATCTGCGCGATCCGCAGACCCTCGCCCGGCCGTGGGCGGTGCCCGGCACCCCTGGGCTCGAGCACCGGATCGGGGGCATCGAGAAGGCCGACATCACCGGCAACATCAACTACGAGCCGGACAACCACGAAAGGATGACCCGGCTTCGCGCGGAGAAGATCGCCCGGATCGCCGACACCATCCCCGACCTCGAGATCGACGACCCCGACGGCGACGCACGTCTGCTACTCATCGGCTGGGGCTCGACCTACGGCTCGATCCGCCAGGCCGCCCGTCAGGCGCGGCTCACCGGACACCACGTGGCCACGACCCATCTGCGCCACCTCAACCCGTTCCCCCGCAACACCGGCGAGGTCCTGCGCCGCTACGAGCGGGTGATCATGCCCGAGATGAACCTTGGCCAGTGCGCGATGCTGCTGCGCGCGGCATACCTCGTCGACATCCACTCGCACACGGCCGTCCGCGGCCTGCCCTTCAAGGCGGCCGAGCTCGCCGAACTCGTCCGCAGCACCGTCGACGGTCTGGAGGCCGCGCAGTGAGCATCGACCTTGGTATGCCGTCGCTCCCCTCGACGGGGACGGCCTTCGTCCCGCGCCACCCCGAAGACGCCTCGCCGCTCACCCGCAAGGACTTCACCTCCGACCAGGACGTGCGCTGGTGTCCCGGGTGCGGCGACTACGCGATCCTCGCCGCGGTCCAGGGCTTCCTGCCCGAGCTCGGCCTCAAGCGGGAGAACATCGTCTTCATCTCCGGCATCGGCTGCTCCTCGCGCTTCCCCTACTACCTCGACACCTATGGCATGCACTCGATCCACGGGCGTGCACCGACCTTCGCCACGGGCCTCGCGACCGCGCGCGAAGACCTCTCGGTCTGGGTGATCACCGGCGACGGCGACGCGCTGTCGATCGGCGGCAACCACCTCCTGCACGCCCTGCGTCGCAACGTCAATCTCAAGATCCTGTTGTTCAACAACGAGATCTACGGGCTCACCAAGGGTCAGTACTCCCCCACCTCGCGGATCGGCACGGTCTCCAAGTCCTCGCCGCTGGGCTCGCTGGACACCCCGTTCATCCCGGTGTCGGTGGCCCTCGGCGCCGAGGCGACCTTCGTCGCCCGCACGATGGACTCCGAACGCAAGCACCTCACCGAGGTCCTCCACCAGGCCGCCACCCACCGTGGGTCGGCGTTTGTCGAGATCTACCAGAACTGCCCGATCTTCAACGACGGCGCCTTCGACGTGCTCAAGGTCAAGGACGAGGCGGCTCGCCGGATCCTCTGGCTGCGCGACGGCGAGGAGGTGTCGGCCGGCGACGAGGTGGCGGTGCGCGCCGACGACGGCTCGATCCAGGTCGTCCCGCGGGCCGAGGCGAGCCCCACCCGGATCGTCGTGCACAGCGTCGACACCCCGCATCCGTCCTCCGCATTCGCCCTCTCCCGGGTCAACTGGGACGGCACTCAACGACACGTGCCCATGGGCGTCTTCCGCAAGGTGTCCCGCCCGACCTACGACGACATGGTGCGCGGCCAGGTCCAGGCGGCGGTCGACACCGCCGGCGGGCCGGCCACCGGCGCCGACCTCGCGGCGCTGCTGTCCGGCCACGACACGTGGACCGTCGAGGGGTGACGGGCGGCTCCCTCGACACACCCGACGCGCCGGACCCGTCCGGCCCCCTGGACACACCCGGTTCCTCCGCCGCCGCGCAGGTGCGCCGCGGCACGCTGCAGGGCGCCGCGGCATACGCGCTGTGGGGGCTCTTCCCGTTCTACTTCTATGCCCTCCTGCCGGCCGGGCCGGTCGAGGTCATCGGCCACCGGATCCTCTGGAGCATGCTCACCTGCCTCGTCCTGCTCGTCCTGCGCGGGCAGTGGGTCTGGCTGCGCACCCTCACTCCGGCGCTCGTCGGGCGCCTGACCGTCGCCGCGCTCGTGGTCGCGGTCAACTGGTTCACCTACGTCGTGGCCGTGCAGGCCGGGCAGACCAACGAGGCCGCCCTCGGGTACTTCCTCAACCCGCTGCTCACCGTCACGCTCGGCGTGCTCGTGCTCGGCGAGCGACTGCGGCGGCTGCAGGCGGCGGCCGTCCTCGTCGGGGCGCTCGCGGCGGCATACCTCACGGTCGTCGGCGGCCGGGTGCCGGTGATCGCGCTCATCGTGTCGACCTCGTTCGCGCTCTACGGGCTGCTCAAGAACCGGGTCGGGCGCAGCCTGGACGCCTTGTCCGGCTTCGCGGTCGAGACGGCGGCGCTGTCCCCGATCGCCGCGCTGCTGTTGGGGTTGCTCAGCCTCGCGCCTGCCGCATTGCCGTCCTGGCTGCACGGGGGCGAACCACTGACCTTCACCACCCTGGGTGCAGGCCATGCGGCGCTGCTGGTGCTCGCCGGCCCGGTGACGACGGTGCCCCTGCTGCTGTTTGCTGCCGCCGCCAGACGGGTGCCGCTGGTGACCATCGGCTTGTTGCAGTTCCTCGCACCGGTGCTGCAATTGGCCTCTGGGTTGGCGCTCGGCGAACACGTGAGCCCGGCCCGCTGGGTCGGCTTCGCCATCGTGTGGGTAGCGCTCGCGCTGCTCACCGTCGACTCGTTCCGCCAGCGTCTCCCCGGGCATGGATGAACGACGCCGACCCCTGCGAACGGGCGCGGCGCCGTCTGGGTCAGTGGCTCAGCCTGGGTCAGGGCCGGTCGACGTCCACCTCGTCCACCGTGGTGCCCGTGACGGGGTCCACCGTGGACCGGCGGGTGGCCGTGTAACCGGAGCGACGACGCCGAGAACTGGCCAGGAAGGACAGCACGATCGCGAGTATCCCGCCGACCATGCAGATGATGCCGATGGCGTGGAGGTTGACCCCGGAGAGGCGGTCGGCCACCCCCCAGTTGAGAATGGCGCCGAGAACAAGCAGGAAGATCCCGGTCCCGATGTACATGTGTGCTCCCTTCCTAGGTGGCCGACGAGTCTGGTCGCCCGCCCGGTGTAGTCCACGGTAGACGCCAGACCCTCGGCGAGGCGCGCAGGGACGCGGACATTCTCGAATCGCTCGGCCCAGCTGTCAGCCGACGCGGTCGATCACTCCGTCGACGAGGGCCTCGAGAGCCCGCCGGGCCTCGCTGTCGGGCAGGGCGCGCACTGCGGCGAGCGCGTCGGTCCCAAGGGCACGGGTCGTCGCCCGCGCCCGATCGAGCGCCGGGTGGACCCGCAACAAGGCCAGCGCCTGCGCGTGCGCGGCCGGGTCGGCAGCCAGGTCGGTCGCGAGCAGTTCGCGCAGCCGCGCGTCGCCGGGGTCGGGCGACTCCTTCGCATAGAGCACCGCGAGGGTGTCGACGCCCTCACGCAGGTCGGTCCCGGGGGTCTTGCCGCTCTCCGCCCCGTCGGAGGCAATGTCGATGAGGTCGTCGACGAGCTGGAAGACGACCCCCAGTCGCTCGCCGTAACCACGCAGGGTCTCGACGGCCGCCGGGTCGCCCCCGCCGAACATCGCGCCGTAGCGCGCCGCCGTCGCCACGAGCACGCCCGTCTTGTCGGCCAGGACGTCGAGGTAGTAGCGGATCGGGTCGGACCCCGGCGGGCAGGGTCGGGCGTCGCGGATCTGCCCGCTGCACAACCGCACGAAGGTCTGCGACTGGATGAGCACGGCCTCGGGGCCCAGCCCGGCCACAAGTTCCGATGCCTTGCCGAAGAGCAGGTCGCCGACGAGGATCGCGGTCGAGTTGTCGTATGCCGCGTTGACGCTGGGCACGCCGCGGCGCACCGTCGCCTCGTCCATCACGTCGTCGTGGTAGAGCGAGGCGAGATGCGTGAGCTCGACGCCCACCGCCGCCACCACGACCTCCTCGGTGATCCCGCCGCAGGCGAGGGCTGCCAGGAGCGTGAGCATTGGCCGGAATCGCTTGCCGCCGGAGGCGAGCAGGTGACCCGAGGCGCCCGCGATGAACGGGTCGTCGTGGTCGACCGTCGCCCGCAGGAGCGCATCCACCCGCGCCAGGCCCTCGCCGAGGTCCGCGGCGAGCCCGGCACCGATCCCGGGCAGGGAGAGGGTCGGCGGCGGGGTCGACACGGTCAGCGGACGAACTGCGAGGCTCGGTCGGCGACCTCGAGGACGAACGACGGGGCGACACCCAGGACGAGGGTGAGCGCGGCTCCGGCAGTCACGGTGACCGTCGACAACCAGCTCGGCTCGATCACTTCGACTTCGTCGCTCGAGGCCTCGGTGAAGTACATGAGGACGATGATGCGGACGTAGACGAAGACCGTGATGGCACTGCACACGAGGCCGAGCACGACGAGGAAGACCCCGGCCAGGCCGCTGTCGATGGCCGGGCGGAAGACGGCGAACTTCGCGGTGAAGCCCGAGGTGAGCGGGATGCCGGCGAAGGCGAGCAGGAGGAAGGCGAAGACCCCGGCCGTCCACGGATGCCGCTTGCCGAGGCCGGCCCATTGGGCCAGATGGCTCGCTTCCGACCCACCCTCGCGCACGAGGCTCACGACCGTGAACGCGGCGATCGTCGTGAGTCCATAGGCGACGAGGTAGAACAGCGTGCCGCTCACCCCCGCCCGCTCCATCGAGACGACGCCGACGAGCAGGAAGCCCGCGTGGGCGATCGAGGAATAGGCGAGCAGCCGCTTGATGTCCGTCTGGGTCACCGACAGGACGGCCCCCACGACCATGGTGAGCGCGGTGATGGCGATGAGCGCCGGCCGCCAGTCCCACTGCGCGCGGTCGACCGCGACGTAGACGAAGCGCAGGATCGCCCCGAAGGCTGCCGCCTTCGTGGCCGCCGCCATGAAGCCGGTGATCGGCGTCGGCGCACCCTGGTAGACGTCGGGCGTCCACATGTGGAACGGGACCGCACCCACCTTGAAGAGCAGACCGACGAGGACGAGGAGGATCCCGGGCACGAGCAGACCGGCCAACTGCGAATCCGGGGCGCCGATCACCGCGGCGATGTCGGCGAAGTAGACCGAACCGGCATAGCCGTAGAGCAGGGCCACGCCGAACAGGAGGAAGGCCGAGGAGAAGGCCCCGAGGAGGAAGTACTTGAGGGATGCCTCCTGGGAGAGCAGGCGACGCCGCCGGGCCAACCCGCAGAGCAGGTAGAGCGGCAACGAGAGCACCTCGAGCGCGACGAACATGGTGAGCAGGTCACCGGCCGCCGGGAAGAGGAGCATTCCGCCGACCGAGAAGAGGAACAGCGGGAAGACCTCGGAGGTGAGCGCCCCCGCGCGCAACGCCTGCGCCTCCTGCGGCGAGCCGGGCGTCGCCGCACCCATCGGGGTGATCGCGTCGGGGCCGACTCCGCCCAGGCGCTCGCCCAGGCTCAGTGCCGCGAGGAGCGCGAAGAGCAGGATCGCGACCTGGAGGAAGACGGTGGGGCCGTCGACGATCACCGAGCCGCGCATCTGGCCGCGGACGAGCGCACCCGCGGTCGGTCCGGTGTTCTGCAACGCGAAGTAGACGCTGCCCAGTCCGACGACGAGGGTGAGCACGGTGAGGGGCATCTGCACGGCATACCGCGAACGGCGTGGCGCGAAGGCCTCGACGAGCACGCCGAGCGCGGCACCGCCGAAGACGACGAGCATGGGAGCGACGGCGGCGAGGTTGACCGTGGCCGGGGTGAAGACCGCGGGCAGGGCGGTGGTCACTTGGCGCTCCCTTCGGCCGAGCCGACGACGGGGGCCGGGTCGGTGACGTGAACCGAGGTGAGGATGGTCTGCACCGCAGGGTTGATCAGGTCGAGCACCGGCTTGGGATAGAACCCGAGGACGAGGAAGAGGGCCACGAGCGGGACGGCGACCCATTTCTCCCGCAGGCTCAAGTCGGGGACCTCGGCGGCGTTGTCCGGTTTGGGGCCGGTCATCGTGCGCTGGTAGAGCAGCAGGATGTAGAGCGCGGCGAGGATGATGCCGGTCGTGGCGATCACGGCGATGACCTGGTGACGTTGGAAGGCACCGGCGAGGACGAGGAACTCGGAGATGAACGAGCCGAGCCCCGGAAGAGCGATGCAGGAAAGGCCGGCGATGAGCCAGACCCCGGCCAGCCCAGGGACGACCCGCTGCCATCCGCCGAAGTCGGCGATCCGCTTGCTGCCCCGCCGGGCGATGAGCATGCCGGCGAAGAGGAAGAGGGCGGCCGTGGAGAAGCCGTGGTTGACCATGTAGAGGCTGGACCCCGCCCACGCGGTCGACGTGAAGGCGAAGATGCCCAGGACGATGAAGCCGAAGTGGCTCACCGAGGTGTAGGCGATGAGCCGCATCATGTCCTTCTGCCCGATCGCGAGCAGCGCACCGTAGATGATCGAGATGAGCGCGAGGACGACGACGAGCGGCGTGGCCCACTGGCTCGCGCCCGGGAAGAGCTCGACACAAAAGCGGATCATCCCGTAGGTGCCCACCTTGTCCAGGACGCCGACGAGCAGCGTCGCCGTGGCCGGGCGGGACTCGCCGGCCGCGTCGGGCAGCCACGTGTGCACCGGCACCATGGGCGCCTTCACCGCGAAGGCGATGAAGAAGCCGACGAAGATCCACTTCTCGGTCGAGGCGTCCAACGGCAGGCCGGTCAGCCTGCTCAGCAGGAAGCCGTCGGACCCGCCGGGCCCCTGGACGTAGAGGGCGATGACGGCCGCGAGCATGATGAGGCCGCCGGCCAGCGAGAAGAGGAGGAACTTGACGGCGGCATACTGCCTGCGCTGCCCACCGAACTGGCCGATGAGGAAGTAGACCGGGATGAGCATCGCCTCGAAGAAGACGTAGAAGAGGAAGACGTCGGTCGCGGCGAAGACCCCGACCATGAAGGTCTCCAGGACGAGCATGAGCGCGAAGTAGTGCCGCTCCCGGTGGGCCTGCTCCGAGGGCAGGTCGTGCCACGCCGCGAGCAGGCAGATCGGCACGAGGATGACCGACATGAGGATGAGCGCGAGGGCAATCCCGTCGACACCGAGCGCATAGGACACCCCGAACTGGGGGATCCACGGGTGGGTCTCGACGAGCTGGAACTTCGTGGTCGCGTCGGCACGGAACTGGGTGGCTGCCGCCACGGCGAAGACGAGGGTGACGAGCGAGGCACCCAGCGCGATCTGCTTGGCCCGGTCGGCGAGCGAGGGGACGGCCCAGAGGACGAGCGCGCCGATCAGCGGGATGAGGCCGATGACGGTCAGCCAGGGGAACTGGTTCATCACTGCATCACCCACACGGCGCCGAGGACGAGGACGACACCGACGAGCATCGTCAGGGCATAGGAGCGGGCCAGGCCGTTCTGGAACCGGCGCAGCCGCGACGAGGCACCGCCGACGAGTGCGGCCAGGCCACCGGCGAGCCCGTCGACGCCACGCTGGTCGAGGAAGACGAGGGCTCGGGTGAGGTGGATCCCGGGTCGCATGAGCAGGGCCTCGTTCACCTGGTCCTGGTAGAGGTCTTGGCGGGCCGCGCGGGTGAGCAGGCTGCCCACCGGAGCGGTACGCGGCACGCTGTCGCGCCAGTAGCGGGCCCAGGCGAGAGCCACACCCGCCGCCACGACGAGCAGCGTGAGGGTCATGAGGATGGGCACGGCGAGCACCGGGTGCTCCTCCTCTGCCGCTCCGACCACCGGTTCGAGCCAGTGGACGATCGCGTTCGTGGGGCCGAGCAGCAGACCGAGTAGGGCCGAGCCGACGGCCAGGACGATCATCGGATAGGTCATCACCGGCGGCGACTCGTGCGGGTGGTCGTCCGGGGCCCAGCGCTTCTCACCCTGGAAGGTCATGAAGAACAGGCGGCTCATGTAGAACGCCGTGATCCCCGCGCCCACGAGGGTGACCATGCCGAAGACCCACGGTCGCCAGCCCTCGCCGACGAAGGCTGCCTCGATGATCTTGTCCTTGCTCCAGAAGCCGGAGAACGGCGGCACCCCGAGGATGGCCAGCCAGCCGAGGCCGAAGGTCGCCCAGGTGATCTTCATGACCGTGGACAGTCCACCGAAGGTCCGCATGTCCACCCGGTCCTGCATCCCGTGCATGACCGAACCCGCGCCGAGGAACATCCCGGCCTTGAAGAAGCCGTGGGTGAGCAGGTGGAAGATCGCGAAGGCGTAGCCGATCGGACCGAGCCCGGCGGCGAGCATCATGTAGCCGATCTGGCTCATCGTCGAGGCGGCGAGGGCCTTCTTGATGTCGTCCTTCGCGCAGCCGACGATCGCCCCGAAGAGCAGCGTGATCGCCCCGACGATGACGACGGCCAGGCGCGCATCCGGGGCCCCGTCGAAGATCGGGTGGCTGCGCACGACCAGGTAGACACCCGCGGTCACCATGGTCGCCGCGTGGATGAGCGCGGAGACCGGGGTGGGGCCGGCCATCGCGTCGCCGAGCCAGCTCTGCAAGGGGAACTGCGCCGACTTGCCGCAGGCGGCGAGCAGGAGGAACAGGCCGATCACGGTGAGGGTGGCGGTATTGGCGTGCTCGACGCCGGCACCCACGGTGCGGAAATCGACCCCGCCGAACTGCCAGAACATGAGCATGATCGCCACACCCATGCCCAGGTCGCCCACCCGGTTGGCGATGAACGCCTTGTTCGCGGCCGAGGCGTAGGGCGGGTTCCAGTTCCAGAAGCCGATGAGCAGGTAGGAGGCCAGGCCCACGCCCTCCCAGCCCACGTAGACGAGCAAGTAGGAGTCGGCCGTGACGAGCAGGAGCATGGCCGCGACGAAGAGGTTGAGGTAGGCGAAGAACCGACGCTTGTCCGGGTCGTGCTCCATGTAGCCCAGCGAGTAGACGTGGATGAGCGAGCCGACGAAGGTGACGAGCAGGACGAAGGCGAGCGACAACTGGTCCAGCTGCAGACCGGCATCGAGCTGGAACTGGCCCGCGGGCACCCACGAGAACAGGTGGACCATCCGGCGGCGCAGCTCGGGCTCGTAGCCGAGCATCTGGATCCAGATGGCGGCGCCCACGACGAAGGCCGCCCACGACAGGCCGACCGCGAGTCGGGGACCCCACGCGTCGGTGCGCCGGCCGCCCACGAGCAGGATCGCGGCGCCGAACAGCGGCAGGGCGACGAGCAACCAGCCGTATGCCGCGATGCCGGTCGCCGCGTGCAGCGCCTCCTGGGTGTCGGCGGACGGCATACCCGCCGCGAGCGGGAGCGATCCCGCTGCGGTGGCGAGAGAGAGGCTCACTCGTGTCTCCCTTACAGCTTCAGCAGGTTGGCGTCGTCGACCGAAGCCGACCGGCGGGCACGGAAGATCGCCATGATGATCGCCAGTCCGACGACGACCTCGGCGGCGGCCACGACCATGACGAACAGGGCGATGAGCTGGCCGTCGAGGTTGCCGTGGATACGCGCGAAGACGACGAAGGCGAGGTTGGCCGAGTTGAGCATGAGCTCGATGCCCATGAAGACGACGATCGCGTTGCGGCGCAGCAGCACCGTCGCGGTGCCCACCGCGAACAGCACCACCGACAGGTAGATGTAGTTGACGAGGTTCACTGGGAGCTCCCCTCCTCGATCTCGCGTTCGGCGCGCGCCTGAGCGGCGGCGAAGCCCTCGGGCGCGGTGATCTGGTCACGGGCGACGAGGACCCGGGAGACCGACAGTTCGCTGGGCGTCCCGTCCGGCAGCAGCGCCGGGGTGTCGACCGCGTTGTGTCGGGCGTAGACGCCCGGGTTGGGCAGACCGGCGACGAGGTTGTTGTCCCGCACGCGCTGCTCGGACAGCTGTCGCTGGGTGACCCGCGGCGTGAGGCGCTCCCGGTGGGCCAGGACCATCGCGCCGATGGCGGCGGTGATGAGCAGTGCCGAGGTCACCTCGAAGACCCAAACGTACTGGCCGAAGATGAGCCCGGCCAGTCGGGTGAGGTTGCCGGACCCCGACTGGCTGCCGTCGTTGATCGCATCGAGGCCCTTGGCCTCGGGCAGGACGAGCGAGCCGACGGCGAGGAACATCACGACCAACAGTCCAAGGGCCGCGACGAGCGCGGCGACCTTCTGACCGCGGATCGTCTCGACCATCGAGTCGGAGGAATCGACGCCGATGAGCATGAGGACGAAGAGGAACAGCATCATCACGGCGCCGGTGTAGACGAAGATCTGCACGACGCCGAGGAACTCGGCCTGCGAGGCGAGGTAGAGCACGCCGAGGTTGACCATGACGAAAGCCATGCACAGGGCGGCGTGGACGGCCTTGCGGGCGAAGAGCAGGCCCAACGAGGCGAGCACCATGAGGGGGGCGAGGATCCAGAACAGCCACGCCTCTCCGTAACCCATCATCAGGCCGCTCCTCCCTCGGCGTCGGCCGCGTCGTCGGCCGCGTCGTCGGCGGCACCCGCGGCATCCGGGTCTGCCGAGGTGGTGTCCTCGGACTGCTCGGCCACCCACGCGCGCTGCCCCTCGGTCGCCTGGCTCACCTTGCCGAGGTAGTAGTCCCGCTCCTGCATCGACTCGGCCATCGGGTGCGGCGGGGCGAGCATCCCCTCCTGCACCGGCGCGAGCAACTGGTCCTTGGTGAAGATCAGGTCGGCGCGGTTGTCGTCGGCGAGTTCGTAGAAGTTGGTCATCGTGAGAGCCCGGGTGGGGCAGGCCTCGATGCACAGCCCGCAGAAGATGCACCGCAGGTAGTTGATCTGGTAGACCCGACCGTAGCGCTCGCCCGGACTGAACCGGCCGGTGCCGCCCTCCTCGGCGGGGGTGTCGTCGTTGGCAGCGCCCTCGACGAGGATGGCGTCGGCCGGGCAGGCCCACGCGCACAACTCGCAGCCGACGCACTTCTCCAGGCCGTCGGGGTGACGGTTGAGCTGGTGTCGTCCGTGGTAGCGGGGCGCGGTCGGACGCTTCTCCTCGGGATATTCCTCGGTGTAGACCTTGCGGAACATCGTCGCGAAGCTCACCCCGAAGCCGCCGACCGCCGGCGGCAGGTTCTCGGCCAGCCAGCCGGCGCGCGGCGTCTCGGGGGTCGTGCCGGATTCGCGGTGCTCCGTCGACGGCAGGTCGGCGCCCCCGGACTGCTCCGCGGGCAGGTTGTCAGCCATGGATGTCCTCCTTGGCGGTGAGGGTCGAGGCACCGACCGCCGGGACGCGCGGGTCGGGCCGCTCCGGTTCGCGCAGTCGTTGTCCGGGCAACGGCGGGACGGGATAGCCGCCGGCGAACGGATCGACCTCGTCGGGGACCTGGACCGCGGCCTGGGTGCTGCGGCTGCGCGCGTCGATCCGCAGGAGCACCCAGACGAGGACGAGGATCATGAGCAGGACGAGCACGAACTGGGCGAGGTAGAGCGTGCGGGTCTGGCCGAAGAGGGTGAAGCTGAAGGTCGAGTCCCCGAGCCAGCCCTGGCGGGCGGCCTTGTCGAAGGCGACGTAGACGACCCAGAGGATCGTCACGGGGATGAGCCGCTTCCAGCCGAAGCGCATGAACTGGTCGTAGCGCGTCCGCGGAAGCGAGCCTCGCAACCAGACGAACATGAACATGAACAGCCAGACCTTGAGGGTGAACCACAGCACGCCCCACCAGCCCTGGTTGAGCACGCCGTCGCCGATCGCGGCGATGAGGGGCGGCGCCTGCCAACCGCCGAGGAAGAGCGTCGTGGCCAGCGCCGAGACGCCGAACATGTTGATGTACTCGGCGAGGAAGAACATCGCGAAGCGCATCGAGCCGTATTCGGTGTGGAAGCCGCCGACGATCTCACCCTCACCCTCGGCCAGGTCGAAGGGCAACCGGTTGGTCTCGCCGACCATGGTGATGACGTAGACGCCGAAGGAGAACCAGGCCGGGATGACGAGCCACAGCTGCGCCTGGGCCGCGACGATCTGGGAGGTCGACATCGACCCGGCGTAGAGGAAGACGGCCACGAGGGACAATCCCATGGCGATCTCGTAGGAGATCACCTGGGCGCTCGAGCGCAGGCCACCGAGCAGCGGATAGGTCGAGCCGGAGGACCAACCGGCCATGATGATCCCGTAGACGCCCACCGAGGCGGCAGCCAGCACGAGCAGGACGGCCATCGGCGCATCGGTGAGCTGCAGCGGGGTCTGGTGTCCGAACATCCACACCGTCGGCCCCATCGGCATGACCCCGAAGGTGACGAAGCACATCGTCGCCGCCACGAGCGGGGCGAGGGTGAAGACGATCTTGTCGGCGTTCGTCGGAGTGTTGTCCTCCTTGAACATCGACTTCATGCCATCGGCGAGGGTCTGCAGGAGACCGAACGGGCCGTTGCGGTTGGGCCCGGGCCGCTGCTGCATCCGCCCGATGACCCGACGCTCGAACCAGATGACGAGCAGGGTCGAAACGAGCAGATAGACGAAGATGAGCAGCGCCTTGACCAGGTGCAGCCACATCGGGGTGTCGCTGAAGTCGACCGCGGGACCGTCGACCGCCGCGAGCGAGACGAGGTTCATCGGGCACCACCCTTCGTCACCGAGACCCGCGCGCCCGCGTCGACACCGAGGGTCGAGCGGACCGCGCTGCCCGCAGAGTTGGTCGGCAGCCACACGACGCCGTCGACCATGTCCTCGGTCACCGCGACCGGGAGGGTCACTGCGCCTGACGTGGTCGACACGGTCACCTCGTCGCCGTCGCTCACCCCCAGGCGCTGCGCGTATGCCGTGCCCAGCCGCACGAGCGACGCGTGGGCGGTGCCGGCGAGGAACGGTTCGCCGTCCTGCATCCGGCCCTTGTCGAGCAGCAGGGGCCAGGTCGCGAGAACCGCCTCACCGGCCGAGCCGTCGATGGTGCTCGCCGCCGACGGGATCAAGGTCGCAGCGGCGCCGGCGTCTGCCGAGGCACGTGCCCCGGTCCAGGCGCCGAGTTCGGCGAACTGCGAGCGGATCTGCTCCTGGGTGCGGGTCTCGAGGAAGACCCCGAACTCGGCGGCGAGCATGTCGAGCACCCGGTGATCGCTCATCGCGCTGGTGTCGAGCGCGACCTGGAAGAGCCGGACCCGCCCCTCCCAGTCGACGTAGCTGCCGGCCTTCTCGGCCTGCGGTGCCACCGGGAGGACGACATCGGCGAGCGCGGTGACCGCGGATTCGCGGATCTCCAGGCTCACGACGAACGCTCTGGTCAGCGCCTCCTGCGCCTGTGCCAGGCCGAGGTCGGCCGGGTCGACGCCACCGACCACGAGGGCGCCGAGGTCGCCGGCAGCCGCAGCGGCGAGGATGCCCGCGGTGTCGCGGCCCGGGGTCTCGGGCAGGGAGTCGGCACCCCAGCGGTCGGAGACTTCGGCACGCGCGGCGGCGTCGGCGACCGGACGGCCGCCGGGCAGCAGGTGGCCGATCGCACCGGCCTCGAGCGCGCCGCGCTCACCGGCCCGACGCGGGATCCACGCAAGCCGAGCACCAGTCGCTGCGGCGAGTTCGGCCGCCGCCGCGAGGGCGCCGGGCGAGGTCGCCATCCGCTCGCCGACGAGGACGACCGAGGCCGGACCGGCGAGGGCCTTCGCGGCCGCCGCACCGCCGGGGACTGCGGCGAGGTCGCGCAGCACCGCCGCCTCCGTGCCGGGCACGGTCGGCACGAGGGTGCCGGAGAGCTTGGCGAGGCCACGCGTGCCGTAGGGGGCCACGGCATACACGGCCGTGGCGTTCTTGCGCACGGCCCGGCGCAGCCGCAGGAAGACGATCGGCGACTCCTCCTCGGGCTCGAAGCCGACGAGGAGGACGGCCTTGGCGGCCGAGAGGTCGGCATAGGTGACCGCGCCGCCGTCGGGGCCGGTCGCGACCACCGAGGCGGCGAGGAAGTCGGCCTCCTCGGCCGAGTGCGGGCGGGCCCGGAAGTCGACGTCGTTGGTGCCGAGCACGAGCCGGGCGAACTTGCCGTAGGCGAAGGCGTCCTCGGTGCTCACCCGTCCGCCGACCAGCACCCCGGCGCCCTGGGCGGCGCGCAGCCCGGCTGCCGCCGTCTCGAGCGCCTCAGGCCAGCCAACGGCACGCATCGAGCCGTCGGGCTGGCGCACGAGCGGCAGCTGGAGCCGGTCGGGCAGCGAGGCGTAGTGGAAGGCCCAACGTCCCTTGTCGCAGGTCCACTCGCCGTTGACCTGCGGGTCGTCGACGGCCATCCGGCGCAGGACGACACCCCGGCGGTGGTCGGTGCGCAGGGAGCAGCCGCTCGCGCAGTGTTCGCACGTGCTCGGGGTGGAGACGAGGTCGAAGGGGCGGGAACGGAAGCGGTATGCCGCCCCGGTGAGCGCCCCGACCGGGCAGATCTGCACCGTGTTGCCCGAGAAGTAGCTCTCGAAGGGCTGGTCTTCGTAGATGCCGATCTGTTGCATGGCACCACGCTCGACGAGGTTGATGAACCGGTCCCCGGCCACCTGGTCGGAGAAGCGGGTGCAACGCTGGCAGACGATGCAGCGCTCGCGGTCGAGCAGCACCTCGGAGGAGATGTTGATCGGCTTGGCGAAGGTGCGCTTGGTGTCGGTGAACCGCGACACGGCACGGCCGTTCGAGATGGCCTGGTTCTGCAGCGGGCATTCGCCGCCCTTGTCGCAGACCGGGCAGTCGAGCGGGTGGTTGATGAGCAGGAGTTCCATCACGCCGTGTTGGGCACGATCGGCGACCGCGGAGGACTCCTGGGTACGCACGACCATGCCGTCCGCGACGGTCATCGTGCAGGAGGCCTGCGGCTTGGGCATCGGCACCGGCGCGCCGGGAGTGCCGTCGGCATTGGGCCGGCCGGGCATCGCGACTTCGACGAGACACTGCCGGCAGGCACCGACCGGGTCCAGGCCCGGGTGGTCGCAGAAGCGCGGGATCTGGATGCCCAGTTGCTCGGCCGCCCGGATGATGAGGGTTCCCTTGGGCACCGACACCGGCCGTTCGTCGATGGTGAGGGTGACGAGCTCCGGGGGCGGGGTCGTCGCAGTGTTCGGGGACGAGGCGGTCATGCCGTCACGGCCTCCTTCGCGTCGAAGACCACCGAAGCCGCGTGCGGGAAGAGCTCGGCGGCAGGCGTGTGCATGCCCGCCTCGAACTCGTCGCGGAAGTACTGGATGGCCGAGGTGACACAACTCGTCGCACCGTCGCCCAGGGGGCAGAAGGAACGGCCGAGGATGTAGGCGCAGATGTCGTCGAGCTTCTCGATGTCGCCCTGCTGGCCCTCGCCGGCTTCGAGCCGTTCGAGGATCTGCTTGAGCCAGTAGGTGCCCTCACGGCAGGGCGTGCACTTGCCGCAGGACTCGTGGGCGTAGAAGTCGGTCCACCGGGTCACCGCGCGGACCACCGAGACGGTCTCGTCGAAGATCTGCAGCGCCCGGGTGCCGAGCATCGAGCCGGCCTTGGCGACCGAGTCGAAGTCGAGCGGCACGTCCAGGTGGGCGTCGGTGAAGATCGGGGTGGAGGAACCGCCCGGCGTCCAGAACTTCAGCCGGTGACCGCTGCGCATCCCGCCGGCCAGGTCGATGAGTTCGCGCAGGGTGATGCCCAGCGGGGCCTCGAACTGGCCCGGGTTGGCCACGTGCCCGGAGAGGCTGAAGATGCCGAAACCGGTCGAGCCCTGGACCCGTTGGTCGGGGTTGGCCGGCACGCCCATCGACTTGAACCACTCGGGACCGTGCAGGACGATCCCGGGCACGGAGGCGATCGACTCGACGTTGTTGACCGACGTGGGTCGGGAGTAGAGGCCGGCCGCCCCGGGGAAGGGCGGCTTGAGCCGCGGCTGGCCGCGACGACCCTCGAGCGAGTCGAGCAGCGCCGTCTCCTCGCCGCAGATGTAGGCGCCGGCGCCCGCGTGGATGGTCACCTCGACGGCCCGGCCGGAGCCGAGCACGTCGCCGCCCACGAGACCGGCGGCGCGGGCCTCCTCGACCGCGCGCAGCAGCCGGCGGTAGACGTGGACGACCTCGCCACGCAGGTAGACGAAGGCGTGCTCGCAGCCGATCGCCATCGAGGAGATGACCACGCCCTCGATGAGCACGTGCGGGTTGGCCATCATGAGCGGGATGTCCTTGCAGGTGCCCGGCTCGGACTCGTCGGCGTTGACGACCAGATAGCGCGGGCCGCCGTCCGGCGGGGCCATGAACGACCACTTCATCCCCGTGGGGAAGCCGGCGCCGCCGCGGCCGCGGATCTCGCTCGCCTTCACCGCGGCGAGGATGTCGGCCGGTTCCATGCCCACGGCCTTGCGCAGGGCGGCATACCCGCCGCCGCGTTGGTATGCCGCGAGCGTCCAGGGCCGCTCGTCACCCCAGTTGGCGGTGAGGATCGGGGTGAGGGTGGCGGGCGTCGACGCGCTCACTTCGCCTCCTTCTTGCCGGAGCGGGCGGGCGCGGCAGCAGCAGCGGCATCCTCGGGGGCCGTCCAGCCGTGCTCCTGGGCGATGCGCAGACCGAGCAGCGAGGCTGGCCCGGCCGCCGGGCCCTCGTCGGCGCGTCCGTCGAGGAAACCGGCGAGCACCCGCGAGACCTCCTTGAAGGTGCAGACCTTGTCGGGGCCTCGGGAGGGAGTGACGTCGGCGCCGGAGCGCAGGGCCTCGGCGAGCGCGATCGTCGACTCGGGGGTCTGGTTGTCGAAGAACTCCCAGTTGGCCATGACGACCGGGGCGTAGTCGCACGCGGCATTGCACTCGACCCGCTCGAGGGTGATCTTGCCGTCGGCGGTCGTCTCGTCGTGCCCGATGCCCAGGTGTGCGGAGACGGCGTCCCAGATCGCGTCGCCGCCCATGATCGCGCACAGGGTGTTGGTGCAGACGCCGATCGTGTAGTCGCCGTTGGGGTGGCGCTTGTACTGCGTGTAGAAGGTCGCGACCCCGCTCACCTCGGCGGTCGTGAGCTCGAGGACCTCGGCGCAGAACTCGATCCCGCGCCCGGTGACGTAGCCGTCGACCGACTGGACGAGGTGCAGCAGCGGCAGCAGCGCCGAGCGCTGGTGCGGGTAGCGAGCGATCACCGCAGCGGCGTCGGCGCGCAGCCGGACGAGGGTCTCCTCGTCGTAGGCGGCCTTGCTCTCGGCGCTCACGTGCAGGTGTCCCGAGACGTCCGTGGCGTCGTGTCCGTGCGACATCAGCGGTCCACACCTCCCATGACGGGGTCGATCGAGGCGACCGCGACGATGACGTCGGCCAACTGCCCACCCTCGCAGACGATCGAGGTCGCCTGCAGGTTGTTGAACGACGGGTCGCGGAAGTGGGCCCGGTAGGGGCGGGTGCCGCCGTCGGAGACCAGGTGGCAGCCCAGTTCGCCCTTGGCGCTCTCGACCGCGACGTAGACCTGGCCGGCGGGGACCCGGAAGCCCTCGGTGACGAGCTTGAAGTGGTGGATGAGCGACTCCATCGACTCGCCCATGATCTCGCGGATGTGGTCGAGGCTGTTGCCCATCCCGTCGCCGCCGATGGCCAGCTGGGCCGGCCAGGCGATCTTCTTGTCGGCCACCATGACCGGCTGGCCCTGGCTGGCCTGGAGCCGGTCGGCGCACTGCTCGACGATCCGCAGCGACTGGTACATCTCGTCGAGGCGTACCCGCAGCCGGCCGTAGGAGTCGGCCGTGTCACGGGTGATGACGTCGAAGTCGTAGGTCTCGTAGCCACAGTAGGGGGCCGACTTGCGCAGGTCGTGGGGCAGCCCGGCCGAACGCAGCATCGGCCCGGTGATGCCCAGGGCCATGCAGCCGGCGAGGTCCAGGTAGCCGACCCCCACCATCCGGCCCTTGACGATGGGGGCCTCGTTGACGAGCAGTTCCAGTTCGCGGATGCCCCGACGGATCTCGGGAACGAGCTCGCGGATCTTGTCGATCGCCCCGGGCGGGAGGTCCTGGGCGACGCCGCCGGGGCGGATGTAGGCGTTGTTCATCCGCAGGCCGGTGATCATCTCGATGATCTGGAAGATCCGCTCCCGCTCGCGGAAGCCGACCGTCATCACCGTCGTCGCGCCCATCTCCATGCCGCCGGTGCCGATGCACACGAGGTGGGAGGAGATCCGGGTGAGTTCCATCATGAGCACGCGGATCTCGCTGGCCCGCGAGGGGATCTGGTCGGTGACCCCGAGCAGCTTCTCGATCGCCAGGCAGTAGGCGGTCTCTTGGAACATCGGGGTGAGGTAGTCCATCCGGGTGCAGAAGGTGACCCCCTGCACCCAGGTGCGGAACTCCATGTTCTTCTCGATGCCGGTGTGCAGGTAGCCGATCCCCGCGCGGGTCTCGGTGACCGTCTCGCCGTCGAGCTCGAGGATGAGCCGCAGCACCCCGTGGGTCGAGGGGTGCTGGGGTCCCATGTTGACGACGATGCGCTCCTCGTGCAGCGCGGTCGCCTCGTCGATGAGGTCGTCCCATTCACCGACCCCACCGACGGTGAACTCGCGGGCGTCCTCGTCGGTCCCGGCGCCGCCGGTGGCCACGTGTTCGCTCATCAGGAGTAGGCCCTCCGCTCGTCCGCGGGCGGCACCGTGGCGCCCTTGTATTCCACGGGTATGCCGCCCAGCGGATAGTCCTTGCGCTGCGGGTGTCCCGGCCAGTCGTCGGGCATGAGGATCCGGGTGAGCGCCGGGTGCCCGTCGAAGACGATCCCGAACATGTCCCACGTCTCACGCTCGTGCCACGTGTCGGCCGGATAGGTCGACACGATCGAGGGGATGTGCGGGTCGGCGTCGGGTGCGGTGACCTCGACCCGGATCCGCCGGCTGCCGTGGGTGATCGACAGGAAGTGCCAGACGGCGTGCAGCTCGCGACCGGTCTCGCCCGGGAAGTGGACACCGGAGACGCCCGTGCAGATCTCGAAGCGCAGCTCGGGGTCGTCGCGCAGGCACTGGGCGACGACCGGCAGGTGTGCGCGGGCGACGACGAAGGTCATCTCGTCGCGGTCGACCACGACCCACTCGACCGCCTCGGCGTATGCCGTGCCGGCCGCCTCGAGCGCGCGGGCGAGGGCGTCTGCGACCTGGTCGAACCAGCCGCCGTAGGGCCGATCGGAGGCACCCGGGAGGGTGACCGGCACGACGAGCCCGCCGTAGCCGGTGGTGTCCTGGCCCTGCGTGGCCCCGAACATCCCGTGTCGCTCGCCGACCACGACTTCGCTCGGCCCGGTCGGCTCCGTCGGCTCGCCGGACGGCAAGGCCGCCTCGGCGACCGCCCCGGTGGGCTGGGACTGCTCCTGGCTCATACCGCGCCTCCGGCCCCGCCCGCGAGCAGGCCCTTCATCTCCTGGGTGGGGGTGGCCGCGAGCGCCGCAGCCTCGGCCGCGCGGGCGGCCTCGATCCGGTTGGCCCCCAACGGCATGTGCTGGATCTGCTCGTGCAACTTGATGATCGCGTTGAGGAGCATCTCCGGCCGGGGTGGGCAGCCGGGCAGGTAGATGTCGACCGGGATGATGTGGTCGACGCCCTGGACGATCGCGTAGTTGTTGAACATCCCGCCCGAACTCGCGCACACCCCCATCGAGATGACCCACTTGGGCTCGGGCATCTGGTCGTAGACCTGGCGGACGATCGGGGCCATCTTCTGGCTCACCCGACCGGCGACGATCATGAGGTCGGCCTGTTTGGGCGTCGCCGAGAACCGCTCCATACCGAACCGGGCGAGATCGTAGTCGGGGGTGCCGACCGCCATCATCTCGATCGCGCAGCAGGCCAGGCCGAAGGTGGCCGGCCACATCGACGCCTTGCGCATATAGCCGGCGAGCAACTCGACGGTCGTGAGCAGGATCCCCTGGGGGAGCTTCTCTTCCAGTCCCATCCGCGGTCCTTCCTCAGTCCCACTCGAGCCCGCCGCGCCGCCACACGTAGGCGTAGGCGACGAAGACGGTGATGATGAACAGGACCATCTCGACGAGGGCGAACATCCCCAGCTGGTTGAAGCCGACCGCGAAGGGGTAGAGGAACACCGCCTCGACGTCGAAGATGATGAAGAGCATGGCCGTGAGGTAGTACTTGATCGGGATCCGGCCGCCACCGGCCGCATGCGGCGTGGGCTGGATCCCGCACTCGTAGGCCTCGAGCTTGGCGCGGTTGTATCGCTTCGGGCCGACGATGAGCGAGACACCGACGGACACCAACGCGAAGGCCGCACCCAACCCGATGAGGAAGATCAGCGGGACATAGAGGTCAGTCATCCCTAGTCATCCCTCGCTCCCTTTCGGGGGTCGCAGTGGGCAAGCCCTCCCATCCTAGGGGGGCGGGCATGGGGGCCGGGAACGCCTGTCCGGGGGGTGTCGGTCATGTTGCTCACGCATCCGGGGCGAGGGCGGACAGGGCCCGTACGAGCCGATCGTCGGCCCGGCCGCCGTGCTCCTGCGGCAGGTTGGCCATGAGCTTGAGCAGGACATGGACCATGCGGCCCTCGCGCAGCGCGAGCCGGGCGCCCACCCGCATGAACTGCGGATTCCCGACCGCATGAGCGAACCACCGGCCCAGGGTGAAGTAGCCCCCCAGCTGGTCGCGCATGATGCGCGGGTAGCCGTGCAACACCCGGTCGCAATCCGCGGCGGTGCGCCGGGCCTTGGCCTGCACGATCACCTCGGCACTCACCCGCGCTGCCTCGAGGGCATAGTCGATGCCCTCGCCGTTGAACGGGTTCACCATGCCGGCGGCGTCGCCGACCAGCAGGAGGCCGTCGGCATACAACGGGGTGCGGTTGAGGCCCATCGGCAGGGCCGCACCCCGGATCGGGCCCGCGGCCACGTCGTGGGCCAGTTCCCATCCGTCGCCCAGCGAATCGACCCAACGCCGCATGACGTCCTTGAGGTCGGTGTGCCCGAAAGCTCGACTCGTGTCGAGGATGCCCAGCCCGGCGTTGACCCTTCCGTCGCCGAGGGGAAAGAGCCACCCGTAGCCCGGCATGAGGTGGCGCCGGCCGGCGTTGTCGTCGCCCCAGAGCTCGAGATAGGAAACGAGGTAATCCTCGACGCGCGGAGTGCGGTAGTAGGCGCGCACGGCGACGCCCATCACCCGGTCGGACCGACGAGGGCGCCCTGCGTTCGTCGCCAGCCGGGAGGACACCCCGTCGCACGCGACGACGACCTTGGCCCGGTGTGCCACAAGCCGCCCGTCTTCCCGGTCCTCATCGGCGCTGCGGGCGAGCACACCAACCACCCGACCCGTGTCGTCACGCAATGGCCCGGTCACCGTGGTGCCTTCGACGAGGCGAGCGCCGCTGCGCACGGCGTGGCGTGCGAGAACCTCGTCGAGCTGAGCTCGGGTCCGGACCAGCCCGTAGTCCGGGAAGGTGTCGGTCTGCGGCCAGTCCAGGACCAGTTCGCGGCCCCGACCGAGGAAGCGCAGTCCCCGGGTCCGCTGCCAGCCCGAGGTATCGACGCCCAGGGAGATGAGTTCGCGGGTGGCGCGCGGGGTCAACCCGTCGCCGCACACCTTGTCCCGGGGGAACCGCGCCTTCTCCAGCAGGAGGACATCGACGCCGTGGCGGGCAAGATAGGTCGCGGTGGCCGAGCCCCCGGGGCCGGCCCCGACGACGATGACGTCGGCGCTGAGTCCGGAGCGCGGGGCAGCAGGCGCGGGCACGAAGTTCCTCGGGGGGCGAGTAGGCAACCCTCTCATCCTAGGGGCGCACAGCAGGGTGCACCGCCATGGCCGAACCACGCCCAACCCCGCGGACGAGCGTCTCGTCGTCTCCCGGGCGGCCTCTGGAGGGGTCGGCCGGCGCCCGCGGACCGGCGGCCGGAGGGCCACGGACCGTGCTCGTGCCCGGCCGCGAGCCCGGCGAACCGGACCTTCCGGATATGCCCTTTAGGCTATGGTGAGTCGACGCAGACAGGGATCGGGGAAGCGGTTCGTCCCCGCGAGCGCTCCAGGGGGTGCGAGGCGTGGAACCGTCAGTCAACCCCTTCGTCGCCCTGCTTCGGTGCACGAGTTGTCGCTTCACGATCTTCTACGCACTCCCCTTCTTCGCGGCTCTCGCCGGCGCTGGACAGGCCTCCGTGGGGTGGGGCATGTTCAGCCTCGCGTACTGGTGGTTGCACTCCACCGGCACCGAGGCGGCCAACCGGCTGTCGGATCGTCACGAGGACGCCATCAATCGCCCGGAGCGCACCGCCATGTGCGCCCAGCTGGGATGGGGCCGGTTGCGCGCAGCGCTCGTTGCCGCGTGGGCCGGCGTCGCCGTCCTCGACGTCTTCCTGGTCGTGGCCAGGCCCAGCGTCGCCCTGGCCGTCTTGCTCGTCCTCTCGGCCGCCAGCGCGCTGGGGTACTCGTATGGGCCGCGGTTGGCCCGTCACCGGGCCGTCGCGCCGTTGCTTCTCACCTTCCATTTCGGTGGCACATTCATCACCGGCTGGGTGGTGGCCCACCCGCAGACCGACGACACGGCGAGTGGGGGATTCCTCCGGGAGGTGGGCCCGTTCGTCGTCGTGAGCTGCGCCACGCTGCTCGCCCTCGGCGGCTCTAAGGACATCACGGACGTCTCCGGCGACGAGGCGATCGGGTATCGAAGCGGGTGGATCGCCCTCGTGCGCCGTCACGGAGCCTGGCTCACCTGGGCCTTGGTCATGTCCACCTTCGCTCTCACCGCCGCGTTCGTCGTAGCCGGCCTCCTGCCCGAACGGTGGCTGTGGATTGTCGTGCTGCTTCCGCTGGCGGTCCGGCTGCGCCGGTGCCTGTGGACCGCGGCAACCCCACTCGAGCGAGCGGTCACCCGCGAGCTCTTCTATCACTACTGGATTGCCTATCTCTGCGTGGCGGTCCTCCTCTACGCTCCGGGCCCCGCGACAGCGCTCGCGGTCCTCGTCGCAGCCCTGCTGTGGCTGATCGCCAGCAACACCCTGCACTGGGGCACGGGTGTCGATCGCACGTTCGTCCGCACGGTGATCCGACTCGGGCGCCGGGCAACGAGGCCACCGCAGCTACCCGACCACCGAAGGGAGGGCGTCGCATGACGTCCGAGGAGGAGATTCGTGACGGAGTGCGCTCTGTCGTCATGACCATTCTCGAATTGGAGCCCGACGAGCTCGACGACGACGCCGACTTCGATTCTCTCGGCGCCGACTCGCTGCTGCGGATGGAGATCCTCAGCTCCCTCGGCAAGCGCTTCGGGGTCCGGCCCACCCTTGAGCAGGAGGCACGGATGAACTCCGTTTCCAACGCGGTCGGCGTCCTGCGAGCCGTCGCACCAGGGTGAGGGTGGCCGTGACAAGCCCGCCCCGCGTCGTCGTGACGGGGATCGGCGTCGTGTCCACGGTCGGAGTCGGGGTCGATCACTTCTGGCAAGCCTTGCTCGACGGCCAGGTCGGCACCGGATCCGTCACGCTCTTCGACACCGGCGACTACGCGACGTCCGTGGCAGGGCAGATCCCCGACTGGGTCAGCGACCACTACACGCCTGCGCCGCTCGTGCCGGTGGGCGTGACTCCGTCGCGAAGCGAGTCCTTCGCCGTCGCCGCGGGGCGGCTGGCCTTCCAGGATGCGGGCCTGGATCGTGGCGGGCTCGAGGCGGCCGGCTACCGCCCCGCCCGTTGCGGGGTGATCACCGGCATGGTCACCGGCAATCGCCCGGCGGTCGAGGCAACGATCCATCGGATCCGCGGGGGTGAGGATCCCGGCCCGCGGCTGCCACAGCCGGTGTCGATGAGCGCGTGGCCGGCGCTGGATCTCGGGCTGCGGGGACTGGTGCGAGTGCTGCCGATGGCGTGTGCCGCCGGCAATGCCGCCATCGCCGACGGCATGGATCTGCTCCGCAGCGGTGCCGCCGACCTCATCCTCGCCGGGGGCGCAGACGAGTTGTCGGAGGCCATGTTCCTCATGTTCGACCGGCTGCGTGCCTTCTCCCCCGATCGCGTGCGTCCTTTCGACCCTGCCCGCCGAGGCCTGATCCTCGGCGAGGGGGCGGCATACCTCGTCCTCGAACGCGAGGAGGACGCTCGGCGACGAGGGGCGCAGCTCTATGGCGTTGTCGCCGGGCACGGCAACTTCGCCGACGCCCATCACATGACGGCACCGCATCCGCAGGGCACGGGGGCGACGCGCTCGATTCGTCGGGCGCTGGAGATGGCCGGGCTGGGCGTCGAGGATGTCGACCACATCAACGCGCACGGGACGGGAACCCCGGCCAACGACGAGGTCGAGGCTCTCGTGCTCGCCCAACTGCTCGGCCGCCGGGCGCGCGACGTGCCCGTCACCGCCCTCAAGTCCGGGCTCGGCCATGCGCAGGGGGCGGCCAGCGCGCTCGAGGCGGCGGCGTGTCTGCTGTCCATCCGGCACGGGATCGTGCCACCTACCGTCAACACGACCGCGTGCGACTACGACATCGACCTCGTGCTCGGTGAAGCCAGACGTACCCAGGTACGGGTCGCGCTCAACAACTCCTTCGGGTTCGGCGGCAACAACTGCTGCGTCGTCCTCCAAAGCGCTGCGGAGCCCAGATGACCGATGTCGTCATCACCGGCACCGGCGCGGTCACCGCGGCGGGGGTCGGGACCGATCGACTCTGGCAGGCCCTCCTCGACGGACGGGCGCTCGCCTCGCCCGGCAGCATCGACCCGCCCGCCGGTATGCCGCCCCTCGCGCCCGTCCCGATCGCCGTCCTCGACCGCTTCGAGCCACGGGAGGTGCTCGGCGCCAAGGGAATCCGGCTGCTGACCCGCGAGTCCGCCGCCTTCGCCGTGTCGGCCACTCTCGCCTGCCGGGAGGCCGGAATCCCCGAGCGGCATGAGGACGCCGCGGAGATCGCGACTGTGGTGGGCACCGAGACTGCGGGGCTGCACGACTACGTCGACCTGTTCGCCACGCGCTGCGACTCGGGAACGCACGAGGTCAATCCCGCACAGGGCCCACTCACCGGTCCTAACACCCCGGCGGCCCAGTACTCGATCTGGGCAGGGGTCACCGGGCCAAACCACACGGTGTCGGGCGGTTCGACGGCGGGGCTGGACGCCGTGGACCTCGCTCGACGCCTGCTGCTGGCCGGTCGCGCGCGGCTGTCCGTCACGGGCGCGACCGACACATTGTCCTACCTCCCCCTCGCCCTGCGGGCATCGGACGCCGCAGCGGGGCGGCCCGGGGCCCCCTTCGACCAGGAGCGCGGGGCGAGCATCCCCGGCGAGGCGGCCGGGGTCGTGGTCCTGGAGACCACGGACTCGGCCCGGCGCCGATCGGCACCGGTGCTCGCCCGGATCGGAGCGGTCCACAGCGCGTTCGACGTCGACCCGGCGGCCGCCGCTCGCAGGGTCCTCGGCGAGGCCTTGGAATCCGCTCGGGTGTCGCCCGCTGACGTCGCCGCCGTCATCTGCGGCGCGGGCGGTGACCCGGACCTCGACGCCGCCGAGGCGATCGCGCTGTCCGGAAGCCTCGCGCGGGACACCCCCGTGTGCGCGATCGCCGGCAGCATCGGCGCCTGCGCCGCGGCCTCGGGGGTGGTGCAGATCGTCCTGGCCGTGCGTGCCGGCCGCGAGCGCACCATCCCAGCCTCGGTCGGCCTGCGAGTCTTCGATCCGCGGCTGCCGCCCCTCGCGGTGACGACCCGGATCAGCCCCCTGCGCGAGGGACCGATCCTCGTGCACGTGCTGGACCCCTCCGGCCGCGCCGCAGCCGTGGTCCTGACCTGAACGGAGCGTGACGTGCAGACCGGTAATGTCGTCCACTCGCTGCTGGACCGTCATCTCGAGCAGGGCCACGGCACTCTGCTGTGGACCCGCGGCGACGACGGGGAGTTCTCCTACGCCGATCTCTACCGGCTCACCTGCCAGGCCGCGAACGCGCTTCGGGACGCCGGCGTGGGTCTCGAGGATCGCGTGGTGGTCGCCATGCCCGACAACCCCCGCTACGTCGCGATCATCCTCGCGCTGTGGCGTCTGGGTGCCGTTCCCGTCCCCCTGCCGACCGTCCTCACCGAGACCGAATACCGCACCGTCGCCGCCGACTGCCGGCCGGTGGCCGCCATCGTGGCAGCCGAACACGCCGATATGTGGGTGCGGGTGCGGGTGGGGTCAGGCTGGCCACGACTGTTGCTCGTCGACGGACCGCCGCCGAGCCCCCCCGGCAGCTTCTCGCTGCCCGAGCGCCTGGGCGATGCCACCGAGGTGCCGATCACCACACTCAGCGTCGACGACACCGCCGTCATCCAGTACACCTCGGGCAGCACCGGGGCACCCAAGGGGGTCGTGCACCTGCACCGCGGGCTCGCGGCCGTCCTCGAAGGCTTCCCCACGCGTCTGCGGCTCACCCCCGAGGATGTCTGCTTCTCGGCAGCCAAGCTGTCCTTCGGCTACGGCTTCGGCAACTCGCTGCTCTTCCCCCTCGCCGCCGGAGCGGCGACGGTGCTCCTGGGGCCTGCGTCGGATCCTGCCCGGGTGCTCGATGTCGTGACCCGGCACCGGCCCAGCGTGCTGTTCGGAGTACCGACGCTCTATGCGGCGATCCTCGACGCCGCACGGGAGCGCCAGGAGATCGGGCTCGCCCAGGTCCGCACGTGCGTATCGGCCGGAGAACCGCTTCCGCAGGCCCTTGCGCAGCGGTGGCGGGATCGTTTCGGCGTCGACCTGGTCAACGGCCTGGGTTCGACAGAGTGTCTCCACGTCTTCATCGCCTCCGTGCCGGGCGCGACCCCCCCGGGCAGCGCAGGAACCCTCGTGACCGGCTACGACGCGCAGATCCGCGACGACGAGGGCAGGCAACTCGGACCGGACGAGACGGGACACCTGTGGGTGCAGGGGCAGGCCAACGGCGCCCGGTACTGGAACAACCAGCCCGAGACGATCTCGACCATGGTCGGAGGCTGGAACCGCACCGGCGACCAGGCCCGGCGTGACGCCAGCGGGGTCTTCTGGTTCGTCGCACGTTCGGACGACGTGCTCAAGATCGGTGGCCTGAAGGTCGCTCCGAGCGAGATCGAGTCCTACCTCCTGCAACACGCCGATGTCGCGACCTGCGCAGTCGTCGGTGTCCCGGACGATCAGGGCATCGTCGTGCTCACGGCATACGTCCAGCCGCGCGAGAGCGCGGGCTCCGAGGCCGAGGTGCGCCGTCGTCTGCGAACCCACCTCGCGGCCTCCTTGGCGCCCTTCAAGCGCCCGCGTGAGATCGTCCTCGTCGACGAACTCCCGATGACGGCCACCCGCAAGGTCGCCCGGCACGTCCTGCGCCGCCAGGCGCGGGAGACGCTAGCGGCCGACAGCCACCCGCCCGCAGCCCGGCAAGCGGGTCACGACGACAGGTAGCTCCGCAGACCCACCTCGAAGTCGGTGAGGGTCACCCCGGTCGCCGCGAGCACGCGCTCGTTGTCGGCCACGAAGTCCTCGAGCACGAAGTCCAGTGCAGCTCGGGTGAGCACCGGACCCGGCAACCGTTCGAGCACCCCCGCTCCCCATCGCGACAACCCGGCGTGGATGGGCACGATGGGCTGACGCACGCCTGCGATGTCGAAGGCCGTTGCCACCATGTCCTTCATCGACATGCGTTGCGGGCCGCCGATCTCGAAGACCCCGGTCGGTGCCGCCGCGCGGCAAAGGGCGGCGGCCGCCTCGCCGACATCGTCGACGAACACGGGCTGGTGCTGTTGACGACCCCCGTCGGGCAGCGGCAGGGCGGGCAGGCCGCGTCGACACCACCCGAGGAGCTTGTTGATGCCGTGGTCGTGGGGGCCGAAGACGAAGGCGGGCCGAAGGACGACTCCGTCGAGGGACGCGCGCAGCACGGCCCGCTCGCCCCGCTGGATCGCCTGGTAGTAGGGCTTGGTCGGGTAGTCCGTCACCCCCACCCCGGCGACGAAGAGATAACGCCCGACACCGGCCGCCTCGGCCGCGGTGACGAGTCGTTCGGTGCCTGCCCCGTCGAACTCCATGAAGGTCCACCGTTTGGCCGGCTTCTCGAACGGGTAGTTGGGGAAATTGGCGCTCTGCACGACAAGATGAGCCCCCGCCACCGCCGCCGGCAGTGTGGTTCGATCGAGCAGGTCGGCGAACCGATGGCCCGGCCGACTCGACCGCTCGCGGTCGTGTGTGACGACGTCGACCTGCCACCCCTCGCGCCGTAGCGCGCTCACGATGGCGGCACCGATGACACCACGGCCGCCGAAGACGACGGCGAGCCCGGGTCGATTGGACATCATGGCAGGAGCCTCTCCGGCTGCGTGCGGCATACCCTCAGGGCAAGCCGACCCGAAGCCTCGTGGACAGCGACGGCACGGCCGAGGTGGACAACTCGGCGTAGAAGCGGTCGAGCAGGTGCGGATGGCGAGCCAGACGCCGCATGCTGAGATCGCGCATCCGCCCGGATCCAGGCACCCGCATGGCAAGGACCTGGGCCCAACGTTCCGAGGCCCGCCGGCCGTAGCCCACCCGTCCACGCCGGCGCTGTTGGAATTGGTCGAGCCGCGTTCGACTCGCGTCCCCGGTACGCAGAGCTTCGGTGGCCACCTCGAACATCACCGGTACGTCCTCGAGAGTGAGCGAGCCACCGAAGCCGAAATGCGGCAGCATCCCGTGGGCGGCATCCCCCATGAGCACGGCCCCGTCCGTCGCCCACTGCGGCACTCTCATGCTCCACGGACGCACCGTGACCGCTGGGCCCATTCCCGCGAATGCCGCCGACGGCTCGCCGTCGAAACCGAGATAGCGGCGCAGCGTCGCGGCCGGGTCCAGGGCCTGGTCCTCGTCGACGACGGCGTTGAGCCAGCTGTGGTCCGATCCGAGGCTGGCACACCCCCATGCCCCCTGGGCAGCGAGCGCCTGGCGGGACTGAGGGGAGGGCATGGGGCCACCGACCGCCGTGACGATCACCTGCCGCTTGGGACGCCACCTGGACGCGGGCAGGGCCAGGCGCTCACGCAGTGGCGAGCCGGATCCGTCGGCACCGACGAGCAGCGGCGTGGCCACGGTGACCTCCTGCTCCCCGGTGCGCACGGTGAGCCGCCAGCCTGGCCGGGCGCGCTCGACGTCCCAGCCTCGGGTTGCCTGCAAGGAGCGGGTGCCGGCCTTGTGGGACGCCCTCTTCAGCGTGCCGACGATCCGGGAGGGCAGGACCCCAAGGAAGGTCCCTGCCCCCAGGGACGAGGTCCGGATGTCGATTCCCGCGTCGGGGTCGGCCGCCGAACCGTCGCGTTGCGGGACGAACCACCGCACGGACTCCAGGCTGGCCCCGGCGTCCGTCACCTCGTCGAGGACGCCGAGCCAGGCAAGGGTGCGCGATGCGGTCGGCCAGAGGATCATGCCGAAGGTGTCCTCGCGAGCGGGTGGGCCGCCCTCCACCACGACACAGGGGACCCCCGCCCGGGAGAAGGCCAGCGAGGTTGCGTAGCCGGCCAGGCCACCACCGACGACCACGACATCGACGTCGAGGCGCTCGCTCATTGCCGGGCCTCTCCCTCGGGGTGCTCGGTAGTGGGGTGCTCGGTAGTGGCGCTCGGGGCCCGGCCACGAACCCCGAGGAAGGACTGACCCGGCACGAGGCGATCCGGCTCGGCGACCGCGAAACCCGCCTCCCGCATCTCGGCCATGACCGTCTCGACCGCGGGCAGGGCATGACATCCGGCCGTGGAGGCGAGCACGAGGTCGAGGTTGAGGGTGAGTGCGCTGTCCCCGGCGAAGAGCGACACGACCGCCAGGGTGCCTCCTGGGCGCATCAGGTCGCGCAGGGTGTGGAATACCTCGACCCGCTGCTCATGGGTGAAGTAGTACACGTTGTTGATCAGCAGGATGATCTCGAAACGACCCACGTCGGGCAGGCCCTCACGTAGATCGCCGTGGGCGGCGGTGAAACGGTGCGCGATCCCCCACTCGTCGAGATTGCGGCGCGCCTGGGCCACGGCGTCCGCAGCGAGATCGACGCCCAGACCGCTCACCCGATCCCCCACCTGCGATGCCGCACGCAGGTAGACCCCGGAGCCGCACCCGGCGTCGAGGACACGGGCATCGGGGGCGCTCGATCCGACCACCTCGCGGACATAGCCGGCAACGAACGGCTCGGAAACTCGGGAGGATCTGGCCACGGTATCGGCGAAGCGCTCGAGATAGTGCCCCTTCTCGCCGCTGCGAAGCCGTTCGGGCAGGTGACGGTAGACCGACCCGTGGTAGGCGACCATCTCCTCGAGGAGCGCGAGGTGAATCCTGCCTCGATCACCCGCCAGTGCACGGATCCGGCGGCCCTTGAGCCGATATCGACCCGACGTGAGGTCGAGTTCGTTCAGGGCGACGCCCAAACGCAGCACCAGTCCGAACGTCGTCTCATCCACGACACCCAGCCGCTGGCTCAGCTCGGCGGCGGTCGCCGGGCCGCCGCGCAGCGCCTCAATCAGGCCCAGCTGGCAAGCGGCGAGTAGCAGGTTGCTTCGCGCGAAACTCAGCGAGTCCTGCATGAACAGGACCGACGCCGCCTTGTCCCGCTGCCCCAGGACCGAGGTCACGAAACGGCGTGCGGAGATCAGCGCCCGAGTTCCCCTGTTCATTCCGGCAATCTACAGCTATCCAGGCATTCCTTCAGGGCGAGCTAACCGCATTGGCACAGGCTGGATGGCTAGCATGGCGGCGTGAAAGCTCGGGGCTCCACGGCGCAGGGAACGGCTTTCCTGCCAGCCGAAAACCCTATCGCCCGGCTTCCCGCCGCCCGGCGCGTCCTGGTCATCGGTGGCGGCGTTGCGGGGCTGACCGCGGCTCACGAGTTGGCCGAGCGGGGCTTCGAGGTGACGGTCGTCGAACGGCGGGCATGGGGCGGTAAATCCCGAAGCATCCCGGTCCCGGGGTCCGCCGTCGCGGGGCGCTCGCCGCTGCCCGGAGAGCACGGGTATCGCTTCGTGCCCGGCTTCTACCGGCATCTGCCGGACACGATGGCCCGCATTCCCTCCCTCGACGACGGGCGTTCGGTCTGGGACCACATGGTCGCCCAGAGTGGGGTCCGCTACGCCCGCATCGGCGGCCGTGAGGATCCGGTCGTGCTGTCCCACCGAGCCGGGGCGGTCGACAGGGGCTTCACCCGGCGCCAACTACGGGCCTGGTCGCAGCAGATGCGCCATCTCGGGGTGGGTCGCTATCTGGGCTTCTGTCGCAGGTTCCTGGTGTTCGCCACGAGCAGCGACGAGCGCCGGTTCGGCGAGTGGGAACACACGACCTGGTGGGACTTCGTCAACGCCGAAGCACAGGGCCCGGAGTTCCAGAAGGTCCTCGTCGACGGAGTCTCCCAACACCTGGTCGCCGCTCGAGGCGACCTCGCCTCGACCCGCTCCATCGGCACGCTCGGCGAGGCCTATGTGTATGCCGCGCTGCGGCTGTCGACCACGGGCGAGAACGGCGTCGTGCTCGACGCGCCGAGCAGCGAGGCGTGGATCGACCCCTGGGTCGCCCATCTGGGGTCCCTCGGAGCGGTCTGCCTGCTCGGGGTGTCGGTCGACGCGATCGAGATCTCCGACGGCCGGGTGAGTGCGGTCACGGTGAGTGGCCCCGGCGCAGCGGCGCGCCGGATCGAGGCCGACTGGTTCGTCTGCGCCACAGCCGTGAGCGAGGCCCGGATGCTGCTCGACGACGATGTGCTCGCCGTCGACCCCTCGCTGGCCGGCCTTCGCGAGCTGCGGACGGAGTGGATGAACGGCATACAGTTCTTCCTCACCCGACCGGTGCCCGTCATCAACGGCCCGGTGGACTACATCGACTCCCCGTGGGCGCTCGTCTCCGGCAGCCAGGCGCAGTGGTGGAAGCGGGACCTGGCGGCCTACGGCGACGGCACCGTCCGCGAAGTCCTCTCGGTCAACATCTCCAACTTCACCTCCCCAGGCGTGCTCTTCGGCAAGCCCGCGCGGGAGTGCTCGCCGCAGGAGATGGCCGCCGAGGTTCTCGCCCAGGTGCGCCAGGCCCTCGACGTTCCGGGGCGGCCCTCGATCATTCCCGACGACATCGTCCACTCGTGGTTCCTCGACCCTGCGCTGCGCATGGACGGCGGAGTCATGGTCAACGACGAGCCACTGATCGTCAGCTACGCGGGATCGTGGAATGCACGGCCGACGGCGACCACCAAGGTCCCCAACCTCTTCCTCGCCGGAGACTACGTTCGGGACAACCTGTCGTGCGCGACGATGGAGAGCGCGAACCAGACCGGCCGGCTCGCCGCCAACGGCGTCCTCGAGGCATCGGGGGCAACGGCGGCCCCGGCGCGGATCTTCTCGCTCTACCAGCCCCCCGGCATAGGTATGCTCAAGCGCCTGGATCGGGCGCGCTTCCGGCGCGGGCTCGCCCACATCCTGGACCGCCGCGATCGATCCGGGTCACCGGACGCGCCGGCTTAGGACCATGTGCAGCCCCCCACGCGGCTGCAACGTGACCGCACCGAGCGGGGTGGGACGCCCGGCCGGACCGAGGTCGAGGCGGTAGCCCTGGCACAGCATCGTCAGCACCACGACCATTTCGGTAGCCGCGAAGACGTTGCCGACGCATCCGCGCCGGCCACCCCCGAAGGGAATCCAGGCGTACCTGTGCCGACCGAGGTCGCCTGATCCGACGAACCGGTTCGGGTCGAAGCCTTCGGGATTGGGCCAGCTGTCCCGGTGACGGTGGACGAGATACGGGGGCACAGCCACGGTGGTCCCGGACCGGATGGGTATTCCGTCGACGACGTCGTCGCGCAGGGTGTCCCGCTCGAGGGTCCAGAAAGGCGGATAGAGGCGCAGCACCTCGCTCACCACCGCCCGCGTCCACTCCAGAGCCGGCAGATCGTCCGCCGCGGGGGGGCGATCACCCAGGACCGCGTCGACTTCATCCTCCATCCGGCGTCGGACCGACGGGTGGGTCGACAGCAGAATCCAGGCCCAGTCGAGGGCCGTCGCGCTCGTCTCGTGCCCGGCCATGAGGAAGGTCACCAGCTCGTCGCGGATCTGGCGGTCGCCGATTCCGCCGCCGGAGGCTCCCCGGGCGTCGAGCAGCACACTCAACAGATCCGCACGCTGCGGCGGGCTGCCCGCCCGGATTCGCGCGCGGCGCTCACCGATGAGCCCGGCGATCACCGCGTCGATGGTCTCGACGGCCGCGCGCCACCGTCGATGACCGGGCGTCGTGCGCAGGCCGAGGCGGGGTGAGGCGATGAGCAGCGGATTGCGCATGCCGCGTACGGCGAACCCCTGCATGACGCCGACCGCCCTGGCGATCTCCCCCCCGGCCAGCCGCAGGTCGCTGCCGAAGAGGGTCGCTCCGGCCAGGTCGAGGGTGAGGCGGCTCATCTCCTCGGCGACGTCGACGACCGTCCCGTCGGGCAGCGTCTTCCACTGGGCGACGACATCGCCCACCCGCTCGACCATCACGGGCACGAGGTCCATCACGCGTCGATGGTTGAACAGCGGTTGGACGAGCCGTCGCTGCGACTCCCACAGGGGACCGTTGCTCGTCACCAGGCCATCCCCGAGGAACGCCCGCATGGGCTCGTAGGTGATCCCCTTGACGTAGTTGTCCTGTCGCGACGCCAGCACGTGCTCGGCATGCTCGGGGCGTGCCAGGACGACGAGGTCGTGCCCGGGGCGCAGCGGCACCCGGACGGCGTCGCCGTAGCGGGCATGCAGCCGGATCAGTTCGGCGAGCGGATCGCGCCCGAACCCCGCAAGCGTGCGCAGGGCGGCGCGGCCACGCGGTCCCGGGATGGGGCCGCCCGGGTCGCCGCCTCGGGTGCGGGTCACGAGGACCGATGATGCACGGTCATGAGCAGCGGCTGACGGGGACGCAGTGTCACGGTGACCTTGGGCCTGGGGTCGAAGCCCGGGACGAGGTCGAGACGATGGCGTTGGGAGATCATGACCAGCGCGATGACCATCTCCATGAGTGCGAAGACGTTACCGATGCAGCCGCGCCGGCCTCCTCCGAAGGGGATCCAGGCATAGCGGTGTCGGCCGGCGGCCCGCGCGCCGATGAACCGCTCAGGATCGAATCCTTCCGGGTTCTCCCACACGTCCGGATGACGGTGGACCAGGTAGGGGGGAACGGCCACCGTGCTGCCCTTGCGGACGGGTATGCCGCAGACGTCGTCGGGGACGACGCAGTCGCGTTCGATCGTCCACACCGGCGGGTAGAGCCGCATCGACTCGGACAACACGGCCTTGGTCCACGGCAGTGACTCGACATCCGCGGCGCCCGGCGTGCGGCCGGACAGCACCGCGTCGACCTCGGCCTCCAGTCGCTCACGGACCGACGGAGCGGTCGAGAGCAGGTAGAGCGTCCAGGTGAGGGCCATGGCGCTGGTCTCGTGACCTGCCATGAAGAAGGTGATGATCTCGTCGCGGATCTGGCGCCGTTCGATGCCCTGACCCTGCTCGTCCCGGGCACCGACGAGGGCATCGAGCAGGTCGTGGGGAGCCGCGGCCGAGGACGGGGCCGCCATCCGCTCGGCAATCGTCGCGTCGATGAGCTCCTCCAGGGTCCGCATCGACCGAGTCCACCGCCGCAGGCCGGGGGTCATTCGTGCCGCGGCGCGTGGCGAAACCCAGGTCAGAGGGTTCTTGACGATGCTGCTCGCCGCGTCCTGGAGCACCCCGACGGCCTCGCTCGCTCGACGTGCTTCCCCCGTGAGGTCGGCACCCAGCAAGGTCCGCCCGACGATGTCCAGGGTGAGCCCGCTCATTGCCTCGCCGACGTCGATGACCGTGCCCTCGGCCTGTGTCGCCCACTGTTCGACCATCCGCGTGGTCGCCGCGATCATGTGCGGGGCCAGCGCCGTCACCCGACGGTGGGAGAACAACGGCTGGATGAGGCGACGCTGACGCTCCCACAGTTCGCCATCGCTCGTGATGAGCCCGAGGCCGATCCACTCCTGCAGCGGCCGGTAGGTGAACGCCGTCTCGTAGTGATCGTTGTGGGACACGAGCACGTGCTCGGCGTGGGCCGGATGGCTCAGCACGAGGAAGGCACGGCTGCGGGACAGCGGCACCGAGACGGCGCCGCCGTATCGCTGCGCAACGACTTGCATGGACGAGATCGGGTCCGTGACCGCCTGATAGAGCAGACGGGGGATATCGGCCGCGCGGGGGCTGCCACAGAGCGCAGTCCCACCCTTCTCGGTCGTCGCGGTGCTCATCTGGCCTCCTGTGCGCCGTCCTATTCGTAGCCGATCGCTTCGACGACCGGGAGCCTCGCCGCCGCACGCGCGGGCGGGAGTGCACCCGCCAAGGAGATGGCCACGGCTCCGATGGCCATGGCCGCCGCCGCCCAGGGCAGCGCCAGCGGCACGCTCAGGGCGGCCACCCGCCCCAGCGCCAGGGTGGCGACGTACTGGAGCGAGATGCCGACGACGACACCGACGATCCCCCCGACGATACTCACGCCGAGCGCCTCGGCCATGACGAGGCGACGGACCACCCGTCGGTTGGCGCCGAGGGCGCGTAGGATGCCGAACTCCCGTCGCCGCTCGGCAACAGACATCATCAACGTGTTGAGCAGGGCGAGCCCGGCCACGCACGCGACGATCCACTGCAAGGCGGCGGCGAGAGCTCCGACCTGCTGGACCGCGGACTCGGTCGCGGCCACCGACTCGGCGCCGGTGACGACATAGACCGGCAGCGCAGCGGCGGCGGCGAGGCGCCCGAGAGCGGACCCGACGGCCGCTCGGTCCGCGTTCGGCGCACACTGGACCTCGAGGAAGGTCGCACCCGGGCGATGGAACCACTCGCCGAGCCGGTCGAGGGAGATGGCGACCAGTCCGGCGTCGACGGACACGTAGTCGACGACGTCGGCCACCCGTAGCCGCTGGTCGCCGGCCGGGGTAGGCAGGGTGAGGGTGTCGCCGACCGCGACATCGTGGTCGCGGGCGAACAGCCGCGAGACGACGGCACCGGTGCCGGCCAGCACCTCGGCCCGCGCGCCTTCCGAGGCGAAGCGGTATGCCGTGGAGTTACTCTCCCCGGAGATCCCTTGGACGAGGGCCCGGCCGTCGGGGAAGTTGGCGTAGGCGAACTGGCCGGCGGTCACCCGGGCCACCCCCGGGACGGCGCGTACCTGCTCGGCCAGGCCCTCGGGGAGGATCGGTCGGACCGGCAGTTCGTCCTTGGTCGCGCCCTGGACGATGAAGTCGGTCTGCTTCAGCGTGGACACTGCCTCGCTCGCTGCCGTGACCATGTTCTGCGAGGCCCCGGTGATGGCGACGCCGATCGCGACCGCCAGCCACACGGTGGTCGTGGTCGCCCAGATGCGCCGCGGCGAGCGCTGCACCGACGCCGCAGCCAGCGGGCCTGCCGGGCGCACTCGGCGGCTCACGGCCGCGACCGCCCGCGTGAGTGGGCCCGTGGCCGCCAGGCTGACGAGGATGGCGCCCACGAGGAAGAGGGGGCTGGCCGCCATGGCGCGCGTATCGTCGAACCTCACCGCGGCGACCACGCCGGCCACCCCGAGCAGGCCGCCGGCGACGAGGAGCGCCGCCGTGTGCCGCTCGCGCGCCTGCTCGGACCCCGCGGCGACACCGGTGCCGACCCCTTCCGGGCGCATCGCCTCGACGGGGGCAACCCCCGCTGCCCGGTGGGCCGCCAGCCACGAGGCGGCCACGGTCGCGGCGACGCAGGCGGCGATGGCGGCAGGCACCGCGAAGGAAGGCAGGACGAACTCGACATGGGCATCGACATTGGCCGTGAGGACTGTCGGCAGCCGCGACACGGTCGCGGCGGCGAGAGCCACCCCGACCAGCGATCCACCGGCGGCTGCAAGCAGGCCGATGATCAGGGCCTCGGCGAGGAAGTCGCGAAGGATCAGGCCCTTGCGGGCGCCGAGGGCCCGCAGTGAGGCGATCTCGGGCCGGCGCTCGCTGGCCGCCATGTTCATCGTGTTGAAGACGAGGAAACCGGCGACTGCGAGGGCCATGAACGCCACGAGCAGGGTGACGTTCTGGGCCATCGCGGTCGACCCGTTCGCGACCGAGGCGCGATAGGCGGGCACGGCGGCATAGGCACGCCCCCCGAGGCTGTCGGTGAGCCGCTGGCGCAGCCCGGCCACGTCGGTGCCGGGTGCGGCGACGACGAGCACGGAGTCGAGCTGGCCGGGACGTCCGGTGAGTTCCTGAGCAACGGACAGCGGCGCGACGGCGATCCGTCCGGAGTTGAGCGAGGAGGCGCTCGCGCCGGAGAGCACGCCGGCGATGGGGACGGGGGTCACCGCCCCCGTCATGGCGGTCACGACGGTCATCGACCCCTGGACCACCCCGGTGACGCCCGGACCCACCCACAACCCAGGCGTGTCGGCGCTCGAGCGCGGCACGGCGTCGATGGCGTCCCGAAGCGAACTGCTCAACTCTCGGGCGCTGTCGTCGCTGCCGAAGAGCAAGATGCGTTGCCCCTCGACGACGATCGGGGCCTGGACCAGCGGCACGGCGGCAGCCACGCCCGGCACCGCGCGGATCGTCGGCACGAGTGCCTGGTCGAGGCCACCGTCGGTGACCCCACTCACCTCCAGCGAGGCGTTGCCGGCGATCTGTTCGGCGAGTCTGGAGACCGAACCACCGACGGATCCGTACGTGCCCAGGACCGCCACGATGAGCGCGGCCGACCAGGCAACCACCCCGAGGGAGAGAAGGGTGCGGATCGGATGCCTGACGAGATAGCGGACGTTGAGCAGGCGCAGGCGCGAGAGCCACGTCATCGGCGTCAACTCCCGCTGCGAACGGGTCCCCCGGTGGCGACCGGGTCGGTCGCCGCAGGCACCGCTTCGCCGGCGAAGACGGGCAGCACCTCGGCCGGCGGTCCGTCCGCACGCATCCGCCCGTCGACGAGCAGGAGGGTGCGGTCGGTGCAGCGAGCGGCGTCCAGGCTATGGGTCACCATGACGACCGACTGCCGTGCGCCCTCGTCGTGGGCGATCCCGGTGAGCAGGTCGAGGATCTGGCGGCCGGTGTCGGAGTCGACGTTGCCGGTGGGCTCGTCGGCGAGGATGACGCCCGGGTCCATGATGAGCGAACGGGCGATCGCCACCCGCTGCATCTGCCCACCCGACAACTCGCCGGGACGATGCTCCGCCCGGTCCGCCAGGCCCACGCGCTCGAGCAGTTCCACGGCGCGAGGCTTGACCGAGGCGAGAGATGCGCCGTCCAGCAGCCTGGGCACGGCGACGTTCTCCCACGCGGACAACATCGGCAGGAGATTGAAGAACTGGAAGACGAAGCCGACTGTTCGCCTCCGGATGTCGGACAGTCCGTCATCATCGAGTGCCGCCAGGTCCTGGCCGGCGAGCAGGACCTGTCCTGAGGTCGGCGTGTCCAGCCCGCCCATGAGGTGCAGCATCGTGCTCTTGCCGGCCCCACTGGGGCCGATGACGGAGACGAACTCGCGCTCGGGGATCACGAGGGAGACATCGTCGAGAGCTCTGACGGTCTGCTGTCCGAGGAGGTACTCACGCGTGACGCTACGGAACTCCAGCTGAGCCATACGCCGCCCCTCTGTCGATCACGGCCGGCCCGGGCAGGAGCGGCGCGAGAGAACCTGTCGGTGATTTGTGCTGGTTCGCCCGAGGCTATACCAGGACGGCACGGCCCACCCGTCGAGAGCACCCCCTCAGTCGTCTGCTCCGTCGGCACGTCGGGTCGCGCGGTGCAGGGCGGCGATCCCGCCGGTGAGGTTGCGCCAGCCGACCTGCTCCCACCCCGCGTCGGCGATCAGAAGGGCGAGTTCGCGCTGGTCGGGCCAGGCCCGGATCGACTCGGCGAGGTAGACGTAGGACTCGGGATTGCTCGAGGTGCGCCGGGCGATCGCCGGCAGGGCTCGCATGAGGTAGTTCGTGTATGCCGTGCGTATCGGCCCCCACACGGGCTGGGAGAACTCGCAGACGACCAGCCGGCCGCCAGGCTTGGTCACCCGGTGGAATTCGCGCAGGGCACCTTCGACGTCGACGACGTTGCGCAGTCCGAAGCTCATCGTCACCGCGTCGAAGGACCGGTCGGCGAAGGGCAGTCGGGTCGCGTCGGCGGCGGTGAAGGCGAGGTCGGGCCGACGCGACCGGCCCACCCGCAGCATCCCGAGCGAGAAGTCGGCGGGGACGACCCGCACGCCTGCGTCGGCGAACGGCTGCGAACTCGTCCCCGTGCCCGCGGCGATGTCCAGGACGACCTCCTCCGGCTGGGCGGCGACGGCCCGGGTCGTGGCCCGGCGCCAGAGCCGGTCCTGGCCGAGGGAGAGCACGTCGTTGGTGAGGTCATAGCGCTGCGCGACGGTGTCGAACATCGACGCCACCTGCGCGGGTGCCTTCTCCAGATCGGCCCGGGTCATGCCCGACATCCTCCCCCACCCGGCGACCTTGCGCGTGCGGGCGGGGCGCTGCGACGGCATACCGTGAAGCGGCCTAGCATGGTCCCTCGATGTCCACCATCTCCGAAGCCGGGGCCGCCGCGGTGCCGGCCGCCCCCTCCGGTGCGCCGCTCGTCGTGCGCACCGTCGAGATCGACGACCCGGGCGTGCCCCTGCTGCGGCTGCTGCCCGAGTCGGCCGACCCCCGCGAGGTGCTCTCCTGGGTGCGTCGCGGCGAGGGTCTGGTCGGGTGGGGGCAGGCGGCGCTGCACCACACGAGGGGGGCGAGCCGCTTCGCCGCGGCCGAGGACTGGTGGCAGCGGCTGGCGGGGCGCGCGGTCGTCCGCGACGAGGTCGGTATGCCGGGCACCGGCCCGGTGTGCTTCGCGAGCCTGCCCTTCGCCGCGGACTCCGCCGAACCGGCGAGCCTCGTCGTGCCGCGCGTGCTCGTCGGGCACCGGGGCGACCGGTGGTGGGTGACGACGTGCGGGGTCGGTCCCGCTCCGACCCCCCTCCTGCAGGCGACGGCCGATCCGGAGGCACCGCAGGAGGTCACCTTCGCCGACGGTGCGCTCTCCGGAGCGGAGTGGGCCTCCCGGGTCGCCGAGGCGGTGAGCCGGATCACCGCCGGCGACCTCGACAAGGTGGTGCTCGCGCGTGACCTGCACGTCCGCGCCGGCGGCCGGGTCGACCCGCGCTGGGTGCTGCGCCAGCTCGCCGAGCGCTATGACACGACCTGGGTGTTCAGCGTCGACGGGATGCTCGGAGCCACACCCGAGCTGCTCGTGCGCCGGGAACGGGGGCTGGTCACCTCACGCGTGCTCGCCGGCACCATCCGGCGCACCGGCGACGACGCGAAGGACCTCACCCTCGCCGCCTCGCTCGCCCGCTCGAGCAAGGACCTCGAGGAGCACGAATACGCGGTGCGCTCGGTCGCCGAGGCCCTCGCGCCGCACTGCTCCTCGACGAACGTGCCCGAGTCCCCCTTCGTCCTGCACCTGGCCAACGTCATGCACCTGGCCACCGATGTCACCGGCGTGGCGATCGATTCGGTCTCCTCGCTCGGCCTGGCCGCCGCCCTGCACCCCTCGGCGGCCGTCGGCGGCACGCCCACGGACCTAGCCGTCGAACTCATCGCCGACCTCGAGGGGATGGACCGCGGTCGCTATGCGGGGCCGGTCGGCTGGCTCGACGCCTCCGGCGACGGCGAATGGGGCATCGCGCTGCGTTCGGGCTGCTACCAGCCCGGCAGCGACCGGGATCTGCGGATCTTCGCCGGATGCGGCATCGTCGCCGGCTCGGATCCCGAGGCCGAGGTCGGCGAGGCCGACGCGAAGTTCGTGCCCATGCGCGATGCGTTGAGCGGGCGCTAGCCGCGCAGCGGCATACTCACGATGTGGACGTTGCGGTGCGCCGGGGAGCGCAGGTGAGCGCCCCCGCTCGGGCCGTCGAGGTCCTGCGCGCCCTCGTCGCGGGCGGGGTGCGTGAGGTCGTCCTCGCCCCCGGCTCCCGCTCGGCGCCGTTCGCCCTCGCGCTGTATGCCGCGGACGCCGCCGGCGACCTGCGCCTGCACGTGCGCCTCGACGAGCGC
>WBZT01000014.1_pt1 | contig 170243 bp, 169 predicted proteins | sample 5204241 | NCBI WGS metagenome assembly WBZT01 (sample SAMN12344358, study PRJNA552823) | activated sludge metagenome | biome: Activated sludge suspended growth; feature: Nitrification reactor; material: Wastewater; isolation source: activated sludge from nitrification reactor of wastewater...
CAGCGGGCTGTGGATCTGTGGGATGCCTCGGAGGCAATTAAGAAAGATATGGCGCGCATCAAGCCGCTAAATGTCGCATAACAAGTCCATCCAGCCGACGCCAAAAAGCGCCGCGTCCGTGACCTTGAACGTTACCGCGACAGAGCTGAGGACCGCTTTATGGCGGTGCGACCTCGGCGCCGAACTTCCGCCCTTGTCCTAGAGCTGCCTTTCGAGGCCCGGGTTCCTCTGACGTTGTCTGTCCGATTAAGTACCGATGATTACCACTCAACCCTGCGCCTAGTCCTGCACGACCATCGCAGTTCCCGCCTCCACCGCTCTTATCACTCCTTTGCTGCCGGCGGCACGACGATCAACCCCTCCCTCAGCAGTACGCGCATCGCTTCGTGGGCGGAACGGATCTTCGATTCCGCCAGAATGTGGACTTGGTCGCGTGTCCTGGCCACCCTCGCCAGTCCCTGCTCCTGCGCCTTGGTCGCCGTCGCCACCGCCAGACGCATCGGCACCTGCCATTCCTCCATCGTCGGGAGAATACTGTCCTCATGGATCCCGCGCTCCCGGGCGCACAGAGCCAGTTCATGGGCCGCTGCGATCGCCATCTCATCGGTAATCGCCCGCGCCCGCACGTCGAGCACGCCTCGAAAAATGCCGGGGAACACGAGGGAGTTATTCACCTGATTGGGGAAGTCGCTACGGCCTGTGGCGACGATTCGCGCGCCGGCCTCTTTCGCGTCCCAGGGCCAGATCTCCGGAACGGGATTGGCGCAGGCGAACACGATGGCATCACGCGCCATGCTCTTCACCCATTCCGGTTTTATGATCCCGCCGGCCGAGAAGGCCACACAGACATCCGCCCCCTGCAAGGTCTCGGCAATGCCGCCTCGCAAACCGGCTGGATTGGTCCGAACACAGACGTTCCATTGCTCGCTGAACGCCGGGTCCAGCTCATATTCCCGCCGGTGAGTTCCGAGGATGCCTCCCGCATCGCAGGCCACAATGCGAGCAGGATCGGCCCCGCAGACCGTGAGAAATCGATACGCCGGCACGTTCGCCGCACCCATGCCGATCATGGCGATCCGAACCTGTCCCATCTGTTTCCCGACCACGTGGAGCGCATTGATCAGACCTGCCAGGAGCACCGTTCCGGTTCCTTGCTGATCGTCGTGCCAGACCGGGATCGGGCAGTCGTCCTGCAGTTCGCGGAGAATTCTGAAACACTTCGGCATCGCGATATCCTCGAGGTTGATCGCGCCGAACGAGGGCGTCAGCAGCCGAACCGTTCGAATCAATTCGTCCGGATCTTTTGTGTTGAGGCACACCGGCACCGCGTCCACCCCGCCCATATATTTAAAGAGCAGCGCCTTCCCTTCCATCACGGGAAGGCCCGCTTCCGGCCCGATGTCGCCCAGCCCCAGCACTCTGGTGCCATCCGACACGATGGCGATCGTGTTCCCCTTGTTCGTATAGTCGTACACGAGTTCACGATCGGCCTGGATCGCCTTGCAAGGAGCCGCCACGCCGGGTGTGTACCACACCGAAAAATCCCCCAGACTCCGGATCGCGCACTTCGGCAACGTCTGCATCTTTCCCTTGTAGTACGCATGCAGCCGCAAGGCCTCCTCCGCCGGTTTCGAGGCTTTTGCCAACAACTCGGCTTTCTCCGTCATCATGGCCCTCCCTCCGACATCGAACGCATCACAGGATCGGCACCGGGTAACCCGTCTCTCATCCCGGCCTCAGTCTTCCATGGTCGGCTTCAGCAGCTTCCTCAATTCCGCGTACGACCTCGTGTTCAGCACATCGGACTTCTCAAGCCATCCCCGCCTGGCCTGCCCGATCCCGAAGCGCGCATTCTCCAGATCCAGCATGCTGTGCGCATCCGTATTCACCGCCAGCAACACGCCTTCCTCTCTCGCCATCCGGCAATGGATGTCCGTCAGGTCCAGTCGTTCGGGGTGGGCGTTGACTTCAAGAAAGCACCGGCGCTCGCGCGCCTTCCGGATGATGCGAAGCATGTCCACATCATAGGGCTCACGCCGGCCGATCAGGCGCCCGCTGGGGTGGGCCAGGATGGAGAAGTGCGGGTGGTCCATTGCCTTCATGATGCGCTCTGTCTGCCGGCGGTTCGAGAGGGTGAAACGACTATGGACCGCGGCGACCACCAGATCCAACCGGCCGAGCACCTCATCCGGCAGATCCAGATTTCCATCCTCTAAAATATCGACCTCGATACCCTTGAGAATCGTGATCCCTGACAGAGTGGCATTCAGCCGATCGATGTCTTCTATCTGCTGCAGCAACCTGGTCGAGTCGAGGCCCTTGGCCATCGTCAACCGGCGGGAATGGTCCGTGATGGCGAAATATTGCAATCCGCGCAACCGGGCGGCCTCTGCCATTTCCTGCAGACTGTGCCGGCCGTCGGTCGCCCTCGTATGGGCATGGAGATCGCCCTTCAGATCGTGCAGGTCCACGAGGTGCGGCAGTCGCCCGGCCTTCGCCGCCTCGATCTCTCCCCGCCCCTCTCTCAATTCCGGTGGAATCCAGGGCAAGCCGAGGGCGGCGTAGACCGATTCCTCCGTCTCTCCGGCGACAGGCGTGTCTCCACGAAACACGCCATATTCATTCAGCTTCAAGCCGCGCTGTTGAGCCAGTTGCCGGAGCACGACGTCATGCGATTTACTGCCGGTGAAATAGAGAAGCGCCGCTCCGTAACTTTCTTGCGGCACGACTCTGAGATCCACCTGCAAACCGCTCTGAAGGCGAACACTGGCCTTCGTCTCGCCATGGGCCAGCACGTCGCGCACTTCCTGATAGGCCACAAACCGATCCGTGACGGGGCGGCCCGCAGGAGCCACAGCCAGAATATCCAGATCGCCGATGGTTTCCAGTCCACGACGATAACTCCCTGCCGCCATGACACGGCCGACCCCTGACGATTGCTCCAGGTAGGCCACCAGAGCCTCGGCATAGGGAATCGCCTCGGCCCGCTTCACTCGTGGGGCTTCCGCAAGACGCGCTGCCAATGCGGCGAGAATGTGCTGCTCGGTTTTCTCCCCGAATCCCGCTAAGGTCCGGACCCGGCCCTCCTGCGCCGCCTTCTGCAATTCGGAAGGACTACGGATCTTCAATTCCTGCGTGAGCGTCTTCACTCGCTTGGGCCCGAGCCCTGGGATGCGGAGCAACTCCGTCACCGTCGCCGGCACCCGCTTGCGCTGTGCCTCTATGGCGGCCGCGGTTCCTGTTGAGAGAATTTCTTTGATCTTTCCCGCCAGATCGTCGCCGATCCCCGGAAGGCTGGTCAGATCTTCGCCCTTCGCCACCATCTCCCCCACCTCGGCAGGAAGATCGCGAAGCGTTCTGGCGGCGAAACGATAGGCCCGGACGCGGAAAGGATTGGCGCCTTCGATCTCGAGCAGATCCGCCATTTCCTCGAAGGCTGTCGCAACCTCGGCGTTACGCACTGTCATGATCGCTCCGCTGCTCGTACAGGATTCCCCGCTCCCCTGGCCGCCGACCTGCGACCCGCTGCTTCCGGCCTTCGCCACAACCACCGGGTTTTCAAGCAATGAGTGGGCCACCCACCGTCGGCACACAGGAGTGCGAGCCTCGCTAGCCCACATTGTTCATGACGGTTCGTCGCGAAAGTGCGGAGTCGCGAAGCGAGGTCCGCGGCTCGACGAATAAGTCGAGCCACGCTTGCGGACGCCGGCGAGGCGGTGAGCCGGCCGTGTCTTGGCGCGCGGAGCCGTGAGGAAATAAGGCCTCCTTGAGCAGGATGTCGACCGACCGAGCGGCGAGCCCGCCCGCCGAAAGGGTCGCAGATGCAAATCCGCGATTGCAGCAGAAGCGCTCATGAATAATGCGGGCCAGGGCATCGTCGCGTTCTTCCCCAGTCGCAAAATCCGGGCTGTCGCAGAACGCCTCCACGGGGTTGTCTCTCCCGGGCACCCCACGAGCGAAACCGTCGCCCCGCCGCCTGCCCTCGCACGCGTGAAATCCCTGTAGCGTCGTTTGTGAAGCGTCCCTCGCAGGTTTGAAGCGGGAGACGAGGCGGCGCGAGACGAATGACGAATGCGCGGCACCGGGCTTGCTGATCACTGGAGAAGGTATTGTGAAACACCGCACGAATGGAGGCAAGGCCGAATGGCTGGATGGATCGATCGCTGGCGGGCGGCGACGGTGGCAATCGGGGCGATTCAAGAAGCCGACATACGGTCCCGCACGGGCCGGGTTTCAACCAAGAAATTTTTCGCCGTGGTCGGCACCGGGGTGCTCTTCTCGTTGCATGGACCCCGCAGGCAGGATTGCTGGCTGGTCACGGCCAGGCATGTGTTTCTCGACCCGACCGAAAACTGGACACCTTCCACGCTGGGCATCGTATTCCCGCATATTCGTCGCCACGGCCCGAAACAGAGTCTGGAGATTCCCATTCACCTCACCAAGGCCGGTCGGCGCTGCTGGTACCCCCATCCGGACCAAGCCGTGGATCTCGCCTGCCTTCCGTTGCCCTTAACGATGCGACACCCGAAACCGGGCGGTCCCTCCTCCATCGCCTGGATGGACATTGCCACGACAGCGGACCTCTATGAGGGCGTCCCCATCATGGTGCTCGGCTATCCGGCCGCATTCGATATTCCCGATTCACCCCGCGCGATTGTCCGACAGGGCATCGTCTCCTGGGTCTCGCCTGCCCGCCCCGGCTCAGAGGTCTTTCTTATCGATAGCCACGTGTTTCCCAGCAACAGCGGAGGACCGGTCTTCCGGCTTCCCACCGCCATGGATCGGGAAGGGCATCTCACTGCGGGAGGGGCGGTCACCCTCCTCGGCATCGTGACCCAGGCCAGGATTCAGAGCTTACCCCTGCTGGCCGGAGGCAAACAGGTCGACTTGTACGTCCAAGGCAAGAAAAACTCCGAACCCCTGCTCACGCCCAGCTTTCTCGGCCTCGGGCTGGTTGAGCCGGCCTATCGCATCAAGCAACTCCTGGTCTCCGCGACTCGCCGCCATCACCGGCGGAAGCGGCCGGCCTCATAGCGGCACAGATCGACTAGTTCATCCCGGCTTTTTCGCTCTTGGCCAAGAGCTGCCGAACTCCTTCAGGGGTACGCATCTTCCGGCGATGTTCGAGGATAAGCGGATCGATGTGTTCCCCGCACATGACGCAACGCAAACCGACCTGGTTCACTTCACGAATCTCCTCCCGAACCATCAAGCCTCCGCAGCGATGGCATCGATCCTGAGCAATATGTGTCGGGTGCGTCACCATATATCTCTCCTTCTCGTTTGTTCGTTGAAGCGGCCTTCCATGTCCTGCTGCTTATTGGAGTATGGCGCCGCGAAAAGGATTCATGATTGTTTCGCCTTGTCGATGACGCCTTGCATCACGTCCGTCAACGTCGGTCGCCCCCGGTCCTCCACGTCATACCGCACCCGCACCGTCGGCTTCGTCATCCGAATGACTCGCCGTAAATCCATCGGTGTGGCGATGACCACGAGGTCGCACTCCACCCGTTCGATCGTGTCCTCCAATTCGCGAACCTGCTCAGGCCCGTACCCCATCGCAGGAAGAAGCGGCCCCAAATGCGGATACTGCCGGAAGGTGCGATTGAGACTCCCCGCCGCATAGGGCCTCGGGTCCACCAGGCAACCGGCCTCATACCGCCGGGCCACCAGAACACCGGCGCCGAACGTCATGCCGCCGTGCGTCAATGTCGGGCCGTCTTCGACGACGAGCACACGCCTGCCGGTAATCCTGTCCGGATGATCGACTGTGGGCGGCATGGCGGTCTCCACGAGCGCCGCCCGGGGATTCACGGTTTCAATGCATCGACGCACCGCATCCACCTGCTCGGGCGTCGCGGTATCCATCTTGGTCAGCACCACCACATCCGCTCGCATGAGATTGACTTCCCCCGGAAAATACGGCGGCTCCCCGGCCCGATGCGGATCGACAAGCACAAGCTCGAGGTCCGGCGTAAAAAACGACCAGTCGTTGTTGCCCCCGTCCCACACAATGACATCGGCCTGGTCTTCGACTTCCCGGAGAATCCGCTCGTAGTCCACTCCCGCATAAACCGTCCCACCCTGCTCGAGATGCGGTTCGTACTCCTCACGCTCTTCAATGGTGCAGGACGCCGCGTCCAAGTCCTCCAGGGCAGCAAACCGCTGGACCGCCTGTTGCTCCAGATTGCCATAGGGCATCGGATGTCGTACCGTGGCAACCCGCAGCCCTTCACCTTTTAGAATCGAGACGACCCGGCGAGCCACAGGACTCTTGCCGGCCCCCGTACGCGTCGCGCAGATCGATACCACCGGCTTCCTGGCCGGGAGCATCGTGGACTGCGGGCCCGCCAGCCAGAAGTCCGCGCCTGCCGCCATCACACGGGAGGCTTGGTGCATGAGCGCTTCATGGGAGACATCACTGTACGAAAAGACGACCCGCTCAACATGCTGGGTCCTGATCAAGCGATCGAGATCCTGTTCCGCATGGATCGGAATCCCGGAAGGATACAAAGCGCCGGCCAACGCCGGGGGATAGAGACGGTCGTCAATATTTGGAATCTGCGCAGCGGTGAACCCCACGACCCGATAGCCAGGATTGTCGCGAAACAGCACGTTGAAGTTATGGAAATCCCGCCCGGCAGCTCCCATGATCAAGACCCTGGTCTGGTGTGGCTTGGCGCGATTGTCCACGACCCTCCTCTCACCACTGGTGAATAATGCTACAGGTGGACCATCGGCTGTCCCCTCCTGCGGCTCACTAACCACCGTGATTTCCCTGGCTTTCCGCTCCAGCCTTCACGAGCGTCGATGGTCTATGCCTTGCAGAACGCATGCTAGGAGTCTGTCCGAGTAATGCCATTCTGCTGCGGCACACGAGCTGCTGGCATCTGCGTCGTTCTCGGCCCGAAGAAATCCTCAACGTATTCCAGTGAATACGCCCCCGGTTTTTTCGCGCCTGCAGCCTCGCATCTACCGGCAGCCCCTTCGCCTCGCAACGAAGGATGACTCGGACAGACTCCTAGGAGTGTGAACCGCACAATGCCGTGGAACCCCATCATCAAATCGAGACGAGACTGGGAGACGATCCCGAATCTCTACGATTACGAGTCGGTGCGAAAGGAGTTTTCGTGGGAGCAGGCGCGCGCGGAATTGGATGGCCTGCCCGAGGGGCAGGGACTCAACATCGCCCATGAAGCGGTGGTGCGGCATGCCACCGGTTCGCTCGGACAACAGACCGCCATCCGGTGGTTGGGGAAAAGCGGGCAGGTCGAGGGTTATTCTTATGCGCGCCTCGACGATCTGACCAATCGATTTGCCAATGCGTTGCAGGGGCTCGGCGTCGTGAAAGGCGACCGGGTATTCGTCCTCGCCGGTCGCATTCCAGAACTCTACATTGCGGCACTCGGCACCCTGAAACATCGCGCCCTCTTCTGCCCGCTCTTCTCGGCCTTCGGGCCGGAGCCCATTCGCGCCCGGCTTACGATCGGCCAGGCGAAGGTGCTGGTCACGACCGAATCGCTTTATCAGCGCAAGGTGGCCGGCATCCGTGAGACGCTGCCCCATCTTGAGCATGTTCTACTCATCGGCGACGAGCGACGTCCGACCGCCATACCAGGGACGCAGAATTTTCATGAGTTGCTGGAACAACACCCGCACACCTATCGAATCGGACCCACCGATCCGGAAGACCCGGCACTCCTGCATTTCACCAGCGGCACGACCGGAACACCCAAGGGGGCCCTCCACGTGCATGGCGCCGTGGCGGCCCACCACATCACGGGCAAACTTGCGCTCGATTTCCATCCGGCGGACATCTTCTGGTGCACCGCCGACCCGGGCTGGGTGACCGGCACGTCCTACGGCATCATCGCGCCGCTGACGAATGGGCTCACCTGCATTGTGGACGAAGCGGATTTCGACGCCGAACGCTGGTACGGGATCCTGCAGGACCATCGGGTCTCCGTCTGGTATACGGCGCCGACGGCCATTCGTATGATGATGAAAGTCGGCGTCGATCTCGTAAGGAAATACGACCTGCGCGCATTGCGTTTTCTCGCCAGCGTGGGGGAGCCTCTCAATCCTGAAGCCGTCGTCTGGGGCGAAAAGGCCTTCGGCCGCCCGTTCCACGACAACTGGTGGCAGACCGAAACCGGCGGCATCATGATCGCCAACTATGCGGCGATGGATGTCCGTCCCGGGTCGATGGGACGACCGCTGCCGGGGATCGAAGCCGGTATCGTGAAAAAGACCGAGTCCGGCGGCGTAGAGGTAGTGGACCAACCGGATGTGCAGGGGGAATTGGCCCTACGCCCCGGCTGGCCCTCGATGTTTCGCGGCTATTGGAATGAGCCGGAGCGGTACAAGAAGTGCTTCGCCGGCGGCTGGTATCTGACCGGCGATGTGGCCAGGAAAGATGCCGACGGGTATTTCTGGTTCGTGGGCCGGGCGGATGACGTCATCAAGACCTCAGGCCATCTCATCGGTCCGTTCGAAGTTGAAAGCGTCTTGATCGAGCATACGGCGGTGGCGGAAGCCGCGGTGATCGGCAAGCCGGACCCCGTCGCCATGGAGATCGTGAAGGCGTTTGTGTCGTTGAAAGACGGGCATGAGCCGAGTGACGCGTTGCGGCGCGAATTGCTCGGCTTCGCGCGGGCGCGCCTGGGCGCAGCCGTGGCGCCGAAAGAGATCGCCTTTCTCCCGACCCTGCCGAAAACGCGAAGCGGAAAAATCATGCGACGCCTGCTGAAGGCGCGCGAACTCGGCTTGCCGGAAGGCGATACTTCAACCTTGGAAGCATGAGCGGAGAGCGCAATTCGTCTCACGCTGAACGCTGATTGCCGATAGCGCGCAGGGGAAAACGAGAGACGACATGACACCTTCCTTCACACGCGAGCAGGGCCTTGAGCTGTTAGGGCACATGCTCCGTATCCGCCGCTTCGAGGAACGGACCGCAGAACTGTATCAGCTCGGAAAGATCCACGGCTTTCTCCATCTGTACATCGGCGAAGAGGCCGTGGCCGCCGGCTCCATCCCGTCGTTCACGAACGAGGACGCGATCGTCGCCACCTATCGGGAGCATGGCCATGCGCTGGTCCGCGGCACATCGATGAAGCAGCTGATGGCAGAGCTGTATGGCAAAGCCGCCGGTTGCGCGCGCGGGCGAGGAGGCTCGATGCATTTCTTCGATGCCTCCCGGCGGTTTTACGGGGGGCTGGCCATCGTGGCCGGCGGATTACCCGTGGCCGTCGGCCTGGCGCTCGCCGACAAGATGCAGGGTCGAACCCGTGTCACCGGCTGCTACTTCGGCGACGGCGCGGTGGCGGAGGGCGAGTTTCACGAATCTCTCAACCTGGCCGCCTTGTGGAAACTCCCGGTGCTGTTTCTCTGTGAAAATAACCTCTACGCGATGGGCACGGCCCTGGCCCGCCATCAATCGCAACCCGACATTGCCGCCAAGGCCAAGGCCTATGCGATGGGCGCCGACACAGTCGACGGCATGGATGTGCTGGCGGTTGAGGCCGCGACCGGTCGCGCAGTCGAGCTCATCCGAAACGGCCATGGTCCCTATTTCCTTGAATACCGGACCTATCGCTTTCGCGCCCATTCCATGTACGACGCCGAGCTGTATCGGAGCAAAGACGAAGTCAGCGAATGGAAGCGGCGGGACCCGATTGCGACCTTCGAGCAGACCCTTCACCAGGCCCGATTGCTGCGCGATGAGGATCTCCAACAATTAGAGACTGCGATCGCGACGGAGATCGAGGACGCCGTGGCCTTCGCCGAGGCGGCCCCCTGGGAGCCGATTGAGGATCTCAACAAGGATGTGTACACGGACGTGAGGCGTACGACGTGAACCGTCGGGCGAATGGACGGGGCTGCGTCGTAGCTCATCGTTCCCGGCGATACCCATGACCAAGATCACCTACAGAGAAGCCGTGCGGTCCGGATTACGGGAAGCGCTCAAGCGCGACCCTCGCGTCTTCCTCATGGGGGAGGATGTCGGGAAATACGGCGGCACCTATGCCTGCAGTAAAGGGTTGCTCGACGAGTTCGGCCCGGAACGGATTCGTGACACGCCGCTATCGGAAAGCACCTTCGTCGGCGCCGGTATCGGCGCGGCCCTGGGCGGCATGCGTCCGATTGTGGAAGTGATGACGGTGAATTTCAGCCTGCTGGCACTCGATCAAATTCTGAATAACGCGGCGACGCTCCGGCACATGTCCGGCGGTCAGTTCAACGTTCCCCTGGTCGTTCGAATGGCCACCGGCGCCGGCCGCCAGGTGGCAGCGCAACATTCGCACAGCCTGGAAGGCTGGTATGCGCATATTCCCGGCATCACGGTCCTGACGCCTGCCACCGTGACGGATGCGCGGGGCATGCTGCTCGCCGCGCTTCAAGAGCCGGACCCGGTGTTTATTTTTGAGCATGCGTATCTCTATTCCATGGAAGGCGAATTGGAGGAAAGCCGGCCCGCAGTCGATATCTCTCGCGCTGCGGTGCGCCGACCCGGAAACGACGTGAGCCTCATCACATTCGGGGGTAGCCTGTGGAAGGCGCTGGCCGCTGCCACACAACTGGCTCAAGAGGGCATCGAGGCCGAGGTTCTGGATCTGCGCGTCCTGCGCCCCCTCGATACCGGTACCATCCTCACCTCCGTTCGAAAGACCCACCGGGCGGTGGTCATCGACGAGGCCTGGCGCACAGGAAGTTTCGCCGCCGAAGTCGCCGCGCAGATCATGGAGGGTGCGTTTTACGATTTGGATGCCCCTGTCGCGCGGGTCTGCAGCGAAGAAGTTCCGATTCCCTATCCGAAACATCTGGAAGAGGCGGCGCTGCCGCAGCCGGACAAGATCGTGAAGGCGGTTCGCAGGTTGCTGGGATAACCGATGGCTCGGCTGTTTCTCAGTCAACCATTGCCCGTTCCATTTTACGTTTCACCGTTCGCGATTCACGCTTCACGGAGTCTCCATCATGGCTGAATTCCTGATGCCGACCCTCGGCGCCGACATGACCGACGGCACCTTGGTGCAGTGGAAAAAGAAAGAAGGTGACCGCATCACTAAAGGCGAGACCATCGCGGAGGTCGATACGGAGAAGGCCGCCATCGACGTCGAGTCCCATACCACAGGCATCATCGAGCGACTCATCACCAGACCGGGCGACAAGGTTCCGGTCGGCACGGTCATGGCGATCATTCGCGAGGAGGGAGGCCCGACAACAAGTGTCGCTTCTCCCCGGACGGTCGCCACTCCACCGTCTCCCCCTCCGCCCGCCCCTCGAACGGAGAGCGCAGCCGTTGCGCCATCTCAGGTCGGGCGATTGCGGATTTCACCGGCGGCGAAAAAACTGGCCGCCGAGCGAGGCATCGACGCAAGCACGTTGCAGGGAACCGGCCCGGAAGGAGCCATCACCCTCGACGATATTGATCGCGCCACCACGGCAACGACGGACATCGCCAAACCGGTCGGTGCCGCCGACCGCCAGGCACGCATGCGGCAAACCATCGCCGCAGCCATGGCCCGATCCAAACGCGACATCCCCCACTATTACCTCAGCACCACCATCGACATGGGCCGGGCAATCACCTGGCTGAAGGACTCGAACGAGCAGCGTCCCGTCACGGAGCGTCTTCTCTACGGTGTCTTGCTGATCAAAGCGGTCGCCCTCGCGCTCCGCCGGGTTCCTGAGCTCAATGCGCTGTGGAAGGACGGCGAGGCCCACCGGAGCGAACGGATTCATATCGGCACCGCCATTTCCCTCCGTCAGGGTGGACTGGTCGCGCCGGCGTTGCACGACGCCGATCGGCTGAGCCTCAGCGAGTTGATGCAGAACTTTCAGGACCTGGTGAAGCGCGCCCGGGCCGGTTCGTTACGGAGCTCGGAACTGTCCGACCCGACCATTACCGTCACGAGTCTCGGGGAACAGGGAGTGGAAACTGTGTTCGGAGTCATTTATCCTCCCCAAGTCGCGCTGGTCGGATTCGGCAAAGTCGTCGAACGCCCCTGGGTCGCCGATGGCCTGGTTGTGCCGAGACCGGTGCTCATGGCGTCGCTCTCCGCCGACCACCGCGTCACCGACGGCCACCGCGGAGGATTGTTCCTGGCTGAGATCGATCGCCTGTTGCAGGAGCCCCAGTCGTTATGAACACGCCACTATCGAAAGACGACACGCGGAGACAGGTCCTTCGTATTCTCGGTGAGATCGCGCCGGAAGCGGATACAACCTCCCTGCGCCCGGATGTCAGCTTCCGCGATCAACTCGACCTCGACTCGATGGACTTCCTCAACTTCGTGGTGGCGCTTCACAAGGAGTTCCATATTGAGATTCCTGAAGCCGACTACCCCAAGTACATGACCTTGAACGGCTGTCTTACCCAGCTCTCCGCCGCGCGATCATGAGAGACGCAGCTACGTCGTCGATCGATGCCTGCATTTTGAAAGTGGTGGTCGGCTCGCATGCGCACGGCCTGGCCGGTCCTGACAGCGACAAGGACTACCGCAGCGTCTTCGTTCTCCCCACAGCCGAACTCTTTCGTGTCGGGTTTAAGTATCAGGGCACGAGGATGATGAAAGAGGAAGAGGACGAGACGTCCTGGGAGATCGGACACTTTCTCCAATTGGCCCTGCAGGGTCATCCACTGGTGCTCGAAACACTGGTGGCGCCTGTGGTGACGATGGATGATTGGGGCGCGGAGCTACGCCAACTCTTTCCGCGTCTCTGGTCGGCGCAGGCGGCCTATGAGTCGTTCCTCAACTACTGCGACAATCAGCGCAAAAAGATGTTGGAGAAGAAGGACGGGCGGCCGGCCAAGTACGCGGCGGCTTATGTGCGGGTGCTCTTCAACCTGTGCGAATTGTTGGAGCGGGGAACGTTCAGTATCAGAATTTCCGAAACGCCTGTAGGTGAAGCCGTGGCCAGGATCAAAGCCGGGCATTTTCGTCCCGGCGAGGTCATCGACATGGGAGAACATTGGACCGCAGAAGCGGCGCGGCGACTCCGCACCTGCTCCCAACAGGCCCGCCCGGAACTGGCCGACGCCTTCCTCCTCAAGGTTCGAAAGGCATTTCTCCGCTAGCCCGACCTGCGGCTCCTCCTCCGCACAACGACCATAAAAAAACCCGCTCCCGTGTGGAGATCAGACCTGCCCACTGAGCGGAATCCCTCCGGACACCCCGGCGAGTCACACAGCCTGAATGTCCCGCGCTTCCCATTCATCGGGCTCCTGATGCGAGCCGTGCCTCCTACTGGCACCGAGATGGAAGCGCGTCCCTTCGGACCGGACCCCGAAATTGCGACAGGCGCAACCCCCGAACCCACTCACGCGGCACGGAAGCGGGGATTTCGTCCTTATCCTGGCTCCACCTCCCTTCATGTATCGGGGTAACCATGGTCGGATTGAAATCAATGAGGTAATTGGCACCATTGCGGCCCCCGCCCGCTGTCCCGTAACGCCCCACCCGGCAGAATGGGCGGCACAGGAAGCTGCCTGCCATGCTCCTAAGCAAGTGAACTTCCGCACCTCTCCTGTGAATGCCCACCACATTTTCCGCTGGCATCGAGTCTGCAACAGTGCCAATGCAGAATGACGGTGCCGGAACACCATCTCGAACGCCATGACAAGACACCGGTTCACGCTGAACTTTTTCATTCCGTAAAGGAGGCATGACCATGAGCGGACTCACTCGTTGGGAACCATTTCGGAGACAGTTGAATCCATGGCGGGAACTTGAGGACATGGAACAGCGTTTGTCCGCCCTCTGGGGTCGGACACCGACCAAAGCGGAAGGCCAGAAGGAGTCGATATCGGTCGCAGAATGGTCACCTTTGGTCGACATCACCGAAGACGACAAGGAATACCTGATCAAAGCGGAACTGCCCGAGATCAAGAAAGAAGACGTGAAACTCACGGTGCAGGACAATGTGCTGGCGATCTCCGGCGAGCGCAAATACGAGAAGGAAGAAAAGGACAAGAAGTATCATCGCGTGGAACGCGCGTACGGCAGTTTCTTGCGCAGCTTCACCCTGCCGGAGGATGCCGACGGCAGTAAGGTCGCGGCGGAATACAAAGACGGCATTCTCAAAGTGCATCTCCCGAAATCGGAGAAAGCCAAGCCGAAATCGATTGACGTGAAGGTGTCCTAACCGGAAGGAGCCTGCCATGTTCCGACATCCTCGATACCTGGACATCCCATGGGAAATCCATTGGCACCCCGAGGGTGGATCTCACCATCACCGGTGGCTGATGGTGCTCCTGATCGTCGCGGCACTGTTCCTGATCGGCGTGGGGGTCACGAGCGGACTGTGGTAGCCCCGGACAGGCCACAGCATGCAGGGCACACAGCAGGGGGAGTGGAGAGTCATGTTCAAGAACCGTGAAGAAGCCGGCGAACTCCTCGCACAGGAGCTGATCCCGTTTCGCGACGACCCGAAGGCGATCCTGCTCGCGCTGCCGCGCGGTGGGGTGGTGGTGGCTTATCAGTTGAGTCTGGCCCTGCATCTGCCGCTCGATGTGCTCATCACGAGAAAAATCGGCGCACCGGACAATCCTGAATATGCGCTGGGTGCCGTCAGTGAGACAGGCGCCGTGTACTGGAATCGTGAGGCACTATACGGCTTGTCGCTCACAGAACGGCAGCTCTCGGCCGCCGTGCAGGTGCAGCAAAAGGAAGTCAGCAGGCGCGTGGCGCTGTACCGGCAGGGACGCCCGTTCCCCGACCTGAAGGACCGGACCGTGATTCTCGTCGATGACGGTCTCGCTACAGGCGCGACCTTCTTCGCCTCCGTCACGACCGCGCGCCAAGGGAACCCGCGGCGCCTGATCGGGGCCATTCCGGTGGGCCCGCGCTCGACCGTAGAAGAGGCGCGAAAACTGGTCGACCAATTGATCGTTTTGCGGGTACCGGATCCGTTTTATGCCGTGGGGAACTTCTACCGGGACTTCGAACAGGTCGAAGACCGCGAGGTGCTGCAATATCTCAATCTGGCGGAAGAAGCGTCTATCAACCGATCGTAACATCACAGCGCGGGCCACAGTGGGGATGACCCGGCACAGAAAAGGAATCGCACCGATGACCAAACAAACCGAAGGCGGCCACGCCGCGCGCCGCGATCGATTCGTACAGGAAGGGCAACACGACACCTACAAGATGCCGGGGAAATTGAAGGAGCCCACGGTCTGCAAGACTTGCGGGGCGCTGTTCCATAAGGGACGCTGGACCTGGGGAACCAAACCGACGGGAGCCGATGAGATCGTCTGTCCGGCTTGTCTGCGCATCGAGGACAAAAACCCGAAAGGGTTCGTCACGCTCAAGGGAACCTACAAAGACCAACACCGGGACCAGGTCATGGGCCTGATCCACAACGCCGAGGCGCAGGAGAAAAAAGAATACCCGCTGGCCCGCATCATGACGATCGAGAACCGGGCAGAGGGGCTTGTCGTCCTCACCACCGATACCCACTTGCCCCGGCGCATCGGCGAAGCGCTGAAACACGCGCACCACGGCGAATTGGAACTGCAATACGACAAAGACGAAGATTTTATCCGCGTCACATGGGTCGGATAGGCAACCTCATCCTCGACAAGAAGGAGTGGTCATGGGCGGAGGGGAACGGACGTGGGATCGATGGGGCAGGTTTCTCGTCGGCGGACTTCTGATGGTCACCCTGACGGGGTCTCCGGCAACAGCCGAGATGCAGCTCCTTCCGGGGGCGGCGGCAGACCTCGATCAAGCCACCGTCGATGAAGTGTTGGCGACATTCCGGCAGGCCGAAGAGGCGCTTCGTGCCGGCAACGTGGATGGCATCATGGCCCTGTATTCGGAGCAGTACAATTACCACGGACTGAAGAAGGCCGACATGCGGAAGGTCTGGATCAACCTGTTCGACGAATTCCGGGAACTGTCCGACACCCATCATTTTTCCCGGATGATCAGGGTTGGGTCCGGATCCAAAACCATCATCGAGGTCACCTGTACAGGCAGTTTGTCGGGCCTGTCGAAAACCGGCGGGTTACGTGTGCCGATCGACAGTTGGTATGAAGAAGTGCACTACATGACGTTCGATGACGGGCAGTGGCGCATTCGCGGCAACGTCGGCGATTCTCCGCGGTTCATGCCATTCGGCACGTCGCCGCACCCGTTGTTCTAGGAGACTGCGGAGCAGCTGTGCGTAGATCATGCGTGATCCAAGAGCACGGCGTACGGGAAGAGAGATGAATCTCTTCGCAGGGGGATCAAGCATTCCGCCATCTTCGTCCGTCGTTCGTGAAACGTCGTGCGTCTCTCGTCCGCGGAAAAGAGCGTATGGCTTCAGCTCAGAGCCTATGGCCGGAAATCGGGAGTAGGCGTCGCGACTCTCAGTGAGACGCCACGAGCCCTAGGCTCTGGCCTCTGACAAGAGACGCTTCACGCCTCACGAGCGAGGGAAGCGATGCTGGAGGACGGTTTCAGCACCCTGCCGGTGAAAGGAGTCTTATGCGTGCCCTTATCGCACTCGACTGGTCGGAACAGGCGTTCGCAGCCGTTCGTGAAGTTTCCTATCTGTACGATCTAAACGAAGTCATCCTGGTGCACGGTATAGACTTGGGCATGTTTCAGTATCCGATCGTCGCAGAAGTGAGCAGCATGCAGGGGTACGACGAATTCCGGAAGGCCATGGAGAAAGCAGGAGAACAATTGCTCGATCACACATCCACCCTGCTGCCTTCCCAGGGCCTCTCCGTCACACGGGTGTGCGAATTCGGCAAACCGGCCTCGCTGATACTGGACAAGGCCCGGGAGACGCATGCAGACCTGATCGTGATCGGTGCGCGCGGGCGGGGACGCGTCGGCGAATTCGTCCTCGGCAGCGTCTCCCATCGCGTCGCACTCCATGCAGACTGCACGACCTTGATCGTGAAAGAGCGTGAGGGGCCGGTCAAGCGCGTGACGGTCGCCGTCGAAGGACACGAGGATGGCGCCCGGATCAAGGCCTGGCTCCTCAGCCATCCGTTCAAGAATCCGGTCGATCTCACCATCGTGAGCGTCGTACGCCAGATTCCGTCCACCGATCCGTTCAGTCTTTTTCCGCTGCAGGATTGGACCGGGATCGCCGTACGTTCGGCCGAAGACCTGGTGAAGAACCTGGCCGCCTCGGTCATGAATCACCGCTATACGGTCGGCACCCAGGTGACCGTCGGTGATCCGACCGACATCCTGACGGAGCGCGCCAAGTCAGCGGATCTTCTGGTCATCGGTTCCCATGGACGCAAGGGGCTGGAGCGATTTCTCCTGGGAAGCATCTCCCACGCCCTCCTGCACCACGTGCCCTGTCCGGTTTTGATCGTCCGATGAGTTTGTGACCAATCCGGCGCACCACGCCGAACCATAAAGGAGCCTGCGCATGAAAACGTTCAGTATTCTTTCTGCCGTTTGCCTCGTCATCCTGGGCAGCACATGGGCCACCGCACAAACCAACCGGGGCAATCCGCGCGACGGACAGGCCATCTATGAAAAACAATGTCTGCGTTGCCACGGAGAAAAACTGGACGGGGCCGGGCCCGACGGCCAATACCTGATTGTGAGGCCCGCGAACTTTCAATCCCTCAACTCACGCGCCAAAACCGATTGGGAACTGCTGATCACCATCGCGAACGGAGCGCTCTTCAGCCCCATGCATGGGTATCGAGGCAAACTGACCGACCAACAGATGCTGGACGTCTTGTCCTATATCCGATCGGTCGCAACCGCGGACTTCGTCAGTTAGCCGACAGGCGCCACGGGCACAGCGATGCGTCGGCGGAGGATTCTTTACGCAGGCCTCGTGTTCGTCTGCCTGTGGCTCCTCGGTTCAGAGGTGTCCGTTCACGCCTCCGAACCGACTGCGGACGTGGAAGTCTTCGTCCGCGCCGGCTGTCCGCATTGCGAAGCCGCCAAAGCATTTCTGCTCGAGCTTCGGCAACGTCGCCCCGCCCTGCACATTCTGGTTCGGGATGTAGGTCAGGACCCGACCGCGCTCACCCGCTTGGAAACGTTGGCCAGACGGCAGGCGGTGACGCTGATCGGCGTTCCCGCCTTTTATCTGCAGGGCGAATTGATCATCGGCTATCAAGACGCCGGGACCACCGGCGCCAGCCTGCTTGCACTCCTTGATCGGGCGGCCCCTTCCCTCGACTCCGAACCGTTGTCCTCCTGCCGCCCGACACAACCGGCCTGCAGCACGCCCGCAGTTCACACCTCCGCCGGAGAGGAGAGCATCCTGCTCCCCTGGTTCGGCCGCCTCAGTTATCCGGACATCGGACTTCCCCTCTTCACGCTCGCCATCGGGCTGCTCGACGGCTTCAACCCCTGCGCGATGTGGGTGCTGTTGTTTCTCCTGTCGCTCCTGGTGTCTTTACAGGACCGCGCCAAGATGTCGCTCGTGGCCGGCACCTTCGTCCTGATGAGCGGGGTGCTGTATTTTGCCTTCATGGCCGCCTGGCTGAATGTATTTCTCATCGTGGGGCTCTCCCGCACGGTCCAACTCACGCTGGGCGGCGTGGCGCTCCTGATCGGCGCGGTCAACGTGAAAGATTTCTTCGCCTTCCGGCAGGGGTTGTCGTTGAGTATTCCGGCCGCGGCCAAACCGGGGCTCTATGCGCGGCTGCGCCGGATCGTTCAGGCGGAGAATCTCACCGGCGCTCTGATCGGAATCGTGATCCTTGCCGGGCTGGTGAACGTCGTCGAGCTACTGTGCACGGCCGGATTTCCCGCACTCTACACGCACATCCTCAGCACGCAGGCGCTCGCTACCTGGCAATATTATGGCTACCTTGCCCTCTACAACGCGGCCTACATGTTCGATGACGCGCTGATGGTGACGATCGCGGTGATCACCCTGGGTCGTCACAAGCTGGAGGAACGCGAAGGACGGTGGTTGAAACTGATCAGCGGGGCGGTCATGATCGGACTCGGCCTGCTGTTGCTCGTGAAACCGGACCTGCTCTCGGGGTGATTCATGCAACGTATCCGCCCACTTCACATGCCGCCCTCCCGTGACGAGGGTCCTGACTCCGGTCAGGTCGTCTTAAGCGACGGCTCGACGGCCCTCCTGCGCATCGCGCAGCCGTCCGACGCGGATGAACTGCAGCGCTTCGTCGAACGCCTCTCGCCGGAAGCCAGACGCCACCGGTTTTTCTCCGAAACTACACCGCCCGCCGAGGTGATCCGCACACTCTGCGACCCATCAGACCCGCGGCGTAGCCTCACCGTGATTGCCCTTCGCCGGCAGGACGGCACCCTCCGTGTCATCGCCTCCGGTTCCTATCATGCGCGAGACCCGCACCAAGCCGAAGTAGCCATGGCCGTGGACGATCGGCTCCACGGGCATGGCTTGGGCACGCTGCTCCTGGAACGACTGGCGCTGCTGGCGGTCCGCCACGGCTTCACGAGACTCTGGGCCATCACCCACGCCGACAATGTGGCGATGCGCGAAGTGTTCGCCTCCTCCGGGCTGACCATGGAAGAACATGTCGAAGGCGGCGACATGGAGGTCGAGCTCTCGCTGACACCGACCGACCACAGCGTACGCCAATCCGAGTGGCGTGAACGGATCGCCACCGCGGCTTCGCTCCACCCCCTCTTCCATCCTCAGGCCGTCGCCGTGATCGGCGCCTCGCGCGCGCCCCAGAGTATCGGCTACCGGTTGCTCGACGCGCTGAGCAGCAATGGCTTTTGCGGCCGCTGTTACGCAATCAATCCGCATGCCGCCACCATCGCCGGCATCCACACCTATCCGTCGCTTCGAGCCTTGCCGGAGCCGGTCGATCTGGCCGTCATCGCCGTCCCCAAAGACGCCGTGCTCTCTGTCGTGGACGACTGTGCGGCGACCGGTGTCCGCGCGCTGGTGGTCATCACCGCCGGGTTCGCCGAAGTCGGTGCAGAGGGACGCCGGCTACAGGACCAGCTCCTCGAAAAGGTTCGGCAACAGGGCCTGCGCATGGTCGGCCCCAATTGCTTCGGGATCTTGAACACCGATCCGGCCGTGCGGCTCAACGCCACGTTTACCTCCACGTTTCCCCTCGCCGGCTCCATTGCCATGTCGTCGCAAAGCGGCGCCCTGGGGTTGGCCCTGCTCGCCGCCTCCGAACGATTGCAGCTCGGTCTTTCCACCTTCGTCAGCGTCGGCAACAAGGCGGATGTGTCGGTGAACGACCTCTTGCAATACTGGGAGAACGATCCCGCGACAAACGTCATCCTGCTGTATGTGGAATCGTTCGGCAATCCGAGACGGTTTGCGCAGATCGCCCGCCGGGTCAGCCGCAACAAACCGATCGTCGTCCTGAAAGCAGGCCGTACCTCGTCGGGCAAACGCGCTGCGGGATCCCACACAGCCGCGCTGGCCGCCAATGATGTGGCAGTGGAAGCCCTGTTTCAGCAGACCGGGATCCTGCGCGCCGAGACCCTCGAAGACATGTTCGCACTGGCGGCAGGCCTCTCGGATCAACCGCTGCCGAAGAGCAACCGCGTCGGGATCATCACGAATGCCGGCGGGCCGGCCATCCTCTGTGCCGACGCCTGCGAGGCAAGCGGCCTGGATGTTCCTGAATTGTCGCAAGCGACCATCACGCACCTGGCCTCGTTTCTGCCGCCGGCTGCGGCCTTGCGCAACCCGGTGGACCTGATCGCCTCGGCCGACCCCGAACAATACGCCCAAGCCATTGCCACGCTCTTGAAATCCGACGATATCGATGCCCTCATCGTTCTCTACATCGCCGTCACGGCCACCGATGTGGCCCCGATCGCCGACGGCATCAAGAAGGGCATTCTCGAAGCGCGAGCCACGGCATCCGTGAAGAAGCCGATCTACATCGGGTGGATGGTGGAAACGGATCGCGAACGGAGATTTTCCTTCGTGAACGAAACCATCCCCACCTTTGCTTTGCCGGAACTCCCCGCGCGAACTCTGGGGAAAATAGCCGGATACGTGCAGTGGCGCGAACGCCCGGCCGGCATGGTGCCCGACTTCGACGATCTGGACCTCTCGACCGTGACCCGCATCTGCCATGACGCCCTGACCGCACGTGGAGACGGCTGGCTGACGACAGCCGAAACCAGGACCCTGCTGAACGCGATGTCGATCCCGCTTCCGCCCGGCGGCGTCGCGACCAGCGCCGAGGAAGCCGCCCTGCTTGCCGAGCAGATCGGGTTTCCGGTCGTCGTGAAGCTGGCGTCCCATACACTCGTCCATAAAACGGAGATCGGTGGTGTGCATCTGAACCTCAACACGAAGGTTGAGGTTCGGCACGCGTTTGAACAGATCGCCGCACGGCTTGCGCAGGATCAGAGCCTTGAAGCCATGGAAGGGGTCCTGGTCCAGCCCATGGTGTCCGGCGGCGTCGAGGTGATGGCGGGCATGGTCCAGGATCCCTCGTTCGGGCCCTTGATCGGCTTTGGACTGGGAGGGATTCACGTCGAGATTCTGGGAGACGTGCGCTTCCGCATCACGCCGTTGACGGAGCTGGATGCCGCCGATCTGATCCGCAGCATCAAAGGCTATCGTCTGCTGCAAGGGTATCGCGGCCATCCACCGGGCGATGTCGATGCGATTCAAGAACTCTTGCTCAGGCTGTCACGGCTGGTCGAAGAGGTGCCGGAGATCGTGGAACTGGATCTGAATCCGATCTTCGCCATGCCGCCAGGCCAGGGCTGCCGCATCGTGGATGCGAGGATCAGGGTGGCGGGGACGGCATAGCACACTGTGCACGGCATCGCTATACTCGACTAATCCCTCGCCCTCATTGCCGGCACTGCCGCTCGTGGCCGTGAGCGATCTCTACTGATTACTTCCCTCCGCACCCGCACGGCCTTCACAACCACCGGTGGAAGACTGCGGTTGGCGCCCCTCTTCATCCCAGACCCGCCGTCTTGCGCCGACATGCGTCAGCAGACATTCCGCCGTCGCAAGAAGATCTTGCACCTGGCGCGCCGAACTGTCGGCATAATGCGCCAGGTCGAAGATCGGGATCTGGAGACAGACTTCGGCGCGATTCTTTCGTTCCGGTGAAAATACAATGCGATGCGCGGGAGGCTGCGGATGCTCGCAGGGCTTCAGGAGATCCAGCGTCTGGAAGAACACCCGGCAGAGCCGCTGCAGATCACTCAGAATCTCACGATGCTCGGCATCATCATTGAGCGGCAGCTGGGTGGGATCGCGAAACGCCGCGTAGAGGTTCAACTGGAACCCGATCTGGACCACATCACCGGCGCCCGTCTTCACATAAAACGGGTCGTGATCGAAACAGACTTTTCGCGTCACGACCATGTCGCGGAGGGCTTGCTCGGTGTGAAATGCTTGTTCGAGATGTAACTGCATGGTCTTGATACTCCTCGATCTACCTACCCGCCGCTGTGACAGGCCAGGCACCCGGCTATGCGACCAGGCCGATGCGCCCCACGCCCCTGCTCATACAATCGCCGCACGATCGGCTCATCCCTGAGCGTCGGCCTGATCGCGACCCTCGCGCCGAACTCGTGACAGGCGGTGCAGGAACTCGTGCCGGTTGCACGGAACACAAATTCACCGTGGGGGTTGGTCCTCGCTTGCTCGGTGATTTGAGCGAGCGCGCCGCGATGCTCCGTGTGGCAGGCCGTGCAGGCCGTTCGTTGCATCGCCAGTTCGCGATGCCAGGTCATCACGGCGGGCGTCGCTCGATCCGCAAAATACCGCTCCGAATGGCAACTCACACAGCGAGCCGGACTGGGGCCACGGAATGGTTCGTGACAGTGGGTACATCCGGCTTGATCGACGTGGTATCGGCTCAACTCTCCCGGCGCCCAGAATGAAGCGGGGCTTCTCAGCGATCCCCAGCCGATCCAGACAACCAGCACAAGCGTCACCAGGGCCACCACCGGCACCGCAGTTCTTGGCAGCGGATGGTATCGCATCCGTCACGAGATTCCCGCGAAGAACAACGCCCCCGCCACATGCAACAGCGTGAACACGAGAAACATCAGTGTCATCGGCGCGTGGATCGCCTGCCACATGCGGAACGCTTCCTCTTGAGACGCCATGCCATGCAACTGCGCGTCGATATCGCCCTCTGATACTCCTTCGTGCTGAAGTCGGCGGCGTTGATCGTTGAGCGCGCTCAGGCTGAATGCATGCACCGCCTGCCCGATGATTCCGCTGACGACCACGATCACCATGGACAGCATCGCCAGGATCGGAACCAACGCGTGATAATGCGCGCCGGAGTGCAGAAAAATCAGCAGCGGGCCCACCACCCCCGCCACCATATGAACTCGAAACCAGCCTCGTGGCCAGCGGCGGGCCGGGCTGATTCGCTTGCGCAGCGGATACACAAACACCAGCAGGGTCACGGCGAGGCCGACCCAGCCGGTTGCATGGCCATACCGCGTATGCCCGAAGGGGGTGGTCTCGCCGAGGCTGAGCAGGGCCTCGAACAGGAGGGCGCCCGCCACTGCCGCGATCACGACGGCACTCACGACAAGGACACGCTGCTGCACAGAAGGCATACCTCGCTCGCTCAGACCAAGAAGAGAGCTGATAGCGTATGGCTCATAGTCACTGACTCAACGCAAGACCGCATCGACCATGAGCCCTCTGAATTACTTCCGGTACTTTTCCACGCCCTTATCGCCCCCGGCATGGCACCGCAGGCAATCCGCGAATCGTCCGGGGCCATGAACCCCCTTGGCCTTAGCTCTGAGTTCTTGGACCAATGCATTGTCCTGGACTTGCGGACTCACCGTTCCCTCCTTGCCCGCTCGATGACAATCCAGGCAGGTGGCAGCGCCGGTCGCTCGAAAAATCAAATCGCTGTGCGGATTGGCCACCATGCCGCCGCCGTCGGCTATCGTCCAGGCAATCGACGGCCTCTCCGCCTCCGACGCAATCACAGCACCGTACGGCACCGCATGGGTCCATCGCGGCACGGACGCTATGACCAACACTCCCAGGAGGCACAACCCGGCACCCAGGCCCGGGCGACTCATGAGTGTCCGCTCCCGCAACAGGTCCGATATCGCTCTTCAGGGATGTCTTTCATCGCCTGGTATAACTCTGCGCGTTCCTGATCGCTGATCACCTGATCGATCGACGGATAGAGAATCCGTTCCTCCTTCATGTTGTGCGATTTCAGAATATCCAACAGCCGCTGCTCGTCCCGATCGCTCTCCGGATCCTGTGCCTGGACCTTGTGGTGAATCGCCTCCAGGCAATCGCCGATCATCCGATGCTCGGTTCGCATGACCTGCGTCGGACCGCCTTCCGCCATGCCGGAGTTCTCCTCCCACTTGGGAAACAACACGTCCTCTTCCCAGACGATGTGGCGTTGCAGGCCGAACTTGAACGCGACGAACGCCTCTTTGGCCTTGGCGAAATCTTTTCGCTTCTGCTCCTGAAACGTCGTGAACAGGGCATCGAGACGATCGTGGTCCTGCTCGAACGTGACACTGATCTTTCCTTCGGACATGCAGCTCTCCTTGGTTATGAACTACGCAGTTTGTACTCCAGGTGACAGGCCACACAGGCTTTCAGCACTTTGTTGAACTCGGGCAGGATCTGCTTCAGATCCCGCGACGGCATCGCATCGGCCAGCTTTTCCGCGGCTTCATGATGCGCCATCGCCAGGTCATGGTACGCCGGCGGAAAATTCTCCGGTTGCTGGCGGGCCATCGCGTGCCGATGCATGAAAAACCCCAAGTGCGTTTCGGTCAAGCCTTGAGCAAGCCTGTAGTCCTCGTCGGCCAGCGCCGCAACGATCGCTTGAACCGTCTCCAAATGTTGGAGCATGACGGCGCGATGTTCCTGACTGGCATCGGCATCGAGCTGGACCGGCGTGCGCACATCCGGCAGGTGAACCGGCGTCACACCATTGATACCGGATGCAGTCTTCGGCTCCGCGCAGCCGCTCGCGAGGAGCGCCGAGAAGAACAGCAGCGGAACAGCGGCTTGTCGAATCATGATCCCTCCCTGGCTGCCCGCTCCCAATAGGCGTCCACCCGCGCTTGAATGTGCTGAATCGCCTCCGTCTGCACGATCGGCTCAAAGAGGTGCCGGAACCGTCCCTGCAACTTGAGATAGGCCTCGACCGGCTTGCGCTTCGGGACGTAGGTGTGGGTGACCACTCCGTTGATCGCCTCTTTCAGCGGCCAGAGCCCGGTCTCAACCGCCAGCTTGGCGACTTCCGGCGTTTCCCCCGGATCGTAGAGCCAGCCGGTCGGACAGGCGGCCAAGGCGAGAAACATCTTCGGCCCCGTGAAAGCAGCCGCCCGCGCGAATTTTTCTTCCAGATCGAGCGGATACCGAGGCGCGACAGTCGCGATGTACGGCGGTTTGTGCGCGCGCCAGATTTCAAAGATGTCTTTCTTCTCCTGGAACGCACCGGCCGGATGCTGCAGGCTGCAAGGCGAGGTGGCGGTCCGCGCCCCATAAGGGGTTGCCGGAGACAGCTGCATTCCGGTATTGCCGTAGGCCTCGTTGTCGTAACAGAAATAATAAAAATCGAGGCCGCGATGCATGGCGCCTGAGGTGGACGACAGGGCCATATCGTAGGTCGAGCCGTCGCCTCCCAGCACCACGACTTTCAGGTTCTCACTCTTCGGTAACCGCCCTTTGGCAATCAAGACATCCAACGCATCACGCACGCCCTGCGCACCGGCAGGCGCGGAGCCCATCGTCGTATAGAGCCATGAGCCCTTGAATGACGTATAGGGATAGGCCGCCAACATGGTGAAGCAACCGGCCGCGTTGACATACACGACCTCGTCGCCGAGCACCTTCGTGGCGAGTCGCAACGACTCCAACCCGCCGCATCCGGCGCACAGCGCGCTTCCCGGAAGCACATGCTCCTCACCTGGAACCTGCTTGATCTTCTTAAACGTCTCTCGTTGCCACATGCTGTCTCTCGTATCTCGTGAAGCGTATCTCGTTGTTCGTATCTCGCCGCGTCCGAAAGGTCAGCAGGATTTCTTCTTCACGTTTCACGTTTCACGCTTCACGCTTCACGCTTCCTGCCGCCACCATCTGGAGCTGAGTCATCTCCCGATGTTCGGCTTGCGTGTAGAGAAGGACCGGACCGATGCCTTTTCCGCTGACTCCGGCTTTCGCCGTTTGCTCGAAGATCGCGTGAAACGCCCCCACCGACAGATTCTGTCCCCCGAGCCCTCCGATGAAGGAACAGAGTGCCCGTGGCCGCTCGACTTCGTGATACAGAGAGGCGGCCATCTCCTGAAACAGAATGCCACCCTGCCCCGGCGCGAGATTCTGATCCAACACGGCCACAGCCCGACGCCCCCGCGATGCGTCACGGATGGCATCCGCCGGCCAGGGTCGAATCATCCGAAGCCGCAACAGGCCCACCCGTTTACCCTCGGCCCTGGCAGCATCGACCGCCGCCTTGCCCGTGCTCGAACAGGCATTCGTCATCACGAGCACATCCTCCGCATCGTCCAGCCGATACCCCTCAACCACATCGTACCGCCGACCAAACAACTGTTCGAAGGACGCAGCGGCTTCACGGTGCACCTCCAGGGCATTGATCGAAGCCAGGTGCATTTGATGCCGGAAATAGGCGTATGGCGTCCCGCCGATCACCGCCACCCCCAACGAATGTGGCGCAGACGCCTTGAACCCGAGGTGAGCGGGACGGAACGGAGGCAGAAACTTCCGCACTCGCTCCGGATCCGGAATACACACCGGCTCTCGCGTGAACGACAGCGAAAAGCCGTCCAGATTCACAATGACCGGCAACATCACTCGCTCATCCTCTGCGATCCGATAGGCCATCAGAATCGAATCCAGCACCTCCTGGCAGGTTTCGGCATGGATCTGCAGAAACCCGGAATCGCGCGCGGCCAACACATCGTTATGATCCGACTCCAACGTAATGGGCGCAGCCAGTGCGCGCGATACGTTGACCAGCACCAGCGGCGCGCGCCATCCGGATACCGAATAGAGCACCTCGAAGGCATAGAGCAATCCCTGGCTTGATGTGGCGGTGAAGACCCGGGCCCCCGTGGCCTCCGCCGCGCCCGCCGCCGTCATCATCGAATGCTCCGAGTCCATCGTGACGAACCGCGCCCCCAGCTCACCGCCTTCACACCATTTGGCCAGCGCTTCCACAATTTCCGTTTGCGGCGTGATGGGAAACGCAGGGATGTAATCCACGTCGGCCAGCCTCGCCCCCCAGGCAGCCGCCAGGTTGCCGGTCATCATCTGGCTGTCCATGCCACCCCGCCTTCCTGCTCCCGTTCCGCGACGAGGGCATGCGTCGGGCACTCGTGCACACAGATCTGACAGCCCTTGCAGTGATCGTAATCGATCACCGGCCGGTCATCTGTGTTCATTGAAATCACACCGTCGGGGCAATAGACGAAACAGAGCCAGCACCCGTTGCACTTGTCGGCGACCAGCACGGGCCGGAATGTTCGCCACCCGCCGGTTTCACGCAGCACCGAATTCCCCGTGGCGCTGATCCTGGCCGTGCCCCTGCTTGGCGATTCATAAACCGGGGTGTGGAAAGTCGTCGCGATAGTCGCCGGCAATGCCACAGACTCACGCGCCATCACTTGTACCGACTCATAACACATGAGTGCCACGGTTTGATTCCGCTCAATGATCGGCGGGGCTACGCCGAGATCTCCCAACTCACGCGCAATGGCCTGCCGGAGCGGTTCCTGTTGCAAGCCGGCCAACCGGGCAGCGACGGCACCGAGCAATGCGCTGATCGCCTCTCGCTGGCCGAAATGCTGCAGGGCAATCTCCGTCACCCCCAACGTCGTGATGCGACCGGGTAACGCGCTCTGCGCGCGAATCTGCTCTGCGTGCAGCGGCGAATTGACGAACAGGATGGTCTGCTCGGTGATGCCGTCCGACAGACGGGCCGCAGGATCTTCCAGCAGCGAGGCATCGGCCACCACCACCAGATCAGGATGAGCCATACCCCCTCGCTCGCGGATCGGCTCCCGGCCGAACCGCGTGAACGCCGAGACCGGCGCCCCGCGGCGCTCGGCCCCGTAGATCGGGGAATCCTGGGATTGATATCCGCTCAGGAACGCCGCCGTGCCGAGAATCCGGCTCGCCGTCTTGGCCCCCTGTCCTCCGCGCCCGTGAAATCGCACGGCATACATGTCAGGCCCGTTCCGTCTTTTCTTTCTTGAACGCTTCCTTTCCCGCCGCCAAAGCCGCGGCAATCGTCGCCTCGGTCTCTTTCAGATACCGCTTGGCCTCATCAACGGTGTGGGAAAGGTCCGCACGGATCTCTTTGGCCTTTTCCAAGACCTCGTCCTCCGTCCGACGCGCATAGCCCTTGATCGCCCGACGGGTTTCCTCGCCGGAACTAGGCGCATACAGAATCGCCGCCATCGCACCAAGCATCGCCCCGCTCAAAAACGCGATCGACACCCCCAGTCCCGAGCAACTGTCATGATGGTCCGCCATGATGATGTTTCCTCCCTGCTCTATTGATTGCTCCGGCTTCAGCCTATCCCCTCGATACCCCTCTTGGGAGAAAGCAGAGGACGTGCCAGGCAGGGATGCCGGCGCCGCAACGAAATACCGGCTTTGGCAAGGGTTTTCAGGGAGCAGCGAACCGCAACGACGGAGGGGGATTTCAATTGGGGAATTCCAGAACCGGTCCGGACTCGGCACTGGCGCAAAACGCGCCAGCAATCAGGATCTCTCAGAATCCGGGGGGCTGAAGAACGCACCGAGGGAAAGGAGAACGGATACGAACGAAGCGCGGACGCAAGAGAAGACCGGTCAGATCTTGCTGCGAACCCACCGCACAATATCTTGAAGCCCCAGCGCCCCCGGCTGACGGGCGAGCTCGCGCCCTCCTCGCAACAACACCAGCGTGGGGATGCTGGAGATGCCGAACCTCGCGGCCAGGGACTGTTCCTCCTCCGTATTCACTTTCGCCAGGCGAACCTGAGGTTCCAGCATCTGCGCCGCCTGCTCATAGGCCGGGGCCATCATGCGGCAGGGCCCGCACCAGGGGGCCCAGAAATCCACCACCAGAGGAATCTCCGCGCGCTGCGCATGCAGATCGAAATCCGCAGCCGTCAACGCGATCGGGTGACCGGTAAACAAGGGCGCATGGCACTGACCGCAATTGGGCTGCCCCGCCAGACGGGCCGCCGGAACGCGATTGATACTCCGGCAATGCGGACAGACCAGATGGAGCGTCTCCGTCACCGCTTTACCTGCTCCATGCGCAATCCCATACCATTACCGGTCGCAATGTTCCCCTTCACAGCCCCCGCTTCCGCCCCCTCGATGCCCCATGCCGCCCATCCCTTCGCGCGACCCCCTATGCCCCATCCCTCCAGGAGGCCCCATGCCTCGCCCGTGACCATGGCCTTCGGCGAAGGTGCGTTCATACTGGATCACGGCCCACATTTCTTCGTCCGTCAGCTGCCCCGCAAATCCGACCATGCTGGTACCGGGCGACCCGTTCTTAATCACCCAGAAAATTTCGCCCTCCGTGCGATGGCGCCAAAATCCAGGGTGCTGAAAATTGCGGGGGGATGGATTCAGCTGCGATGCCACAGGGCCATCGCCCGCTCCCTCCGGTCCATGACAGTTGGCGCACGTCCCTTTCCCGTGATAAAGGGCCTTGCCCTTTTCGACCACATCAGGCGAATCAGGCAATGGACTCTTGAGCGCACGCGCTTCCTCGAGGTGCTCGATCGGGACGCGGGGCGGCTGCATGTGTTGGGCGACTGCAGAGACAACTGTCACCACAGCCGCCGCCATAATCGCCAATGTGACACTCAGCAGCTTCTGCATTAGAAATCCAATTCCACCATCTTGCGATGGAACCGAGTGATGACGTTGGGGTCCGGTGTCAGACGGATCTGCGCCTCATCCTTCCCCTTGTACGCCAGGAGATTAAGCACGTGGCGCAAACTTTCCAGTCGCGCGGCCTGCTTGTCGTTCGCCTTGACGATGATCCAGGGGCTGAAGGTCGTATGGGTCTTGCTGAACATTTCTTCTTTATATCGCGTGTACGAATCCCACAGCTCCTGCGCCTTTTCATCGACGGGGCTCAGCTTCCACTGCTTGAGGGGATTCTGCCGGCGCGCTTCGAATCGACTGGCCTGTTCTTCTTTGGAAATCGAGAACCAGAACTTGATGATCGTCACGCCATCCTCGTAGAGCATGTGCTCGAATTCCGTCACCTGCTGCAAGAACCGCTGGTGCTCCTTCTTGCTGCAAAACCCCATCACCGGCTCGACGACTGCGCGGTTGTACCAACTGCGATCGAAAAAAACGATCTCACCCTTGTTGGGCAGTTGCCGGATATAGCGCTGGAAATACCACTGGCCCCGTTCATCGTCCGTCGGCTTCGGTAAGGCCACGACCCGCATGGCGCGCGGATTCAAATGCTCGGTAAAGCGGCGGATCGTTCCGCCCTTTCCGGCCGCATCCCGTCCTTCGACAAGAATCGCAATACGCTGCCCATCGGCCTGTACCCAGCGTTGAAGGCGGACCAGCTCGACCTGCAGCTGTTGTAATTCCTGTTCATACAACAACGTCTTCCGCACGTCTTCCAAATCGATGTTCTTGCTCTTGATCAACTGCAGCAACCCACGCCGCGTGTTCACGCGCCGCAGATCGTCTTCGGTCAGCGTTCGACCCACTTCACCGATTAATCCAGCCGTCACCTCCCCGGTGGCTTGAGCAGGAGCTTGGTACCCGTCTCCCTCCCTCGGCACGGCCGTCGGAATGATCTCCAGGTCATCAGTCTCAAGTCGCCCGTTGCTCTGCACGACCGAGCCCGTCCCTGCTGCGCCTACGCGATCTTTGCGGCTTTTTACTTTTCCTGCCGGTTGTCCATCGGCCGCCATGCGAATACCCGTCCCCTTCCGGCTGAATTAGAACGCCACGGTCCGGTCGCGCTCAGCCACTGCCTTGATGTAATCCGGCATCCCTTTGATGACGGCTCCCGCGACAAGATCCCCTTGGCCAATCTGCCTAGCCACGGCACAGGCCCCGCAGACCCAGATGGGAATGTTGGCGGCCTGGACGGCCGCCAACAGGTCTTTCAGCGGGGTCAAATTCACGCCGACGACGTGATCCGCCGAGCCCTTACGCGCTGAAGTCACCGCCTCGTTCCACAACCACAACACCACGTCGTGGCCCTGCTCTTTGGCGGTCTTGGCCGCCATGAAGGGAAGGGTCGCCATGGTCGGATCGTCTGTCCCCCGACTGCCGGAAATGATAAACGTCGCCATTGATCAGTCTCCCGTGAATCGTCGTTCGTGAAGCGTCTCTCGTCTGCCAGGATATGCGCTGATGGCAGATAGCGTATGGCCGAAGGCAAAGACACCGTGGGAGATCTCTTGCTCGTGCCATACGCGTCGATCTGCACATACTCATTCAATTCATTTCGCCAGGCTTCTGATATAGGCGATCAATTGCCACACCTGGTCATCCGGCAGTCCGGCGAACGACATCATGCCGGTACCCGGCGACCCGTTCTTGATAATCCAGAACAGTTGCCCGTCCGGAAGATCTTTCATCATCGAGCCGCAGGTAAAGTTTCGAGGCGGCGGAATGAGTGCTGCGCCCATGAAACCCTGTCCGTTGCCCTTCTCCCCGTGACACATCGCGCAAGCCACCGGCTGGGCGGTCTGGAGAAACAACGTTTTTCCCGCCTGAACTGTCGCATCCGAGTGCGGCAGCGGATTGGTTTTGGACAGGAACTCAGCCGGCGCCTTCGCCGTTTTCCTGGGTTGCGGGCACACACCGGTCGGGCCCTCTCCGGTTCCCGACGCCTGCGCCACTTCTGCTCCGCCCTTGAAGGTCACTTTTAAATAGGCCATCACGTCCGCGACACCCTGCTGCCCGATGGTCAATCCCCAATAGGGCATGGTGGGAGATTTTCCGACAGCCCGCCCGCCATAATAAATGACGTTATACAGGTAGTCCGTCGGTACCTTCCCGAAAGGAATGTTGGCGTGAATCGCCGGCTTCGGGTCCAAACCCGATGCGGCCGGCCCATCGCCCTTGCCCGCGGCACCATGACATTGGGCACAGTACTCCTTATAAATCACTTGTCCACGATCCAAGCTCGTATGCCCAAACGGTTCGCTCTTCCAAGGTTCATAGTAGGGAAAATCTTCCCACCCTCTGGTCGCGATGTATCCGGTGACATACCGTAGACCCAATTCACTCACATCGCCCACGAACTCCCCGCTGTGCGGCACATAGTCCGGCGGATTCGAATTAAATCGGTGAATCCAATCGGCTTTGAGCCGTCGTCCAGCCTCCGCCAACGACGTGCTTTGCGGACCACCGACGGTTTTGTCACCCTCACGAACTTGATGACAACCGATACAGGCATGTTCTTTAAAAATCTTCTCGCCGAACGCCGCCTCTTGCTTACTGAACGTCGTCATATCGATCGCACCAACCTTCACCTTGGGGTCGACAAAGTTGGTTTCGAGGTATTTCGCGATTTCTTCCGCATCGGGTTGAGACACAGACATATGAGTTTGAGGCGTCTGCGACTGATCCCAACGATAACTTTTCGCATAGAGCGGTGGCTCTTTGCCTGCCAGCCATCCCACCAACCACTCATGCTTGAATTTACTGCCCGCCCCGATCAAATCGGGCGCTTTCTTCTCCAGACGCGACAGTGGAGCTCCCTCCAATCGATGACATCCGGCGCAAGTATTCTGCACGATCTCCTTCGCTCGACTCTGATCACTGCCTAACAGCAAGCGAGGGAAGGAGAACAACCCCACCAACATGACCAACGCGCATCCGATCAGCACCGTCCGTCTTCCACCCATGAAACACCCCTTTCTTTCGCTCCCACCGCTGTTCCGGTCAGCGAGTCGCCAACCAGGCATGAATATCCGCGATCTCCTGATGACTCAATACCGCACCCCAGGCCGGCATCGGCCCCCGCCCATGGAGCACCGTTTCCCAAAAGGCTCCGTCATTTTTCAAAATCGTATTACGCGCGAGTTTCGGTCCGGCACCACCGGCCGCTCCTTCACCATGGCAGGCCTGGCAATTGTGCGCATAGAGCCCAGCGCCTCTCGATGCCACTCCGGTCACCGGCCCCTCAGACCCCTGACGCGGGCCTCCCGCAGGCGCGATCATGGCCAACTCTTCTTCAATCGACGGCAGATGGTCCGGCGCACCGGGATGATACCGTGCCGTCACGAATTGCAAGACCGCCGCCGCTTCGTCCTTGGACAGATCCGCGCCCCAGTGCATCATCTTCTCAACCGTCACGGTCCATCGGTCAGCCGGCAACCGTTGCTGCACGATCAGGTCGGTCGTGTGGCAAACGGCGCAACGGGCATGAATCAATGTCAGGGCTTGACGAGCCTGGGCCGGCTGAATCGTTCCACGGTCATCTTCCTGAGCCGCCGTGATCACGACCCAGGCAAGCAGGGTACAGAGCCATGCAGCGAGCACGAAACCGGAGGTCTTTTTCGCCGTTCTCAGGGTCATGCCGCCACCGTGACAGACAGGCGATCCCATCCGTTCCATAAAAATCCTCCGGGATTCCAAGGGCTCGTCGCCGGTTGTTCTTGCCCCTGCGCATCGGTGGCGCGGCAGAGAATCGCAGTGGGCCCGGGCGTGCGGGCGTTCCACACGAACTGCCATTGTCGCCAGGCATAGGGTTGCCCCTCTCCCAATAACCGGGCCTGCTCCCAGGTCTTTCCGTCGTCGCAGGACACTTGGACCTTCGCCACCGGCGCCTCGCCGGCCCAAGCGACACCTTGAATCGTGACCGGCCCGATCCGCACCGTGTCGCCCTCCGCCGGAGCGGCGATGAGCGACTTGACGGGCATTCGTTCCACGGGCACCATCGCGCTTCCCGGCAACCCGGATGACAGGCGAACGGCCGTTTCCGGAATCCGATAGGCCTGCTGCATGTAATAGCCAGGCGTTTCATCCGATCGAACCGTGATCTCGGTCAACCACTTCATACAGGATTCCGCCATCCAGCCGGGGGTAATCACCCGCAGCGGCGCGCCATGCAGGAGAGGCAGCGGACGGCCGTTCATTTCATAGGCCAGAAGGGTATCGGGATGGAGCGCCTTCGCGAGGGGGATACTTCGCGTGAAGAGAGGCACCGTCGCCAACGCCGGCCGGTCCGCCCCCTGCAATTGCACGTGGACTCCCTGCGGTTTCACTCCGGCTCGCTGCAACACATCGCGAAGCCGCACGCCGGTCCATTGCGCATTGCCGACCGCCCCGCGCTCCCACTGCACACCAGGCACTTTGGGGCGATGGTGCGCGCGTCCGTTACCGCTGCATTGCAGCACGGCGGTCAGGGTGACGGCCTCGAGTTGCTGTAAGTCTTTGAGGTTAAGCGTCAGTTCCTCTTTGACCAGCCCTTTGACCGTCAGTCGCCAGGCGTCCGGCTTCACCGAGTCGGCCGGGGGAGGGCCGAAGTGGCTGCGCGTGAAAAATCGCTCATTGGGTGTGAGCCAGGAGGCAAATTCACGGACCGGTGTTTCTGCGTCGAACGGCCTGGTCACTCGCACGGTCAACGGCCCGGTTCCCTGCCCCGCCTCACTCCCTTGCGCGGTGGCGATCGAGGGGACTCCCGGCCCGACCACCATCCCGATGCCGATTCCTTGGAGTACCGTTCGCAACCATTCCCGTCGGGACACTGTCATCACTTTTCCTCCGTAAGATCAGATGTCGTCGCCACAGGGCTGTGCGGATTCAAATCGATCACGATTCCGGCAGGCACGACGATCGATTGATGAACCGTGCACCCGTGCGCCACTTTCAGCAGCCGTTCTCTCAGCTCGGGTGTCACGCGATGGGGAAGGCGAATCGCGAGTTGGATCTGCCCGACTCGATGCGGCGCTTCGGCTATCGTCCATTCAGCGTCCACCTTTAGGCCTTCGCGTGAGATATCGTGTCGCGCACAGAACTGGCCGACAAAATAGCCCACGCAGCTCGCCACCGAACCGACAAATAATTCCACGGGACTCATGCCGGCATCGGCACCCCCATCGTCAACCGGCTGATCCGTCACCACGCGATGCCGGTCGCTAAGGATGTCGTAGCGCGTCCCTCCCTGGTACGCCACGCTGAGCTTCATTTCGTCCTCCTCCGCTCGCACCTCGTACTTCGCATCTCGTTGTTCATTCCCAGGAGGGATGTGTCATGAGATACGCCGCACGAGACGCGTTGCACGCCTTTAATAGGGTGCGTCCGCCGGTTTCTCTCCGTTCGGCCAATCGCCGGTCTTCTGAGCGAAGTCGGGACGCGGTTGTGAATTGATGTAGGCCGCCACGTCATAGGCATCCTGATCCGACAGGGCCCATCCTCTGGTCCGCGGCATGTTCGATTTGATGAAGGAGGCGGCCACCGGAATACGGGCCATCTCCGCGCCGATATTGTAGGACTGAGGTCCCCACAGGGGTGGCGCCGCCATCGTGCCCTGCCCGTCGGCCCCATGACAAAATGCGCAACGGGCAGTGAACACCTTGGCGCCGTTCATCACATCCGGCGGCTTGGGCGCTTGAATCTGTGGGATGCCACGCCAGGCCATCCGGCTTCCTGCCGGAACATCCTTCGAGAGCCAGTCGATGTAGGCCACGATCGCCTGGAGCTTGTGACTGTCTTGCGGGATCGGCTTGCCGTTCAGGCTGCGCTCAAAACATTCATTGATGCGGTCGGCCAGCGTCACGACTCGACCGGTCCGCGCACGATATTCCGGATAGGCCCGCGAGAGCCCGACATAGGAGGCCGAATTGGGATCGAGCCCTGCGTCCAAATGACAATTGGCACAGGTAAGCCGATTTCCTACGTAGGGCGCGGCGAATTCCTGCGTATGGACGACAAGCTCATACCCCAACCGGATCTGCTCCCCGCGCTGCCCGCCGGGGATGGAATCGGGGGAGGGATGGCTGAACAGGGCATCCAGCCTGTCCGGCTCGGCTTGACTCATGGCAGGCTGCGCGCCGCTTCGTGTTTCCTGCGAATCGACGCACCCTACCATGAACGCGACGATCACGATGGCACTGAACAATCTGTGTTTCATACGTAGATAGTCTCGCAAACTACATACCACACTGACCAGACCGCGTCTAAAGAAAATGTGGTTGCGAGCGCACGAGGAGTCATCGCCCAGATTGCTACCTGAGGACAAAAGCCACAGCCTTCCCTTCCCGCTTGCGGCATCACGCCACAGCAAAAATTAGAAACCAATAGTCCTGAAACTGGATAGTTAGGGCCAGATTGAGAGGAAAGGATTCAGAATATTGACCGTATTGCTCTGAAGCGCCGTCCGCATTGCTCCAAACCTTACGGTCGGCCCAGGGCCGCCGAGGCCGGCATCGAGGGGCCGTGTCGCGAGCCCGGCGCGCGGAGCCGTGAGGGAGATGGGCATATTCGCGCAGGATGTCGACTGACTGACCGGCGAGCCGGCCGGCCAACGGCTCGTCGTAGCAGCGGATCGGCGATTGCAGCTGAAGCACCCATGAATAATGCGGGCTAAGACGTCGCTCTCTCAGGAGCCAAAGCCCGAATGTACCGAATGAGGTCCATTATCTCCTCATCCTTCAGGCGACCTCTCCAGAAATGCATCGGGCTGAACAAGACGCCGTTGGAAATCGCGATCAGCAGCTCAAAATCGGATCGGCCGCGAGATTGGAGCGTATGGAAATCTTTCGGCTGCACAATCAGGTCCTTTGAAGCAGGCCCCTGCCCGTCCCCCATTCTTCCATGACAACTGAGACAATGTGTCTTGTAGAGGGCCTCGCCATGATCAGGATTCCCGCGAAACTCCTGCGCTCCAATCCAACTATTGCCGGCTACCACACACAGGAGCACCACCGCCGTTGCCATATGTCTGGCCATTGCCTCTCCTCTCAGCCGCGAGTGGCTGTTCTGCCCAGGTGCTTGCTCATCTCGTCCACCAAAGCTCAACTGATGTCAGAGGATCGTCCCGACGTTCCCCTGCACCTTCCCGATCCTACACGGCAAGGAGTGCTCCAGGAATGGCCGCCGCACCCGAGAAGAGTGTCCAGGCAGTGCAAGCACCAGTCGATGCCGCTGCGGCACCCATGGCAGATTCCGCTCCTGAACCGGTCTGCAGCGAGGCGACCTGGATCTCCCGACCGAACTCTCGTGCGATGCACATAAGATTCACGTGCCGGAATACGCTCCGCGAGGCCGGAACACCGCGCAGCGAGCTGTGCCAGAGCCCCCTATACGACAGTCACCGGTAGGTCTGCTTTTCCAACGTCGGCACGATTGCGGTCTGCTCGGCATCCGTAATCTGGTAACGGGTATAGGGGTTCTCCACCATTTGATTGGCATAAAGTCGGCCCGTGGGAGCAGCCACCTTCACATTTAGCGTCGTCCGGCCTCCCGGTTCGATCGTGACCGTCTGCTCAATTTCCTCCCGGATGTAAGGATGCCAGACTCTCACTTTATACGTGCCAGGCGGGATGTCTGAGAGTTGGAACCGGCCATCACTGTCGGTCACCGCATAGTAGGGATGAGTCATCACCAACCCCCAACTCTCCATGTACGCATGGAAGCCACACTGCATCACGAACATGTTGCGCCCCTTCGTCATGTGAACCGTTCCCGTCACCGGAATGCCCTCGTACTGCTTCGAGACCTGCGCACTGAGCTGGGCTTGGGCCGGATATCTGGAACTGATCGGTAACGGCAGATTGAACAAGACGCGCGGCCCCAGATGCGAAGTCTCATAGGCCTGGATGTCGTGCATTGCGGGGTCCATGTTCACCACCGACACATCGTGCCGATCGCGAACGAGACTGATGAACGGAAGAAACTGACAATCGATCGCCTCGATGCGCGGGGCTGCGAATGCAGGAAACGGTTTTCCACGCTCGATGGATTCGATCGAGACGACCGCTTCCTGAAACTCTCCGGCGGAACCGACTCGAAACGGTTGCATCAAGCGCCATCCCTGCCCATCCGAAATCCGGCCACAGTACACCGCATCGGGAAGCGTCGTGAGGTTGTACCCCTTAGGGTGAGGAAGCTTCCCGACCATGGTGACCGTGCCGCTGATGGTTCCACCATCCGCAACGGTGATTTCTTCATACGCGGAGGCCGGACCTTCGCTCGCCGACATGGCCAACAGCAACACCCAGGGTGCGCAACGCGTCGTACGAATGTGTTCGAACATGAGGGCCACTCCTTCCGACTGATGTTGAAACGAGTGCTACGGGAATTCGTTTCATGCTAACACACGTCCGAAGTCGTCACCAGGCAGGACAGCGGGCGGAGAAAGACGCGTCAATCGGGGTCGCGATAATTGTGTGGCTGACAACCTGCCCGGTGGCCGCTTGCCTGCCGTCAAAACGAAACCGGACGCCCGACCGAATGCCGGCCGAGGCTGCCCGAGTACGTCGCCATCACGAGGTTCAGACCAAGCAAGAAGACGTTGACAAGAATCGAGTACGGGGCGACCCGCTCCGCAAGGGGAGTTGTTTGCCGGTTCGTTCCAATGGAAACCACCCGAACCTTTTCACGGCATACACCCCGGACCTACCCGATCACTCCGATGAGTGCACGGAACGCATGACGAGATGTATCACAAATCCTGAGAGGAGGGCGCCTCGGACATCGGACAGGCGTTCGAGAGCGTCACCACCATCACGACATCTCCTTGTCGTGCCGCTTGATCGAAGAGTTCTTTCAGGCTCTTGAACACCTCCTCGTTATCCCCGGTCACCAGCGTGCTCATGTACCCGGGCCGGACGGACAATCCACGCGCCCGAAAGACGCGCAAGGCTTGTTCAACGCCCGGCGACACACGTGCGCTTCGAAGCGGATACAGGCTGACCTGCGCTGCAGTCTTGCTCATAACTCCCCCTCCTGTTTGTCGCTGTCCAGTTGCACCGCCAGCCCGATGAAGTCACCCCAGGGCAGCGGCAGATCCGTCAGGTGCGGGATCGGCCAGAGGGCAGTTCTCCATCGCATGGACTTGAAACGTCCCTTGGCCGCTTGCATGACCAATCGCGTCAATTCTCCTACGGAAAAGAAGTGCGCGGCCTGCCAGAGCGGATTCCCGGACGATCGATATTGATACGCAAGGAGACTCCGTCGGTTGAGCACGCCCAAAATCAGTCCCTGCCGCGCGACCCTGACGGCTTCGACGATCGCCCCCAGCGGGTTTTCCACAAATTCAAGAGTGGTGATCAAGAGGACGAGATCCACAGCGTGGTCCACGAAAGGAAGAGATTGCGCATCCCCGTGCAGGCAAGGCGGGCTCCCGAAACGGCGGGCTTCCAGCAACATGGGCCGGGAGGAGTCGAGCCCAATCGCTGTGAACCCACGCTCGGCCAACCAACGAGTGAAATGTCCCGTCCCGCAGCCGACCTCCAACGCGATCCGTGCGTCTGGAAACTGACCCAAGAGCTTCCCGAGCAGGTCTTTCTCTCGCGCACCGGCATAGCGCCCCTGCCCCGCATACCAATCCTCATAACGTGCCGCCACCGTGGGATCAGCAAAAGGATTGACGATATTCGAGATCATGGAACGCTGTCCTCAAAGCTACGGTGAACGAAGATGCGAAGCGTATTCAGAACCGCACTCAGCCTCAGCGCGAAGCCAGAACCCAGCTGGCGGATTTTCCTAAGGGCCTGCTAGGTCACTGGCAGGAACGGAGCAAACGTACGAAGGTGGCGCAGTACGTCGAGCATCTCTTGCTCGGATAAGCGATCCCTCCAGCCGTGCATGGGACTGAAGAGCACGCCCTGAGAGATACCGAGCAAGAGCGCCATATCCGTTTTCGAGCGCGACTTGAGAGACTGAAAATTCGCCGGCGGCACGATCAACTCGCGAGCCTCAGGGCCCAGGCCATCACCGGCTTGCCCATGACACCGGAGACAATGCTGCCGATAAATCGCCTCCCCTTTCTGAGGATTGGGTGGCTTCGTTTCCGCGAGGGCCCAGGAACCGAACAGCATCGTCAAGAGTGCGATGACAAAGATATGCGCCCGCATGATATCTCCTCTCATCCATGTCGTTGCCGATTAATCTATGGAGGCCGGGAAGCGGATTTATACTTCCCAGGCCATACTTCCAACGCCGGCTCACACTCAATCCAGCGAGCCCTGAGGACTGCACCACCGGTGTGATGGCGCCCCGGCAGAATCATCAGCAATCCTCATACCAGGGGATCTTCTTCGCACTGGCCGATAACAATGTGAGAACGCCTCTCGCAGCTGCGGTGTGGAGATCCAGATCATGCCTGTTGATTGCGGAGGAGTATCTCCGCGCTGTGGGGATTTGGGCGTGCTCCGTATATGAGTCTGTCGCGAAACGCCACAGACGCTTGTGAAGGGCTACCGATGAAGCCGTTACAGGGAAAGCCCCCCGCTTAATGCCTGACTGTCCAGTCTTATGACAGCGATCCTAGGCTCTTTCTGCTATGCTGCACCGCATTGAGAAGGCCTACGATGGACTCACTGCCTGCCTCATACGTTGCTGTGATCGTTCTCGCCTTCTTGTCAGGCGGCACGACTCTCATCGGCGTCTCTCTCGCCATAACCCTTGGCGAGAATCCCCGAATGATCGCGATGGGTATTGGATTCTCAACCGGCATCATGGTCCTGATTTCGTTGTGCGAACTGGTGCCGGAAGCCTTGAGGATTGCGGGACCAGGAGCGACGAGTCTTTCGGTCGGCCTGGGAGCCGCGCTCATTCTGACCCTCCACATCCTCATCCCGCACATCCGTCTGGGCAAAAACTCGACAGCGCCGGCCAGGGAACTGCGAGCCGCCTACCTCGAGTATGCCGACGGGCTCGTTCACGATGTGAGCAGCAGACGGACATTCCGGGCCGACGAACTCACGATCATTGAACACTACCGCTTCGAAGGAAGCTCGGACCCGGACGATTCGTCCGTCTGCTACGCAGTGGAAGCGCATGACGGCACCAGAGGGATTTTGGCTGATGCCTACGGAGTCTATGCAAATCCGGAGGTCAGCGAGTTTCTGACTCGTGTGCCCATCCATGAAGAGAATTAGCACGCGCAATTCGCTCTCCGGCCTCAACAGTATGTCGATGCTGCTAGCCTTTGCTCAGGATGATGCCGGCCGCCACCAGGATCCCTGCGGCGAGCGCAACCAGACTGTACTTGGCCGGCTCTCTCTCCGCCTGAGGAAGCAGATGCGTCGCCCCGACATAGATGAGAGCCCCAGCCGAGATCGACAACAGGGCCCCGAGCAAGGACGGGTCAATGCGGCTGATCATCGGGTACGACAGCAGGGTCCCAAGGGGTGTGCTTACAGCTGCAGCGAGGAAAGCGAGCCATAACGATTGCTTGGGACGGGCGCCGCCTCGAATGAGTAAGAGATAGGTAATGATCCCCTCGGGAAACTCATGAAGCACCATGCCTATGGCTGCCAGGATTCCCGTAAAGATGCTGGCGCTAAACGTAATCGAATAGACGACCCCATCCAGGAATGAATGGAAGCCAATGCCCAACAGCGGCACCAGGCCGATGGCGAACTCGGGCTGCTTGTCGCAGACATACGCCGTAATAAACCGATTGAACAGGTGCATGAAGACATAGCCGGCGAGCAGATACAGCGGCGCCTGCGCGTTCATTCCAAACGATGTAGGAATGATGTGCAGAAAGGACACGGAGATCAGAACGCCCGCCGCAAAACAGGCAAAATAGGTGCTGTTCCTGCGGCCCCAACTCTCGAAATGGCGAATGACGTAGATCCCGATCGTCGTGACAAGCGCAGCCAGTAGACTGGCGGAGAAGGGAACCCACAGGCCGGATATCATCGGTTAGTCAGACGCCGCATCGTAGATCATAAGAATGGTGGCTCCATCCTTCGTGAAGATAGTCGAAACATCCGCATGTTCCGGCATGTACCGATAGGCTCCTCGTCCCAGCGTCTTCCCCTGCGTCTCGCATTCCCCTTCGAGCACATAGTGCTGCACGGGAGCGACATGGCTATGGGGAATGATTTGGCCTCCGGCCGGCAACCGAACGATGATGGACCGAGCCTTCCCCTTGCCTTCGTCCCGCAACACCGTCACCTCGCCCTTGCCGGGGAATTCCCGCAGCGCTTCCCACACCATCTCACCTGGATACCGGACCACGTCTTTCATGGTCACCTCCAATCGACTCCATAGCGGGCTCATTCGCTAGCATTCCCCATCGGTTGCTTGATGCTGACCGCACCTCGCAAGTCTCCCGCCGCATAGCCGACCGCGGCATCGAACGGGTAGCGCTGCCGCAACACCTCTTGAACCATAGGCGGAATCTGCGCAACCGGTCCATGACAGAGTAGACAGTGCGGCTGAACGACGATCGGCTTCATGAACCGGTAGTACCGGCCGCCTGGCTCCGTCACGACCTCACTATGGACCATGCCCGTGAACGTCTCTCCCTTCGCGGCCCGCTCGGCAAATTCGGCCAGCGCCGTTTGCTCCCAGGCATCCGGCATGCCCAGCAGGGGACTGCGCACCCGCGTGCCGACACGCGTCACGCGCCAGCCATGTTCCCGAGACAACCGGCCGGCAATCTCCGGAGCCAGGTCGGCACACACCTTGATCGCCTCTGTCGGACCTCCCTTGGTCATTTCCCTCTTCATGGCTGCGCCCAATTCGTTCAGGAAGCTCGCGGCCACTTCGGAAGCCGCTTTTTCACGGTCGGTTACCTCGGCCTGTGCGAGACTGGCGGCGAGCGCGATAAGAACGGCGACAATACCCACCACAGTCAGGAATATGCCTGTGCCCTTCTGCTTCATCTCAGCACCTCCTTCCAACTCACCCGATCGAGTCAATAATGGCTTTCTTCTGCGGATTCGATGACTCCCCTGAACGAGCGATACATGTATAGTGTGTAGCCGACCGCGAGCGTCAAGCCGACACTGAACCAGACGAGCCCTGCCTGCAAGCCGTATGGGCCCGCGCTGGCATTCCGGATCGTCAGGCTGTAGGTCGGATCGCTCGTCGCCAGCAGTAGATTGGGGTACAGGCCCCATGCGGCGCTCCCGAGCAGCGCGGCAATGAACAGGCTTGAGACGGCAAAGGCGGCCCCCTTCCGCTGAGATCGTTGGAGCCACATCATGCCCGGCAGCGCCAGGAAGGCGACCGAGGGAAAGACATAGCCAAGCGGATATGCTTCGTAATTGTGGCGCAACCCCGGCTGCACGAACGGAATCGCCGCGAACGCCGCAAGGACCAGCACGACCACGGCGTAACTCCCCATCCGCGCCAGATCGCTTGCCCTCCGTGCAAGCTCACCGGCGGTTTTCATGGCCAGATACTCTGCGCCGTGCACGGTGAGGATGACCGCGCCGGTCAGCCCCATCAGCACCGTAAACCAATCCAGAATGCCTGGAGCAAGACCGGGGGTGAACGTCGTCCACAAGGGCGTAAAAAAATAGCCCTCTTGGTTCAGCGGCACGCCGCGAAGCAGATTGCCGAGCGCGGCCCCGAAGACGACGGCCAACAGGAGGCTCGCCACGGCAAAGGCCGCGTCCCAGAACGGTTGCCACAAGGGATGCAGAAAGTGTGAGCGTAATTCCAGCGCCAAGCCCCGAAACATGAGCAACCAGAGGACCAGCATCAGCGCCAGATAAAACCCGCTAAACCCGGCGGCATAGGCCTTCGGAAAGGCAAAGAAGATCATGCCGCCGCTCGCAAGCAGCCAGACTTCATTGCCGTTCCAGACGGGACCGATCGCCCTCAGCGCCATTCGCCGTTCCTCGTCCGTACGAGCCACCCACAAGTATGCGATGCCGGTGCCGAAATCAAAGCCGTCCAGGACCACATACACCGTTAACATCCCGGCGACGGCCACAAACCAGAAAGTCTCCATCACGCGGCTCCTTGCTGGACACTCACACGCCCCGACTGGATACCGGAAGACGAACCGGTCACGGGTCCACGGATGATCATTTCAACGAAGAGAAGGACGAAGAGCAGTCCGAGCAACAGATACAGCCCGAGAAACCCCAGCAGCGTGAATAGTGCGTTACCCGAATGCACGAGCGGCGAAGCGCCCTCCGCGGTGCGGAACAGGCCATACACCAACCACGGCTGCCGGCCAAGTTCCGCTGTCATCCAGCCGGCCGTCGTCGCGATATAGGGAAAGGGCGCCAGCAGCATGAGCATCCACAACAGCCACCGCGTCGTGAACAAGCGATCCCGCCATAGAAGGGCCAGCGCCAACAGCATGGTGCCGATGAAGATCGTGCCCAGTCCCGCCATCACATGATAGCTGTAATAGAGCAGCGGCACATTGTCGGGCCAGTCCTCCCGCGGAAACGCCCTCAATCCCTTGACCTCTGCCGCGACGTGGCCGTAGAGCAGGTAGCTCAAGGCCCCCGGCACCACCAGCGGATTATCGAGCGTCAGCCTGTCCATGTTCGGCTGCCCCATGACCACGAGCCCGGCTTCCTCCTGCGTATCGAAGTGCCCCTCAAATGCCGCGCCCGTCACCGGCTGAGATTCGAACACTTGCACGCTGGACCCGTGCCCCGTCGGATAGAGCAGGATCACACTGGCCAGCGCCGCAGTGATGATGCCGGTGCGGAGAAACGTTCTGGCAAATGCGGAATGAACTCCTGAGAGCTGGTAGTAGGCGCCGACGGCCGTCATGACGAAGGCGCCGGTGGCAGCGGCGGCCGTCATATTGTGCGTGTATTGCCAGAGCAGCCAGGGATTCGCCAGCAGGCCCCAGAAGTCGTTGACCTGCACCGTGCCATCGGCCGCCACGGAATAGGCCACCGGGTGCTGCATCCAGGCATTCGTCGCCAGGATGAAGAAGCCGGACAGCCAGGAGCCGGCGAACACCATGAACGACGCGAAGCAATACACGCGGGGCGGGAACCGTTTCTCGCCGAAGAGCAGGATGCCCAGGAACGACGATTCCAGGAAGAACGCGAACATCCCCTCCATGGCGAGCGTCTGGCCGATCACGCCGCCGGCATAGGTGGAGAACTTCGCCCAGTTGGTGCCGAACTGGAATTCCAGCGGAATGCCGGTCACGACGCCGAAGGCAAAGCTGAGCGCGAAGATTTTCGTCCAGAAGCGCGCGGTCTCGCGATAGTGCTCGTCGCCCGTCCAGAGGGCCCGGCTGTTAAGGTAGAACAGCAACAGAGCGAGTCCCATGGTCAGTTGCGGAAACAGGTAGTGGAATGTCGCTGTAACTGCGAATTGAAGCCGATCATAGAGAAGCGCGCTGGCCATCGTATTCCTCTTCCGACGAAGCGTTCGTCAAAGAAAACGCACCGCTACTGCATCACGTCAGGCAGACAGAACCAACGGGTCAATGCTGGTGTTGTTGTCCCCCGCCCTGCTCACCGCTTCCGTGCTCGCCGCCACTCCCTCCATGCCCACCGCCACCCATACCGCCTCGCCCCTTGCCGCCCATCCCGCCACGCTGCTGCCCCTCGCCCTCACTCATCATCTTCTCGCGATGGGCACGGTCCTTCTCCTTCTGCTCCGGCGTCAACAGCGCCATAGCGTCCCGCTTCCCCTTGATGGCCGCAAGCAGCATCGCTCCTTCCGCTTTTTTCAGCTGATCCACCTTCGCCTGAATCGCAGAGAAGTCGGCCTGCTCCTCCTCCAGCAACGCGTGCAATTCCAGTTTGGCGATCTTGATATCGGCCTCCAGTCTGGCTTGGGTTCGCTTGAAGTCCAGTTGCATGGTTTTGAGTGTGCCGATCTGCTCCGGGGTCAGCCCGAACTCCTTGGCATGCTTCAGAAGATGCTTGAGATAATGGCCGCCGTGCTCGCCCTGCTCCCCCTGTTCATGCCCGCCCTGCGCCTGACCATGTTTCATTCCTCCATGCCCTTCGTCTGCCAGGCCGGGAAGAACGGTTGTCGCCACCAGACAGACGGCCCCTGCTGTCACAACGATCCAGCGTCGTATCGTCATAGTGATCACCTCGTTATAGTGGAAAGAACCGGGCGTTGCGTCTCTCGTACAACAAGCGCACATCCGCACAATTGACCGCATCTGCGCATGGGAAGGCCCCCTCGACCTCACGGGACGATCCAGCCCCACTTGGCGAAAATCTTCGCACCGGGCGGGGACAGCAGAAACTCCACGAACTGGGCCGTGATGGGCTTGGCCACACCTGACCTGGTCCCGGCAATCCCACAATCTCGATAGACAACGTACCGATCAGAAACGGCTACGAGATCGGCCACCGTCGGATTGGCCAGTTGCCACGTATTCCAGGTGAGCCAGGCATCGAGGCTGGGGTCCCCTTCCCACCGCGCCTTGGCCTCGGCGCTGTTCGGCATGACCGCCCGAATGTTGCTCCGCAACGCACGCACGGTCCGGATGTCCCCCTGTTTGCCCGCCATGTCCTCCCATAAGCCCGTCTGTCCGGCTCCCTGAACGACCAGCACCTTCATGCCCGGCTTGAGCAGGTCGGGAAAATCCTGGATGCGTTTAGGGTTCCCCGGACGGACGAGAATCGCCGCCGGACGCAGGTAGAGCGGCATCACCGTCGCTTCATCGACCGCTCCCTCCATGGCGGCAAGCAGGTCCGTCATCATGAACTCCGCCCCCGAATAGACCAGATCGGCATCGGCCTTCGCCCGGGCGATCCACTTGGCGGTCGGACCCGCCGTCACGTCAACTTGGACACCGGTGGTTCGACTGAATTCCGCCGCCGCCGCCCGCATGGCCGGAGCCGGCCCCCCAGGACCGTACACATGCAGGACCTCTTGTGCGGTCACATACCCGGCATCGAGACACAGAACGACCACCATCCACACCCACCAGCATCTGCACCGCGCCATGAGTCGCGACTCCTTCCGCGCCTGGTCATTGCGGCAATTTCGGCATCTCGAACTTGATCGGCGCCCCCGTCAGCGCCTTCAGAAACGCGACCAAATCCGCCTTGTCCTCCTTCGTCAACCCGAGCGGCTTTACCATCGGATCCAGATGCGGATTCGACCCGCCTCCCTGATCCAGGAAATCAACCACCTCCTCCAGCGTCTTAAAGACGCCGTCATGCATGTAGGGAGCGGTCTCGGTGATGCTCCGGAGCGTCGGAGTCTTGAAGGCCCCTTTATCCTGCTCCTGTCTGGTGACGGAAAACCGGCCGAAGTCCTCTTTCATCGGCCCGGCCTGCGGCACACCCAGATTATGGAACTGGTTGTCCGTGAAGTTCGGCCCGTTGTGACAGAGAATGCATCGCGCTTTCCCCTTGAACAAGGCCATCCCCCTGACCGCCGACTCGTCCATGGCCTTCGCATCCCCCAGCACATATTTGTCGAAGGCGGAATTCGTGGACACGACCGTCCGCTCGTAGGCGGCAATGGCTTCCGCAATCCCTTGGAGATTCACGTCCGTACCGAACACCGCGCGAAATTGCTGTTGATACCCTTTGATCTTGGCCAGTTTCTTCACGACATGCTCGAGCACCTCCGCCATCTCGACGGGGTTGGCGATCGGACCGAGCGCCTGTTCTTCCAGTGATCCGGCGCGTCCATCCCAGAACTGGAACGGGATGAATCCCGTGTTGTACACGGTCGGCGCCTGTCGGCCCCCGATGCCTCCGCCCACTCCGATCGAAGTCTGGCGGGGATCGGCGAAACCGGTAAACGGATTGTGGCAAAAGGCGCAGGAGATCGCGTTGTTCTTGGAGAGCCGCCCATCGAAATAGAGTTGTTTCCCGAGATCGATTTTGGCTTGGTAGTTGAGGTTCGTGGCTGGAATCGGCACGACCGTCGGCAGAGGTGCGATGTCCGGAACGGTCACGCCGTCCACCACGACCGTCTCAGCCGAGGCCGGCGGTTCCGCCTGCGACTGTGTCGCCAGAAACCCTAGACCGGTCAACAGGCCCACAGCGAGCCCAGCAAACATCACACACACAGACCTCCGTCCTCCCATTATCCCCACTCCTTTCGCCGATACCTTTTCTCCGAAGTCCCACGACTCATTATGCCCCGCCTGCTCATGCCAACTTGCTGTTCGTTCTATCGTTCATCACGTTTCTCAAAATACTCGTCGTACCGGTGGACGAAGTCCTTTTGTCCGAGCGGCGCATGGCACGCCCGACATTCCGCAAAATTCGCCTTGAGCGGTTGGCCGTCAGGTCCGTACGCAGAGTACACCCAGGCACCGGTTTTGAGATTGTCCGGAACTTCCTGTCCCCAACCTTCCCCTTTGCCCATGACAAATACTTTGGCCAGCTTGTCTTTGATCAACTTGCCCATCGCATCTCTCAGAAGCGAGCCATCGTCCGCTTTCTTGACGTGGTAGATTTCCATCACGAACCGGGTGCCGTTCGGGAACATCTGGCCCTTAGCCGTGCGAGCCCCCACCGAATTCACATAGAGGTCCCTCACCGCATCCGGTTTCTGCACCTTCTTCACAAACACAGGCCAAGTTCTGTAGTCCACCGGCAAGGCCAGATCCCCGTCATTCGGGACCGGGGCCGACTGTCTCGCCGCACAAGAAACCATCCCAACGGCTACCAGAATACCTGCCACGTTGTATGCCAGTCGGTTCATCTTGGAGACCTCCCTGCTTGGGTCGATTGAACATCGATTCGGCTCGGTCGAGCGGGCATCGTTATGGCTCCGCCAACACGGTCCTCATGGCCTCGAGGAACCGCCGGTTGTCAGCCGGCAAGGCCGTCGTCACACGCATGAATCCGGGACCGAGCATGACATCGTTCAGCGCCTTGATCAGAATGCTCTGCTCGCGTAACTTCGCGGCAACGACGGATGCGTCGTGCGGCGCCACATCCGCGAGAAAAAAATAGGTTTCAGAGGGATAGGTCTTCACACCGATCGTTGTCAATTGGCCAGCCAGGTCCTCGGCCCATCCACGCAACTCGACCGCTCGCGCTCGAATCTTATCGTCATGCCGCAACGTGGCGACCGCCGCCGCTTCGCTCGGTCTGGCCAAGGGATAGGCATCGTTGTTGTGATTGAGATCGTCGGCCAACGCTTCGGGAAGAATCGCATACCCGACCCGAAACCCCGCCAGGCTGTGGGCCTTCGAGAGCGTACGCGTCACGAGCAAATTCCGATAACGCGGCACCCAGGACGCCACCGATTGACCGGCCATGCCGACGAAGGCTTCGTCCACCAGGAATTTTGTACCCGGATAACGCGCGAGCAGGTCCGGCAGCGGCCTCATGTCGAAGGTCCCGCCGTTGGGATTATTAGGATTCACGATCGCAACAAGCGTTGTATCCGGCGGAATGATCAGCTTGGCCAGGTCGAACGAGAAATTCTCGTGTGGCAAGAGACGTGTCTCCGTGTAGGATTCTGCAATCTCGGGGAAGAGCACATAGGTCGGCGTCAGCAAATGGACGCGTTGGCCGAGCCTCGCAAACAGTTGGCGAAGGATCAATTCCGACCCCGCATTGATATGAATCAGCTGCTCAGGAACACCAAGCTGTTCGCTGAGTAACCGGCGGAGCGGCGCGGAGTAGGCTTCCGTATAATAATTGCTGTTAGCCAGCTCATTCTGTGCCGCGGCGATCGCTTCGCCCAGTGGCGGGAGCGGATTCTCACACAGAAGCATCTTGATGCCGGCAAAAGTCCCGCCGCCTTTTTCGAGCAATGATGTCATGTGGGCCTCCCCTGACGACGGAATCGTTTCGGACCGGACCGGGCCGGTGGCGTCTGCTGCGGCCCTCTACCGGAACCCTTTCCCTGCCCTGCCTCGCCACCCCGTGCGACACAGCGTTCAAACGCGGGCAAATGGGCCTCCCGTGACCTGGCTTGGAGCCGTTGAAAGAGGCTCCTCACATCAGGCTCATGCGTCTCGCGCAGAAACCGATCATACATCGCGATGTTTTCGACCTCTCCCTCGACGCCGGCTCGGCAGGCCTCCAGAATCGATCGCGGCGGCTCAAGCTTTGTCTCCCAATCATCGTTCGGGAGGGGAATCCCATAGCGGGCGCAAAGCGCTTCGACCGCTCGTGCATGCGTATGCTCGGCCTCCAGGATATTGATGAACGGCCGCACCGGACCGAATGTCTTGATCACCAGGCGATAGAAGGTACGAGCTTTGTATTCGTCTTGTAGCGCCTCGAGAATCATCGTCCTGGTCTTTTCGTCGATCATCGTCGGACCTCAGGACTTATACGCCCGGTGGCAAGCCACACAGGCGCCGATGGTCCTCTCGAGTGGTAGCAGAATCCGTTGCATATCCTTCGAGGGTATGACCTTGGCCAGAGTCTCGGCCTCTTGATGATGCGCCATCGCGAGTTCGTGGTACTTCGGAGGAAACGTCGCCCCGCCTTCCCGTTGCATGGCCTGGTGATGTTTGGAAAAACCGAGTTCCTCCTGCGTCACCTTCGCCGCCTGCTCGAACTCCTGCCGGCCCAGGGAGGCCACAATGGCCTGCAGCGCTTCCAGATGTTCGCGCATGGTCAGCTTCATGCCTGCCTCAGCCGCCTGGCTGAGGCCCAGCGCCGCGCGTTCATCAGGATGACTATCGCCCGGAGCTCCCTCCTTGATCATGGAGTGCCCATGGTCATGCTGAGCCTGCCCGACAGCCGTCAGGCTCAATAGCCCAACCAATCCCAATCCAACCGATACGATCATGATTCGGTTCATCTCGTCCCCCTATTGCCGAGCCGTAAAAGCACCTGTGAGCAGCGGCCGCGCCAGCCCGCTGCCGCTGCTCATCTGTCCTTACCTACCGCTTACTTGTGGTCCGACATGTGTTCCGTCACACGAATCGCGTAGGTCATGGCCCCCATGCTCGGGGATTCCGTCTCCCGCGTCCCAAGGGCGGCTCGGAGCAATACGCCGGCGATGCGCGCCTGCCGCTGCGAGAGGCCGGCTCGGTTTCCTTCTTTCAATGACTGTTGCCCGTGCTGAATCGCGGCCCTGAGATATTCCAGGCTACTCTCGATCGCATCGCAGGTATTGACCGGTGTGCAGCCCTTCATCGCATCGTGGGCTTCTTGGAGATACTTCATCACGCCATGGCCATCCCCGGGATTCTCGACTTCCTTATTGAAGTCCGGATTACTCGAACCGACGACAACGTTGATCGCTCGTTGCGTTTGCGCCCGATGCCAGCCCATCCCCGGCTGGTGCGGCGCAACCGCGAGTTCGGCGTAATGAATGGCAATTCCTAACTGCTCATGAGCCTTCATAAGCAATTCATGCGTGGAAGCGGAACCTCTTTCTGGCTCGGCACTCAGCGCCTGATCCGGAATCATTGTCGTGAAAGCAGATGATGCAGCCACGATGACCGCAATTCCCATGACCTTGATTCTGGCTGACAGAGACTCAGTCAATGACGTATACATGGCCTCTCCTCCTTAAGAGTCCGTTCTGGCGGCCCAGAGACGGGGGTTGGTAACCGACGGCACCTTCATTTCGTACCTCATATGCCCACTCTCGATTCGTCGACGGACTTCACCTCCTTTCTCACTACGTACATGCTTCTCACTTGCTGAACCTCGGCCACTCCGAGCCATCCGCATGAATGGCATCCCTTCTTTCCCTCAAATCTCCTCAGAACCCCTGCTCCCAGCATCGGTACTCAGGAAGGCATCGTTCGACAAGATCCGTCGCGGGAAGCTGCGCCTGATCCTTCAGGATCGCGCGACGCGACACAAGTCTGTGATCACTCGGGCGCGGAAATCGAGATCAGGACCGCGCCGAGCACGTCCCGCATCTTGTAATCCCGCTTCGGGCTGCGTGGATCGGCGTTATGGCAGCTCACGCAGACAGACGAGCCCTCAGATCCGCGTACACGGCCTGAAAGTAGCGCGCTCCCCCCTGATACGCCACGCTGAGTTTCATCTCATCCTCCTCGACTCGTATTTTGCACCTCGTATCCCGTTGTTCGTCTCACATAGGGATGTGTCACGAGATACGCGTCACGAGGCACGTTTCACGCTTTTAGTAGTGCGCATCCGCCGGCCGCTCTCCGTTCGGCCAATCGCCGGTCTTCTGAGGGAAGTCGGGACGCGGTTGTGAATTAATGTAGGCCGCCACGTCGTAAGCATCCTGATCCGACAGGGCCCATCCTCTGGTCCGCGGCATGTTCGATTTGATGAAGGAGGCGGCCACCGGAATACGGGCCATCTCCGCGCCGATACTGTAGGACTGAGGTCCCCACAGGGGTGGCGCCGCCATCGTGCCCTGCCCGTCGGCCCCATGACAAAATACGCAACGGGCAGTGAACACCTTGGCGCCGTTCATCACATCCGGCGGCTTGGGCGCTTGAATCCGTGGGATGCCGCGCCAGGCCATCCGGCTTCCTGCCGGAACATTCTTCGAGAGCCAGTCGATGTAGGCCACGATCGCCTGCAGCTTGTGACTGTCTTGCGGGATCGGTTTGCCGTTCAAGCTGCGTTCCAAACATTCATTGATGCGGTCGGCCAATGTCACGACACGCCCGGTTCGCTCGCGATATTCCGGATAGGCCCGCGAGCGGCTGAATCCGCTATCAAGGAGCAGGGCGAAGTCGCCGACTTCTTGTGGCAGCGCATGTGCAAGAGCATCAACCCTTCGCGCACCCCTTTCGGAACAATAAGCACGCGGCGGCGATGGCCGCGATGCGGCCAAGGAGCGCGAGACAGAGAAGCCAGCTGAGAAACAGAGGGGCTCGGATACGCTGGAGCATGAACCAAGGATTCGTCTGCATCCATCTCACATGGGACGGCGTGAGCCCGGCCTACCATCATGACAACATAGGCAATCCGGGCGGAGTCAGTTCTTCGGCACGTCGGGCCTGGGATCCGACACAAACCCATGACGATTCGGCATCTGAATCTTCGGAAGCGATCCGGCATCCACGACCACATCCTCGGCAATAATTCCGTTCTGGTGAAGCAGCCATGCCACCACCGAGTACACCTCGTCCGGGGAGAGGCTTTGAGGCGCGGAGAACGGCATGGCGCGATGCACGTAGTCATACAGAGTCGTGGCATAGGGCCAATAACTGCCGATGGTTTTCACCGGCTTAGGGCTGCTCAATGTGCCGATGCCCCCCACTAAACGATCCATCGGACCTTCCTGTCCAGTCGGTCCATGACAGGAGGCACAATGAGCGGCAAAAACCGCTGCGCCCTGCTTGGCGGTTCCGCTGCCCGGCGGCAATCCCTCCCCCGTCGGAGTGACGTCAATGTTCCACTTCTGCATATCTCGGTCCGTCGCGGCCTGGCCCAATCCATACTCATCCGTGCGGCCGCTCCGATCGGCCGCCTGACTATTCCACATGCCGCCCACGCTCAGCAGGGCGAGTAGCCCCGCCATTATGACGTTACGCGTGAACATTGGTCACCTGCCCGTCTGCGGCGATGCGCCAGCTCTGGATTGCGTTATAGTGATAGATAGAGTTCACTCCACGTACCGCCACCAATTCCGCGCGGGTGGGCTGCCGGTAGCCGGTTTCATCTCGACATCGACTCTGCAGAATCACGTCTGTTCCATTCCATCTCCAGGGTACGCGGAATCGTGTATGGCACTTTGGAAGGACCGGGTCCTGCAAGACGGTCTCGTGCCAAGACCCGCCCCCGTCGGTACTCACCTCCACCTGCGCGATCCGGCCTCGGCCGCTCCAGGCCAACCCGTTGATCTCGATCCATCCAGGCTGCACTCGCTGTCCACCGGACGGTGACGTGATGACGGATTTGGCCTCCATGACCATCGTAAATTGGCGCGCCGTGCCGTCGGGCATGAGATCCGTATATTGCGACGTTTCCTCGCGGGTCATGAAGGGCGCCGTGCCGAGCTTGAGTCGACGCAACCATTTGATGCACGTATTGCCCTCCCATCCCGGCACAAGGAGACGCAGCGGGTAGCCCTGCTCGGGACGGAGCGGTTCGCCGTTTTGTGCGTAGCAGATGAGCGTTTCCTCCATCAGCGGCGCCAGCGGAAGGCTCCGTGTCATCGCCGCCGCATCGCTGCCTTCGGCCAATACCCAGGACGCCTCGGGTTTCACCCCAAGCTCTCCGAGTAGGGTCTTCAGGAGCACGCCCGTCCACTCGCTGGTACTCGTAAGGCCGTGAGTCTGTTGCACCGTCTTTCCGGTCGGCGCCCGCCATTCAATAGCGGAATTGCCGGAACATTCGATAAACGCGAGCCGTGAGACGGAAGGAAAGCGTTTCAAGTCGTCCAGAGTGAAGCTCCATGGCCGTTCGACCAACCCATGAATCATGAGGCGATGCCGTGTCGGATGAATGACGGGCACCCCGTTGTGGTGTCGTTCGAAATGTAAGGCCGATGGCGTGAGCATACCCTGCGAGTCTTGCAGGGGCGTCAACGACGCCCACCACGAACGGGGAACACGAACCGCCTGCTCGAACGGCGAGCGTTGCCCGTAGGCCGTCGGCGCCGCGCCGGGCACGCGCGTAGGGTCATCCGGGACGACCGGCATGGCCGCCTCTTCGGATCGCGCTACTGAACGCATCATCAGCGCACCGACCATACCGACAGTGCCGGCGAGCAGGCGTCGGCGATTCACAGTCAGCGTCTCGCGAGCCTCAGCTTGGGCAAGCGATTCGTTTGGCCCGTCGGGGTGTACAGACTTCGTCATAGCTTCCTCCCATGAATAGGGCTCTTGTCAACTGGTGACACGAAGCCCTGCGTGTATAAGTAAGATGGACCGTTAACCTCCCATCCGGGCTCGGACGCCCAACCTTCCGGTTCAAAGACAGCCGCCCAATCTCCAAAACGAGGTGCAGACCTCAAGGGATATGCGGGCTCACTGTCCTTTGTCTATCCATCTGGGCGACACAGCGTGGATCGATCATCTCGTCCCTCCGTCCCCTCAGGCGGGCTGCAGCTTTCGCGGATCATAGGGCTGCCCGGATTTCAGCACCCCGTAGGCCGTGGTCAGTAATTTCCGGGCCACCGCGACGACCGCAATCTTTTTGCTTCGCCGCCGAGCAATGCGGGCGCCGAACTGTTGCAACGGCTTCGCCCCGTGGCTGGTCATGCGCGCCACCGTATGGGCACACTGCAGCAGCACCCGCCGGACCTCGCCCCGTCCGTCACGATTGATCCGTCCTACTTGCCGGATCGCCCCACTCTGATAAATGGTGGGGGCGAGGGCGCCATAGTTGGCGACCGCCTTTTGATCGTCGAAGCGGCGTACCTCATCGAGTGCGCTGACCAACACCCGGGCCGACAGCGGCCCAATAGCAGGGATCGTCTCCAGGAGGGCGCAGCGCGGATCCTGGATCGCCAGCAGGCGCTCGGTGAGTTGCTGTTCCGCGGCCACGAGCGCCTCGATACCCGCCATGAACATCTGGATGATCAGCCGCAGCGGCGCACTCACCGGCCAGCGTGCCAGCTTCGCGGCCCAGGTCGGCCCTGCAAAGAATTTCTCCGGCCACCGGTGGCCTTCTTGGTAGACATAGCCACGGATCGTGTTGATCAGGGCGATGCGCTTGCTCTGCAACTGCTGCCGCGCACTGACCAATTCTCGCAGCTCTCGCACGGGGCCCTCCACCACATGCACCCCCCGGGGGAGCAGATCCCCCCGCGCTAATTCCGCCAGCTTCTTCGCATCCACCCGATCCGTCTTGCCCCGACTCTCGGTAATCCATTTCACCTCGTTCGGATGCACCACGTGGACCCGGATGTCCGCTAGCTTCTTACGCGTCTCGGCGATCCACTTCATCTGATTCCCTGCCTCAACGGCGACGAGCTTGGCACCGACGCCCACCTGCCGCAGTAACGCCCGGAGTCCTGCCCGGGTGGCCGGCTGCTCTCCCTCGAACACGCGCTGCTTTCGCTCATTGACCGCATAGACCACAAGGCTCTTGCCACTGACATCCAATCCGACGTACACCATCTCTTGCCCCCTTTCGTTGGTGGTGATCGCTCACCGCGGACAGTCGGCCCATCGGGCCTCGGCTGTCAACCAACTGAAAGGGGGCCCGATTCATAGAATCTCCTTGAACCGGCGATGGCGCCTCTGTCCACCGCAGTGATCGTCCGAACTGTTGTCGGGACGCATCGACCCGTCGATACCACAGGCTACAGGATGGGCAAACAGGCCATCCTCTTCGTCCGTCGTTCGGTACGGCTCTGCGGCAGTTCCCGTCGAGATACGCGTCACGATTCACGGAGGTCGAGCACGCCGGCGGCGGACTCTTCCCACATCTTGTCGGAGAGCGTGCGCTCGATCGCGTCCCACATGGCCACTGTCTCCCACGATTCCCTGATACGCCGAGACCCGCTGTCACTCCGACATCGGAATCGAGATCAGGACCGCGCCCAGCACATCGCGAAGCTTGTAATCCCGTTTCGGACTACGGGAATCGGCATTGTGACAGCTCACGCAGACAGGCGACACCGCCAGATCCGCGTACAGAGCCTGAAAGTATCGCACCCCTCCCTCGGTCACCTGCCCTTTATACGGCTGCTCTGGATGTGCCATGACTGCTTCGAGCGCCTTCCGCTCGAAGTCGTTGCGAGGCCCGCTTTGTTTGTTGATCGGATTCAGACTGATCAAGCGATACCGGACCGCACTTCCGGTCAGCGTGGCCAGGCTCGATGCCTCTTGAAAAAACTGGGCCGGAAGCGGGAGGGCGCTGAGTTCGCGCCATTTCTCAGAGGACTCGATCACGCCTCTCCGCTGCATCCGCTCCACGACATGGACCGTATAAAATGTCCGATTCGCCTCCAGCACGGAATGGAGATAGTCCATCACCGCTTCAACCGGGACACTACCGGCCGATGGTGCTCCGGCCAAACTGAGGCCCCATCCTCCGAGCAGGGCAACCGCCACTACCAGTCCTCCCGCGAGTCTCTGTGTGATCGACATAACAGCCTCCCTTCGAGATGGCCCTCCGGCCAAGAGACGAGCACCAAGCACAGTCGCGTGACTCTCCTCCTCTTCTAACCAGCCGCAACGCCTGCCTGAAGCCGAGCCTCCACGGACGTCACGTTCACGCCATCAGGGGGTGTCGATGTCCGCTGTCGCGTCTTTCTCGAACCTCATGATTTGAGCGAGCGAATGTAGGCGATCAAGTCCGACAATTGAAGGTCTTCAAACGCACCCTCGTACCCGGTCATGGCCGTGCCGGGCCGGCCCTCCAGGATAATCTTGCGCAGTTGCGCATCGGTCTTTGCCTGGGTCGCCTTGGCGGTGAGATTGGCGGGCGGCGGCGTCAGGTAGGCCGCCATGTCGCTGTCGCCTTTTCCCGTCGGTCCATGGCAGTTCTGACAACTCTCCAGATAGATTTTCTTCCCAGCCTCAGGATTTGCCTTTCCCTCAGCGCCTCCCGCCGCTTCACCCAAGAAGATGTTCACGGCAATCAACAGAAGCCCCCCGCCCACGACTGTCGCATCGCGACCTGCAGCTTTCATTGCTTCCTCCTCTGGATCAGGCTATTTGAATGTCATCATGTACGCTGTGATGGCGTAGATGTCCTCGTCCGGCAGCGGCGGCTTGGGGATATAGGCCCCGCTGTCCGGCTCGAAATCGTTGGGATTCAAGTTAAAACGGTAGACCCAATCCGCCTTCAGCCGTTCGCTAAATTTGATAAACGAGGTACTGGACGTTCCTCCGACATAGCCCTTCGGGGAAGCAGCCGGCGTAAAATGACAATTCTGGCAGCCATGCTCCCGGTAGAGCGATTGTCCCCGCGCCAGTTGTTCCGGCGTGCCCGGTTGCATCACGCCTTCGATAATTCGAGCATCCTTACGCGTAGCCAGGAACTCCGCCGCCGTCGTGGCTTGGGCGGCCGTCAGGGACAGATGCCGCTTCTTCCGATCAGGACGAAAATCGTACCCGACCGGGTACAGTTTAAAGTCGGGATTCTGGAGCCAGTTGACGAGCCATGCGGACTGATACTTATTGCCGGCCCAAATCAGGTCCGGCGCTTTCTTGGTCTTGCGGGCTGCGACCGGACCTTCAATTCGATGGCAGGCCGTACAGGTATTCTTCACAAATTGTTCACCCGGTTGCTCACTTTTGGCCGCCACACGAGCGCCACTGAACACAAAGAGCGTCGTCGCGCCTAACAAGAGCACCAGGAGAAGGCCGCAACTACGACAGGCGTCGGTCATCATCGTTCCTTTCTGTTCTCTGCCCCGCATTCGACACGACCCTAACTCGCCCGCTTCAAACTCAACATGTAGCTGGTCAAGTCGTTGAGCTGTTGATCCGTGAGCGGGAACTTTGGCATAAACGATCCCGGCGATACGGATTGCGGATCGCGGAAATGCTTGAGATGCCACGCCCGGTCCGGTTTCGTGTCCCCGATCGTGGACAGGTCAGGAGCGACGGCGCCCCCTTCTCCGTGAATGCGGTGGCATCCGGCACAACCGAGCTGCGCATAGATCGCTCGCCCCTGGGCGACAGCCGGATCGGTTCTCGGCACGGCGTACAGATTCTTGAGCGAGATGCCTAACAGGCCGAACACGACGAACAAAAAGAGCAGGCCGCTGCCCAGGGCCACCGGACGCCGAATGGGGTTGCGAACCGGATTGCGATCGATGAACGGCCAGAACAGCATGATCAGGATCACGCAGAGCGGCAACACCCACGTGGCCAGAGGCTCTAACGGGCCGTGCACGTATTTGAGCAGTTCATAGTAGAACAGAAAGTACCATTCGGGCACCGGCACGAAGCTCGTGTCGGACGGGTTGGCTTTATCCGTCAGGGGCAGGGGAATGCTGAACGCCAGCGTGGCGACCACGAGAAATACCGCGGCGATCACCACGGCATCCATGTACACCTGCCGGGGAGCGAAGGTCTCGCTGCCCAGCGACGCCCGATCGTCGGTCCAGGGTCCGGCCGGCCCCACCCGCCGCAACACAAAGAGATGCAGGGCGATTCCGCCGATCAGAATTGCCGGCAGGAACAACACATGAATCGCAAAAAAACGCGAGAGCGTCAATGCGCCGAGGATTTCTCCTCCCCGCAAGACCCGGGAGAGGAAATCACCGATGAGCGGAACTGTGCCCACCATGTTGATGCCGATCTGAGTCGCCCAATAGGCAGTCTGATCCCAGGGCAGCAGATACCCGGTAAACGCAAAGGTCATCACGACGAGGAACAGCACAACCCCGACCATCCACATCACTTCCCGCGGCTTTTTGTAAGCGCCATAGAGAAACGTCTGGAGCATGTGGAGGCCGATCGCCACGACCATCGACGACGCACCCCAGTGGTGAAGCCCGCGCACGAACCAGCCGAACGTGATTTCGGTTTCAATGAATCTGACGCTATCGTAGGCGTGGTCCGGCGTCGGCGCGTAATAGAGCGCGAGGAACATACCGGTGGCGGCTTGGAGGACGAACAAGAACAATGTCACGGAGCCAAAGACGTAGATCCAGCTCGCTCCGCCTGGAATCGGCTCATCGAGCAGGGTCCGCTGCACCGGCTTCAAATTCAACCGGCGGTCGAGCCAATCGTACAGGCGTGAAGACATTCTGTTCCTAGTTGTGAATTGTGAGTGATGAGTGACAACAAAGAGGACCGCGACTCACAACTCGACACTGTCCCGAAGACCGGATTTGAAGTCCTTGTACATGACGAGCAGCCGCCCTCCCTCCACCTTGGCAGGAAGCCTATCCAGCGGGCGCGGGGCGGGGCCTCCCAACACATCCCCCTTCACATCGAATGAACTGCCATGGCAGGGACACAGAAACTTCTTTTCTGTGTCGTCCCAGCGATAGCCGCACCCCAGATGCGTGCAGATCGGCGAAAACACCTTCACGTCGCCCTGGGGTTGCTTGACCGCCCAGACCGCCTTGTGCGACTTGGCTTCCAGCCAGCCGTCGCGAATGGTCGTCACATGATCCAATTGTGTCGGGCGACCGGCGGGCAATTCATCGACGGGACCGACATCCACCCAGCTTCGTCGGCGTCGCATAAACGCCGGGGAGATCAGCGAGCCGAGCAGCGGAACAGCCAGCCCTACCCCGACCACAGCGGCCGCGGCAACCGTCACCCAGTGAAAAAATGTTCGCCGCGACCCGACCGGAGTGGAAAGTCCCGCCCCTGTGCCCTCTTGTAATTCGTCCGGATGACTCACGTTCGCGCTCCATCGTCTGGCTTGCTCACGGAGAGGAAGGACGTCGGCAGCAGAGCCGCTCTTGTCCCCCCTCCTCCGATCGTCACCTGGTACAATCGAACACTTAGGACGTCAGGTTCTCGATATCCAGCCCTAACCCGATCCAGGCCCGTAACAAATCGTGCCGCGTCAGGGTATATTGAATGATGCCATCCTTCTCGACGGGAAGATTGAGCAACCGCTTCTCTTCCATGAGCTGAACGGCATCGTCGATCGATGTCTCGGCCTTCACCGTGATCCGATCCTTGACCATGATTGCTTCCGCGGTCAACTGATTCAAATCCTTGCCTGACCGGAGCGCTTTCAATAAATCGAATTCACTGATAAACCCGACATACTGACCAGCATCGTCGACTACAGGCGCACCCGGCGTATGAGTCGTCAGCAGTTCCACTGCCACGGCCAGCGCGCTTTGGCTTCGATGAATCCGCAATGCATTGGTGCCTACGATCTGTCCGATCATCTTAAAACCGCCCACCGGGACACCCGGTCTTGCCATCGTCGTCATCGTCCGTTCCTCCTCCGATACTCCAGTGACGGAATTGTCACCGGCCCCTCTCCAATAGGCTGCTCTCCCCACTCCAATCCTGAACGTCCTCTCGCTCTCTCGCTCGTGCCGGATCAGGATTTCTTACTCGAACTCTGCATCGGACAAGTATTAATCCCCAAAAGCGTCCATACCGGACAGAACCCCAGAGCACCTGTGACTAACGCAATCGTTCCCATTGCCAGCGCAATCCCCGTACCCACCGGCGGAAGTCCGGCAAAGGCACCGATGCCGACCAACAACACTCCGAGCACAATACGAACCGGCCGCTCAATTCCACCTACATTGCATGACATGGCAAGACTCCCTTCGTTGGGCTGAAGTCATCAGGGTCGAGCTTTCAGCCATCAGCGTTTCGGATTCAAAGACTGTCGGCTCATCGCTATCTTGATGAGTATGAGTCATCGCACAGGAAATGGATTCAGTTTTTTTCAGCGCTCATCCCCTAGGGCTTGCCGGTGACCTTCTGCTATCAGCTGACGGCTGATCGGTGGCAGCCGACCGCTACTTCGTTGTCGCAAACCGATACATGTCGTGGCAGGTGGTGCAGCGCGACGTCATGCTCGACAGACGATTGAGAATTTGCACGGAGGATTCCCCCTGCGCAATGCCGTCCGCCAGATGATCCATATCCTTGTGGATCGACATGCCCATTTGTTTAAACGCCAGGGGTAGTTTCAACATGACGGCGGGATTGACGTCTGCCGCCATCGCCATGCCTGCCGAGCGGGCTGCGGCTTCTGCGGCCTTGAGGTTTTGGTCCGGGCTTCCCAATACCGTCACCACCCCATGCACCGACTTGAGCAATTGCCGCATCTCCGCCAGGATCAGATCCCGCTCCGCCGGCGCCAGGACGATTTCCGTGCGCCCGTCGGCCCCCGGCCTGGTATGCCCCTGTACGAACAACGCCACAATCACGCCCACCGTGACCATCCATAACACTGCGGTTCCCAGCCCAAGCACGCGCCAGTTCATCAGGCAATCCCTTCCATTCGGTTACGGCAGTTTGCGATTGGCGTTACTCCCGAGCACTCGTACGTAGGCCGTCACGTCACGAATCTCCTCGTCGGAGAGGACAAATTTCCACGCTCCCATGGCGCTATCTTTCCGGCCATCGTGAATGGCTTTCATGAGGGCCCCATCCAGCTTGCTCTGCACGGCCGGAGCGCTGAGATCGGCGACCGGGGGATTAAACTTCATAGAGGCGTCGCCCTTCCCATCGACTCCATGGCAGCGGAGACAGAGGTTGGTGTAGAGAACCTTGCCTTTTGCCACATTGCCCCCGGCCGCATACGAACCGCTGCCCACCGCCGCAACGAAGACCATCGACAGGAGAACCGCACCGGTGACTCTGGCGTTCATCATCTTCTCCTTTGCAAGGAGCTGCCGCACAGCCGTGACACCCCACATACGATGATGAGAATGCGATCCTCGTGCCAGTCGGACAGGAAGGGACAACCAAGTGAAATGAGAGAAACGCGGTGAGAGTACCCGATCTGCTGAAAAACTCGACGCCTAACCGGGACGGCCGTGGAGAGAATCACCCCACCACCCGATCGTGACTGGCGCAAGATGCCCCAATCTAGCCCCCATTATTCATGAGCACTTCTGCTACAATCGCCGATCCGCTGCTGCGACGAGCCTTCGGCCGACGGGCTCGCCCCTCGGCCCCTCGACGTACTGTACGAGTACGCCTCGGGCCCTCACGGCTCCGCGCGCCGGTCTCGCGACGTGGCTCGACGATTTCGCGACGAACCGTCATGAATAATGCGGGCTAGCCGGATGCGGAAAAAGGCCGCCAGCCGCGTTCTCGCATCGCTTCGCGGCTCACCGTACGATACGAGTACGATTCCGCCCCTTCGCTCGCTGCGGCCTTGCTGGCGGCCCTTTTGCGCATCCTGCAGGCGATTCTGACGCCAACACGGCACCTGAGCTGGCGCAAGCTCTTGTGAAAAAACTGAGTGTTTCCGCAGCCTGCTAGCGCGTTAGGTGATGGTAGGTTCAAGGGTGATGCGTGTTTTCATCGAATTCGAGATCAGGCAGTTGGCTTCCGCCTTCTCGATGAGCCCCTTGGCTTTCGCCGCATCGCTTCCATACTGAAGGGTAATCTGCGGACGCAACGTAATCACGGTGACCTGAAACTTTCCCTCTACGAGCTCCAACCGTCCTTCCGCTTCACAGTGGTACGACGTGAAGGCCAATCCGGCCCGTTCAGCGAGCGCCAGAAATGTCGTCATCAGGCAGATATTGGCCGCCGCCACATACAAGTCCTCCGGCGACCAGATCCCCTCATGTCCTTTGAACTCCGGAGGCGTCGCCACCTGGATATCCGGTTTTCCTTCGCAGGTAATCGTTCCTTTTTTCTGTTCCGTCCATCTCACTGCCGTTCGATACGTATAGACCTTACTGCGAACTTCCATCGTTCCCTCCGGTATGGTTCATGATGTGTGCACCATAGCCTACCATGGCATCACCGTCCCTGCGATCGATCGGACGGCCAGATATTCGGGGCGCACCCGACCGGGCAATCGTTGCTTGCCGGCCTTCTCACCCACCCCTCATTCGGATACCTTCATGACCGCCGGCCCTAGCAGGCTGCGCAAAAAGGCCGTGCCCTCGTCCGTCGTTCGTGAAACGTCGTTCGTCTCTCGTCCGCAGAAAAGCGCTTATGGCATATAGCTCATAGCATATGGCCAGGAATCGAGAGTGGGCGTCTCTACTCTCAGCTATACGCCACGAGCCATACGCTCTGCCCCCGACGAGATACGATTCACGCTTCACGGGTGTCGAGAACGCCGCTGGCGGATTTTTTTCGCAGCTTGCTATAGATGATAATCCCCTGCGGCTTCCGGTTGGTACAAGACTTCCTTGATGCGCACGGTTCGCACCCCCGCCGGCACGGACCAGTCCACCGTCTCACCCGCGCATGCCCCCAACAGGGCGGTCCCGATCGGCGCAAGGATCGACAGCTTCTTCTCCTGGATACCGGCATCAGAAGGAAATACCAGTGTGTAGACACTTTCCATGCCGGTCTCGACGTCTTCGATCCGAACTTGGGAATTCATCGTGACCACATCATGGGGAACGGCGGATGGGTCCACGACATGGGCGCGATCGAGCTCATTCTCCAAGCTCTCCAGATGATCCCTGTCCCGCGCCTCAATGCTGATACGAGCCCTCAGGACATCTCTCAGGCGGGTCAAATCGAATTCGGTAATATAGATATCGCGCTGGTTCATGGCTGTGCTCCCTTAATTTCCGTCTCTCTCATCGCTTGCGGCACTACCCGGCGGTGGCCTGCGGCGAATTTCGGCGTCTTGACCGTTAAGACCGGACAGGTTGCCAGGCGCAACACCGCCTCTGCCACGATTCCGAACCGTTGCGCGGAGACACCGCGGCGGCCATGGGTCCCCATCACGATCAGATCGGATCGATGGCGTAACGCAGAGGCGAGAATCGCATCGGAGGCAATGCCTCCTGAAATCTCGACGTCGGCCGCCAATCCGAACGAGGTCACGAGGGTCTGGAGTTCCGACAGTTGCCTGTTCCAATGGTCTCGTTTTCGCGCCTCCTGTTCGACTACACCGAGGCCGCAATCCAGGTCGTAGCAGACCGGTTCCAACACATGCATCAACGTGACTGTGGCGCCGAGGCCGTTGGCGAGTTGAATGGCATATTCGACGGCATCCAGCGAGGGACTCGAAAAATCCAGCGGTGCCAGAATATGCCGGATGTGTACCTGTCTGCCTGCCGCGGACGGCCTGCCCGCTTCTTCACGCAACCCTGGTACCGCGAGAACCGGACAGGGCCCTTCTGTCACGACCCGTTCCGCCGTGCTGCCGATCAGCCCATACAGCAAGTTGGTTCGGCCCTGGACGCCCAGCACGACAAGCTCCGCCCCCTTGTCCTTGGCAGCCAGACCAATGTGCTCTGCCGGGTTCCCCAGAACCAGCCGCACCTTGACTGAGACGCCACGCCGCACCAGATCGTCACGCACCTGCTCCAACTGCCGCGCAGCCTCCGCTCGCGCCTGTACAACCGCGGCAAGGGATTCCGCCTCGGCGCTCGACCGGTGGGGCGTCTCGATCACATGCAGGACCTCCAACGTGGCTCCCCAGTGGGAGGCGAGATAGATGGCATAGTCCTGCGCACAGGCCGCGCCATCTGAAAAATCGGTCGCCAAGAGGATCCGTGTCATCAGTGGCTTAGTCATGATAGCTCCTCTGAAACGGTTGGGCGACTGTTCCCATGGAGGCGACCGGTCTCCGGCAAGCGGCGTCGGATGGTCGATCAAGGAGCGGTGCGCGTGGGTGATGGCAATCTGAACGCAGACGGTCAACGGCTGATAGCGCCTTCACGAGCAAGACAAATGCCAGCACCTCTCCCGTTCATCCGTTGGTCTCTCGCTTATTTTCTGGGCAGGTATAAGACAGAGGGCCCCGATTCCAACTCCCCACTGTTGCCATTTGCAGCAGAGGCCCTCCTTGCCATGAGGCAATACACCCCGCCACGACGAGATCGCATCACCTGGTTGCACTGTGCCGGTGCGTGCGATTCCGATCTACACAACCTGCGCTTCATCCTCTTCCTCACGATATCCCTGTCGTCCGGTTCTCAACCTCCGACGTCTCGAACGGCGTTCTTGCCATGTTTCACGGGCCTCCTCAGTAATCCGACCTGTTTTTCATCGAGGAAGGACAGCCACAGCATTGTCCCCCACACAACACAGGTGATCCCTCCCACTGCCAACATCACAAGCATGTCGTCACCCCTTCTCGCTCGGCCGCTCGATAAAGGCCAAGCGAGCCCCTAACTAGCCAGGACTATTCATGAATGCCGTCGCGAGGTGTTTGAGATCGAGGCCCGCGGGGCGACAGGACCGGACGACGGAGCAGGCATTCATGAACAGTCCGGGATAGGAGTCTGTCCGAGTAATCCTTCGTTGCGAGGGGAAGGAACTGCTGGGAGATGCGAGGCCGCAGGCACGAAAAATCCGGAGGCGTATTCGCTGGAATACGTTGAGGATTGTTTCGGGCCAAGAACGACGCAGATACCGGCAGCTCGTTTGCCGCAGCAGAATGGTATTACTCGGACAGACTCCTAAGATGGATTCAGCAGAGACAAGCCCCAGAAGACCATCACCCCCATTGCGCCAATGACCAACAACAGCAGCAGTGTGACCGGCAGGATGGTGCTCAGTTTGTTCATCTCGTTCACCTTTCATGATCTGCGCGAGACGGGATTCTCGTCATCCCGCCCCGTCACGATGTCACTGTAGCAGCAGAACATGAATCGACGATGAACGGAGCATGAAGAATTCATCCATGAATGTTTCTTCATGGAGGCTTCATCCGCACTGCATATTGGCCTGTTACCAAGCGCCGGAAAGTGAGTCGTTGGAAGACGTGATACAACAGGCGGTGACGGCCTCTGTTGCTGGTGCCGCTCTCCATTCCGCGCTGCTGATGTTCACGGTGATGCAGAAACCGTCAATCAGGCAGGGCCTATTACCCCCACGACAACGTGCTCGCACGCACGACCTGGGTCAGCCCCCACAGCAGAAAGAGCCCATAGACCGTACCGAAGAACCAGGGGAAGCTGATCGCGCGATGCGCCCACCATTGACGATGTTGCCGGAACGCCCAGGAAGGCTCGAAGGAGCGCGGCTCATTACTTTCCTCGACGATCGTTTCACGATGTTCACGGAGTCGATAGAGACTGCTCACCGGCTTTCGATCCCGCCATTCAGGCATGGTCTCGATGCCCCGTAGCTGCCACTCCCAGAGTGCATTTTGCCCGGAGAACCGCCCGAGTACGATCGCCATCTGCACACTCATGAGAATCCCGATGATGCTGAACAATACAATGATGAGGGTAAAGGGAAGCGCCAGCGATTCTCGCGACACCAGCAACCCGATCACCGCGACAAAAATCGAATTGGCGGTCAGATAGTCCGACAGCATCGTGTGATAGTCCCGCACGCCGGACGTCCACAACGTCAGCAGATGCGCGTAATCGGATCGTAACACATCTTGATCCAGGGCCATCACTTTAGGCTCCATTGACGTCCTGTCCGACCAGCCGATAGGCATTGCGCAGATACTGCCCCACCATGCGCTGCGTGTTGAAGAACGCCCCGTTCACGGCAATCGCATGCTTCATGATCTCGATGAACCCCTCCCGGTCCTTGTAAAAGCAGGGCAGCACCTTCTGCTCAAGCTTGTCGTACAGAGCCCGGGCATGGCAGGCCTCCATGTCCTCCGCGGGCGAAGCACAGGCCTCGATCTTCTCGCTGATCGACCAGCCCGTGACCCCTTCGATATGCCCCTCGACCCACCAGCCGTCCAACACGCTCAAACTCGGAACCCCGTTCATCGCCGCCTTCATGCCGCTCGTGCCGGAGGCTTCCATCGGCGGGAGCGGGGTATTCAGCCACACATCCACGCCGGCGCAGAGAAGACGGGCCAGCGTCATGTCGTAATTGGCGAGATAGGCCACCGACAGCTGCCCGCGCATGCCGTGAATGCGATGGATCATGTCCTTACCGGCCTGATCCTGCGGGTGCGCCTTTCCCGCAAAGACGAATTGAATCGGGCCCGCCTCTTTCAGCAGCCGCCGCAACCGTTCGACATCGTGAAACACCAGGGTCCCTCGCTTATACGCAGTCGCGCGGCGGGCGAAGCCGATGGTGAGGACATCGCGATCGAATCCCGCGTTGGTCTGACGGTTCACTTCGTCCACCAAGGCCAACTTGGCATCCTGATGGGCCGCCCAGATTTCCGAACCGGGGATACTGATGGCGTAACGAAGCGACAGTTGATCGTATCGCCAGTCCGGCAAATGACGGTCATAGAGGTTTTGAAACGAGGGCGCGGTCCAGGTCACGGCATGCACCCCGTTGGTAATGGAATGGATCGGATAGCCGGGATACAACGAGTGGGACACCTCGCCATGCCGCATGGCGACACCGTTGACGAACCGGGATCCCCGCAAGGCCAGCAAGGTCATGTTCAACGCGCCCTGGTGCTGGCAGGCCTGCACGAGATCGCATCGCCGACTCCCCAACACCCGATGCGCGAGTTCCACCGGAAACTGGTCGTGACCCGCCGGCACCGGAGTATGCGTGGTGAATACGCACTGTTCCCGCACCTGCTCGATCACCTCCGGCGGCACCTCTCCGTTCCGCGGTTCCGTCCCGATGGCCGCCTCGATCAACGCCAGGACCAGCAGCGCCGCATGCCCTTCGTTGAGGTGGTAGCGAAAGATATTTCCGTACCCTAACGCGCGCAAGAGAGCGAACCCCCCGAACCCCAGGATCATTTCCTGGCACAAGCGGTAATGCGAGTCCCCTCCGTAGAGCGTATCCGTAATGGTCCGATCCCACGGACTGTTTTCGGGCAGATCGGTATCGAGCAGATACACCGGGACGGTATGGCCCGACATGCCGGTGACGTGATGCCGCCAGGCACGCACGTGCACGGCACGGCCCTCGATTTCGACGGAGACTCGCGGCTCCATCGGTTCGGCGAAATCGTTGACCGCCCAGGCCACCGGCTCCTCCGACTGCCACCCCTTCTGATCGAGCCGCTGATAAAAATAGCCCCGCCGGTGGAGCAGCGTGACGCCGACCATCGGCACGCCCAGATCGGCTGCGGAACGAATCGTGTCGCCGGCCAGAACCCCGAGTCCTCCCGAATAGGTCGGCATCAGCGGATTCAGGCCGATCTCCATGGAAAAGTACGCCACGAGGGTCTGGCTGTTCTGCTGGGTCATGAGGCCTCCAGCACCTGCTTGATCAGTCGAAGCTCATCGCGCACCAGCCGCGGCATGAGAAAATGCCGGCGCACATGTTCACGCCCGGCCCGGCCGAACTCTCCACGTTCGCCCGGTCGCTGCAGCAGATGGAGCAGCCGCTCCGCGCAGGCTTCCACACTGTCGACCAGATTCTTCTGAAAGGGCTCAGGGAATTGCATGGGAATGCCTCCGGTGTTCCCGGCGACCACCGGCTTCTCCTTCCATAACGCTTCGGACACGACCAACCCGAATCCCTCGCGCAAGGACTTCTGGATCACCACGTCACAGCCACGCTGGAACGCGTTGACCTCCATGCTCCCCACCCCGGCGAGATTCGTAAAGACGAACAGGTCCGGGTCCTTCGCGGCTTCTTCTTCGACTCGATCCAGAATCTCCCATCCCTCCGGATCGTCGCCCGCCATCGCGCCGATGAGTACCAGTTGAACGGTTGGAATGGCCTCTTTCACCAGGCGGTAGGCCCGGACGACCCCGAGCGGATCCTTCCAGGGATCGAACCGCGAAACCTGCAACAGCAACGGCCTCGTCGGATCCACCCCGGAGTCCGCGATCGCGCGCCGACACAAGTCTTCAGGCAATTCCATGTTCTTCGTGGCCAGGGGATCGATGGCCGGGGCGATGAAGGCCACCCGCTTCGCCGCCAACTGAGGTAGGACGAACTGGCTCATGGTAAAGACGACCGCCTCATACTCTTCGAGCAACGGTCGCAAAAACTGACTGACCTCTTTATCAGGCGCCGAGCTGTCGATATGGCAGCGCCAGATCCATTTGGCATCACGGGGCCCGGCAAAATGTCGAATAGCCGCCGGCTGCGGGTCGTGCACGATATACACATCGTAGTCATTGCCGAGCGCCTTGGCGCTGCGTTCATTGACCTTGAGGTACAGGTCCTGCGCCGCTTTCCCCAAGCCGTAGTGCCCGCCTTGCAGTGCGTTATGGAAGGCCTTGGTGATGGCAAAAAAATCCGCTTCGCCATGGATCAAGCGCCAGTCCGCCTGCACACCGAGCGCCTGTAACATCGGCACATACCGCGCCAACAGTTCCGCCACGCCCCCGCCGGCCGCCGTCGAGTTCACATGACAGACTTTGACGCCCTGCAGTTCTTTCGCGAGCGTCCTCAGCTCCTCATAGGCCTCCTCGCTCATCAGCTTTCGGTACCCATCCAGATTGGCTTGTATCGATCCGCATCGTCGTCCGATGCCGACTTTCGGCAACTGCGTCTTCAATTCCATTGTCCCTGAATCTCCCTCATGAATCCGTCTCCGAACTTCTATCGCTGCTCTTCTACCCGAACGTCACGCGAACCCAATCACCAAGGTAGTGCGTGATCGCGACCACACAGAGTCCGATCACGACATGCTCCCCGATCACCTTCCAGGGCGGGACCCGTTGCGCGCGCGCCAGCGCATAACTGAGCACCGCCAACAGCGACAACCCCCAGACGAGGCTGGCCGCTACAGCCAGATCCAACGGCATGAACAACACCGGAACCGCAAAGGTCGCGGCAATCACGAACTTCGCCGCGAAGGTCGCCAGGGTCGATTCCCAAATTTCATTCGTATTCCCATGATTCTTGGATTCCTCCGCGATGTGGATGCCCAACGCATCGGACATGGCGTCGGCGACCGCAATGGTGAGCAGCCCGCCCAGGACCACGGACTTCGAATGGGTGCCCGCATGCAGTCCCACCATCAACCCCAACGTGGTGATCACGCCGGAGGTGAGTCCGAAGCTGAACCCGATCTTCAACGCGGTGCGCATACCCCATACCTTGTCATCGCGGCAGACCGTCTCAGAGGGAGCGGGATGTCGGAGTCGAGGATCAACAGGCGTCCTTCCCCGCTCCTCGCAGGCAGGATGAGATCCAGTCATTCAGCGATTCAAGCACCCGGGTCACCGCCCGATTGGCCGCCAGCACGCCTCCATAGGCATCCTCACTCGGAGCCGGCTCGAACGATTCAAGACTCCTGACGCCCATGATGCGTTGCTCCTTCGTTTCCGTCAGTTGGGCGCGCAGCCGTATCCTAGTGCCGCTCGGCCGCTGCAGAAATTCCTGTTGCACCACCAGGCCGGAAATGTCCAGCCGGTAATCTCCCCGGGCCGCCGTCGGCATCGGTACCACCACACGCCAGACGCTCATACGCTCCAGCGACTGCAGCAGCAAGGGCGCCAACATCCGCGGCGGGGTATCGACCCACACATTGGTTGCGTAGTAGTTCACTTCATACGGCCGCTGGAGGTAGGCCATACGCGGCTGTTCGAATCCGGCTTCCGCCTGCGGCACTCCCACGACGAGGACGCCATGAGTACCCGCTGGCCCCGTTCGAGGGTTCGCCCCAGACAGAGACTCGTCCATTACCAGCACGAACGTATGAACCGGATTGTCTCCCGATCGCGGCACGACACAGGCCGTCAACGCGCAGGACCACAGCAGGACTCCGACCCATGTCATGACCCGCCCGTTCACGCCCACGTGTCCCTCACTCGCCGGGCCCCTTCGTTTGGGCGGATCGGCCAAGGACCAGCACATTCGGTTGCCGTTCGACCTGCTGCGCCACACGATTCAAGGTGGCGGTCAGTTGCCGGAGCTCCGTGACGAGCAACCCCGTATCGGCCAGCGTCTGCCGCGAAAACTGTTCGATGCCGGGCCGACTGGCGCCGACCATCTCTCCGACCGAGCGGCTTGTTCGCGATAAGTCTTCCGTCATCTGCTGCAATCCGGCCGCGCTCCTGCTCAGACGCTCCACCAATGCGGGAAGCTGTCTGCCGAGTTGCTCCGTCACACGCGCCGCCTGATCGGCCGCCTGCACCGCCTGCTGAACTCCGCGGTCCATCTGGCCGCTGCGTTCCGCCAGCACTTTTGTGACCTCCGACAGATCTTTCAGGATCTGCTTCAGGGCCGTACGATTGTCTTCATCCAGCGCAGAAGAAGCATTTTGAGCCAGCCCGTTCAGATTTGCCACGAGGGTCGACAGGCCTTGGTCCGACAACAGTTTCGCCAGCGTCCCGTCCAGACGGCCGAATAACGAGGGCACGCTTTTGATGACCGGATAGGCCTGCCCGGCAATCGGTGCCAGGAGAGGCGCCTCCCGGGAACCACCCGTCAAATTGAGGGTGACCAATCCCGTGAGCCCTTGCGTGACCAGCACAGCCTGCGTATCGGTCTTAACGGGTGTCCCGACGACGATGTCCAGAGTCACCCGCACCTCTTCGGCATTCTCAGGGTTGAGGATGACTTGTTTCACACGCCCGACATCCACCCCGCGATACTTCACGGTCGAATCGACGCTGAGTCCGGCGACGGACTCACGCGTATAGACATAATACCGATCGTAGATCCCGCGATAATCGGTTTTGCCCAACCAGAAAATCGCACCGAGGATCGTGGCGCCCAGCAGGACGACGAACGCGCCGACCAGGATATAGTTCACCTTCGGTTCCATCCGCCACCTCTCAATCCCGATGCAGTCCCGTTCCGGAATGATTCAGATGGGCCGCACGCCCTCGGGGACCGTGGAAATAGCTCCGGATAACGGGATCGTCCGAACGGGCCAGCGCGTCCATCGTTCCCAACCCGAGCACCTGCCCTTCACCCAGCACCGCCACCCGATCCGCAATGCGCCACAACGAATCCAGATCGTGCGTCACCATCACAACGGTCAGACCCAACAATCGTTTCAACTCCAGAACCAGATCGTCGAATCCGGCGGCAATCATCGGATCGAGTCCGGCCGTCGGTTCGTCGAGAAACAGCAGCTCCGGATCCATAACGATCGCACGGGCCAGCGCCGCGCGTCTTCTCATCCCGCCGCTGAGCTCACTCGGGAATTTGATCGCGCTGTCCGGAGGTAATCCGACCAGGGCGATTTTGAGCGCCACGATATCCCGAATCGCTTCAGCGCTCAACGGCGTATGCTCACGAAGCGGCACCGCCACGTTTTCCGCCAGGGTCATGGAACTGAACAGGGCGCCATGCTGGAACATCACGCCGAACCGCCGATGCAGCGGGCTTCCGTTCGAATGTGTCAGCTGACGACTGTCTGTGCCCAACAGACGAATCGTCCCCGTCGTCGGAGCCAGCAATCCGATGATTTCTCGCAGCAACGTCGATTTCCCGCAACCGTTGCCGCCCGCAATGGCGAACACCTCGCCACGCACGACCGTGAGACTCACATCCCGATGCACGACCGCCGTGCCGAACCGTGTCGAGACATGGCTGACTTCGATCACGGGGACGCCAATCTGCGCTGCTGTTGCGAGCGTGGGAGGCAACTCGTACATACGCATCCTCAAACCTTCAGCTCCACGGGATGTTCAAAATGGTTTCCTGCGAGGCCGCAGCAAGCAAAGAGCCGATGCGTACCCTTGTGGTACGTTGAGGCTCTGCGCGACGCGAGAACGAAGCAGGGAGCCATTTTCAACATCCTGTAGCTATAGGTCCCACCAGTTGAGCAAGATGCTGCAAATCGCATCGAAGATGATGACGAGAAAAATACTTTGCACCACACTGATCGTCGTATGCCGGCCCACATCATCCACCCCGCCGCGAATCTGGAACCCCTGATAACAGCCGACCAGCGCGATGATGACAGCAAAGAAGGGCGCCTTGCCGAGACCGATGAGCATATGTCGTAGCGCCACGGCCTCCTCAAAGCGCGAAAGAAAGGCGGTGAAACTCACGTTGAGCTGATTCGACGCGATCAACATGCCGCCGAAGACACCCAGCACATCGGCATAGGCGGTCAGGAGCGGCAGCGCCACAACCAACGCGAGGACCCGCGGCAACACCAACAGCTCGATCGGCGACAGGCCGAAGGTTTGCAGCGCATCCAGCTCCTCGGTCACCTTCATCGTGCCGATCTGCGCCGCATAGGCCGACCCGGACCGCCCGGCGATCAGAATCGCGGCAATCAGCGGGGCGATTTCCCGCAATAGCGAGATGCCCACCAGATCCACGATAAAAATATTCGTCCCGAACTTCCGAAGCTGTTCGGCGCCCTGGTACGCAATCACCACGCCGATGAGAAACGTCAGCAGCCCGGTGATCGGCAAGGCATTGACCCCGTCCAGCCGGAGGCTATTCAAGCAACTGCGCCAACGCATACGACCAGGCGACGCCACCAAACGAACCAGCGCCGTCGCACTCTCCCCGAGAAACGCCAGCGCCCGGGCGCCCGGGGCGACACGATTCCTGATCGACGTCCGAAACCGCTCAGTCCCGTTCGACCGCGAGGCGACCTCAGTTACCATCGCGGCCCAATTGGACGACACCAGGCTCATCAGCTGCGCATAGTCCGGCCGAAGGCCTTCGATCGAGACCTCGCAGCCCTGGCGTCTGGCTTCCATCAAGGCGCGATACAACACGACCGCACCGCCGGTGTCGAACGCCTCGATCCCGCTCGCTTCGAAGACCAACACACTTCGAGCAGGCCAGACCATTCCTCTGAGCGCACGTTCGACCGGTGCCACATCGGGCATGGTCCAGGCTCCCCGACAACGGAGGGTCCGGCCCTCCAGCCACGTCACACCGGCTGGCGGCTGCTGGTTAGCCATTGGTTGACCGCGATTCATCTTCCGCTTCGACTCGCGCCTTACACCTGCTTCTGTTCGCGCAACGTCGCAATGAGTTCTTTCTTACTGACCAGCAGCGCACCCAGCCCGAACAGCACCGTCAACAACGTCAACAGCCCTCCGACCACCGGAATAAGCGACAGCACCGAATACAGGACCAGCCCCGCCACGAAGGGCCAGGCAAGCGACGACGAATCCTCCTGCCGGCGAATCAGGATTTGTCCCACATAGGTGATGGCATATACTCTCGCCAGATAGACCGTCGCGCCATACAAGGCGAGCAGCAACAGGCCGATCGGAAGCGCGAACAATGTGACGACGAAACTCAGCGCCACTACGGGCGTGGCAACCAGAGCCACCGTGCCCCAACCGAGAGCCGCGGTCGGACGTTCACGGATCGTCGCGGTGACCCGCCTGGCAAACACCGGGTAGACCCGTAAGAGCACTAATCCCAGGATCAACGTCGAGACGAATCCGATGAATGCAGCCATGAGCCGGATGCCGACGAGCCCCTGGCGCGCCCGTTCGATGCTCCACCCTTCGGGCAACGGCCGTTGTGTAATCGCGCCCCGAACGGTCGCCTCTTCGTCGATTGAGGGGGCCGCTTCACCCCAGTACCTCAGCCTGCCCCCGACCGTGGCCTTCGAGGTGAGCCGCACCGACCCCGCCGCCACGATCACATCTCGCTCAATCTGGTTTGACAGCGTCGCGTTCCAGGCACCGACCCTCGCATCTCGACCGACAGACCCGGCCAGTTGCACATGGCCTCCGCCGACGATGAGGTTGTTCCGCACCTTTGCCGTTTCGGTCAGATGCACATCCGCGCCACCGAGAGTGGCGTTCCTCCCGATGGTTCCACTCACCGTCACTTGCGCACCGGCAATTCTGGCATCCTGAGCCACGGTGCCGGACAGGATCACTTTGGCTCCTGCCACGATCACATCGCCGTTGACCACTCCATCGATCAACACCTCACCACCGGCGGCATAGAGATCGCCGTTCACGATGCCGGAAATTTCCACATGCGGGCCGAAGGCGAAATAGTCCCCCTGCACAATCTGCCCCGGACGTAACACGGCCCGCTCCTTCCACGGCGCGCGAGACGACGGTTCATCGGCCTGGACAGTGGCAGGCAGCATGCACAGGAGCAGCACCATCATGATACGTGTGGTCATGTGAGTTCCCTCCGAAAGTGCCGCAGGCACACCCGACCCTGGAACCGCGCTTATCGTGGCAGGACGCCGGCACCGAATCGATAGACCAGATCGCCGCCGAAATAACTCGCAATCAACAACAACAGCCCGCCGCTCAGGCCGACGGCCAGCACCAGCCTCGGCTGTTCGCGCATCCAACCCCAAAAGGAGGCCAGCCGAAGCCCGAGCAGGCCGAGAAATACCCAGAACACGGAGCCGCCAAGCTCCTCATGAATTTCGATGGCCTGTTTCGGGATGCCGCTGCGCTCCACCGCCTCCTCGGCGAAGTGCCCGGTGAGCACCGCCACGCCGGCTGCCAGGATGCCGAGCACCAGCAGAGACAAGCTGGTATCCCGAAACTGTTGGCTCCGCCATCGAAACGCCAACGCATCAAACAGTGTGCTGGCCAACAACAATGCAATAGGAAAATGGACGACCATCGGATGAATCGGATGCATGCTTCTCCTTCGTTCAACAGAGTGGCTCAACGCAGCCTCATCCGGAATCAGGCGCAGATACCCGCGCCAAACCGGTGCCCTCCGGATTAGAGGTGCAAGGATGGAGCCCTACTCCACGCCGGCGTAGAGGCAGCCGAAAGTTTACAGCAAGACCGGAAACGGAGAGACGGGAGTCTGACCGGGCGGGGCAGAATCGGGGAGGACTGCTACAGCGAGGCTCCTTGTCCCTGGGGCAGAATGCAACAGGTGCAATGAATCAGAATGGGACAGAGCGACTCTTCGCATGGAACAGCCGTCGCTCGCCCCGCTCACAGCACCGGGGGTGAGGTCCGTTCCTGCACAGAAAGCAGGAATAGATGTTTGCGACCGGGTTGCCGAAACTCCTGCAGCGTTCCAACGACCAACCCTGCTTGCGCCTGCAGCGCAGCGGCATGTTGCTCCTCAGTCACCACCCGGATGGCCCCATGTTTGCGCACCGCTTCACGCACCGCATCCTGACTCGGCAGATCCGGCACCACATTGTCCCGCTTCAGATAATACAGGGCATCTTCATTCTTCGGCCACCCCGGGATGTACATAAACAGGGCGGGCTGAGTGCCCAGAGCCAGGGTTTTGATTTCCTCCACGGCCTTCCGTGGCGATGCGGCCTGATCGATCGCGGGAAACACGTAGTTCACCACCAGTACCATGTACGCGATCGCAAGAACGCCGACCATGGTGAGCGCAAACCGTACGCGCGATCTGACCACGGCATAGAGCAGCGCACCGGCCAATGAGACGATCGTCACGATGAACATCGGCGACACTACGGCAGTGGACACCAACCAGCGGCGACGAAGGGGGGCTGCGCCGAAGAACATCCCGGCTGCGAACGTCACGGCCAACACAGCCAGCAACATGCGGAGCAGGGGCGTCATCGAAGCAGAGGCCTCGGCGGACGCGAACAGCCGGTGATAGTAGTATCCGATCATCAAACCGATACCGGGCACGACCGTTGTGAGATAGGGCTCACGTTTGAGGGTCGCCAGGCTGAAGGCGGTGAAGAGACCCAACACCCAGACGAGCAGCAGCAGCTCCGTGGGATGAGCACGAAACGGTCGCTGAGCCCAGAGCAACAGGAGCGCCGACGGAAGCACCGCGCACCAGGGGAAAAAGTCGGCCCACATCATCCCCAGATACCAATAGAGAGGATGCCCGTCGGTAGCCGGCCCGGGTTTGCCGATGAATCCCGTATTCCAGGTCGACTCGATGGCTTTGCCGATTCGAAAATGGTGCTGATACCCGGGGCCCAGCATCTGCGCATATCCCGCCATCAGCGCGACAGCCAAGGCCAGGCCGGCCCAGAAATAGCCGTCCTTCAACATCCGCATATCGCGCTGGATGGCGGCATACAGCGCCATCACCAGCAACGGCAGAAAGAACCCGTGCATCTCCTTTAACATCGCACCAAGAGCCATGCTGATGAAGGCGAGCAGATACCAGCGTGAGCTTCGCCCCAACAATTGCACATGAATCCACGCGAAGAGGGCGAGTGTGACCAGAAACGTGAGGGTCGAATCGAACAGCACACGGCGCCCGTACCAGAGGAACACATGGCTGGTGGCGACCACCAGCGCCGCCCAGAATCCGGCCGCCGGAGACACCAGCCTGACTCCAAGCACATAGGTCAGGATGATGGTGCCCACGGCAGCCAGCGAGCCGGGCAGGCGCAAGGCAATTTCGTGGTCGCCCCATATCGATGTCGAGAGATTGAGCAGCCAAAAGAACAGCGGCGGCTTATTAAAGTAAGGCACATTGTGATAGGTCAGGTCGAAAAATTCCTGCCGTCGCCCCATTTCCCCTGCAATGCCGGCATATAGTCCTTCGCTCCCCTCCAATAACGACAGGTGGAGATTGACAAAATAGGCCCAGCCGCCGACCAACGCCAGCAGTGCGATTTCAACGTACCGGCGAAAGGCCGCATTCGACTGCGGACGTTCATCCGCGCGTTCCTGGTTCATCACCTGTTCCACCAACACCTTCGCACTCCCCTCGTTTTCGGATATGCCCACGCACCTCAGGACTGTTTCATCGCAAGCGCCTCCCGAAGAGGACGATTCTGCCGAACGACGTCTCGGACGGGTTTCTTCGCCTGTGCAGAATGATGCCCCGGGCATGGAGCCCGGCGCTTCGATCCGGCGCAAAAGCATGCCAGACCGTCGGGCAAATTGCCAGAGCGCCGGCGTTGCTCTGACACACAATTCATCACGCGCCTGTCACAACTGACCCAATTTGTCTCTCACAGCAACTTCGTGGATTCGGTCGGGCGCGGAACCTTGACGACCAACAGGCGAAACGGCTTGTCGCTCCGGTTGGACCACCTGTGCGGAATGCGAGCGGGACTGGGAATAAGCATGTCCGGCCCGACTTCCTTCGTGTCCTCTCCGATCTCGACGATTCCTCTTCCTTCCAACACATAGAAAAAAGCATCGACAGGCGTAGCATGCTTCTTGAGCGATTCGCCCGACTCCAACGTGATGTGAACAACCTGAGCATGCTCCGTGTCGTACAACCGGCTCGCCTTGACCTGATGGGGATTCTCAGTGAGATCGGCCTCTCGTGCATTGACCACTTCCATGGTTCGCCTCCTTTGGCTCTACAATGTCCGACGTTCGTGAGGCGGCGCTCGGCTGTCGAGCGGCCCACAGGGCCGTCTACTAAAACCGGAATCTGATCCCTCCGCCGACCCCGTAATTCGGAGCCCCGTTCGACAACCCCACGAGCAGCGACCCGGTGAGATGCACGGTGTCGTCCACAACATAATTCGCCACCGCCAATAAGTCACGAGCGTTATTCACCGTATTGACCAATGCGCGGTACTCTTCATAAAAGACACTCATATGGAGGCTTTCCGTCACGTCATACCCGACACCGACGTCATACCACCACTGATTATTGAAGTTGGTGCCTGGCGCATCGCCGATCAGGGTGTAGCCTCCGTCAAGATAGGCCAGCCAGCGCTCCGCGAGGGTCTTGGTCAGTTCCACACCAACCCCTTCATCGAACTCCCCCGTGCCGAGCCCTCGGTCTGCATCCGCGGTCGGCAATTTCACCCGGCCAGTGACCGCTACGAGCGGCATGACGGAACTTTCCTCGATCAGATAATAGCGGCCACGCAGAATGATATCGCCGAGCCCGCTGTCGGTTGTGGCAGTGGACAATGGACTGGCTCCGGTCCCCTTGCCGCTTCCAGACGCGCCAGCGAGCGTCCCTACCGGGCTGGCGGTGGCGCTGCTTGTTCGCGTGGGAACTCCACCCACCAGTCGCACGGCGCCGGTACCGGAGATGCTGACAAAAGGAATCGTCAGGCTCACATCTCCGTCCCGAAAGATCCGCCGAACCGTCATGGGCGCATAAAGAATGTTCGTTCTGGAATCCGTCCCGTAAGAACCGCTCGAATAATTGACGGTCGTGCTGACCCGCCATTGAAGGGTTGGTTGGGGCGGCCCTTCGACCTCAGCCGCCGCCCAGTCAACCGTCCCTACTCCGAGGAGGAAGAGACCCGTCCCTAACAAAACCGCTGTCAGACTCACACCGGTGCAACGCTCCCTTGCCGCAAGGATCGCGCAATACCGCATCGGATTCCCCGCCGCAGTCAACGGCCGCCGCGTTCGGTCCGCTCAGCCTTCTCATGCTGCGGTCTCTCCGGACGCTCCGTACGAGTCTGTTCCCGCGTCCGCTCACGAGTTCGTTCCTGCTCCTTGAGTTGCTCCTTTTCTTTCACCTGATCTTTCGTCTGCAGCTTGTCCTTATCCTGAAGTTGTTGCTGCGTTTTGAGCTGGTCGCGATCGCGATCCTGCGCCGACGCAATGATCACATTTCCTGCCGGGAACGACAGGGCAACCGCCACCGCGATGGAAAGCATTTTTCTGAGCTTCATGGGGCACCTCCTTGGGCACATAGCCGCGAGCGATATTGCTCACGGCAGAAACGGGCGATGAGCACGCTCCGTTGCGCTCCACACCCAGCCATCACCGTCACATTCGATATCCTGTCATCGTCCATCAAATGGGCTCTGCCTTCTCTACGCGCACTTTCACGTTAAGCCCTATTGGTTGACTCCAAATCGATAGAGATCGTGACAGGTCGCGCACCGCGCCGTCATGTTCGATAACCGCTGAAGAATTTGTTGCGGAGTTTCCTTCTGCACAATCGCATCAGCCAGCGCATCCATGTCCTTATGGATCGACATGCCCATCTGTTTGAACGGCAACGGCAGCTTTGCCATGATGGCTGGTTCCGTGTCTGCCGCCGCCTTCATCCCGGCCGCTCTTGCGGCTGCTTCCATCGCGTTAAGGTCCGGCTGCGGTCCGCCGAGCCCTCTGACGACTCCATCTACCGCTTTGAAAAGTTGTCGCATTTCAGCCAGGATATGGTCCCGCTCCGCCGGCGCCAGCCCGATCTCCTGCCGTCCGTCCGTGCCCGGTTTCGTCCACCCAGCGACAAACATCCACCCGGCGACGGCCAGCGTAACGATCCACAGCCCAAACGTGATCCGGCACAGTGTGTGGCCCTTGCTGCCCATCAGTCACCTCCTGAAACGTACAACTTCCCTTGCCTGCTCACGCGACGTTCGACCATCAAGGAAACACGCTCTCGTTTCTGTAAGAGTACGATCCGCCCGGAAGGATTCACCATTCGGCGGCCTGTCCGGCGTTTCACCATCGATCGACCGGCTGGAACTGCGGGAGTGTCCTGGACAATGCTGAGTCATGATAGAACGTGTCTCGCCTTGTGACACGGTCTTAGGGGAGGCCCCGGGAAGATGGGTTCAAGCAGACGACACTCGTCGGCCCCTTCTGTGAGTGGCCTAAAAAGCCAAATAGAACCCAAATCCGACGCTCTCGACCTTCTCGTTGAAGAATTGTCCATAGGGATAGAAGCCGCGATAGTAGTTCACGAGGAACCGAAACCGACGCTTCGCGCCAGGCCGAGACCACTCGAACCCACCCACGACATGGCTGTTGATGATCCAGTGCAACTCTTCGAAGGTTTTGAAGTCGGCTCCCAAGACGGGCGTGAGCTGGAGCCCCGGTATCCCGCGCTCTAGGAACGGAGCGTCAATCGTCGGCCCGCGCAACTCCATTCCCCACTGCACATGATTCCTGTCCAGCACCGCCGGCTCGCGATGCAGCAAGTAACCTCCGCCTGCATATACCCGTACCCACCGATGGTCGTAGGATAGGATCGCCTCAACCTCTTCAAAACTGAGATTCACCCGATTGAATGCGGGATTCTCCAGGAGAAATTCGTCTCCGACATGGCTGCTCTGATGGTAGAGGCGCACCCGTGTCGACCAGTCACCACGCCGCCAAGAGACGGGGATCCCCACGATGTAGTCGGCATTGATCAAGTCCGAAGACGGCGCATCCAGGTTGAACTGTGAAAAAACCCCTGCCAGCAGGCCCACCTGCCAACCATTACACCCTTGACGCTTAGTGTAGAAGCCGAAATTTTCGCCGAACCCCACCGAGCCGACATTGACGGACTTCCCCACCCCTGTCACGGTACTCGTGGGCTCTTTGCGCTGAACGGATTGATAGGTGGCGAAGAACTGCGGCTGTTTCGGATCCGCCATCAAAGGTCGGAACACGTCATCGCTTGGGAATGCCGAACTGCTCATTCCACTCTCACTCTGCTCGTACCGGCAGTCGAACACAGCGCCGCTCTTCGTGTCCTGCGCTTCTTCCGCCAGGACTACCCCCATGGTCAGAACGGTCAGACCGATCACTCCGACTGTTGTCCTCCAGAACATCGCCCTCTCAGCCTAGCCGGTAGTCTTCTGGAAACGCCTCGTCGCCACCCAGAGCGTGGATGTCCCCAGAAGCAAGAGAGCCGACATCTGCGGCCAGAGGATATCGGCCCCCACCCCCTTCAAAAAGATCCCGCGGATGATCACCAGAAAATAGCGCAACGGATTGACATAAGTCAGCCACTGCACAGCATCAGGCATATTCGCGATCGGAAACACAAAGCCGGACAACAGCATGGCGGGGAAATAATAGAAAAAGGCACTCATCATCGCCTGTTGTTGCGTCCGGCTGATCGTCGAAATCAGCAGGCCGATCCCGAGCGTGCTCATCAAATAGAGACTGGTTGCCACTAAGAGCAGCAGGAGACTGCCTCTGATCGGGACGTCGAACCAATAGCCGGCAATCGCAGTAACCAGCACGACATCGGCAAAACCGATCAGCGCAAACGGCAACATCTTGCCCAGAATGAACTCCGATTGCCTGATAGGGGTGACCATGATCTGCTCGATCGTACCGAGTTCCTTTTCGCGGACCACCGCCATGCTGGAGAGCATCAACGTGACCAGCGTCACGATCAACACGATGACGCCAGGAACGTAGAAATTGCGGCTTTCCAGATTCTCGTTGAACCAGGCACGCGCCTCCAGTACCACACGGGGCGGAGCGGCCGGCTGACCGGTCGCCCGCACGAAGCGGGTCTGCAACACGGCTTCACTGAACCGACCGGCAATCTGTCCGGCATAGTTGAGCACGATGCCGGCCGTGTTGGAATCCGTCCCGTCCACGATGATCTGCAACGGCGCGGTCCGTCCGGCGCGGAGATCATCACCGAAACCCTTGTTCACCCGCAGCACGACTTTGACCCGCCCTTGATCGAGGAACTCGCGGACCTGCTCTTCACGGTCGGGATACTCCACCACGTCGAAGTAGCCGGATCCGGTGAAACGGGCGGCCAACTCACGGCTGGCGCGACTATTGTCGAGGTCGAAGACGGCGGTCGGGATATGCGTGACGTCCGTGGTGACGGCATAGCCGAATACCAGCGTCTGCAACAACGGCATCAAGAAAATCACGGTCCTCATCCGAGGATCGCGAAAGATCTGGATAAATTCCTTGATCAGCATGTGCGTAATCCGTTCGAGCATTGCTGATCACGCCATTTTTTTCTTGAAGGTGAGATTCGAGACCAGGAACACGAGCAGGCCAAAGACCGCCAGGAGGCCCGCCTCCGACACAAGCAGCTTCAGTCCGATCCCTTTGAGATAGAGTCCTTTCAGCAGCGAGACGAAATACCGCGCCGGCACGACATGGGTGATGGCCTGAATTGCCTTCGGCATATTGCTGATGTCGTACATGAACCCGGAGAGCAGGAACGCCGGCAGGAACGTGACGACCATGGCCAGCTGGCTGGCCAATAACTGGGTCTTGGTTACGATGCTGATCAGCATGCCGAGCGAAAGCGCCCCGGCGAGGAAGACGGCGGCCATGCCGAACAGGAGTGCGACATCGCCGCGCAACGGCACCTGGAAGAGAAACTCGCCCATCAGCACGGCCACCAGCATGTCCAGCATCCCGATACCGAAGTAGGGCAGCAATTTGCCGAGGATCAGCTCGGAGCCTTTCAACGGGGTCGAGATCACCTGCTCCATTGTGCCGGTTTCCCACTCCCGGGCCATCGTCAGCGAGGTCAGCATCGCGGCGATGACCATCATGATCACTGCGATCAGCCCTGGAATGATGTAGTTCTTGGATTCCATATCGGTGTTGAACCAGACACGCGGGCGCAGGTCGAGAGGCGCCTTCACGATTTGCCCGCTGGTGCGGGAGGCCTGCTCGCTCGCCAGCTCCTGATTGTGAGTTTGCACGACGGTCTCGAGATAACCCAGCACAATGGTGGCCGTGTTCGAATCACTGCCGTCGACAACCGCCTGGACTCGCGTCGCCCGTCCCGACTCCACGTTCATCGCGAAGTCGACCGGAATGACCAAGGCCACCGAGGTCTCTCCCGCATCGATCGCCCGCTCCACCTCCGCATAGGTCCGCACGAAGCGGCGCAGAGCGAAGTAGGGCGATCCCTCGAAACGACTGATAAAATCGCGGCTGGCCTGGGTACCACTCTGATCCCAGACTGCAAGCGGCACTTCATCCACATCGAGGGTCAGCGCATAGCCGAAGAGGATCAACAATAGAATGGGGATCGCGATTCCCATCACCAGGCTGCGCCAATCCCGAATAATATGGATGCCCTCTTTGCGAGCGACCGCCCACATGCGCCGCGCGTTCATCCCGACACCTCAGATTGTGGATGCTCCTGTCGGTCCCGCGCCTCGATCAACGACACAAACACATCCTCCAGCGACGGCGCGATGCGCTCCGCCCGCGACACGGCAACATTCAGTTCCAGCAGCCGGTTTCTGATCGCCGGGATCACGCCCGCCGCCCGGCGTTCGACCACCACATGCAACCCCTTGCCGAACAGGGCCGTTTCCTTGACTCCTTCCACTGTCCCGAGCGCGAGCATCGCCTCTTGCGGCTGTTCGCACAACACCTCGACGATGTCCTCCTGCATGAACCGCGTCTTCAGTTCGTCCGGCGGCCCGGCTGCGATTAATTCTCCGCGATAGATCAACCCCAGCCGGTCGCAATACTCTGCCTCTTCCATGTAGTGTGTGGTCACGAAGACGGTCACCCCCTGTCCGGCCAATTCGTAAATGAGGTCCCAAAAGCGGCGGCGGCTGATCGGGTCCACTCCGGATGTCGGCTCGTCGAGAAAGATGATCGGCGGCTCGTGCAGGATGGCACAGCCCAACGCGAGCCGCTGCTTCCACCCTCCGGAAAGCACGGCGGTCCTGGAAGCTCGATGCCGGGACAGGCCGGACATGCCGATGACCCACTCTTTCCGCGCCGCTTTTCTCTCCTTGGGAATTCGGTAGATGCCGCTATAAAAGTCGATATTCTCCTCGACCGTCAAATCTTCATACAGCGAAAATTTCTGGCTCATGTACCCAATATGCGCCTTGATCTGCTCGGCCTCCCGCACCATGTCGAAACCGGCGACCGTCCCGGCTCCGGCTGTCGGGGACAACAGCCCGCACAGCATCCGGATCGTCGTAGATTTGCCCGCGCCGTTCGGGCCGAGGAAACCGAAGATCTCGCCGCTTCTGACTTGCAGGCTGATTCGATTGACTGCGACGAACGATCCGAACCGCTTTTCCAAATCATGGACGACGACCGCGTAGGACTCATGATCGGAGCGCATCGATCGATTCCTGTTTAGGGGCGGCCTCTTCGCTCGCCATCACCGAGACAAAAACATCTTCCAGGGAGGGTTCGATCGGCTGCATGCCCTGGAGCGAAAATCCTTCGGCCTGCAGCACAGCCGACACCTCGCGCGCAGTCGGTGCCCAGTCCATGGTCACCACATGGATGCGATCACCGAAGAGACCGATGGACTCGGCCTTCACCCGTAGCCTGAGCAAGGCCGCGGCCTCACGTGCTCGATTGACGCGAACTTCGAGGATCCTGCCCCGCATGAGGCCCTTCACCCGGTCCGGTGTATCGCAGGCCAGGAGACGGCCCTGGTGCAGCAGCGCCACGCGATGACACCGTTCAGCCTCATCCAGATACGCCGTCGAGACAAAGATCGTGACTCCTTCCTTAAGGAGGGAATAGAGGATCCGCCAGAAGTCGCGCCGCGAAACCGGGTCCACCCCGTTCGTCGGCTCGTCGAGGAACAACACTTTCGGCGTATGGATCAGCGCGCAGACCAGACCCAGCTTCTGCTTCATGCCGCCGGACAATCGGCCAGCCTGCCGATTCTTGAACGGCGTGAGGTTGCTGAACGAGAGCAGCTCGTAGAGTTTGTGCTCGCGGCCTCCCGTGGGAACCCCATAGAGATCCGCATAGAAATGGATGTTCTCTTCCACCGTCAGATCCGGATAGAGTCCGAATCGCTGGCTCATGTATCCAATGTGATCCTTGACCGCCTCCGCTTCCCGCACCACGTGTTTCCCCATCACCCAGGCCTCGCCATCGGTCGGCTCCATCACGCCGGTCAACAGCCGCATCGTCGTCGTCTTCCCGGCGCCGTCCGGACCGACCAGCCCGAAAATTTCTCCCTGCCTCACGTCGAAGGTCAGGTCGGTCACCGCGTGGAGATCTCCGAACGATCGGCTCAATCGCGCGAGTTTAATGGCTACCATTGGAAGCCTCCAGCCGGTCCGAGAGAGTGATCCTTGCATCAGCCGGCATACCGGCCTTGAGTTCCATTTCAGGATTCGCGATAGTGATCTTGATGCGGTAGACCAGCTTTACGCGCTCCTTTTTGGTCTGAACACTCTTGGGCGTAAACTCAGCCTGGGAAGCAATGAACGAGACGCGCCCCTCATAGACCTTGTTCGAATAGCTGTCGGCTGTGACCTGTGCCGCCTGGCCCACCTTTACGCGACCTAAATCCGTCTCGTCCACATAGGCCCGCAGCCAGACATGTTCCAGGTCACCGACCGTCACGATCGGCGTTCCGGGGGCGGCGAACTCCCCCGGTTCGATGTTGTGAGAGAGGACCAGACCGGTCAGCGGGGATGTCAGGGTAGCGTAGCGCAAGCGCGTTTCGGCCAACGCCAGCGCTTCTTTGGTCTGCTGCAGTTGCGCCCTCGACCGTTCGATCTTTTCAATGCGCGGCCCCTTCTGGACGAGCCGCAATTGCTCCTGCGCCTCGCCGAGCTTCGCAGTCGTCACCTCCACGGCGCTCTTGGCCGCGTCGTAGTCCTGCGCGGAAACATTGTCCTGCTCGTAGAGTTTCTTGAGACGCTTAAAATCCGCTTGGGCGCGTGCCACATCCGCCTGCATCCGCCGAACGACCGCTTCCGCTTGCGCGATTTCCTCAGGACGAGAGCCGGTCACCAACTCGGCGAGCGTGGCTTTGGCGGCCCGAACTTCCGCGCTGCGAAGCGCCACTTCCTGCGCCAACTCACTGGTATCCAGGCGAGCCACCGACTGCCCTGCCTTGACCGGCTCCCCTTCCGACACCGAACGTTCCACTACCCGGCCCGCTATTTTGAAGCTCACCTCGGCGTCGGTCATCTCGATATTGCCCGATACCCCTAGCACCCCCAACTCCGGCGCCGGTCGTGATTGGAAATACAGTCCTGCGACGACGGCAAGTACTACCAGGCTCAGGATCAGCAGCGCCCGCATCAACGTTCGAGGGCTAGAGCGTCCTGCACCGGGGACTGCGTCAACCGGCGGCGAAACTCCATGGTCAGTCGGCCCGGAGTCACCCATTCGGGAAGGAATCGTGATCCTGTCTCCACCCATGATCCTCCTCATCCCTCAAATTTTCGCTCTCACAGACACCGGCAACGTCGCGGTGTCTGCCGGCCTCGGATTCAAAACAGCTGTTCGATTTCGCCCTTCGCTCTGGCCAGATTGATGCGTGAGGCATTGAATCGAAAAAGTGCTTCGATGATGTTATCGCGCGCGCGCGCCACCGAGGTCTGGGCGTTCGTGACCTCGATATTGGTGGCGAGCCCGGCCGCAAACCGGTCCCGCGCGAAGGTGAGTTCCTTCAGTGCCAACTCCAACCCCTTCTCGGCGACGGTGACTTGTTGCGTGGAGGAATCGAGGGTGAGCAGTGCGTTTCGCACTTCCAGCGTGACTTGATCGGATACATCTTTCATCCGAATCAGTTCCTGCCGTACACGGCTTCGACTCTCTGAAATCCGTCCTTCCCGTTGTCCGCCGTCGAAGATGGGTACCGAGAGCATGAGCCCGACCGATCGTGTCGCCAAGGCTTCGTCCGGCTTAAGCCCGATCCACCCGTAGTCGCCATTCAATGACAACGAGGGGATTCGCTCACTGGTCACGGAACTGAGACTGAGTGAGGCGAGCTTTTGGCGGCTGATCTGCGCCTTGAGTTCGGCGCGATTCTCGCGCGCCACCGAGAGGGCCGCTTCGGGGGTTTGGGATTCGACTTTCGCCATCGTGAGTTCGTCGGTCAGCGTCACGGTGACATTGAAATCGATGCCCAACGTGCGAATGAGATTCAACTTCGCGCTTTCGTGATCGTTTTGAGCGACAAGCAGTCGCTGGCGGGTGTTCTCTACCTGAACTTCTTCGCGGGTGACATCGAGGCCCGTAGCCACCCCCGCCTGCTTTCTATCCTGTGCCAACTTCAACAGTTGTTGGCTGAGTTCGAGATCCGCCTGCCGGGCCTTCACCGCAGCTTCCGCTCGAGAGGCTTCCATATACAGGAGGCCAGCTGTAGCCATGACGTCACGCTTGGTCACTTCGGCCTCAAGCCCCGCCACATCGACTCCGGTTTTGGCCGCACGCCAGCGCTGGATCAAGCTCAGGCTGAAAACATTCTGCACGAGGTTGGCCCTTGCATTGTAAACATCGAACGGTTCGGTTACGGGTCTCTGCAGTCCCAAGCCGGAGAGTCTATCGGGAGGAAGTCCGAATGCGGCGAGATTGACGGTTTGATTGCTCCCGCTCATGAACCCGGAGACGTTCGGCAATAAGGCACCCAAGCTGGTGCTGGCCGCCGATTGGGCCGCCACGATCCGCTCTTTCAACAACCGCACATTGGCGTTATTGTCGATGGCAGCCTGAATCGCATCGTGAAGGCTCAGGCGCAACTCAGGGGGAGGCAACGGCGACTCAGCCATCGCCAGGCTCATCATCCAGAATGTTGCGAGTATCGCGATGCCCAGTGTTCGCTTCATCATCGGTCGCTCCACTTTTTGCGCGCCACAGGGTGGCGGTGATCGTGGCAAACGCCGCTTTCTTGTTTCGACAATTTGCCTGATGCGATGCCCCGTCGATAGATGGCAAACGCACCTGGCGCTTGGCGGCGAATGTGTGACACATTTCCCGTGAGCAGCGACTGCATGACCAGCCCCTGAATGGTCCCGACAAACAGCGTTGCAGCAGCAGCTGAATCGAGGCCTGCATCGAGCTGGCCCTGCTTCTTGCCTTCCTCCATGAGTCGAATCAATCGCTCGGTGTAACAACGGAGCAAGGTCCGCACCATTCCCTTGGCGACGGTGTCTACGGATCGCTGCAGTTCGCCAATCAGCATCCGTGGCACCCCAGGATGCTCGATCACAAACTCGATATGCGTTAGAAAGATGGCTTCTACAGCTGTGAGGGGCGAGGAGGCGGTTTGCGCGGCTTTGTCGATTCGTGCGAGCAAGCGTTCCGCCACCCATTCCATGACCGCCTCCAAGATAGCGTCTTTGCTGGGAAAGTGCCTGAACAGCGCGCCCTGGGTCAGTCCCATCCGCTTGGCAACTGCGGCGGTGGTAATGTCAGTCGGATTCTGTTCTGCCGCCAATGCGATCAATGCCTGCACTGTGCCATTTCGGCGTTGTTCCGCTGGAAGATGTCTAGGGTGAGCCATACCGCCTCCGTCAAGATAGATAGTAATTAGTTACTATCTTTAAGAGCATCAGGTTGTCAATGGGGCACTTACGGCATATCCGAGGCGGAATTAGGCGGCAGCGTGCGAGGCAGGGGTATATTGCTACAACCCCGGCCAAGAGTCTGTAGCGGATGGCGGCAGAACGAAATCGGCTCCGGCTCATCCAGGTTGGCTGCCCGCGACCGGCTGTGGCAGCTCTGTGTGCTCGGGTTTCGGTATCAGGCCGGCAGGTGAATTTCGAGGGCCGCCGATCCACAGGTAGTAGAGCACGGGAATGACCACCAGCGTCAGAACCGTCGAGGCGCCGACGCCGAACAACAGGGAGACGGCCAACCCCTGAAAAATCGGATCGAGAATAATGACGAAGGCGCCGACCATCAGCGCCGCAGCGGTCAACAGAATGGGACGAGTCCGGATCGCTCCCGCACGAATGACGGCCTCCAACAGCGAGACCCCCTCCGCCTCCTGATGTTGAATGAAATCGACCAGTAGAATCGAATTCCGCACGATGATACCGGCGAGGGCGATAAACCCGATCATCGACGTGGCCGTGAAATAAGAGCCGGTGAGCCAGTGACCGGGGAGAATGCCGATGAGCGTGAGCGGAATGGGCGCCATGATGACGACCGGCGTCAGAAACGATTGGAACTGCGCCACGATCAGCAAATAGATCAACAACAGCGCCACCGCAAACGCGATGCCCATATCCCGAAAGGTTTCATAGGTGATATGCCACTCGCCGTCCCACTTCATCGCAAACCGCTGTTCCGACCAGGGTTGCACGGCATAGTGCTGCGCCATCGCATACCCTTCCGGCAACACCAGCTGCTCCAGTTTCTTCCCGATGCCCATCACACCATAGACCGGACTCTCACCTTTGTCCGGGCCCACTCCGCCTACATCCGCAATCACGTAGACGACCGGCTTTTGGTTCTTGTGATAGATCGCTGGATCCCGCACGGTCTGGTCCACACGAATCAACTCGGACAGCGGCACCATATGGCCGGCGGTCGTCCGCAACGAAATCTCGCCGAGGTGCTCCAGGCCGGTCCGTTCGATGACCGGCAGGCGCAGTCGCACCTGCACGGGCCGATTTTCTTTGGGAATGTGCACCAGTCCCACGTCGGCGCCTTCCAATGCCAGTCGTAACGTCCGGACGATTTCCTCCGACGGAATCCCGGCCAGCGCCGCCTTCGCGCGATCCACACTGAAGACATACTTCACCTGGTCGGCTTCGAGGTAATCATCGACATCGACGACGCCGGCCGTCGTCTCGAACAGTCCGCGGACCTCCCGCGCAATCGCTCTCTGCCGCTCGTAGCCGGGCCCGTAGATCTCCGCCACCAGCACAGATTGCACCGGCGGGCCGGGTGGCACCTCCAGCACTTTCACATTCGCTCCGAAGGGCCGCCCGATGTCCTGGACCGCGGAACGAATCCGTTGCGCGATGTCATGGCTTTGCGCCTTCCGCCGTTCTTTGGCGACCAGATTGATTTGAATGTCGGCCTCGTACGGCTGGTCGCGCAGATAGTAGTGCCGCACCAGTCCGTTGAAATTGAACGGCGAGGCCGTGCCGACATAGGCCTGGTAATCGCGGGTCTCCGGAATCGTGCGCACGTACTGCGTCAGGGCCTTCGTCACCCGGGCCGTTTCCTCCAGCGTCGTGCCCTCAGGCATATCGATCACCAGCTGGAGTTCGCTCTTGTTGTCGAACGGCAGCATCTTCACCACCACCGCCCGGGTATAGAACAGCGCAATCGACCCGACCAGCAACAGCGCAATGACCGCCAGCACAAGGTAGGCCACCAACGGATGGGACAGCACCGGGGCTAAGAGCCGCTGGTACAGGCGATAACTGCGGCTACCCTCGAACGATTCGTGATCGACCCCAACCATGTGCACACCGGACCGGTAACAGGTCTGGCAGAACCAGGGGATGACGATGAACGCGACCAGCAGGGAGACGAACATGGCGATTGAGGCATTCACCGGAATGGGCCGCATGTAGGGACCCATCAAGCCCGAAACAAACGCCATGGGCAGGAGCGCGGCAATCACCGTCAGGGTAGCAAGAATCGTCGGGTTGCCGACCTCGTCGACGGCAAACAGCGAGGCCTCGCGGTGCGGGCGAATCCGCAGCGTGAGATGCCGGTAGGTGTTCTCCACCACCACGATGGCGTCATCCACGAGTATGCCGATGGAAAAGATCAACGCAAACAGCGTCACGCGGTTGATGCTGTAGCCGATGAGCATGGAAATGAACAGGGTCAGGGCGAGCGTGAGTGGAATGGCGATTGAGACCACCAGTGCGGGGCGCAGCCCCAGTGTCACTCCGAGAAACACCACGACGGCAACCACGGCGATCAGGAGATGCCACAGCAGCTCGTTGGCCTTTTCATCGGCGGTGTCTCCGTAATCGCGCGTGACCGTCACCCGCACATCGTCGGGAATCAGGGTTCCTTTGAGCTCCTCCACTTTTCGAATGACGCCCTGCGCAATCGTCACGGCGTTGGTGCCGGCCTGTTTAGCAATCGCCACGGTGACCGCCGGGGATTCCGGCGAGGCACGTTCCTCGTGACGCGTCTCTCGCAATCCCTCCTGCGATTCACGCCTCACGAGCGACGAGCGATCTTCCCCCGGTCCCTCGCCATACCATACATAACTGGTCGCTTCGGTCGGTCCATCGGTCACTTCGGCCACCTGGCGAAGGTATACCGGCCGTTGTTCGTTGACTCCGACGACCACCCCCTCCAGGTCCTCTTTCGAGCGGATGAAGCGGCCGGTCTCCACCAGAAAACTTTCATTCCGGCTTTCGAACCGGCCGGTGGGCAACGCGAGGTTTTCGCCCTGGATCACGCCGGCCACCCGCAACGGCGTCAGGCCATAGGCCTTCAGGCGTGACGGATCGATCTGCACACGCAACTCGCGGCCGCGACCGCCCACCACAAAACCGGCGGCAGTGCCGGGGACCTTCTTCGCATCTTCCAGGACCTGATCGCCCAGTTGCCGCAACTGGAAATCCGTATACCGTTCACTGGACAGGGTCAGGGTGACGATCGGCACATCGTTGACATCCCTCGGTTTGACTTGAAACGGCTGGGCGCCGGGGGGCAGCAGGTCCTGGTTCGACATCAACTTGTCGTAGAGGTCCACCAGACTCTGCTCCATCGGCTCGCCGACATAAAACCGGACAATGATCAACGCCCCGCCGGGACGGGAGATGGAGTAGACATATTCAACGGTCTTGATTTCAGACAGCTTGCGCTCGATGGGCTTGGTAAGTTGCTCTTCGACCACCTTGGCGGAGGCCCCGGGAAACGACAGCCAGACGTCGGCCATAGGCACCACGATCTGCGGCTCTTCTTCGCGCGGGGTTAGGACAATGGCAAACAGCCCGAGCAGGAGACTGGCGATGATGATCAATGGGGTGAGTTTGCTGCCGACGAAGAGCGCCGCGAGGCGGCCGCTCAAGCCGAGGGGAGCTGGGGACTGTGGGGGGGCTGATAGCATATGGCTTATAGCGTATGGATGGGATTTGACGCTCTTCGACGGATCAGCCTGTTTTCGCTCCTGCCATACGCCATGAGCTATAGGCTCTTGAGGCGAGTCACGATCCCTGAGGCGGCGATGCCACTGCCGTCATATCCTGCACCAACGCGCCGTCCCTACCCTTGGCCCCGTCCACGATGACTCGCTCACCGGCGTCTACACCGGAGAGGACTTCAACCCCCTGCTCCAGCGTACGGCCGATCTTGACCCATCGGAGACGAGCCACCCGGTCGCTTCCGACCACGAACAGGCTGGCCAGCTCACCCCGCTCGATGAAGGCGGACTTCGGGAGGAGCAGCGTCGTACTCATCCCTTTCTCCAGGCGGAGCCGGCCGAACATGCCCGACTTGAGCCCGCCCGTCCTGGGAAGATCCACTTTCATCGTGAAGGTATGGGTTTGCGGGTCGCCGGCAGGAAGAATCTGCGACACCTTCCCCTTGAGGGGATCGGCACCCAACGCATCGATCACGACCGGGACCGGCGACCCGACCGACACCACCCGCACATCGCTTTCAGCCACGGTCGCTTCCAGCCGGAGTTGTTCGGGATCTTCCATCCTGAGCAGCGGCTGCCCGGGGGAGGCCAGTTCCCCGATCTCCACCTTCTTCTCCGTGATCACACCATCGAACGGCGCTTTCACGATCGTGTAGCTCAGCTGCGCCAGGACAGCCTTGCGAGCGGCTTCGGCCACCCGCAGCCCGCGCGTGGCATTCTCCAACTCCTGCTTGGACACCGCATCCTTCCGGTAGAGGTCTTCCATCCGGGTCTGGTGCGCATTGGCATTGTCGAGCTCCGCCGTCACCCGGGATAACTCGGCCTGCAAGTCACGATTGTCGAGCACCATCAGGGTCTGCCCCTTGCGCACGACGCTGCCTTCGCGGACGAGCAGATTGTCGATGGTGCCCTGTATGCGGCTGGCCAACGTGGCTTGATAGACCGCCGTCACCTGCCCGGTCACTTCAACCGTCACCGGGACCTGGCTGGTCTTCACCTCGATCATTGCCAGCTGGAGGGCGGGCTGAACGGCCGTCACCGACGGAGCCTCTCCGCTCCGGGGCGGCTGCTCAGACTGCCCGCAGCCTGCCGCGAGCAGGAGAACGACCACAAGCCATCCCGTCGTCACAGATGCGTCATTATTCCTGAACACCCAGCCTCCGCAAGAGCGCCATCATCGGGCACCAGCCGCTGAATGACGACTGGATCAGATTGGCCGCGACGAACGCGGCGAAGTAATTATAGTAGGGATGCACTGTGGCGCCCAGCACGACCGCGCCCAAGACAAACACCCCGGCGATCAAACGAAGCCATTCATTGAGTCTCATGTGCCGCACCCCCTTTCTTACACTATATGAGTGAGCAGGGGGAAAAAGGATTCGACAAAAGTAGAAGTCCGCCATGAATCAAGGACTTCCCTCGTCTTCGGCACACACTATCTCTTTTCACCCCGGCAGCAACCTGAGCCCCGCCGTCCCGCACGCGAACGATCAGAAGCGATATTGCCCGCCGATGGAAACAATCGAATCCTGAAAGTCGCGGAGGGCATTCGTCGAGGTACGTTTGCCGTATTGAAAAGACAGCATCACCGTCGCGGCCGCCGACATGTGATACCGCAGCTCCGCGATGCCCTGGTGCGTGGCATCGAACCGGCCCGCGTGTGTGTCGCCGGCGAGGCCGCTGGTAAATGTTTTTCGCCGGTGAATATAGGTGAACCCGAGATCCCATTGCCGATTGAGCCGAAACTCCGTACCGGCCGACACCATATGGAGGTAGTAGGACACGTCGTCCGCAAACTGCGTGTCCTTGTGACCGTCAGCCAGCCCCCGTTCATAGAGATAGGTCAGCGTCAATGTGAGCCACTCCATGGCACGGTAGTCGACGCGGGGCCCCAGGGTAAAAAAATTCGTATTCCGTTCCGCAAATGAGTCGTTGTACCGCCTGAGCCCATACCGGGTAATCAGCGTGCCTGTGACGCTGTCCGTCAATCGGCGTTCGATTTCGGCGCGCCAATGGTGCGAGCTGACCCGCTCCTCCTGAATCGAGCGGGTGCCGGTGCGCCGCTCAAAATTGGGTCCCAGGAAGAGATTCGGCACATACCGATAGCGAACCAGAACCGACGTGGAGCGGTCGAGCGAAAATCGGTCCTGAATACGGTAGTCGGCATGGTTGAAGATCGGGTTGTTGGTGTAGATCGCCCCCTGGGCCTTCACAGAGAGTTCATTCTTCCCCTGGGCCGTAGGCGTCGAGTGCACCACCTCCAGCGCCGGCTCCCAGATCACATCCTCCGGCTTTTCGCTAGAGACCACCGTCGGCTGGGAAGGATCTTCGGTCAGGCGGAGCCTGCGCGCGGAAGAAAACTGAAAGGCATCGGAGGTATAGCTCGTCTTCTGCTCAGCGACGGCCGACCATTCGGCGTGCGCCGGCCGATCCGGCCCCCACATCAGACTTGCCAGCACGCCCCACAGGGCGGCGCGGCATAGGTTGGGCAGGAGGGAATGCGGGTACCGGATCATCGAGTCGTGTGGCCTACAAAAGCATGAAATGGGGAACACATCCCCGTCAATCTGGCGAGCGGAACAGAGCCCATCCCGCAAGAGCCTGTTCCCGAGCGTCCGACAGAACGAGCCTCCCGTCAACAAAGTTCATATTTGCGGCCCCCATAACTTCATCAGATTCACCACGATCATGCTGACCGCGATCGAAACCGTGATGAAGGCGGTGATGCGACCCATCGTGGAGGGAGAAAGCCAGGTGCCGACCCGCACCCCGAGTAACATCCCTGCCAGACTCCCAACCAGCACCCACGCCGTCAACAGCCAGTTGATCCGCCCGAATTGGAGATGGCCGACCACCCCGCCGATAGAGATACAGGCGATGATGCTCAGAGAGGTCCCGATCGCCAGCCTGGTCGGGAACCCGAGGATGAGGATCAGAGCCGGGACAACCATGAATCCGCCACCGACTCCGAACAAACCGTTCATGGTTCCCACCGCCAGTCCGATGCCGCCGACCTTCAGCCAACAGGTGCGGGGAAAGCGGGTCGCACAACTTTCTTCCCCGTCAGGGCCGGACGGCATCCGGCGATGGCGAGTCATCGCCCCCCTGACCAGCAGCAGCAGGAGCCCGAACAGCACCAGCAGGACTTCCTCGCGAACCAGGCGATGCCCGAACGCGCCCGCCCACGAACCGATCGCGCCGGTCCAACTGAACGCCAGGGCGGCTTTGGCCTTGACCTGTCCCTGCCGTCCATATTCCCACGCGCCCAGCAGCGACGAGGTTGCCACGATGATCAACGACATCGCCGCCGCCTGCTGCATGGGAATCCCGGCGAGGTAGACCATGAGGGGGAGGCCCAGAATCGCGCCTCCCGTCCCCGTCGCGCCCAGTTGCAAACCGATGGGGACGCCCGCCAGCAGGGAACGCAACGCCTGGTCGATCATGCCGGTTCCTTCTCGATCGTCGCCACGCGATGCCCTGTCCCCATATCGTTTAGGCCGGTCCTTCCAACTTGGCAATCCCCATGGCCTTCAAAATCACTTTCTCATAGTAGGGCTCGCTCACGCCCTTTTTCATCTTGCGCAAGAAATACTTCTCCAGCGCAATTTTGGCAAGGTGCACCCACTTGCCCTTCTTCGCCCAGGTGACATTCCGCGGCGCCATTTGCGGCAACGCCACAAACGCCACACCCGTGTCCCCCATGTCGGCGAGACAGATCGCATTCCAGGTCGCGGTCTCGCGTTTCGAATCGTTGTCGATATCGGCCTTGATGTTGTGCACCGCCGCCGACACCATCGATTCGATCATGTACCCGGTCTTGGGCGCACCGGTCGGAATCGGAGTCTGTTCCACCGGCGGAATGGCCACACAGACGCCGACCGAATAGATATTCTTATACTTGGGATTGGCTTGATAGGCATCGATATTCACAAACCCTTTGGGGTTGCAGAGCCCCGGCGTCCCTGCCACCGCATCCACGCCGGCGAACGGCGGAATGATCATCGAGTAGCGGAACGGGATCTCCTGCCCTCCGTCGAGCAAGAGTTTGCCCGGCTGCACTTCTTTGATCGCCGTATTACAGATGGGCTTCATCGAATGATCGGCAAACTCATCTTCCATCAAACGGCGGGAGGCGCCCACACCTGCGAGCCCCATATGTCCGATATAGGGTTCCGGCGTCACAAAATAGATCGGCACCTTCTTCCGGAGTTTCTTCTTGCGGAGATCGGCATCCAGAATGAACGCCATTTCGTAGGCCGGTCCGAAACAGGAGGCGCCTTGCGCCGCCCCTACCACGATGGGACCGGGGTCTTTCAGGAACGCTTGGTAGGTGCCCCAGGCCTGCTCGGCATGGTCCACATTGCAGACCGATTGCGTATACCCGCTTGGCCCGAGTCCGGGCACCGCGCCGAAGTTCAGCTTCGGCCCGGTGGCGATAATCAGGTAGTCATAGGGGACTTCGCCCTTCGAGGTGATGACACGATTCTGTTCAGGCTCAATCCGCTCCGCCATGGCATGAATATATTCCACGCCTTTTTTCTCCAACACAGGGCCCAGGGCAAAACTGATGTCTTTCCGCGTTCGCCATCCGACCGCCACCCAGGGATTGGAGGGGACGAAGTGGAACGACTCCACGTTGGAGATCACCGTCACTTTGTGTTTCTTCGCCAGCAATTCCCGGGCTTCATAGGCTGCCGGCAACCCGCCGATGGACGCGCCGATGATGACGACCTTTGCCATGATCCACCTCCCTTCAAAGTAGAGCCCTATCGTCCTTGCCTTGTTGCATGATCCCGTCCCTCCCGCGAGTCACCCGTTCCGCTCCAAGCCCGGGAATAGGCAGGGTTCGTTCCCACTCTCCTGTTAAGAGCCATTACCGGTCATTTGGATTCACCCGGAGTTCATTTAAACCTCTGTACGGATGAAGTTGTACGGTCCTGTTGCAAGACTGAGGTCGGGCATGGAGCTGTCATTGCCTGGTGTCCCGAACGAACACTTGGACAGATCTTACGATACCTAGTGGGATTTGTCGGGTTGACTTAGCCAATGAAGGGCCGGTACTCCTATTATGGATGTATATCGAGGAGGGTTCCCCATGCTCCATCGTCTTTTTGCCGGCAAAGGCCTTCTCATCGCCCTTGCCGTGGGATTTATAGCGGTCGAGTCCATCGTCGCAGCCTGTTTTCTCAGTTTAGTGCATTTCAAGACTTCCAATAACTGGGCCACGAGGAGCGAGCAGGTGCTGCTGGAGTTGGAGCGGATGATGAGTACCGTGGCGGGAGCTGAAACCAGCCAGCGGGGCTATATTATTACCGGATCCGAGGACTACCTCCCCACGTATCGCGAAGCGGTCACAACCCTGGAAGCGCAGATCCGGAGAATCGGCGGACTGACCAGGGACAATGCCCTTCAGCAGGACCGAGTGGCCTATCTTGCCACACAGGTCGAACAACGTTCGGAAGAATTGGACCAGGCCATCGTGACGCGCCGCAGCAAGGGGTTGCCTTACGCCAAATCGGTGGTGGCCGTCAATCAGCACAATCGGACGATGGAGACCATTCACGATATCTCCGCACAGATCAGGGAAGAGGAAACCAGGGTCCTGCAGCGCCATCGGGCAGACTCCGAGAGCTGGGCCTTTACGACCGGTTCGTTCACTGCCGTATTCTTCCTGCTGAATGCGGTGGTGTTCACGCTCTGCGGCATCGTACTCAAAATGGCCCTCACCAGCCAGGCGCAGGCTGAACGCCTCCTCCACTCGTTCCAGCGCCCCCAGCCTGCTCCGGCCACACGATAGGAACGGCGATGTAGCAGCGCGACACGCTCAACAGGCGGCCGCGTTGCTGCCCCGCTCCCAGCCGCCGTCCACGCTTCCGCGAGCGACGAACGGCGCTTCACGAACGACGACGCTATCTCTTCTCAACATCCTGCTAGGTGCGGGCCAGGACGACGGCGAGCAACAGCACCAGCAGCGCGACCAGTAACGAAATCCTCGGGACGAGCACCGAGTAACGCAGGAGGACCCGATCCCTCGCGGATCGCTCTGCTTCAGGGACTCCCAAGCTCCGTCGCACACGTGGTCCGACCACGAGATCGTGCAGCAGCGTCAGGGTGAACAGCAGCGTCACCAATCCGATCTTCGCGGCAAAAATCGTGGGCCAGCGGGAGGGTTCCATCAGCGGAATCGATCGACCGGCCGCCAGCGTCAGTCCGGTGGCCACGAGGATTCCCATCGCCCCCCAGACCACGGCTCGAAACCGATAGGCCACCGTTCGGAACAGCAGGGCATACTGAGCAAATGCCCCATTCCGCTTCAATACCGGCACCAGCACGACTGATAAGAACACCATCCCGCCGACCCACACCACAGCAGCCAGCAGGTGAATCCACACCAATGCAAACACAAGACCCTCCTTGTTCTCGCACACCGAGCGCACTATGACTGAGGAGAGCGTGGAGCGGCAAGGGAGGCAGGCTTAGCGGTGAGGAGGACGACGCAGATTCGGGCACCAATCGATTTCACCCAGCACGGCCAGCACCTGCGTCTCAGGCTGGACGATTGCGGTAGGCGGATGAATGCCGATCAGGGTGCATTCACGGCATAGAAACTGACAGGGAGCCGCACAGGACTCTACACCGCAGTTCAATGCTGCCCGGAGCATGACCACCTTGCTCGCGCAAAACACCTGCGGATCAGAGGCGTCGAGGCTCTGCCGATAACAATCCAATCGATTCCACAAGGCCACCAGGCTGGACATCCGTTGTCCGTTCACCGTTGCCCAGGATCCTGCGATTCGCACGGATTCTCCGATGAGCTGCAGCGCCAGATCGATGTGCTGCGAGACGTTCGCCAAGGTGACGACTTGGACGCGGCCGGATCCGCTGTCTTGGATGCAGTGGGTCAACGCATGTTGCGCTGATGCCTCACCCAACGGCTGCGGCACAGAGCCGTCGTCGGGAAGATACACCGCGATCGTCACCAAGGCTCGACCTCATGAGTCCTACGTTCAGGACCGCTGCCATGCCGCCTGGCCTCTCAGCACCGACCGGCATGGCAGCGTCGTACTCCTTGTGCCTACAGTCGAATTTTCGGCCCTGCCCCAGGGCGTCGTACGGACCGCCTGTCGACCCTCCTAGAACGAAATCCCGATATACGGCCCGACCTGGAAGTAATCGTTGTTGGTATTGGTCAGTCGCGCCGTCAGGTGATACCGGGCGTCGACCCCGACTTTGAAGGCCTTCCACACCGCATATTCGAATCCACCGCCGAACTGTACTCCGAGATCGAGATACTGCGTCCGATTCGACGGAGGGCTGATCACATGGATGTCCAGACCGATCGGAATGACCCAGGGCCTGAATGCACTGCCCTCCATGAATTTGATCTTTGGCGCCACATCGATCGTCACCATCGTGAGCTGCACCTTCTGCGGATCGGTGGCCAGGGTGTCGGTCAATGTCCGGGTGGCAATACTTCCGGCGGCATTGTTCACACGGTTAGAATTGATGCTGTTGAATTGCAGGCCGATTTCACCGACCACCCACGTCTTGTCCATCCCGCCCCAGACATCCTTCGACATCACCAGATCCAACCCCGCGCCGGCATACCATCCGGTATTTCCACCATTCTGGCCGCCAATCCCTGCCGTATCCGTAAAAATCTGCCCGCTCCGGTCCTGGTTCAAATTCATGAACCCGCCTTTGAAGAACACCATGTTGCCGGTACCTTCCTCAGCCGATGCCGGCTGCACACAAGCAACACCGAACCCCGCGGCGATCGCAAGCGCCGCACCCCACATTCCAATGTTCCGCACTGCTCTCCGAACCCGCATCATAGTCCCCTCCTTGACGTATCACCGAAACGCCTGACTGGCGCCCGGGTTGGCCCCCCGTCTTGTCCTCATCGTCCTGAGGCAGGAGCAGGGCAAGCATATGGTTCACTCTTCTGAACATCGTGGACATTCCTCGTCTGAGCCCTGCTTCGATCATCCAACGCATCGGCGACGCTCGTGCCGGCCTCACCGTAGCCAATCGCCCGCTTCATCGGTCCCGAGCCCGTTACCGCCCATGCGCGACTTCACACTTGCAACATGCGCCGGCTGATTCGCCGCCTTTGTTCGGCGGTCAACCGCATCTCGGCCAAGGCAAACAACAGCCGCTCCTCGCAGGCGATCTGAACACGATAGCGATGAATCAGCGCGTGAAGCTCCCCGGTCAGCGTCCGCAATCCGCCGAATGCTTTTGACGCCGCTACGTCTTGGCCGTCGGTCCGCTTTCTCGCCAGTTGTCTCATCACCGCTGTGGCGTCGGCTTTCAGCGCCCGGTGTTCGTCCAAGAAACTCTGGAACTGCTCCTGCTCCTCCTGCTTCCGGCCGAGGATTCGCCGGAGATCGTCCACCAGCATTTCTTCCCGTTTGAAATGCACATCCACCGGGCCGGTAAAGAATTCGAGCAGTTCTCGCAGCGTGTCCCGGTTCGTTCCCTTGACCGCACCGCTCCCGGATGAGCGAGGACTCATCGCCGTTTCGACCATGGCCAGCCGGTCCAAAATCATTCGATGCTCCCGTTTGAGCAGCGCCAACGGATCGACGGTGAGACTCGTTCGCCTGCTACCTTGAGACACCATCGTTCCGGGATCCCATGTACCGAAGCTCCAAGATGCGAGCAATGCGACAGCGTCATGCCGTGCGCACTGTACCGAACAGGTAGCCGGGCACACACTGGCATCGGCCGGTCTGACACATGATTGATCTCAAGGTTTCGGATAGGCCATTGGACCTATGCCTGCGGGGACGAGGCAACGGGCGGGATGAACGAACCATACGAGGACGACGAGTTGGAGGAGAGCCCGAGGCGCGCGGAATGTCGAACCTGGAACCTCGAATGTCGCGTCGCGCCTGTCGCGCGTCACGAACGACCTGTCACGAATACCGTGTGAGGAGTCCGGTCAGCGCTCGGCAATTCTGGAGAGGCGGTCGGGATTCAGCAAGGTGATGGTTCTTCCATCGATGGTGAGGACCCCCTCGTCGCGAAAGACGCCCAGCAGGCGGATCGCGGTTTCAACGGTAATACCGGCCATCTCGGCCACTTCTTCCCGTTTGAGCGTGAGTCCCACCCGGACACGATCGTCGTTTTTTTTGCCGAATCGATCGCCGAGTTCCAGCAGCAGGCTAGCTAATCGTTCGCGGGCAGTTTTGAACGTGAATTGATCAAGGTGATCCATATTGACCCCGACCTCGTTACTGAGGAGCTGGATCAGCTTGACCGCCAGTTGAGGATTTCTGTGGATGACGGCGAGGTAGCGTTCCTTCTCGATGACGCAGACTTGAGAGGGCTCCAATGTCTCGCACGTCACTTCATGAAAGGGTCTCTCGCCGAATACGTGTTTCTCGATCAACTCACCGGGGCCCAAGATGCGGACGATCTGCCGCCGGCCTCTCGTCGAGGAGCGAGTGAGCTTGACCTTGCCCGAGCATAACAGGTAGAGGCCCAAACACAGATGACCTTCGTAGAATACGGTCTGGTGCGGCGCGTACTCGAGCGTGCGTTTAATTTTTTGAAATTCGGCGAGATCGCTTCCGGAAATATCGCACAGGACGACTTTCTCACGAAGCCCGCAGGTGTCGCAATTTTCGATGAGGCAGGGCTTCCGTTTCACGACTTGTCGATTCCTGGCGCTAGTCCAACACCGTGCTCTCGAAGACTGCTCGACACACGGTCAAACCGGACCTTTCACACCGAATTCAGATGAACCCTTCATTCCCGGCCATCCACATCCGGTCGGCCTTTCCTGTGCGTCGGAATTTCTTCGTAGGGCCCGCGCTACGGAGTGGGGGCGGTCTACGCGTCTTGAGCGGCCCGCCATTGGCCGACACACCATCATGCCGAGCAAGCGGAGCGACCGGGGGCCGGTCGCCCCCGATCCAGCGGGAGCCGAACCGGCCCGTACATGTGGCGAGGGAGGGGTCTTCCGCCCTTCTTCCCACTACTCTTTCGTCATCGAGACCTTCGTTCCCGCATCTTCCTTGGCATCCTGCGCGCACCGGAATCCCATCCAATTGATCTTCGTCTTGGGATCGGTACCGTTCCGCATCGCCGCCCGCATGGTGGTGGTGCTATCCATCCAACCGCCACCGCGGAAGGCTTTCTGCGTACCGGTTTCCGGGCCCTTCGGATTCCGACCCGGCGCGGTCTTGTAATAATCCTGGTCGTACCAATCGGAGACCCACTCGGCCACGTTGCCGATCGTCTGGTACAGTCCGTAGGGGCTCAGCGCATTCTCATACTTGTCGACGGAGATGATGGGCGGATACAGCAACAACCGTTCGGGGCGATCCCGCACCGGCCCGGACAATCCGGTTCTGCCGAAATTGGCCCTGGTCGGACCGGCATACTCACTCCCCCACGGAAACAGTCTGCCATCCACTCCACGCGCTGCCTTCTCCCATTCGGCTTCCGTCGGTAACCGCTTGCCCGCCCATTTGCAATAGGCATCCGCGTCGTACCAGCTGACATGCATGATGGGATGATGCGCCATCGTGTCCTGGAAGTTGCCTCCGTCGTAGCGCCAATCCAACTGCGGCAGACGATCCGTGGCGAGGACAAACTTGAGGTATTCGAGCGCGGTGACTTCGTACTTGCCGATCATGAACGCATCCAAATACACCGATCGTTGGGGGATCTCACTCCGATACGCCAGCCGATCCGTCTTCTTATCGCTGCCCATGATAAATTCGCCGGCCGGAACGAGGACCATCTCTTCCTTGGTCTTCCACTTGGCGACCCGCTCCTGCGCGATTTTTTTGCCTTCTTCCGTCCACTCGATCACGATGTCCTGCGTATCCAACGCCCGCGCGACAGGAGCCAGCGCGAAAAGCGCGGCGCCAATCACGAGGGCGTGCGCCAATCGTGTTCGTTTCCTTTTCATGCTCATGTGCAGTCGTTTCATCTCTGGCCTCCTCATTGTCCTGCCGTCACAATTCACCGATCCGCAGGGCGTCCCATGCCTGGATCGATGGACGAAAGCTGACGACCGCTCTCGCCCGATGTTGCACAGCGAAACCCTATCAGATAACTCCAATGATTCAGCCCCCCGGAGTTGCGTCCGGCGGAACGGGCCACCTCGGGATCCTCATTCCATGATCCGCCCCGAAACACTTTGTCCTGACCCGATGCCGGCCCCTGGGGATTGCGATTTTCCTGCCGGCGGTAGTACTCCGGATCGAACCAATCGGAAACCCATTCGCTCACATTCCCCGCTAACTGATGCACACCATAGGGACTCACGCCGTTATCGTAGCGATCCACATTGGCCAGCGGCGGGTACTTTGCTCCTCGCTTAGAACCCGAATGCGCAATGTTGCTCTTGATCCACCCGGCCGGCTCATTACCCCAGGGAAACATCCGCCCGTCTTCGCCACGTGCCGCTTTCTCCCATTCGGCTTCGGTCGGCAAACGGGCCCCGCGCCAACGGCAATAGGCATCGGCTTCCCGCCACGACACACCAATGACCGGATGTTTGGCGATCTTCTCCGGGAACGGCTGAGCGCGCCAGTACTGAGGCCAGGCCGCGCCCGTCGCTAGTACGTACCGAAGATAGTTCACATTGCTGACTTCATACCGGTCGATGCTGAACGCGTCGACATAGACCTGATGCTGAGGCAGTTCCTGCGGTCCGGCGGCTCGATCAAACTTCGGGTCGCTCCCCATCAGGAATGGACCGGCCGGCACCTCGGCCGTTCCCTGCGGCACCTCGATTAAGGCCAACCGCTCCAGTTCATCAAGCGGAGACCAGAGCGGCGGCGGTTTGGGCAATTCATGGTCGGCGTGGCTCGGCACAGCGGAGCCGAATACCAGCCCGGCGGCAAGGCCCAGCACAAGAGCCGGAATTAAACCAGGTAACCGGATGTCCATTACACGATCACTCCGGACTCACTGATCCATCCGATCAGTGAGTCCACTGATTCACCAACATTTCGGCACGCGCGCGCCCCCACTCAGTGCGCTTGCTTTTGCAGCAGGGGATCGATTTCCTTCTTCGCTTCCTCGGTCACGTTATAGCGGGTATACGCATGGTCCAGAACCTCATTGGCATACAGCCGTCCGGTCGGCGCCGGAACTCCGATCGTGGCCTCCACGGTGCCCTTCGGGCCGATGGTGACGGTTTGTTCCGTCGCGGTCCTGATATAGGGATGCCAGATGACCAACTTATAGGTACCCGGCGGCACATCGGTCATGGTGAACCGGCCCTGCTCGTCCGTCTTGGCAAAGTATGGATTCGTGATGGCAACGCCCCAGCTCTCCATGTAGGCATGAAATCCGCACTGCATGACGAAGATCCGGCGGCCTTTGCTCAGTTTCACCAACTCTTTCATCGGCGGACCGGCCATGTGCTTGTGATACATCCCGGCCTCTGTGCGGTCCTTGAAATTGCGTGGATGCTGCGGATTCATCGGAAGCGGCACGTTGAACAGGACCCGCGCGCCTAAATTCGACGTTTCGTAGGCCTGAATGTCGTGCATCACGGGGTCCATGTTGACGACGGTGACCGACTGATCGTCCCGCACCACGGTGGTAAACGGCAGGAAGAGGCAATCCTTCGCTTCTATTTGCGGCACCTCTTTTTCAGCGAACGCTTTTCCCTTCTCGATCCCCTCCAGATACACGACGACTTCCCGAAACTCGCCTCCCGGACCGACGTTGAACGGTTGCAGAATGCGCCAGCCTTCTCCGTCGGAAATGCGCCCGCAATAGAACGGGTCCGGCAGCGTGGTGAGGTTGTACCCTTTCGGCTTCGGAACCGTCCCCTCCAACTTCACGATCCCCGTCAGTGTCCCGCCATCCGATACGGTGATTTCTTCATAGGCCGATACAGGGCTGCTCGCGAGAGACGATGCGAGGGCCACCGTAGCCAATCCCAAGACCCACCCGAAAGAACTCTTCTTCATCGTCCGCTGTTCACTCTGAATTGTGGTATCCAGTGTCACGTCCGGCCTCCTCTGTGATTGGTCCATGATACGATCGACAGATCTCCTCGATCATACAAGGAACCCATCACCTAATTCCTCTCCCGAAACTCAAAACGCAGATGGGGGAGCTGCGTGATACAGGCAGCTCCCCCATCCGGTGTTACGCCATGACTGACCCGCTTACTTCATGGCAGTCGGAATCGCCTGCGGCTCGGGCAGCACTTCAGCTTGACGTGCACCCGCTCCACTTGCGCTGAGAGGCTGAATCCGCGCATCGCCGGTCGGCAACACGCGCAGATAGCCCCACTGTCCGGACTGCGTGTAGGGCAGCCGTGCATTCGACCACACGAAGTCGCCCACCTGACGATACGGTCCGCCCGCACCGCCACGGATGAAGACATCGAGGATCTCAGATCCGGCATACTCCACCACGCTGATCATGTCGGCACCCGCCATGTACGGCTCGATCGGCCACTCGTGGCCCTCGACGCTGAACATGCCGTTCTGCTCGCTGTTCGCTCCGATCACATGGATACGGAGCGCATCACCCGCGTGCGCCTCGATCAGAGGCGTGACGGGATCTTCGGGCTTATCCACCGCGCAAGGCTGGAAGATTTTGCCCAAGGAGCACCCTTGTTCTTCGCGGAACTTGTACGGTTCAGCGCGGTAGTTCACCGACGTCAAACCGGCCACGTTCTGCACGTAGGGCATGAAGGCGGTTCCGATGATGTTGTCCTCATCCTGGAAGAAGAGGGCCACGTCACGATAGTTCCGCTTTCCGGCATTTTCAGACAAGGTGGTGTCGACGATGACGTCGGCCCGCCATGTATTCTTCTGTGACACATCGGCACCGGTGACTGGATCACGATACTGCGATCCCTTCGGCCCGATGACGATCGCGCCGTACAATCCGTTGCGCGGATTGACGACGATGTTACCACCGTCCCACACCAACGACGTCGTTTCCTTGTTTGCAGGATGCGCGTAGTAGGTATAGGTGCGGCTTTCGCCCGGAGCCACGGTCTGATCGCCGGCATTGTTGCCGACATTCAAGCCCTGGCTGTCTTTCGGATCGAAGGCCAGACCCGGCGCAAAGAACGACGCCCGGCTCGCCTTCATCTTGTTCTTCAGATTCACCTTGATGCAATCGCCCAGATTGGCGCGCAGCGTGAGCGGATTCGGCATCACGTTGCCCGCAACGGTCGCGGCTTCTTCCTCCAGCGCGAAGATCTTGCCTTCCGGCATGGTCATTTCGATCTTCCGCTCGAAGTCCACCTCGATCGCATCCGGAGCCTTCGGATTGAGCTTCATCGGGCGATCCAACGCCACGACGTTGAAGCTCTTCACCGGAGCATCCGACGGACACACGGAGTTGGGAGTCGCTGGGATCCCGAGAGGATTGGTCCCCCTGGGCAGCGGCTTCAAGTCCGCCACTTCCTTGTCGAGCACGCGGATGATGCCCCATCCACCTTCGGCGAAGTGTGACGTTCTGCCGTTGAAGTGGATGTAGTCACCCGGCATACCCTGGAATCCACCCGCCTTGGTGACGAGGTCGTACCGCTCGGCGATCCCGACGTGAATCGAGTTCTTCCGGTTGGCTTCCGGCGCATACCGCTCCGTGAGGAAGGTATGTCCGGCGATCGTCCAGACGTGGGATTCGTTCATCAGCTGGTGCAACAGACGGAACACCATGGTGTCGCCCGTGTACGCCCGGAGAAGCGGCGTGCCCGGATCACCATGGATCGCGCTGCTGAACAGCTTGGACGTGTCAGGATTGTTGGACAGGCGTTGTGCAAACGGAGCCGCGCGGAAGTTGAAACCGCTGCCGGTCGTGTGCGTGCCGCCGTTGATGTACTTGTTCGGCGCATTCAGGATCTTGTCCGGCATCTGGAAGGACACCGTTTTTCCTGCTTCCAACGCCACTTCGATCGGCTGTCCGGGAGGATTGCCGGCTTCGATGACGTTGACGGTGTGCGGAACCGTGTCGTGGATGGAGACCATCAACTCACGGAAGCTGCCGCTGACACCGGCACCGATCGGCTCGTTGCTGTGAATGTCCGCGATCGGACCGCTATACACCAACTTGCCGTTCTTCGGATCATGGTAGGTGGATCCGAATGGCTCCACGATCGTCACGCCAAACCCGCCATGGGGCCAGGTCGTCGCGCCGAACGCGTGGTCATGCCAGAACACCGTTCCCATATCCACGTCTACCCACCACCGATAACGCACAAACTCCGGCGACACGAGATCGCCCGCCGGGTGATGGTGCTTCAGCGGCTTGAAGAACGTGACGACATCGCCCTTGATTTCCTTGACCCGGGCGACTTCCTGACAGCTCTTATCCCGCGGCAATGAGGCCGCCGGATCGTTGCCCTTCTCCAAACAATCCATACCCACCATCAACTCGGTGTTGATGTGGAACGGGGTGGCGCCGGGCGCCATCTGGATCTTGATGGAGGAGGCACCGGCCTTGACTTCGCCGGTCAGCTTCGCAACCATCGGTGCCGGCAAACCATGCTTGGTCTTCTTCCCCCACATGGTGAACGGCCGAACCGACATTTCGTACTCCATCCCGGAGATCACACCGTCTGAATTTCCGGTGTCGAACTGGAAGAAGTGGGGATGGATATTGATCTTGGACGACTGGAAGTTCGTGTAATCGTCGTCGTCCCATTCGCTGGTCAACAACAAGTCCACGCAGTCATACACGTTGGCGCGAATGACGGCGGGCAGCTTCAGATCGTCATTGGCTCTGGTCAAACGCTCTTCTTCGTGAAGGACGTAGATCAGGCCGTCCTTGTCCACCATGGCCGGCTCTTTCCCTTGCTTCTTGGCAAGGGTGATCGGCATGCGGACAAAGTGGATGTTGTAATGTTTCCGATTGGCGTTGTCAGGGCACAGGCTCCAACGACCCTGTTCGCCCGGCATCGCCGGCTCGGAGGTCCGCTCACCGTTTGCATCCTGGTGAATCGGCTCCAACCATGGCGCACCACTGTGGTTCGCCGAGAACGGCACGCGCTTGCCGAAGTGCGGCTTGAACAACGGCCAGGCCATTTTTCCTGTCGTCGGATCGAACAGGATCGCCGGTCTGGTGCTGTCATCCCACTTCGCAGCCCATGCATACTTCGGATTCGGAGCGGTGCTCTCCCGCTCGCCGCGGGCGATGTTGCCGTCCCACTTCCAGTCCCACACCGTCGAATCGTAGGCCATGATCTGGCCCTTCTCATCATTGGTGTGGCCCGGTTGACCCTGGGCCGGCACAAACATCTCGACCCAATCCTTAATGTTCACGATCACAGGATCGGACTTCCAGTTCGTCTTCTGGCTCTTATCGACGATCTTGAAGGTCTTGCCGAACCAGTCGACGGTCGTGCCGATCAACTTGTCGGACGAGACACCCTGCTTCATGCGGCCCAAACGATCGGGCAATTCGCGCATATCCGGCATCGTGTCGGTGTGCGCATTGCCAACCTGCAACGTATTGTAGAACCGGCCGTACCCCCACATGCCCGCCACATAGTGGTGCGCGACGTGGCAGTGATAGAGGAATTCGCCGGCCAGGTGCTGACAGCCACCGCCGCCGCACTCCGGCTCCAGGTCAAGGGCCTCAGAGGGACCGACGACTTCGACGTCGACCCGATCCGACTTCGTCCGGACCACCGGATATTTCACCGGACCGTCCTGACCCTTGTACCAGTGCTCTTCCTGATCGGCACGCGGGCTGCGCTGCCAACGGATGGTTCCGCTGTGGGGATGGTGGGAGTGGAACACTTCGGATCCACCATGGACCAACCGCCACTTGACCGGATCACCGAGGTAGCCGCGGGCCACCGTGGTGGGAGGGTCACCGAAGGTGTAGGCGCTGTAGGCCAGCGACTCATCTTCGAAGCCGAAATATTCATGCTGCAAATGCATCTGATCGATACCGAACGGCTCGCTGCGATAGTTGATCGCGCGGCCACCCGGACGATAGGCGTCCGTCAACGGATCGCGCTGCGGCAAGAAGTCACCCTTCTTGTTCAGCGGCCGGAAGGCTTCGTCGCCGATCTCGTGATAGAACAACACGAACTCGCGGAAGTCCGGTCCGGACCCGTTGTCGATCATGACCTGCCATCCGCTGTTGGTATCAGGCGCGGCGCCCGTGCCCAGCGGATCGAGGTACTTGGAGCCCTTCGGTTCGACGATGAAGGCGCCGAAGAGGCCCAACACCGTCAACTCGCGATCGTGGCTCCAGGAGTGGAACTGACGCACACCTTCCTGCATGTTCGGATGGATGTACCACTCGAACTCCTGCGCCTTTCCAGGCGAGACCACCGTGTCCGGATTGGTCGTCGTGGCGGGCTTTCCAGTGGAACTCACGATCATGCTGGAGGCCTGGATGACCAAGCTGCCGTCCTCACCCTCCATCTGATTGCGCAGCGTCATCTTGACGCAGTCACCCTGGTTGGCACGAAGGACCAACGGCTGAATGACATCGCCCTGGTTTCCGGTTGTGACCGCACCAGGATCAAAGCCATCCTTTTCGCGCGCTTCCTTGTTCTTCGTTTCCTCGGCGCGGGCCTTGTCGATATCCCCGGTGTGGACGTACATGTACCCGGGATAGAAGTCGAGCCACCGGTTCAAGCTGATTTCGATGTTGATCATCGACACGTCGTACTTCTTGACCGGCGCATTGGCGGGACATTTCCCTCCTGACGTCATGACCGGTTCGCCCTTCGACGAATCGGACGCCAACAGGAAGCTGCTGCCATCCTGACCCATATACTGGTGCATCATCGACATTTCGTTGAATGCACCGGAGGTCTGCTGCGCCTTCGCATCTGTCTGCGCCTGCTGTTCCAACTTCTCCATCAGGCGATGATGCTGCATCTCCATCTTCTCTGCATTCCCGGCACGACCCTCCATGGCGTTTTCCACCACGGTCTGACCCTTCAGGGTCTGGGTCCAGCCCGGCATGGCGACCGGCGTCGCATGCCCATCATGCGACTGATCGCCCGGACCAGCCGCAAATACCCACGGCGCCGCGAGCAAACTGCCCGAGAGCAGCGCCGCCTGCAGGCTCAGCATCGCTTTACGACTGATGCGCCTGCGTTTTGACTGCACTGAAGACCTCATATTTCGGCCTCCCTCCTTTATAATCCCGCGCCCTTCCGCGGGAGTGGTTAAAAAACGTGGTCGTGTGACCGGCCTCCGTCAGGCAGGACCCCGGCTCCTCCGGCCTCTCCTTTTTCCCTCCACGAAACGCTCCCAAAAGGAAAAAGGGCTGGTGAAGGATGTCCTCAAAGTTCGAGGGAGCAGGTCATTCGGAGGCCGGTCCTAATCACCCGCACCTTCACCAGCACTGCCCAACAACGCAATTGATGTGCCCCACTAGGGGTCGCCCTAGCTGGACTGAAATCTTCTATATTGTCAAGGCGTTGAAGAGCCAGGTAGGAAATTTTGAACCGGCGTAAAATGCCACAGTTTTCCAGACGATTAGACAACACAACCAGACACAAAGATGAACACTTAAAATACAATTACTTAGACTGTCCAAACTGCTGGACATCAAATCGTTGATTTTGGGGCGATACGGGACAGCTCCCCCGGTTAGCGGTTACGAAGGAGAGACATCGGACTGATTCTGAAGAGAATTAGTATAGGCGGAGCGAGTGAGGGGCCCGAAAACAGGCTCTCTGAGATGAGCTACTGAATGCCGAGTTCGTGCAGCTTATTGTAGAGACTGGCCCGGCTGATTTTAAGGACACGAGCCGCTTGCACCCGATTCCCGGAGGTCTGCTGCAATGCCTGAAGGATACGCGTCCGCTCGGCCTGCCGAGCCGCACCCCGGCCGACCGTCCTGAGGTCGGTATCCTGAGGATGACTCCCCAGCTCGACCAGATCCGCACAGGTTAACTCCGTATGGATGGTGGTCACCACGGCTCGCTCGATGTAATGCTGCAATTCGCGAACATTCCCTGGCCAGGGCGCAGCGGTCAAGGCGCGCATAGCCTCTTCACTCACCTGGCGCAAATCCTGCCGATGCCGCTGGCAGGAGTCGGCAATAAATTTTGTAACCAAGAGGGGAATGTCTATCCTCCGGTCACGTAAGGGCGGCAAATGAACGGGCAACACGGCCAGCCGATAGTACAGGTCCTGACGAAACGCCTTTGCCTTGACCAAATCGGTCAGATCCTTATTGGTGGCAGAAATGACACGGACATCGATCTTGACCGGCTGTGTCCCGCCGACTCGCTTGATCTCGCCTTCTTGCAAGACTCGAAGAAGTTTAGCCTGGAAGGTAGGAGAGGTATCGGCGATCTCGTCCAGGAAGATCGTGCCGCCGTCGGCTTCTTCAAACAGACCGGGCTTGGACCCGGCTGCTCCGGTAAAGGCGCCTTTGACATGGCCGAACAGTTCACTCTCCAGCAATGTTTCCGGAAGCGCTCCACAATCCACCACCACAAAAGGTTTCTCGCGTCGATAGCTGGTCTGGTGAATCGTGCGAGCGACCAGTTCTTTTCCCGTGCCGCTTTCGCCCTGAATCAGCACCGTGGCCGAACTGTCGGCCACCAACCGGATCATTTCAAAGAGCTGATTCATCGCCGGACTCGCACCGACCAGATCGCCCAACCTCGATACGGTCCGCTCCGGGCGCGAACGACCGGGCCTTTGCTGCGACAGCGACGCTGGAATGCTGAGCGGCTCCGGCCGCTTGTGAAACAGGACGAGAATGGAGCCCACCTCTCCCGCGGAGGAGACAAGCGGAAAAGCCTGGTGCATACCACAGGCAGTCCCGTCGCCCGACGTGCTACAGGAGACTGTGAGCACTTCCCCGGTCTTAAACACCGACTCAGCCGGACAAGTCCCGCAGGGGTCTGTCATTTGAACGAAGGACTGATAGCACTTGGCCGGCTTGGTTCCCGCCGGCGGCTTCCCTGATTTCCCCCAAGCGGCATCGTTGGCATAAACGACATTGAGCTCCCGATCCATCACCGCGACGCGATCGGTCAGTCCATCGGCCAATTGCCGAAGCGCTTCCAAACGAGCGGCCAGAATCGGATCGGCAAAGGGGGAAGGGGGCGTTACCTGTGAGTGAGATCCGGCCATCTCATCACTCCTCGTTTCTATGGGAACCAAGAGGGGCCTTTCTACACTGTAGAGGCCCTATTTGTACTACGCCCGCGACCACCAAGACAACCCTCCCCCCTTGGGGGAGACCTCGCGAAAACACGTATCCATCGGCACTGTTCAATGAAACAGTCCATCCTCGGACCGGCCTCCTGGATGTTGCAGGAGTTGCTTGACCGTCGCTTTCAGTTCCGACAGCCTGACCGGCTTGTCAAAGTAGGCCGTCGCGCCGCTTTTCATCGCCTCATCCTTGGTCTGTGCGTCACCGAAGGCGGTCATGACGATAATCGGACAACCGGGCACACAGCGTCTCAATCGATGCACATAGTCGAAACCACCGGCCGGCATTTTTAAGTCAGTCACGATCAGATCGGGGGCCGCTCGCATGACCGCAGCCAGCCCCTCGTCCCCGTTGCTGGCCTCGCGCAATTGGTATCCCTCTCCCCACAACTCATCGCAGAGCAAGCTCCGCATATCCTTATCGTCTTCCACCACCAGGAGGACGGCTGGTGTTCGGCTTTCCACCTTCGAGCCCTCGGAATAGATCACCATGGGGACGACACAACGCAAACCATGTGCCACTCGCGCCGGCGTGCGAACGCGAGCAACTCTTTGTATTCACTGGATAACTAGCCGCGAAGGTTTTTGCAAACAGGGGGCGTATGCATCAGCCTCTGGCGAGAAAGACCCCACCCTCAGAAAAAGCCCTGTCCCGAAGCGCCACAACGGGACGCGCAGAGCGTATGGTACAGGCAAAATAACGAGTCCGGCCATTCCCAAAGACGGTTCAATCCCAGCCATAAGGACGCTATCAGCTCTTGTCTATCGGCAGGCAAATGGTGAAAGTCGTCCCCCGCTCAGGCTCACTCTCCACCTCAATCGTTCCGCTGTGTTCCTCAATGATGCCCTTCACCACCGTCAAACCTAACCCGGTTCCCTTCCCGAACTCCTTGGTGGTGAAAAACGGGTCGAACACCTTGGCGATCACGTCGCGGGGCATCCCGTGACCGGTATCCGCCACCGTCAACCGGACCATGCCACGGTCCGGCGCCAGTGCCAGCTTCAAAACCCCTCCCCCGGGCATCGCATGGATCGCATTCATCACCAGGTTGATCAAGACCTGGCTCATCTGATCGGCATCGGCATGCACCAAGGGGCAGGCGTCGGCAAAGGAGGTTTCTACGCTGATGTTGCTGTGCGACAGGCGCTCCTGGAAAATTTCCAGATTGTCCTCGATGGTCTGGCGCAAGTCCAAGGCACGGTGTTCGACCGGACGTCGCCGGGCAAACGCGAGCAACTGGTTCATCACCCGCGTAATTCGTTCGACCTGACTGACGATAGTTTGGAGCCCCTTCCTGACGGGCTCCTCCTTCGTGCGTTCCATCAGATATTCGGCCCGTCCCAGAATCACGTTCATGGGCGTGCCGATCTCATGCGCCATGCCGGATGCCACCGTTCCCAGTTCGGCCACGCGCTCCGTCCGGCGAAGTTGCGCCTGCAACCGCTTCCGCTCCGTGATGTCGCTGGCAATGCCATCGATGCGCAACGGACGGCCCTCGGCATCCTTGATGACCCGCCCGCGGTCGTGCAGCCAACGCAGATCGCCGTCGAGCCTGACGATGCGATACTCCACATCGAACTCCCCCATGGTCGAGAGGGCCTGTCGCGCCTGTTCCACAATTACGCGATCGTCGGGATGAACGGCTTCCAGCCATAACGAGGGCCGGGCCAAAAACGCGTCGTGCGGGCGGCCATAGATCTCCATCACGGACGGACTGACATAAAACATCGTGGACAGATCCAGCGACGACGACCAGATGACATCCTCCATCGCTCCCAATAAACTTTGAAGCCGCTCTTCGCTCTCCCGCAACTTCTGCTCGGCCGCTTTACGCATCGAAATGTCCCGCAAGACGACCAGTATCCCGAACCCCTCTTCGTCCTGGAACCGAGCGGCCCTGACAGCCACATCGACACTCACCCCGTCCAAGCGCACGATCTTTTCCTCGACCTCAGGCACCGTGTTCCCGGGCCTCAGGAGATGCCGGATCCGTTCACCGATCAACTCGTGGTAGTCGGGATGCGCCAGATCGTACAGCGACTTGCCGAGAATCTCCTCTCCCGACCGGGCCCCGAACAACCGAACCCCCTGCTCGTTGGTAAAGATGATCCGGCCCTCACGATTGACCAGGATGGCATCCGGCAAGACCGCCAGGAGCCGGCGATACCGGTCTTCGCTTTGGCGCAGCAGCGCCTCGGTCTTTTTCCACTCGGTCACATCGCGCGTCACACCCAAGACGGCCGTAACGGTGCCGTCGGCCGATCGCAGCGGCACCACATGCGTATCCAGCCAGCGGTGAGTCCCCAGGAGACCGACCATTTCAAACTCCAATCGTCCCGCTTCCCCCCGCCCGGCTTTGCCGACCAGCTCACGGTAGACCGATCGAAATTCGTCGGTGACCAGGCGGCAGGCATCCCGTCCGATGACGTCGGCACCGCTCGTCGCCTCGATCATGGCCAGACCTGCAGCATTGATGGTCCGGATCGTGCCATCCAGATTAAGCAGCTTCACACATTCGGGCTCGGTCTCAATAATCGCCCGTAACAGGGCCTCGCGTTCCGCCAGCTCCTGCTCGAGCCGTATGCGTTCGGTAATGTCGCGGAGGATGACGGTGTAATACCGCGTCCCTTCCACACCGATCTGCGAGATCGCGGCTTCGATCGGAAATTCCTCTCCGTTGGCCCGGACCCCCATCACCATGCCCAGCGCGCCCATTTGGCGTGTCGTGATACCGGAACGGCCGAACTCCCGGATATGCTCATCATGGGCGCTGCGGAAACGCTCGGGAAGCAGTCGATCCAGCGGCCGCCCCAGTACTTCCTCGGCGCCCCACTGAAACATCTTTTCCGCCGCCTGATTGAAGAGCACGATCTTGTGGGCTTCGTCGACGGTAATGATCGCGTCCATCGCTGAGTGCACGATACCTTCGAAGCGAAGTTTGTCCTGATGCAGTTCTGCTTCGGCACGACGTTGTCCGTCCACCGCACCGACCACCGCCGCTTCAGCCCTGGCCCGCGCTTCCGCGTCCGAAGCCCCGATTGCCTCCGGTTGATGCCGCTCAGCCCGAGCCGTCGTACACGCCCGGGACGACAAGCTCGGGCTCCCAGGAGAAGACCGACGGCGGGCAACCAGCGCGGCCACGGTCCCCATGATCCCGATGCCCAGGAGACGATTGAGCCCTGTGAAGGGCGACAGGGATCCGGCGGAGGACACAAGAGGGCCGATGAACGCCAGCAACGCCACCAGGCCCATACCATAGCGGCAAACCTGCCCGAGTGAGGAAGCCGCGATCAGAGTGAACGGAATTGCATACAGCAGCCACAGGTCGATCCCGGCAGGCGCCGACAGATCCAGGACGAAGATCCCGACCGTCAGCAACAGAGGAAGGCCGCATTCGAACAGCGGGGATTTCTGATGAAGGGGCTGCACGCCGATGGCTCCCAGCGCGAGGGTGAACCGGTGAATCTACGCGTCTGAGTGTGGTTTGCCTTCGATTTCGGCAAGCTTCCGATACAGGGTCTTCCGGTCGATACCCAGAACGTGCGCGGCCTGATACTTGTTGCCGCCCGTCTTTTCCAAAATTTTCACGATGTACTCTTTTTCCACTTCGTGCAGCGGCAGGGTGCGTTCCGCGGCCTCATCGAGAATCCGGCGATCCCCTCTGGATCCTTGCACCTGCACCGGCAAATCGTCCGCGCCGATCATATCCCCATGGCTCAGCGTCACGGCCCGCTCAATGACGTTCTCCAACTCCCGCACATTCCCCGGCCAGGCATAGTCGGCCAGCATGGCGAGGGCGGATTCACTGAGCCCCTTGACCTGCTTGCCCCTGCTGTCGGCGCACTTCTTCAGAAAGGCATCCACCAGAATCGGAATATCTTCCCGGCGTTCCCGTAACGGGGGAAGGCGCAACTCGATCACATTGAGGCGATAGTAAAAATCTTCGCGGAATCGCTTATTCTTCACTTCTTCGGCCAGGTTCAAGTTCGTGGCGGCGATGATGCGCACGTCCACGGGAATGGATTTGGTCGCCCCCACGCGGCGGATTTCCCGTTCCTGAATCGCCCGCAGAAGTTTGGCCTGGAGCATGAGGGGAAGTTCGCTGATTTCATCCAGAAACAACGTGCCCTTTTGTGCCTCTTCGAAGAGCCCGCGCTTGTCCATTTTGGCGTCTGTGAACGAGCCGCGCATGTGCCCGAAGAGTTCACTTTCAAGCAATTGTTCAGGGATCGCGGCGCAGTTCACCGGGACAAACGGCGCATCCCGCCGGTCGCTGTTGTAATGAATGGCCTTGGCGACCAGTTCTTTTCCCGTTCCGCTCTCTCCCGTGATCAACACGTTGGTCGGACTGTCGGCCACGCGTCGAATCAAATCGAAGACCGCCTGCATCGGTTTGCTCTTGCCGAGAATCTGATGAAAGCTGTACTCCTTGTGGACCTCTTTCCGCAGCCGGCTGACTTCGCGCCGGAGCGCCGCTTCCCGGATCGCGCGCTCGACCACCCGCACCAGTTCCTCGGTTTTCACCGGTTTGGTCAGATAGTCGCTGGCGCCATGCCGGATCGCCTCAACGGCTGTCTCCACGGATCCGAAGGCCGTCATCAAGATCACGCCGATGTCGGGGTACCGTTGCTTCACCTCGGCCAACAGCTCGGTGCCTAACATACCTTTCATGCGGAGGTCGGTCAGGACCACGGCGTAGTCTTCCTCGCTCAACTGCTGCAGCGCGTCGCCACCGCTGCCGACGCCCGTGCATTGATGCCCGCGACCCTGCAGGACATCGCACAGCAGGCTGCGCATGTCGGCATCATCGTCGACCACCAGAACGGCACCCCATTCCTCAGTCATACAGCTCCCTCGCGTGCGCCTCTCACCAACCCTCCAGCCTGTGCGCGCACAGCCTAATCGGCTTACTCCCGGGCGGTCAAGGGGCGTCCTGCCGCAGGTCATTGCCGCCTGCTGTCGCGAAATGCCCCAGCATCACTCGCAGACCAATCTTCCAGCCGTCAGCTCATGAAGTGAGCACGCCACTTCATCGAGTTGCGAACCCACCCTGCAACGGCACCTCTCTTGCCTCTTCTCTGACGAGGGGGGAGGTCGTGTATGGCGGCAGATCACTCGGAACAGGACCCGCAGCAGACCACCTGCCCGACACCCGTCGTGCTGGCTCCTGTTCCAGTAGTGCAAGGTCAGGGCCATGATCAGGTGCCTGTCAGAGTCAGCGCCAGCCCCCATCCCGGCAGAAAGCGACGGATGCCGCTCCTACTCGCGACGGTGGGATTTCTGGCGATCCTGGCTCTCGGATTGTGGCATTGGTGGCCCAGTGACCCGCTAGCCGGTCACTATAAGACCCTCCCCGTCGATCGCGGCCCGATCACCTCACTGGTCACGGCCACGGGAGCCGTGAACCCCGTCATCTCCGTGCAGGTCGGCAGCCAGGTCTCCGGAAAGATCGCGAAACTCTACGCCGACTTTAACTCCATCGTACGGGAAGGCCAGGTCCTTGCCTCCATCGACCAGAAACCCTATCAAGCCAAGGTCAGCCAGGCCAAAGCCGCACTCAAAAGCGCCAAAGCCACATTGGCCAAAGCCCGGAACATGCGCGCGCAGAGAAGGCTCGAACTCGATCGCATGGCTGCGCTGCGGGAGCAACAATTCGTCGCCCAGTCGGATCTGGATCTGTCGAGAACCAACTATCGCGATGCCGAAGCACAGGTGGACCTGTCTCAGGCCCAGGTCGACCAAGCCAAGGCCACCCTGTCGTCTGCGGAATTGGACCTGGGTTACACCACCATTATTTCGCCGGTCAACGGCACCGTCGTCTCCCGTAACGTGGAGGAAGGGCAAACGGTCGTCGCCAGCTTTCAAACCCCGACCCTCTTCGTGATCGCCCAGGACCTCACGCGCATGCAGGTCATCGCCAATGTCAGCGAATCGGATATCGGCGGCGTCAGCGAGGGTACCTCAGCCGACTTTCGTGTGGATGCGTACCCGCGTGAGTTTTTTCACGGGGTCGTGACGCAGGTCCGGAACGCTCCGGTCAGCATCCAGAATGTCGTCACCTACGACGTGATCATCTCCGTCGAAAACCCCGAATTGAAGCTCAAGCCCGGCATGACGGCCAACATCACCATCGTAACGGCGCGCACCGAAGATGCGCTCCGCGCGCCCAACGCAGCCTTGCGGTTCCGGATGCCAGGCGTGCCGGTGGATCGCAAGACGGCGCAACTCTGGATACTCGAGCCCACAGGCCGTGTACGGGCGGCACCGGTTACCACGGGGATTGCCGACTCGCTGTTCACGGAGATTACGACCGGCGAGGCGCGCATGGGCGATGCCGCCATCGTGGGGATTGCCTCAGCGGAAGACAGCGCCCAGGAAAAACTCCCGCCCGGCTTTGAGTTCGGACCGAAGATGCGGTGATGAACTTGATATGAGTTTTCTCTGGCTGACCATTCAATCCGCCCTGCGGGTGCTCCGGCGTAATCCGCTACGCGCAGGGTTGACCATGCTCGGCATCGTCATCGGCGTCGGCGCCGTCGTCGGCATGGTGAGTCTCGGACAGGGCGCCACCGCCTCGGTCCAACGCGAGATCGCCAGCCTTGGCACCAATGTTCTCATTATCATCCCCGGCGCCACCACGACGGGCGGCGTGCGCGGCGGACTCGGCTCGGTCTCGACGCTTACCGTGGACGATGCACGCGACATCGAAAAACGCATCGGCGATATCAGTCTCGTCACCTATGCCTCTCGATCGGTCCTCCAAGTGGTCCACGAACATAAGAATTGGAACACCATCGCGCTCGGCACCACGACCGCCTTTCCCGATCTTCGCAACTGGCCGGTAGCCGACGGCAATTTCTTCACGCAGACGGACGAGGACGCCGCGGCAAAAGTCGTGGTGCTCGGAAAAACCGTCGCGGATAATCTGTTCGAGCGCGGAGAGGACGTGATCGGGGCGCAGATCCGGGTCAAGAATGTGCCCCTGCGTGTGATCGGCATTCTTTCGTCCAAGGGCCAATCCCTCTCCGGACAGGACCAGGACGACATCGTCGTCCTGCCGTTCACCACCGCTGAGCGAAAAGTCCTCGGAACAAAGTTCCTCGGAACCGTCGGCATCATCATGGTCGCCACCCAGCACCGCTACAGCATCCCGGCTGCCGTGGAAGAGATCAAAGAACTCCTGCGCGCACGGCACCGGATTCATCCGGCCGAAGAGAACGACTTTACGATCCGCACCATGGAGGATGTGGCCAAGACCGTGGCCGGTGCCAGCCGGACCATGATGGTGATGCTGCTCAGCATCGCCTCCATCTCGCTCGTGGTCGGCGGGATCGGCATCATGAACATTCTCCTGGTCTCAGTGACGGAACGCACCAGGGAGATCGGCATCCGCATGGCCGTCGGCGCCAAACGCGCCCACATTCTGCTGCAATTCCTGGTGGAGGCGATCATCCTCACGGCGATCGGCGGAGTGGCCGGCGTGATATTCGGCATCGCCGGCGCACGACTCCTGACGCGCCTTATCGGCTGGCCAACCATCATCTCCTCGCAAGCGGTGGCCGTGGCCTTCCTCTTCTCTCTCGCCGTGGGCATCTTCTTCGGCCTTTATCCGGCCAACAAAGCCTCACGGATGAATCCCATCGAAGCGCTGCATTATGAGTAGGGAATATATTCGACCTTTGATGAGCGGTTCTTGACAGGATTAGAGGAAGTGACGATATTGTTCATAGTTCTAACTTGGCTGAAGCCTGTCCAGAAATATGCCGCTGGTCGAGAAGGCGTGAGGCCACACTCTATGGAGCATGCTCCGAGGCGAGGGCAATATGGCAAATTTGAGCGAAATTCTAAAAAGTGCCTTGAGTCTTGAGGTTCGTGACCGTGCGACTCTCGCAGAAAGACTCTTGGCCAGCCTGGATGAGATCACAGAAGAGGAAGCGGAGCATCTTTGGGCAGAAGAGGCGGAACGGCGATTGAAGGAGTACCACGCCGGCCGTGCTCAAGTAGTCCAGGCAGACGAGGTGCATGCCAAAGCGGAACAACTCCTCCAGTGACGCCTCTCAAATACCACGAGGCAGCGGAACCTTCTAGACGGGATTTTAGCTGCGACACACGAAACCATGATTAAACCGCGATGCTAAAGGTCGAGTGGGACCGAGTTTACATCAGTAATTTTTCGACAAAGTTGTTGAACCCACACGAGTGGATTTCGACTGCCGATGAACTCATTGGGGCTGCCGAGGTTCTAGCTCCGCAGGCTTTGGCATGGTGGGACAATCTGAAGGAATGGTCAAAGGGGCGGCGAAGTTTCCCTAAGAGAATGGATACCACTCAACAGTGCTGATGCTGTTCGCTTTTGCGATTGAAAACCTCTGCAAGGGATATCTCGTCAGCCGACTTTCAAGCGAGGATAAGAAATCGATTCGCACAAGCGGCAAACTCCCAGGCGAATTTAGGGAACATAATCTAAAGAAGCTGGTTGAACTTATCGGCCTGAAGCACGATCTAGAAGATGAGGACATGCTAAGAAGATTAGAGCGTGCCGGCGTCTGGGGTGGTCGATACCCAATACCTACTGAATATTCCAAAGAGCGGTCCACATACTCAGACGGTAAACAATATAGTACAGCATTGCTTGGACGCGCCGATCTTGTAAGAACGCAGACTCTCATCCAGCGGATCCGGGCTCATGTGGATATTGCTGAACCGCGGGAATGACGCAAGAGCCGACACTCCCGTATTCAGCCGCTCTTCGTCGCGGCAACAATCCCACGCTGCACGCACCAAACAAACTGATCTGATAACCCTGTACGACCCCAAACGAGTACCGCTGCCAGGAATGTCTTTCTGATCTCAGCTGATTATTTTCCGTGAGATCGGCTGCTTATTCTCCCGTTGAGCGTGTCCAGCGAGGGCGTCCTGGAAGCCGCTCGTCGCACGAGCACAGGACAGCAATCAAACACTCTTTCCCATCTTTTCACGACACGCAAATTGAGGGGGGGGGACCAACACAGGAGGGCGACAGGAATTATTTCGAGGAATGATTGGGCGCCTCCAAAACCGCAGATCGCAGGATGTTCAAAAAGGTCGTCCGGCTAGGCCGCAGCGAGCGACCGGTCGAAGCGTACGTTTGGGTTGTACGTTGAGACCTTGAGCGAAGTGAGAACGACGCCGGAGACCTTTTTCAACGTCCTATCACCTGCTGTTCGGCATGGTAGGAACTGCGGACCAGCGGTCCCGACTCGACGTGGCGGAAACCGAGGGCAAGGCCTTCTTCTTTCAAAGCGGCGAATTCGTCGGGATGGTAGAACCGGGCGACGGCGAGGTGCTCTTTTGTCGGTTGGAGATATTGTCCGATCGTCATGATGTCGCAGTCGACTGAGCGCAGATCACGCATGACTTCGCGCGCTTCATCCGTCGTTTCGCCCATGCCGAGGATCAGGCCGGACTTGGTCGTCATGCCCATCTGCTTCGCCCGGCCCAGCAACTCAATCGACCGCTGATATTTCCCCTGTGGCCTGATCGCGGGGAACAAGCGCCGCACCGTTTCGATATTGTGATTCAGGATGTCGGGCTTCTCGGCGGCGACCAGGGCCAGCGCCGCTTCGTTTCCTTCAAAGTCCGGAATGAGCACTTCGATCGTGCAGCTCGGAATCAACCGCCGGATATGGCCAATCGTCTCGGCAAACACCGACGCGCCGCCGTCGTCCAATTCATCGCGGTTCACCGACGTGATCACGGCATGTCTCAGGTTGAGAGCTTGAACCGCTTCCGCCACCCGCAGCGGCTCCTCGTGATCGACCGCATGCGGACGGCCCGTGGCTACGGAACAATAGTGGCACCGTCGCGTGCAGATATCCCCGAGGATCAGAAAGGTCGCGGTGCGGGCATTCCAACATTCCCACATGTTCGGACAACGCGCCTCTTCACAAATCGTATGCAGATTGAGCCGGTCTATGGTCTTGCGAATGTCGTGATAATCCGGACCGGTCTGAAGCTTCACCTTGAACCAGGGCGGCAGGCGGCGGGATTGTGGAGCTGATGGCTGATGGCTGATGGCCGATGGCTGATCCTCTCCGGAAGATCGCCGGGGATCGATTCGAATAAAACTCATGGGTTCACCACGGGAGCCACGAGTTCCTGCGGATGCTCCAGCACACGTTTGAACTCTTTCAAAAACTGCGCGCCCATCAATCCGTCGAGCGCCCGATGATCGCACGACATCGTGACCTTCATCCGCCGCCCGGCCGTTACGGTTCCTTTCGTCACGACCGGCACGTCACGAATGGCGCCCACGGCAATTGAGGCAGCCTGTGGCGGCATGAGGAGAGCGATAAAGTTATCCACGTCGAACATGCCCAGATTGGAGATGGCAAACGTCGCCCCCGTATATTCCTGCGGCTGCAAGCGCTTTTGTCTGGCCCGTTCGATCAACGGCTTGGTCTCCGCGGAAATCTCGGTGAGCGTTTTTGCCCCGCAGTCTCGGATCACCGGCGTAATCAGACCATCCTCCATGCCGACGGCTACCCCGATATCAATCTGCTCGAACCGTCTAATCGCGTCGCCGGCAAAGGAGACGTTGATCTCCGGGTGCCGGCGCAACGCCAATGCCGCTGCCTTAATGAGCAGATCGGTGACGGACGGATGGGTCTGACGGCTCTGCTTGAATTGATCGCGTACCCGCTCCGCCTGCTCCATGTCGATTTCAACCGTCAGATAAAAATGAGGGACCGGCGCCTTGCTCTGCACCGTCGCCCTGGCGATGGCTTTTCGCATCTGGCTCAACGGCTGATCGATTCCGGCAGGCAGTGCCGGGGCGGGCTGAGCGGTCGCCTGTCGCACATCGTCTTCGACAATTCGCCCACCCGGACCGCTGCCCGTAAGGGCGGAAAGATCGATGCCCCGTTCAGCAGCCAGGGCTTTCGCTCGCGGAGAGGCGAATGGACGAGCGCCCTCCGGACGAGCCGCTGCAGCCGGGGCAGAGAGCGCTCCGGGCGCGGCACCGGTCTTCGCGCCACTGCCGATCGATGGCGCGGCCGTCACGCCGTCGGACAAGGCCGCTGTGATATCTTCATCAGCCTCGGCGATGACCGCGATCAACGTGCCGGACTGCACGGTTTCACCATCTCGTACGAGAATCTTACGCAGGATGCCGGGGGCAAAGGCTTCCAGATCCATGACCGCCTTATCGGTTTCAATCTCGGCGATCACTTCGCCTGCGTGCACCCGATCACCTTCGCGCTTCTTCCAGGCCAGCAGCACACCCTCTTCCATCGTATCCGTCAGTTTGGGCATGACCACGCGACTAGCCATGGATTCCCCTCCAGGAAGCGGACCCTCTTCGAAGACCTGCGCGCACAATGCGTCGCCCTGTCCTCATGCGGCACCAGAAATCGATTTGACGGCGGCAACCACACGCGGCACATCCGGAACGGCCGCGTCTTCCAGCGGACGGCTGTAGGGCATGGGCACCTCTTCGCCCGTCACGCGAACGATGGGACCGTCCAAATAGTCGAACGCCGCCGAGTAAATGCTATCTGCAATCTGGGCCCCCAGGCCGCAAAAGCGCCAGCCTTCTTCGACGATCACCAGGCGCCCGGTCTTCTTGACCGAGGTCACAATCGTGTCGAGATCCAACGGCTTGAGCGTGCGCGGGTCGATCACTTCGACGTCGAGCCCTTCACGACTCAGCTGATCCGCCGCCTCCAGTGCCACCAACAACATCTTGGAATAGGCCACGACGGTCACATCCGCCCCCGCCCGCTTCACTTCGGCCTGACCTAAGGGAATCGTGTACTCCCCTTCGGTCACTTCGCCCTTCGTCCCATACAACAGTTGCGCTTCGATAAAGATCACGGGATTCTGGTCGCGGATCGCGCTCTTCAGCAACCCCTTTGCATCCTGTGGCGTGGCCGGCGCGACGACCTTCAAACCCGGCACGTGGCAAAACCAGGCTTCCAGGCTTTGCGAATGTTGCGCGCCCAGTTGGTGCGCCGCGCTGCCGGGACCACGAATCACGATGGGCACCGAAAGCTGGCCGCCGGACATGTAGCGGATCTTGGCGGCGTTGTTGACGATCTGATCCAGCGCCACGATACCGAAATTCATGGTCATCAGCTCGACGATCGGCTGCAATCCCGCCATTGCCGCGCCGATGGCTAAACCGGTGAATCCCGCTTCGGTAATCGGCGTATCGACCACCCGCTGCGGTCCAAACTCTTCGACGAATCCCTTGGTCACCTTGAAGGCGCCCTGGTAGTAGCCCACTTCTTCGCCGATCAAAAAGATGCGTGGGTCGCGGCGCATTTCTTCCCGCATGGCCTGGTTGAGGGCTTCCCGGTACGACAACAGCATCGTGATGCTAGTCCTCCACCATCACATCGCGATGCAAGGCCGAGGGCTCGGGGAACGGGCTTTCATCGGCAAACTTCACCGCCGCTGCCACGATCTCCCCGACATCCTGCTCAAGCGGTTTGAAGTCGGCTTCCACACAGAGCGCCTGATCCAGGATCTGCTGTTTCAGCAGCACCAGCGGGTCTCGCTTGCGATGCTCCTCGACTTCGTCCTTACTCCGGTAATGGCCATGCGACGGATCGGCCATCGAATGGCCCATGAATCGATACGTCATCGCCTCAATGAAAAACGGGCCATGCCCCGCACGAATCTGATCCACCACCGTGCGCATCAACGCACGCACCGCGAGCACATCCATGCCGTCCACGCGCTCGGCCATGATGCCGTAGGAACGCGCCGCCTCCGCCACGTTCTCGTACAGCGCCACCGCCCGATGCACCGGCGTGCCCATCCCATATCGATTGTTTTCACAGATGAAGATCACCGGCAGTTTCCACAAGGCCGCCAGATTGAAGGCTTCATGCGCCTGGCCGCTCGGCACGGCACCTTCGCCGAAGAAACAGACGGTGACCAGATCCTGCTTCTGGTATTTCGTCGCAAAGGCCAGCCCTGTGGCCAAGGGAATGTGCCCGCCGACGATGGCGTAGCCGCCCATGAACCGGTGCGCGAGATCCACCAGATGCATGGAGCCGCCCTTGCCCTGGCACAATCCCGTCGCTTTGCCGAACAGTTCGGCCATCACCTGACCGGGATCAGACCCGCGGGCGAGACAATGTCCGTGGTCGCGATAGGCGCTGATCGCATAGTCGTCAGGCCTCAGCGCGGCAATCGCGCCGACGGCAATCGCCTCTTCGCCGATGTAGAGATGCAGAAACCCGGCGATCTTGGCGAGCGCATACATCTCCGCCGATTTTTCTTCAAACCGGCGAATCAGCAACATCTGGCGGTAAAGGGAAAGCAGATCGTCTTTGTCCATGTCGGTCATTATGCACAGCGGCCATCAAGGGACTCAACCCCGGTGGTCCAAGGTCGGCGCTGAGGGGCAGGTCGAGAGAGCTGGCAGAAAGCACCCAGACGGATTCGAGCGACAGGAGAGTGGTACGTCATTCACACAAGGCTGCTATTCCGGATCCAACTCAACCTAACCCTGTCCTGTTAGAGGTGTCGCCTTGCTCATTGAGCTGGCGATTATTTCTCCGGCACAGCGACGTGTGCCGGCGACGAATTCTTGGCTACGAATTTGTATTCTCCGAGACGATCCAATCCTATGGCATCGTTGAGTGCCTCCAACGCATCGCGACAGTCACTGCCCGGGGTGGCATGAGCGGACAGCCGCTGCATTTTCCAGTAATCGTTATGGGTTAGCGGAGTAAAGCGCCGCCAGCTCCTAGACCGGACCGGAATATCCTGAATACCCAGCCCGAGCATCTCCCGTAAGGGACCACCGATAAAATCCCCGAACAATCCCGCATAGGCTGGAAAGTAGAGATTGCTCCACCGCGTCACGGCAAATGGCGCGGCGTGGTGCAGGACATGCGGGGAATATCTCTTCGAACTACCCGGCAGCGACAGGGGCGAGTCAATGTAGCCGTACCCATCGTCGTCGAGCACAGGAGGGCACGTCGGGAGCTCTCGTTGCCCTTTTCGATCGTCGAAGTCCTTTGAACCGCTGGCCAGTAGAAGCATGGCATGAGCCAATGGGCTGCCGACCGTCACAAAGTCTGAAATACGCCACGGATGCCCATAGCGCCGCTGCTCTTTCCAGCCTTCGAGTTGAGCCACGCGAAAGGGCTGCAGTGTCTCCGGTCCGGCATCGGAGGACAGAGCAGCCCCGGCCTTCAGAAGTGCACCTCCGATAATCGGCTGAGGATGTTGTCCCGTGTTCAGCTGTTCGAAGATGGAAGACGAATGGGCGTTGAAGTCGCAACCGTAATCCAGCCAGAGCCGGGTGATGAGGTCGTACCCGATCACGCTCCCCAGACTGTGCCCCACAATCACAATGCGCTCATACTCACGTGACCGGTGCAGGTGCCGCAGCAGGCGCAGGCCTTCCGCGCGAATCTGTTGGCGTAGCGCGATGTTCGAGGGAGAAGGACTCAGGTAGCGGGCAGCATCTCCTATCCAATACAAGACGAACGCTTGGAGCATCAACAGCAGCAGAACGCCGATGATCCAAACCAGCCCAAAGTGTGGCAACGCCGCCACCCACTCCGCCGCGTAAGCGCCATACCCCAACCCAGCGAGCGGGCCCAGCCCCACCAAAGCCATCCAAGTCATCCACCAAATCGTCTTGAGCCCCGGGGGCACACCGCTCGGAGGTCTGAAGAGCAGCCCTTTGAACCACTGCAATAGATGCCACCAGGTCGTGCCATCGACATGGTAGGCCCAATAGTATTCATAAAAATGGGTGGACGAACGCCCTGTACTCGTCAAGCGACGAAGCTCAAATAGCTCCGACATGCGGTCAGGCTTACTTCGATACTGCTGTTTCCCTTTGGCAGCAGGAGGCAGGACCGCACTGACGAACGATCGAAGCGTGCTCATCGGTTTCTGCTCGCCAATCCCGTGAATGAATACGACCGCCTGTTTCATGACGGGCCTTTCAACGACCAGATCACGTTCACAAGCATGCGTGCGTCCCTCTCAGGATACCGATACCATCGGCACCGGTAACGATGAAGTCGTCGCGGAGGTCAAACATTCAGATTCATGTCTTGCAATCGCACAATGAGTCGAAGAAAAAGAGGCGGAAGTCTCTACGCTAGAGCCATCCGCCGCCGTCGCATCTGGGCTGCAGGCCTTAGGAGTGACACCGCACCGGCGCATTCTAGCAGGGCCCGTAGAATGCGCAAGACATGGGAGCGCCACTTCAAACGCGGTGTGATCCAGCTGCCCACCAGACATCTGCAGGGCCGTTGCTCTCAGGAATGGCCCCGTTGCAACGAGCCCCTACGAGCCCTCAATCACCTGTCTGCGAAGCAAGAGGGAAGACAATGGTGACGGGGGCGACAGCGCCCGAACCTCGCTGCGATACGGCACTTAATCCTCGCGAGCGACAAGACGACTCAACCGTGATGTAAGCGGGTCGACACTGAGAAGATTATGGAGTGAGAAAGCGGCGGGGAAAACCCTTGGGCGCACTGTTGACTCCGGTGCGGGCGCGATACCCGCACCGGAGCGAGCCATCTATTTCACCTTGGCGAAATCGGCATCGAATTGCATGGTCTGCCCGTCCTGCAACGTGACGATCACCGTTGTCTTGGCGTTGGGATCAAACGACTCGTATCCGAACCGGGCCGTGAAGCGCGACCGATAGGCCGGGCCTGCGCCCTCGTTTTTCCTGCCCCGGTCAGCCGGGCTGATGTCCACCGGGCGGATATTCTTTCCTTTTTGTTGGAACACGATGTCGGCCTTCTCCGCGAAGTACTCATCATCCCCGCAGAGTTGCACTTCCACTTCCATGTTCGGCATGTCCACGACTTTCTGGATGAACTCCTCGGGCATGCGCACGTCTTTCTTCTGCTTCTTCGACTCCGCTGCTTCCTGTCGGCCGAACGCTTCCAGCCGATACCGCTTGGTGCGCAAGATGGCGCTCGCGCCGCATTGGTCTTTCTCGGGATCCGCTCCCACCCGCGTGACCATCGAGGCCTGCTGCAATACCTTCTTCACGTCCTCCGGAGAATTGGCCTTTTCCATCGGTGCCCGCCCGGTTTCCAGGGCTTTCTTCGCCTCTTCGGGGGACAACTTGACGTCGATCGCCCACGCGGGACCGCCGACCACCACCATTGCTCCGACTACGAGCCCGATTACTCCGTGGGACCGACGATGCCGACCAGCACTGCCATGATGAGTGCGCATGAGTACCTCCCTGACGCGTCACTGAACAAGGGCGCATTGTAAAAGGATTGGGAAGACCTTTTCAATCTCACAGCTGAACGCGCAGGAAGCCTGCTAGCCCGGCCTATTCACGAATGCCGTCGCGAGGTGTTCGAGACGGAAGCCGCCGAGGCTGCTCGTACCTGAGGCTGACGCAGACGTCCTCACAGTCCCCCGAGGAGGCCGAGCGGGAACAGCCTCGCCGGGCGAGAAGATCGGACGCCGGAGCAGGGATTTATGAAGAGGTCGGGCTAGGGATTGAATCGAGCCCAGTTGGGATAGGGCTTGCGGGCATAGAGTCGATCGACATCGACCGGACAGGGCATCCCGCGTCGTCGCAACATGTCGGCGACGATGCGAATCGGCAAGCCCACGGCCGCCGTGTAATCGCCCTCGATCCGCTCAATCAGCTCGGCACCTCCACCCTGAATAGAATAAGCGCCGGCCTTCCCCAGACTGTCCCCCGTCCGCAGGTAGGCGGACAAGGCCTCTTCGTTCAAGGCTTTCATCGTGACCGATACCCTGGCGACCTGAACCTCACAGAGGTCAGGACCGGAACCCACCAGCGCAACGGCAGTGAAAATCTTATGCGTCTGTCCGGCCATACGCCTGAGCATGGATTCGGCATCGGCCGAATCAGCCGGCTTTCCCAGCACCTCCGAGCCAAGACTGATGAGGGTGTCGCTGCCGAGGATGAGCGCATCGGGACATAGCTCGATGCAAGATTTGGCCTTGCCTACCGCGAATGCTACCGCCTGCTGCTCGGCGGACCTATTCGGCACCACCTGTTCGACAAACGGCGGGGCCACAATGTCGAAGCGCAACCCCAGGAGGGTCAATAATTCCTTTCGTCTTGGCGAGGTGGAAGCGAGAATCAATCGCATGGGTTACGCGGCGGAGACGGAAGAGGGCTGTGACGCAAGCGGAGCGGGGGCAGACGCGTCGCGCTCCGACTGCATGAGGTCCTGACAAAACTCCGCCACGATGCGTTCGACATCCTGCACGTTGGACGCTCCGAACATCTTCCCTCGCATCGCCGCGGCATGAGGAAATCCTTTGCAGTACCAGCCCAGATGCTTCCGAATGGACCGGAACCGTTCCAGCCCGGCAATCGCTTCATACTGCCTGGCGTGGTCGAGCATGACTTGCATGCGATGGCTCACCGAGACCTGCGGCTCCCACGCAGTAGCGGGTAAGGCGGCCAGGTCTCTCCGCTCGCTGAAGGCACGCCTGGCCTGCTCCTTTTCACGAAAGAACCAGGGCGACCCCAACGTACCGCGACCGACCAACACGCCCTGCACGTTACTCTCAGCCACGCGTCGCATCGCATCGACCAATGTGTTGAGATCGCCGTTTCCCAGCATCAGCGTGCCGGTACCACGGGCCAGCGTGGCGGCTTCGGCGATGGCCGACCAATCGGCCGCCCCCCGGTACATCTGCTGCAGCGTCCGGCCATGCAGGGTGATGGCCGCTGGGCATAACTCCAGCAAATGCTCGACCCAACGTTCAACTACCACACAATCAAATCCCAGTCGCGTTTTGATAGACAGCGGCAGCAGCCGGCGCGGCGCGACCGGCACCCCGCAACGGCTATGGTTCAGCGTATGAATGAATTCGATGCGCGAAGGCTTAAACCCCTGGCTGTGGATGGACTGACCGGCGGCCCAATCCTCCAGCCCCTGACGGGCAGCGCGCACGATCGCGTGAGCCAAGTCTGGCGTTTTGATCAAGGCCGCGCCAGACCCTGATGCCGCGACACTCTTCGAAGGACAGCCCATATTGATATCGAGCCCGTCGAACCCCAGTTCGCAGACCACCTGCGCGGCGCGATAAAACTGATCCGGATCCTTGCCGTACAGTTGCGCCACAATCGGCCGTTCCGCCTCGCTATAAATCAACGACTCCAGCAGATGGTCCGGTCCACGACAAATTTCATTGACGTTGGTGAACTCGGTAAAGGTGATGTCGGGTTGCCCCTGCGAGGCCACTACGCGCCGGAAGGCGGCATCGGTCACACCATCCATCGGCGCCAATCCGAGAATGGGCTGCGGCAGCGTCGCCCAGAAACTCATGCGCGCACCTCGGCCGATTCCGTCGGCTCGTTCGCCGCGCGATAGGCCGCCCGCAGTTCCTCAGCCTCTTCCCGCACAGTCACGGCCGCCGAGGGACAGTCCTGCACCACGAACTCGACAAACCGATCGATCTTCAGCAGGAAGAAATCATAGTCTTCCTGCTCAGGCCTCGGCCGGCTGAACCAGAAGGGGACAAACTGCTCCAACGGGAGATGAGCCGCTGCGAGCACGCTGCAGGTCCGTGGAAACATATCCTGCAACTCACCGCCCCAATGCAGCACCTCGTGGGGCAAATAGATTCCACGATACCGCTCGAGGTTATCGAGAGATCCACCGAACAGAGACGGACGTTCCGACGGCGGCAAGGCCTGGCTCGTTGTGACGAACCGGACATAGGACTGGTACTGATTGCGTAGCCCCGCCTGCTCATCCATGGTCAGCGGCTGCCGCATTCCAGTGCGTTGGTCCGTCGCTGTTCGCCGGTACGACGGGGGCGTTCCAGCCTGCTCCACAGAAGTGACCATTGACTCGAATCGGTCACGAAACCGACGGAACTCTGTGACGATGGTGGCGACCGGCTTCGTATCGACCTCCAGCGCCACGCCTTTCAAGGCCGTCAATCGCTGATGTCCCAGGACCTGCGCCAGCAGGTCGAACAGGACTCCCGGAATCGGGGCGCCATGGGCATCGATCCAATAGGGCAAGGCCTCAGCATCAACCATGTGTTGAGCAACACCCTGCGCCGTGAACTCCGCCAAGCCGGCGACGTGAATCTCGATCACCCGTTCCATCGGGAAGTCATCCAAAAATTCAGCGGCAAACGCCTCCAACGTCTGACGACCCCAGGCCCCTGTGTACCGATACACCGTCCATAGATGCCCGATGTCCAACACCAGACCGCAGGCGACTCGGTCCGTCACGGCCCGGAAGAAAGCGGGAATCGAGAGAGATCCGCAGCCAAAATAGGTGAGCGGCGGCATTTCCAGGAGAACGAGCGCAGGATCAGTCTCATGGCGACGCGCCTGCCCATCCACCTGTTCCTGGAGAAAAGCCAGGTTCTCGGCTGTCATCCTGGCGGACAATTCCGTATACAACGGCGGCAGATAGGTCCCGAAGGAATACCCCACCATCTGCTTCGTCGCACATTCGTGATTCAGCCAGGCACTCCGCAGAGCAAGGATTTGCGCGCAGGCCTCCGCGACCCCTTGCGTCCCGGAGCAACTGTGGGGGAAGTCCGGCTGCGTGACCCACAGGCCTTCGCCATGATAAGGAAGCTTCATATCCGGCAGCTGCCGCCGCACCCACTGCATGGCTGAGGTGGTCGCCTTGAAGACCTCCAGGTAACCGGGCTGCAGGCCTTCGTCCCGCAATGAGTGGACGAGGTGCAAGAGGTCTGGCGAATAGACATCCACCGAGAGTCCCAACCCATGTGCAGGGATGGCATTCGCACGTTGTGTGAATTCGCTTTGCATCAGATCGCGTTTGGCATATTTTGAAGCAACCATACTGACTATAGTTCATGTGCAGTCTAAGCGCCTAACCTCTTGGTTGACAAGGGAAGATGGGGAACCTAGCCCGGCAGGTCGATCTGGTATACTTCCTTTCGACGTGCTGGTCGCCGGGCCGACACGTCAGCCCCTCTCACGGCGAGAAACAGGCTTAACCGATGACAAAAACCGGCTCCATGCTCCGCGACAAACCGACGCATTACTCAATTCCTATGGTGGCCCACATGATGACACCCGGTGTGGTACAGGTTCCCGGGGATGTCTCTGTCAGCGAAGCCGCCTTGCTCCTTGACCGGGAGCGGATTCCCTGCCTGCTCGTGAAAGACAGCGAGACCACGTTCGGCATCATGACCTCCGCCGATATCGTGATGAAGGTCGTCGCCCAGGGACTGGAGCCGCACGACGTGGAAGTGCGCACGATCATGTCGAAGCCTGTGCATTCCATCGAATGCGATCAGATCCTCGACGACGCCACCAGCGTGATGGCCTCCACCGGCGCCTCGCTATTGATCGTCACGAAACAAGGTCAGCCGGTCGGCATCCTGACGGCGCGAGACCTGGCCCTGGCACCCAAACGATGCGAGACCTGCCTGCCTGCCTCCATCCGCGTGACGAACGGTGAAGGCGAGGGAGCGAAACACCTCGCCACGATCCGGCAGCTGAGCCACGTCGGCGCGTTCATCGAGAGCCGCACGCTGCTGCTGCCCGGAACGAGTATCGTCCTTTCGTTCATGCTTCCAGGAACAGACTTAAGCTTCTCCGTGCGCGGCACCATTCTCAACAGCAGTTACGAGCCGGAATTCCACGAAGACCGGGGTGTGCTCGGGACCTATCCCGGGGTCGACATCCAATTTGCCCCCCTGCCTTCCTCCGATGAATCGAAGATTCGCGCCTGGGTGCTGCAAAATCTGCCGCGTGCCTCCGGCCTCTCCTAAGCTCCGTTCCATGAATCTTTTGCTTCATCCGCATCAGCTTGTTATGATTTTTATGAGTGCTCTCTCCGACGATACGCGTCCGGAGTTTACCGTGCGTTAGGTGACAATCCATGAAAAGCCCCGCCGCCCGCTCCAAGCCGACCCCGACCAAAGACGAACTTCTCGCACAACTCAACACCCTGCTCGACCGTCCCGACGACGACCTCCAGGCCGCGCTCATGAAGGAAATTCTTGCAGGTGTGATCCGGCTCTCGGAATCGCAGCTGGATGTCCTGGACCTAAAAATCGTCAATCGGGCGCTGAAAGAACTGCGGCATGCCTTCAGAGTGTTCCAAGGCTACCGGCAGCGCTTGAAGATCAGCGTGTTCGGATCGGCCCGGACACCGGCGGACGACCCCAACTACCAACTGGCCTTTCAATTCGCCCGACGGATGGTGGAGGAAGGCTACATGACCATCACCGGCGGCGCGGACGGCATCATGCGAGCGTCGCAGGAAGGCGCCGGCCGTGAACATAGTTTCGGCGTGAATATCATGCTCCCGTTCGAGCAAGGTGCCAACGCCGTCATTGCCGATGACCCCAAGCTCGTCACGTTCAAATACTTCTTCACCCGCAAACTCATGTTTCAAAAAGAATCCCACGCGATTGCATTGTTTCCCGGCGGATTCGGCACCCATGACGAGGGATTCGAGATCATGACCCTGGTGCAAACCGGCAAGAGCGATCCGAAACCGATCGTGTGCCTCCAAGCGCCCGGCTGCGACTACTGGGATCACTGGAATTCCTTCATCACCGAACAATTGCTGAAGCGACGTCTGATCAATGCGGAGGACCTCTCTTTGTTCACCATCGTCGACAATGTCGAAGATGCCGTCACGGAAATCCGCACGTTCTATCGGCGCTATCACTCGCTCCGGTTTGTGGGCCGCCAGCTTGCGATCAGGCTGAAAACCCCGTTGACCGAGGCGCAAGTCGAAGGGGTACAAAAACAATTCAGCGATATGCTGACCGAAGGGACGTTTGAACAACGGCCATCGCTTGCCGAGGAAATCGATGAACCCGGGTTGAAAGATCTTGCGCGGTTGACCTTCTCATTCAACCGCCGGAATGCCGGACGCCTCCGGCAACTGATCAACCACTTGAACCAGCTTCCCTCGACGGCCTAACCCGAATCGCGCGCGATGTCGTCCGGAGCAACCGGCATCGCGCCCTTCCTGAGATTGCCCTTTAGTCTCTATGAACGGACGTGCTAAGGTGGTGAGCCTATGAGCGCAGCCGTCATGCGAAGTCGTGCCTCCACCCCTCCCACACTGATTCTCTATCACGCGGAATGTGCGGATGGGTTCGGTGCCGCCTGGGCCATTTGGCGACGCTACCCCAACGCCGACTATCGCCCCGTGAAACATGGCGAAGGCCCGCCGGCTAACCTGGCCGGTCATCATATCGTCATCGTCGATTTCAGTTACGCCCGGCCGACACTCGAAGCCATCGCCAAGGACGCAGCCAGCCTGGTGGTCCTGGACCATCACATCACTGCCGAGCAAACCCTGGCCGATCTGCCCTACGCCTACTTCGATCAGAACAAGTCCGGCGCAGTGCTGGGGTGGGAATGGGCGCATGATGAGCCGGCCCCCTGGCTCTTGCGCTACATTCAAGACAAAGATCTCTGGAACTGGGCGCTTCCGAACAGCCGGGAGATCAGCGCCGCGCTGGCCTCACATCCGTTCGATTTTCAACTCTGGAGCAGCTTCGAGCAGCAGGAGTTAGAGCGGGAAGGACGAGCGATTCTCCGTTACGAAAACGAGCTGGTCACGAAACTGGCCTCGCACGCGACCATGGTGCAGTTTGAAGGGACGACTGTGCCCGCGGTTCAAAGCGCAGTCCTCACCAGTCAGATCGGCGAGCGACTCTCCTCCGCGCACCCCTTCTGCCTCATCTGGCACGACCGGAACGGACGACGGTACTACAGCATGCGCTCCCGCGAGGAGGGGACCGATGTGGGATCGATCGCCGCGTCGTTCGGTGGCGGAGGCCATACCCATGCCGCCGGTTTCTCCATTCCGTTACAAACCGACGGCTCACTCCCCGAAAATCCTCGTCTCCCCCGACCGGCGCCGTAAAGCGTCGCCTCCATAGGGATCGCCATGCTGCCCCTCAATGACGATAACCCGACCGAACACACACCGGTCGTGACCATCACCTTCATCGTCGCCTGCTGCCTCGTGTTCCTCTACCAGAGTTCGCTGCCCCCGGCTCCCGGCGAAGCCTTTGTCTATCAATATGGCGCGATCCCCTCCGTCGTCTTCGGCCACGCCATGCTCCCGCCCGAGGTCGCGACAGTGCCTGCGTTCGCGACAATGCTGACCAGCATGTTCCTGCACGGCAGTTGGATGCACCTGATCGGCAACATGTTGTACCTCTGGGTGTTCGGCAACAACATTGAGGACATCATGGGTCATGCCAGATTTATTCTGTTCTATGTGGTGTGCGGCGTCCTGGCGGCATTGAGCCACGCCCTGACCGACCCGACATCCACCGTGCCGATGGTGGGAGCGAGCGGAGCGATTTCCGGCATACTGGGCGCTTATCTGCTGCTGTTTCCCCACGCCCGGGTGTTGCTGCTCGCTCCGGTGGTGGGCACCACGTATGTGCCGGCCGGCATCGTGCTGGGGTTCTGGTTCGTGATGCAGCTGCTGAACGGCGGCGCGAATATCGGTTCGCAGGGAGGAGGGGTGGCCTTCTTCGCGCACATCGGCGGATTCATTGCAGGGATGGTTCTGATCGGCTTGTTCAAACGACCGGAAGTGCGCTTCTTCACGCCTGGACGTACCAGGTCCTGGCGCTACTAGCAGGAGGCGGAAAAAGTCCGCCAGCGGCGTTCCCGCTGCGCAACCATCAAGTTCTTCTGCCGCCTACCAGGGCACACTCGGCCACTCACACATCCAGCAGTTCACGAATCTTTCCTGCCAGATCGTGCTGCCGATACGGCTGCTGCAGGAAATACTTCTTATTGACCCGATGGCTCGCAATCGTGTCGTCCGAAAACCCTGAGACGAACAATGCTTTCATCTTGGGATGGTGGAGTACCAGGCGCTTGGCCAACTCCCGGCCGCTGATTTCCGGCATGGAAAGATGGCTGACCGTGAGATGAATCGGCCCGGGATGCTGCTGAGCCACCAGTAATGCTTCTACGGCAGATCCAGCTTCGAGCACATGGTATCGATGACACTGGAGCGTGGATGAGGCCAGTTTTCGGGTAATTTCATCTTCCTCCACCAGCAACACGGTCTCGGCCCCTTTTGAGAGCGCCCCGCCAAGCACCCTCGTATCCCGCACCACCCCGTTCCGTTCAACCAGGGGAAAGTAGACCCGTACCGTCGTCCCTTGCCCGGGCTGACTCTGTACCTCGACCGTCCCTCCGTATTGCCGGACGATCCCGTACACCAATGTCAGTCCCAGACCGGCGTGGGTGTCCTTCGTTGAGAAAAACGGCTCGAACATCTGTGCTTGCACATCCAGGTTCATTCCGCCGCCGTTGTCGCTCACGGCGATCCGCGCCATGCGCTTCCGGGGATTCTTTTCCAGTTGCTCGGCGGGAAGGAGTTCGCCGGTGACGACTTCCAGCGTGACCTCCACCCGTCCCGTCTTCGACATCGCGTCGCGTGCATTGGCGACCAGGTGCAATAACACCTGCTCCAAGCGGTCATGCCCGATCTCCACCAGGACTGGAATCGACTCGTTCGCCAGCCGCAAATCGATACGACCCGGCAACAATGTCTCAAACGTGTCCCGCATCGACTCGATGGCCTGGCTCAGCGACAGGGTATCCCGGATCGCCGTCTCCTGAACGTGGAGCGCCAGCAATTGGGCCGTCAGAGTGGCCGCCCGTTCCCCGCTTCGAAAAATCTCTTCCACCGGCCGCTGCAGCGGGTCATCCGGCTTCAACTTGGAGACAATGATGCCGGTTTGGCTCCCGATCACTGCGAGAACCTGATTGAACTCATTGGCCAATTTGGAGGCCAAGCGGCCGACCGCCTCGAACTTTTGAGCTTCGCGAAGCTGCCGCTCCAAGCCGGTCCGCTCCACCATGCCCTGCCGAATTTCCTGATTCGCGCGTGACAACCCCTGCTTCAATCCCTGCACGCGGGTTTCAAGTTGCGTCCGTCGTTCTTCCAACACCTGCCCGGACTGCTTTAATCCCTGCACGTTTTCCTGCAAGAGGCGATTGCGCCGGCGTTCGGTGGCGACCGTTTCAAGCGTTAATCCATAAAAGACCGACATGATCAGCAACACGGGAATGCCCAAGAGATGCCCTACCTCGAGGCCGCCCGACTGCATCGCATGTTCGTAGACCAAGACGCCGTAGCCGACGCATATCACCGTCGAAAGACCGAGTAGCTGCCTGAGCGAAGGGGCCGATGAAGCGATCAAGAGGAGGAGAAAGTACGTGAGGTACAGCTCTGAACTGGCGGTCCCGGAGAGATAAATTGTCCCCGTCACGAACAGCGTGTTGATGCTGATCAGCGCGCCGGGAAACCAGGTGCTCTCGAGGAGAGTTCGCGGCAACAGCATGATGCCGCAGCTGATCAAGATGAGGCCGGCGGCCACCATCAGGCTCACTCGATGTCCGAAGATCGTCTCGTTGCTGACCAGCAATTCGTACGAGAGGATACCGGCCACCAGGCTTTGCAGAAAAATCGTGCGGGTTCGGGAATGATCGAGCAGCCGCCCCAGATCTCTGATGTTGAGGTGGCGTCCGGTTTGATCGAGATCGGAAGAGGAAGGTGGAACGCTCACGACTATGCCTGCTTTCGGTGGAAGAGTGTGAAACCAACCGGAAGATCAGCAAGTCCTGTACCTTGCAGCACCAAACGGCAAGTCGTCGCATTATCAGGAGCCGCGAGCGGACAGGTGCTCAGGAAGGGCCGGATCGTTCTCACCTGATCACAAAAACGAACAGACCCGGGTTAGACGGGCTGCGCTAACGGATGCGAATGAGCAGCGCGCCGACTGCGCGTCGATACGCCTCGCGTGGCGCAGGGCGCTTAAGAGTGGGGCAGGACAAGGCGGGATCGAAAGACAGATGCTTTTGAAAGGGCGGCTTCACGGGTGGCGGCCAGGAAGGAAATGTGGCCCATCTTGCGTTTCGGGCGCACCACACGCTTCCCATAGAGATGAACCACCGCGCCCGGCTCACGAAGGAGATCTTGCGCAGCGGGCGACACGGTTGCGAGCAGAACCTCGTCACCAATGAGATTGAGCATGACCGTCGGGCTCAGCAGGCGCACTTCGCCAAGCGGGAGCCCGCAGAGGGCGCGGACCTGTTGTTCAAATTGCGACACCGTACAGGCGTCCAACGAATAGTGCCCGGAGTTATGCGGCCTGGGCGCGACCTCGTTGATGAGTAGCCGGCCATCGGACATGAGAAATAACTCCACGCAGAACACCCCTACACCGTCCAAAGCCTCCACTGCGCTCCGTGCCATCACCGCAGCCTGATCGGCCACTGTGGCGGGCACATCGGCCGGAACAGTGGACTGACGAAGGATCCCTTCTTCATGCACATTTTCGACGAGCGGGTAAGTTCGCACCGCCCCATCCATGCCGCGCACCACCAGAATCGACACCTCACGTTCGAAGGGCAACCAGGCTTCCAGGATCCAGCGTGAACCGGGGCGTAGGCTTCGAGCGAGATCTTCCTGCACAGCGGCGCCATCCTCTGCGCGAGCAATTTTCCATTGGCCTTTGCCATCGTACCCGGCCGTCGCAGTCTTACAGACAAGCGGATATTCCAGCGCTCTCTGCCGGCAGAGTTCCTCCGGCGACGAGATCGCGTGAAACGCCGGAACAGGCAAGCCATGGGCCCGAAGAAAGGTTTTCTGCTCGATTCGGTCCTGAATCACACGAAGCACCCGGCTCGAGGGCCGGACCGGCACATCGCGTTCCAACTGTTCGCAGAGGTCGGCAGGCACATTTTCCCATTCATACGTGACGGCACACACACGCCCGATAAAGTCCTGACATGCGGCAGAGTCCGTAAATGGTCGGATAAGGGAGGAGTCGGCCAGCCGGTGGGCCGGCGCTTCAGGATCGGGATCCCACACGACCACCGCATACCCGAGACGCCGGGCCGCGGTTGCGAACATGGCGCCGAGTTGTCCGCCTCCCAGCACACCCAGCGTCGCGCCGGGATCGATGACCGTCACATTCACGGCCGGCGGCTCGCCCGGGAGCTTCGCCCCATCCGCAAGGGAGGAGACAATCGGGCGTCGTCCTGTGAGTCGAGCACCGACTGTGTTTGATTGGCGCGAAACTGTTCGACGCGTTGTCTGATGGCGGCGGACCGGAGTCCGAGGATTTGAGCGGCAAGAATGGCGGCATTCTCCGCGCCCCCGATGGCGACCGTCGCCACCGGAATGCCTCTGGGCATCTGCACGATGGACAACAGCGAGTCCAATCCTCTGAGATTCTCTGTGGGGATGGGAACCCCGATCACCGGCAACGGAGTCTTCGCCGCCAGCATTCCGGGAAGATGGGCGGCCCCGCCGGCGCCCGCAATGATGACCTGGATGCCACGGTCGATCGCCTGTTCCGCGTAGGCGAAGAGACGATCGGGAGTCCGGTGGGCGGAGACCACCAAGAGCTCGTTGGGAATCCCGAGTTCGTTCAGCATGGCTACGGCCTTTTCCAGAATCGGGAAGTCCGACTTGCTTCCGCCCAGGACCCCGACAGAAGCCCGGACCACGGTGTTGTTCTTTGACATGTGAGAGGCCGCCTTTGGCTGAAGAGAAGAGAACGATGCGGCGAACCTTAGCCGTTCTCCGGTCAAAGGGTCAAGCCGCACCCCGGCGGAACCCCTCATTGAATTGACCAAGTCCTCCGCAATCCACTATGATACGGTGTGTAATTTTCTCTCACTGGCTGTGCCCTGGAGGGGACACGTGCAGCGGATCCGTGAAGGGCTCAAAAGCAGAATTCGCTCCCTGGTCACCCAGCGCACGGGTCTGGATGAGATGGCGGTCGATGATCTTGCGACATCGACCCAGCTCCAGTCGTGGGAGGCGGTCCAGATTCCCGAGCGGCTTCGCTTCTCCTCGCGGCTGGCCATTCTCCTGGTCGGCTTCTTCATACTCATCGTCGCGTTCGTACCCTGGACGCAAACCATCACCGTGACCGGACAACTTTCGGCCTACACACCATTCGAACGGCCGCAGGACGTCGAAGCACAGATCACCGGCCGCATCAGAAAATGGCACGTCTTCGAAGGCGTGCGAGTCAAGACCGGCGATGTGATTCTCGAACTCGATGACTACGATCCGAACTTCATGGCCCCGGATCTCCTGAGCCTCCTCGAACAGCGCAAGAAAGCACTGGAGGACACCCGGAAGGCGGCGTTGAGCCGAGCCGATCAGCTCGATAAGCGGATCAAAGAAATGCAAAACCTGGTGAAGGCGGCTGTCCCTTCGGCAGGTGCCCGCGTCCTCGAGGCGGAAAGCAAGGTGCGCGAAGCGAGACAGAAAATCGAAGCCTCCAAGATTGCCGTCGCCACTGCCGAACTCAACGTCGAACGGCACCAGCAATTGGCGCAACAAGGCCTGGTCTCCCAACGCGAACTGGAACTCACTATTCAATCTGCCCTGGCCAGTAAAGCCGACCTGCAAGGCGCACAGGCCAATTTGAGTGCGGCCGAACAGGGCATGAAAGCATTGAGTTTCGGACGCGAACAAGTCAGCGCGGAAGTGCTCCAACGTCTCCTCGATGCTGAAGCGGCCCGCGATGCGTCGATCGGAGAGGCGGCGCGAGCCGCCGATCAAGTCGCGGACGTATCGTTACGCCTCTCCAACGCGAATCAGCGGCGCGTGGCCGGCCGCATTCTTTCCCCCATCGACGGTACCGTGGTGAAAATGGCGCAGGCCGGCGCGGGCGAAACCGTGCGTCCCGGGGACAAACTCGTCAGAATTTCACCGAGCAGCACGGACAAGGCCATCGAAATGGTCGCCGACGGCATCGACGCGCCCTTGCTGAATGTCGGCCGGAAGGTCAAGATTCTCTTCTACGGTATTCCCGCCATCCCGTTGCCGGCGTGGCCGGAACTGATGGCCGGTACCTATAACGGCGTCATCAAAGTCATCGACCAGGTGGACGACGGAAAAGGCAACTTCCGCTTCTGGGTCGTCCCCGACCTGGAGGAACGTCCCTGGCCTCCGCAAGAACATGTCCGCCAGGGCACCAAAGCCATGGGGTGGGTCATTCTCAATCGTGTCCCGCTCTGGTACGAGCTGTGGCGCCGCTTCAATCTGTTTCCGCCCGACTACCAGGAACGGCCCCCGAGCTTGATCGATACGCTCTTGCCGAAAGCCGGTCGCGGGGCGAAGTAACAGACCCCTTCCGACCGGCCGCCAGGCCGAAGCGCTCATTTCCTTCGACCTTGCTCTCTCTTGTTTATACTCAGAAAGGAGTGCGTTTCATGAAGATCCATGCCTGGGTACTTGCCCTCGCCGCCTGTGGGCTCTGCTCGCTTCCTGACACCGGTCTGTCGGCGGAGGAGACGGCGAAACCACGCACGCTCCCGCCCATCCCTCTCTCGTTGAACGAAGTCCACGCCTGGATCGATCGGTCCCATCCGCTCCTGAAGGGAGCCGGCACCGAAAAAACTTCAGCGCGCGGGAAAATGCTCAAAGCCCTGGGCGCCTTCGAGCCCGTCCTCGTGAACGATACGGAAATCGAACGATTTATCGACAAAGGGACCACCAAGACGCAAAGCGTCGGCTTCAACGATACGCTGGTCGAAGCGCGCACGCCTTGGGGGTTCCGTGGCAGCGCGGGCGTTCGGCAGTCCATTGGCGACGCCAAGATCCCAGACCTCGGTTTCGGCAATGGCCAACAGGTCATTCTCGGTGGCTTCCTGCCCCTCCTCAAAGGACTCATGGTCAACCCCGAGAATGCCGAACTCCAGCGATCGGAGCTGGCCGATCCACGCGCCGATGTCAAAATCTCCCAAACCAGGCAGGACCTGTTCCTCGCAGCCGCCACCCAGTTCTGGGATTGGGTCTCAGCCGCAAAGTACGTGGACGTGCAGCGACGGGCCCTGGGAGTCGCGGAAGAACGGTTGCGTCAGGTCGAAGGCAGAGCCAAAGCCGGCGCCGTCGCCCCTCTCGACGTCGTTGAAGCAGGACAGGAAGTCCAGCGCCGGCGCGAGATCGCCATCGGCGCACAACGAGCCGTAGAGCAGGAGCAATATAAGATGTCGATGTTCCTCTGGGAAAACCAGACCCCGACCGCGCCACAACTCGAGCGAGCACCGGATTTCCCGCCGCCGACCGCCGTGCCGACGCCTGAAATCGTGCGAGCCGACAAGCTCCAGGCGAAAACCGACCGGCCGGAGATTCGCGAGGTCGATATCGAAGCCAAGGTCAACAACATCGACCTGGAATTGGCCAAAAACAACCTGCTGCCCAGCCTCGATCTTGAAGCAGCGCCGGCGCGAGCGCCGGAGAAATTCGTCCTCGGCCTCGGCTACCGGTTTGGTGTGGAGTTGCGTATGCCGATCCTGCAGCGAAGAAGCCGCGGTGAAGTGATGGAAGCGCAAGCACAGGCTGATCGCCTGGTGATGGTGCAGAAATACCGGGAACAGCAAGTGGTCGTGGACGTCGACAATGCGCTCTCGGCCATCGAACGCGCGAAGGAGCGGGTCGCCGCAGCGGCCGAATCGCTCCGCATGGCCAAGACCCTGGAGGAGGGCGAGCGGTTCCGTTTCAGCCTGGGCGCCACCAGCGTTCTGTTTGTGAACCTGCGGGAACGAAATTCCGTCGATTCGGAAATGCAGCTGGTGCGAGCGAAGGCAGACTATCAGAAGGCGCTGGCCCTGTATCAATGGGCGACCGGCACCTGGGCACGGAGTCAGCCATCCGCGACACCGGTGAACTACCGCATCGGGGCGAGCTTCTCCAAATAGTGGTATTTTGCGGTCTGCTCTGATAGGTTTTAGCCGACGAGGTGGTCCGGCACAGGCGTGTCGCCTCCACGGCTGCAGACTGCTCGCGAAGAGACACGGCAAGGGGCCCGGTCAGGTTTTGCTGGAGTAACACGATGGCCCAGGACCATTCCGATAATCAGAGCAATCTGTTCCAGGCCGTCATCGGCCATCTCGGCCTCCTCTTTCGCCTGGAACGGCGCGTTCTCGGACTCATCGTTTCCTATTCGATCGCCATCGGGCTCTTCTCCCTGATCGTGCCTCTCACGGTTCAGGAACTCGTCAATACCTTCGCATTCGCGCTTCAACCCATTACCATCGTTACCCTGGCCGCCGTCATGGTGGCCGCCCTGTTATTTGTCGGTGCCTTCCGGGCCCTGCAGTATTATGCGGTCGAAGTGTTGGAGCGTCGCATTTTCGCCCGGGTCGCCATTGCCATGGCTCAGCAACTCCCGCACCTGCGCTACCAGGGCTTTAAGCCGCGCTTTGCAAATTTCTTCGTCGAAACCATTCTCATGCAGCGGGCGGTCTCGGTCCTGCTGGTGGATCTGATCAACGTCATCGTCGGCGGCGCGGTCGGCATGACCATCCTGGTGTTTTATCACCCGTATTTCCTGCTGTACAACGCGATCCTGCTGGTCGGATTCAACGTGGTCTTTTTCCTCATGAGCCATGGCGGCCTCAAGGCCGACATGAACCTCTCTCATGCCAAGTACGATACCCTGCACTGGTTTCAGGAAATTGCCTACAACCTGCTCCATTTCAAGTCGACCGACAGCCAGGCCCTGCTGGTGAAGAAGACGGACCAGCTCCTGGATACCTACGTCGGCATCCGTCGGACCAGATTTGGAATTTTGATCCGGCAGTATCTGGGCTCACTGGGCTGGCAGGCCATCGCGCATAGCGGCCTGATTGCGACGGCCGGCTGGCTTTTGGGCATCGGACAGTTGACGCTCGGACAATTTGTCGCCGCCGAAGTCGTCGTCAGCGGCATCCTCTCGAGCTTCGACGGGGTCGTGAAACGGATGGGGCACATCTATTACTTCCTGACGGCATTGACGGAGCTGAGCTTCTTATTCTCCCTCCCGAAAGACCAGGATACGGCGACCCTCTCCATCCCGCTCCCAGACCCGACCGTGCACGGCATTCGCGTCACCTGCAAAGATCTGACGTTTGCCCCCGCCGGCGGACCGGCCGTCTTCGAGCGCTTCAACCTGGAAGTCACGCCCGGCGAAAAAATTGGCATTTATGCGGACAGCACAATGGCTAAAACTGCGCTGGCCCGGGTACTAGGCGGTCTGGAATCGCCCACCTCCGGCGTGATCCGCTACAACGGCGTCGACCTCCGGCACCTCAACCTGGACTCCGTCAACCGGTTCAGAGGATTCATCCTGGACTCGCAGTTGTCGTTGTTCGAAGGCACGCTCGAAGAGAACATTGTGCTTGGACGGGAGTATATCCCCTACAGCGATGTGCGGTGGGCGTTACGCTTTACCGAGCTGGAAGAAGAAGTCGATGCCCTGCCGCACGGCCTCAAGACGCACGTCCGGGCTGCCGGAAAAATTTTCGCGCCGACGCACATTGTGCGCATCCTGGTCGCGCGCGCGATCCTGGGGCGGCCGCAACTTCTCATTTTCGAAGGGATCCTCCACAACATGCATCCCGCGATGCGCGAGACGATTCTCCGGCGCCTCTGCAGCAAGGAAGAGCCGTGGTCGGTCATTTTCGTCTCGAACGATCCCAACCTGACCCCGCATGTCGACCGCCGTATCATGCTGAATTAGCCGGACAACGCATCGATTCTCTAGTTCTGTTTCCGCGTGCTTCATGTCCCTTCGTTCCGCGCGGCCGGACCTGCTCAAACTTGACAGATATCAGGCAATCGCCCACACTGCGGCCCACAGCCGACCGATACGAGCCCTCGTGTGAACGACACCGCCACTGAAACGCCCATTTCGACGCCCTCCGCCTGGACCATCCTTGCCCGCCTGAATCTGCTGATCGGGCTCGAGCGCCGCATCCTCGCCATCATCGTGTCCTATGCCGTCGTGATCGGTCTGTTTGCATTGATCGTCCCGCTCACGGTCCAGGAACTGGTCAATACCTTCGCGTTCGCCATTCAACCGATCATGATCGTCACCCTGGTGGCCACGATGTTCGGCGCGCTGCTCGCGATGGGCGCCTTCCGGGTCCTGCAGGCGCGGGCGGTGGAAATCCTGGTGCAACGCCTCTATACGAGGCTCGCCGTCTCCTTTACCGAAGCCCTGCCCCGCTTCCGCGAGAATGTCTTTCTTCCTCAACATACCAACACGTTCATTGAGGCGGAACTGTTGCCCCGGGCCTTGGTCGCCATGCTGGTCGATGTCATCAATGTGTCGGTGTCGGGCACCATCGGCATGGCGATCCTAATCATGTACCATCCCTACTTCCTGGGATATAACACGTTCCTGATCACAGGGTTTGCCTTTCTGCTGACGTTTTTCGGTCGAGGCGGACTCCGCATCACGCAACGGGTGTCCCGGCTGCACTACCAGACCTTTCACTGGCTCCAGGACATCGGGATCAACCGGCTCCATTTCAAGTCCACGGACAGCCTGCCGCTGCTCCTCAAAAAAACCGACGCGCTGGTCAAGGCGTATGTGATGGCGCGGAAGACGCGTTCCGATATTCTGAGCGGCGCGCAATATAAGAGTACGGTCGTGTTTCAGGCCGTGGCGCATAGCGGCATGATCGGCCTCGGCGGCTGGTTGCTGTCGGTCGGCGACATCACCCTCGGACAGTTCGTCGCGGCGGAGGTGATCGTCGGCACCCTGCTGCTCAATCTCGATACCGTCGCCCGGCGCATGTATGCCGCCATCTATGTCGCCACCTCACTCCATGAGCTTTCCACGCTGTTTGACATGCCGAAGGAGGATGTCACCGGCCCCGTGGCCGCCTGGCTCCCCGATCCCTCGCTGCAGGGGGTGCGCCTGACATGCAAAGACGTGTCCTTCGCCGCGCCGGACGGACCGCTGCTCTTCGAACGATTCAACCTGGAAGTCATGCCGGGGGAAAAAATCAGCGTCCTCTCCGGAACCAGCAGAAGCAAAACCTCGCTCGCGCTGGTCTTAGCCGGACTGTACCATCCGACCGCCGGGGTGATCCGCTACAACGACATTGACCTGCGCGATGTGTCGCTGAATTACGTGAACCGCTGCCGGGGATTGATGCTGGACTCCCACCCCACCCTGTTCGACGGATCCCTGGAGGAGAATATCACTCTGCAGCGCCCTTCGATTCAGTTCGAAGATTTGAGCTGGGCGCTCCGGTTTGTGGAACTTGAAGAGGAGATCGACGCCATGCCGCAGGGACTGGAAACTCTGGTGCATGGAAACGGCGCCAACTTGACTCGAAGCCAGGTTCTCCGCGTGCTCCTGGCCAGGATGATCGTCACCCGGCCGGAACTGCTGATCTTCAACGGCAGCCTCCACAACATCGAACCGGCGCTTCGGCTCACCCTGCTGCGCCGACTCTGTTCGAAAGAAGAACCCTGGTCGGTGGTGTTCGTCTCCAACGATCCGGAGGTCAGTCAGCTGGTCGAACGACGGGTCGTGCTGGACTAACGGCCGGTTCTGCATCAAAACAGGCTCGATTTCTTTCTTCTCGAACGATCTGCTAGACTGAGCGCGAGTGGTGGCCTGCAGCCTGACGAAAGGAACGCTTGTGTCATTGGCATCCCGTCTGAAATTGTCCTTTCCCACTACGAACCAACTGATCATCAGTCTTCTGATCGCGGGGTTGGGATGGGTCAGCGGCCAGGCTCTCAGCCGTATCGATCAGGACCTGCGCATCATGTACACCGAGTACACCCTGGGCGCAGCGGACCTCGCCCATATCTCAGCGGATGTCATTCGCTATCGAAATACGATCATCCGGTCGTTGGAGGCCGAGAACCAGGCCATCTTCGAACGAATTACTGAGTCGTTGCCGACGCAACGCGCACGTATTCAACATGCCGTGGATCGATACGCCGCAGCCGGTCTGCGTGTGTCACGGAGCGGACGGAGCGAAGAAAAAGACATTCAAGCGGTTCGCGAAAGCCTCGATCAGTACTTCCATGTCGCCAGCAAGACCATTGATTTGCTGGCCCAGGAATGGAGGGCCGGCTCCGCAGCCGAAGCAGCGGAACTGCGTCGAAAAGCCGAAATTCATGCGGCCGACAATGGAGGACCGAAAGTCATGCAGGTGAGTCTCGCGCTGGACCGCCTGCTGGAGACGGTGGCGGAGGTCGCGAAGGACATGCGCGAAGAAGGAACTAAAACGATTGTGACGACCGGCTACTGGATCGTGGGCGGGAGTTTTTTCATCGCGCTGTTGAACCTGTTTCTGACCCGTCCGGTGCGTGTACAGGAACTGCCCTCCTCACGACCGGAAGAAACGCCCCATCCTGGATCAACGAGGGGCCTGCCGAGCGAGGGATAACCGCTCGCAATCCCAACGATTCACCCCGACGCCCCTCCCTGCTTACATCGACGAATCAGCCGGCCTGCCGAGAGCCCGAAAAAGTCGGCTACGCTCATCGTGGGTCAAATCCATCCACTGCCCGGCATGCAAACCGTCAATGGTAATGTGCATGATCCGCACGCGATGTAATGACACGACGCGATAACCGAGCGCCTGACACATGCGCCGGATTTGCCGGTTGCGTCCTTCCATCAGAATGATGCGGAAGCGGCGAGGACCGAGACGCGCCAGGGTACACGGCCTGGTGGGCACCCCCAGAATGGTCACCCCCCGGGCCATCCGTGAGAGAAACGTCTCGTCGAACTCCCGATCCACTTCCACGCGATATTCCCGCTCATGTCCGTGCTCGACCCGCAGGATCTCATTGACGATGTCGCCGTCGTTCGTCAGCAGAATGAGGCCGGAGGAATCTTTGTCGAGCCGTCCGATCGGAAAAATTCTGGCCGTATGGCCGATCTCGGCGATGATGTTCCGCCGCACATGCGGTTCGGTGGTCGTCGTCACCCCGACCGGTTTGTGATACTTGAGATACACCGCACGATTGCCGCGCTGTAGCACAACGCCGTCGCGCGCCACCGCGTCCTGTGGCGAGACCTGGTCACCGAGCTTGGCCACCCGGCCGTTGATGGTCACCCGCCCTTCGGCAATGAGGCGATCGGCTTCCCGCCGTGAACACAGGCCCTGCTCAGTAAAGAATTTATTAATGCGCATGGCAGGGGGATGAAGTCGCGTCAGCCGTTCCTGGTGAAGCCTATGCTCTCTCTCAAAAAGCGCAGAAGCAATGGACTTGCCATAAAAACCAGGCTGCGGCTTCTGTGTCTAGGCTCTCCGTCGCAAGCGATATGTTCCGCTCTCCAACGAAAGACGCTTCACGAGCGACGGGGCACCATGCGGGAGTCAATGCACGCGGCGGCCGGCACGAATCCGTCCCAGCATTCGATAGATCAAACGGGCGATGCTGAACTGCGGAGCGACAAAACCTTCGATCGGCGCAATCTCGCTGATGTCCATGCCGACAATGCCGGGACCGTTTGCCAGCGCGGTCACCAGCGCGAGGGTATCGTACCAGCCCAATCCGCCCGGCTCCGGCGTACCCAATGCCGGTACAATCGACGCATCGAGTCCGTCGCAATCGAAAGTGAGATAGACCGGCCCGGTGCAGGCAGCCAGAACTTCTGGAATCCAGCGAGCGGCCCGCCCCTCATAGGGACCGGACGGATCCAGAATCGAAGCGGCAAAAAAGGTATGGATCTGCGGGGTCTTCTGAATGAGATCGATTTCTTCCGGACTGATCGAGCGAACACCGACTTGCACTAAGGGCAACCCATCTTGCACCACGCGGGCCATCACACTCGCATGGCTGTAGGGATTGTCCTCGTAGGCCTGACGGAGATCGCCATGGGCGTCGATCTGCACCACACACATCCCCGGATAATTGCGGGCATGCGCCCGAATCGCCCCTAATGCGCCGGTATGTTCACCCGTCAGGGTCACCAGAAATTTCCCGTGGCCCACGTGCGGCTGCACAAAATCCTGAATAGCCTGGACGGCCTGGCCATCGACCCGCCCATCGAGATTCAATGTGGCTGCGGTCGCCACGCCGCCCCATTCACGATAGGGCTCGTAGCGCAGCGTCTCATCGTATAATTCGACCTGCTGAGAAGCTTCAATGATCGCGGAGGGGCCCCGATCGGACCCGAGGATGTAACTGGAGGTATGTTCGTAAGGGGCGGGGAGTACGTAAACTCCGGCCTGATCGGGATGACACCAGGGTTCGTCGATCCCAAGAAAGTTGTCGGCTTGCCCAAGCCATCCGGACGGGAGCGCCATGCCGCCCGCCGCTAGGCCTTGTTCCGAAGACTCTTGGGGATGTTTTCCGTGGGGATAAACACCGCCAAGGCGATGACACACGTCCACCGGTTCGGACGGCCGACCGCCGATTGCGTGATATTCAAGGTCCGCACGATTTTGCCGCCCATCTTGAAGACCTGCTCACGCTCTTTCCAGGCGACATCGGGATCGAACTCGATGCCTTGCGTAGTCGCGAGCATCTGTGCGGCCAAGTCTTCCGTGTATTCACCGGACTCTTCGTCCGTTTCACCGTACGCATGGTGCTCGGAGAGATAGCCGTACGTATCGCGATCCGTCGGAATCGCCAAACCGATCGACGCGGAGATCAGCCGGTTGCGCTCGTTGGTCTCCGATCTGGCCATGACGCAAAACGTGATCTCACCGGGATTCAACAATTTTTCCCCGCGCTTGCGAGGGAGAATTTTGCAATTGGGCGGGAGAATCGACGAGACACTGACGAGGTTGCAATAGGCCACGCCGGCGCTACGCAAGGCCTGCTCGAACGCAGCCAGCTTTTCCTTGTGCACCCCGACGCCCCTCGTCAAAAACATGTGTGTTGGTACCATGTAGGTCTCCCTCTTCATCCCTCGTCGAAATCACTCCACCCTGAGTGTTCGAAGAATTGTCACAGGCCTTGTGCCACGCAATTGATCATGCGGCGACACGCGCGAAAGTTGTATCAAGTTTGTGGGGCATCCGCAATACGGCGGCGGGGTTTTTTTGCCTCGGCCCAGGCCTTTCAGGGTCTGCGGAGATTCATGACCAGCAACTTGGGCTCGGTCATGTCTTCGATCGCATACCGGAGCCCTTCACGTCCGATGCCGGAGTCTTTCACCCCGCCATAGGGCATATGGTCCGCGCGGAACGTCGGAATTTCGTTCGCCAGGACGGCGCCGACCTCCAGCTGCTCAAATGCTTGGAATATTCGCCCGATATTGCTGGTGAATACACCCGCCTGCAAGCCGTAGTCCGACTCATTGACGGCCTTCAATACGTCATCGAACTCGCGATACAGCGTAATCGTCACCAACGGACCGAACACTTCCTGGCAGGACACCTTCATGCCGGGAGTCACCTGGGACAAGACCGTCGGCCGGACGACCGACCCCACCCGTGTTCCGCCCGACAGCACCCTGGCTCCTTGGGCCACGGCGTCCTCTATCCAGCCTTCGATGCGCTGTGCAGCCCCCGGATCGATGAGCGGGCCGACGACCGTGCGTTCATTGCCGGGATCTCCGGTTTCCAATCGCTCCACACGGGCCACGAGATTCTCGGTAAAGGCTGCGGCAACCGACTCGTGCACAAAAATCCGCTGGACCGAAATGCAGGTCTGCCCCGCATAGCTGAATCCCCCGGTCACACAACGCTGTGCCACATAATCCAGATCCGCGTCCGGCTCGACGATCACGGCGGCATTCCCGCCCAATTCGAGCACCACTTTCTTCTTGCCGCACTTGGCTTTCAGCATCCAGCCTACCGGCGCGCTTCCCGTAAAGCTCAGCAACTTGAACCGGGAATCGACCACCAGTTGCTCCGCCACCCGGTTATCGCAGGGCAGCACATTGAGACCACCCGCGGGAACACCCGCTTCGAGAAGCAGCTCCGCCAGGAGGAGCGACGTCAGAGGGGTCTGCGGAGCCGGTTTGATGAGAATCGAGTTACCGGCAGCCAAGGCCGGAGCGACCTTATGGACGACGAGATTCAGCGGGAAGTTGAACGGGGTAATCCCGAGAATTGGTCCGATGGGAAATCGCCGCGTCACCCCCCAATACGACTCCATCCCGGGAGACCAATCGAGCGGAACCACTTCCCCTCCGATGCGCTTGGCTTCTTCCCCAGCGATCGAGAACGTCTGAACGGCACGACCGACCTCGCGACGCGCATCGGTCAGGGGCTTGCCGGCCTCAGCCATCATGGTGCGCGCAAACTCTTCCTGCCTGGACTGAAGGGCCTGAGCAGCCTTCTGAAGCAGAGTCGAGCGCGCATAGCCGGACAACCGGCGCATTGCTGCCGCGCCTTCGACGGACGACTGCATTGCCGCCTCCGCTTCGGCGGGGCCGGCCTGGCAGACATGAGCGATCGTCTCGCCTGAATAGGGATTGTGTACGGAAGCAGTCGTGCTGGTGTGAACCCACCGACCGCCGATTAGAAATGGACGTCCATTTTCCAACGGACTTACTCCAGGAGAGGGAGAATCGCTACTGCACGGATTCCAATGGTGGTGTTGCAGGGGCGGCGCTGATCGCCTCCGCATCACGCTGAGCGGCCACCGCCTTGGCGATTAATTCCTCGGTTCCCCAATCCTGAACTGCCGCCAAGGTAAAGGCTTCATAGGTCGACACGCCGTGGCATGTCGGACAAGCCGGCATCGGCACCTTCCGGCAAAACGCCTCGCTCAAACAGGACATGCACACCCATAAATCGGGCTCTCCATCCTTTGCAGGCACAGACCAAAAGGCTTGTTTCGACGCCATAGTGCAGTTTCCTCTTTCCTGGCTAAACGATGAGTCTCGTCACAGTCCTGGCTTTCTTCCGCATGAGAAACATTATTTCTGTTTCGCCCCCGCCGGCGCGAGCAGCTTCTCAATTTCTTCCTCGAAGGCCTCAAAAGGGAACGCGCCGGGAATCGCAATAGCCGGGTTCTTGGTCGTCGGCTGCTGCGCCGTGCGCATCAGGACGAAGCCGGGCGTGCCGTGAAATCCCCAGGAATTCGCTTCATCCCGGTCGTGAAAGATCGCCTGCATATGCGGAGCATCACGCAAACATTGCCGGAATTGCGATTGGTCGAGTCCGATCGCCTTGGCATGTTGGGAGTAACTGTCCACATCCAACCGCCCGTCTGCCGCAAACAATCGGTCATGCATCGGCCAATAGGTTCCCTGATCGCCGGCGCAACGAGCGGCAAGCGCAGCAGTGACCCCTGGCCCCTGATCGGCGCGGGGATAATCTTTATAGAGAAACCGCACCTTGCCCGTGTCGACATAGCGCGCCTGAATCTTGGGCCAGGTTTCTTTGAAAAACTTGAGGCAGTACCCGCACGTGAAGTCCGAATACTCGATCAGCGTCACCGGCGCATCCGCCTTGCCCCGCATACGATGATCGACCGCCGGCGCACTCGCAGCCAAAGCCGCTCCGGCGACAAGCAAGAGCAGGAAACACGACGCCCCGACCCGAAGCAGCCACGCCGTCACGGGGGTCATGCCGTGACACTCTTGGCGCGGATTCGCTCCAGCAGTCCGACCATGAGCAGCGGCCACACCAGCGTCGCGTCGCTGAGCACTTCAGCGAACCGCCCACCCTCGGCCGGAGGCACGAACTTGCCCCATGAGATGCCTTCTTGATAGGTGCACCCGCTCAACCCGCCCCAATAATCCGGCTCGGGACAGATTCGCACACCATAATGAAAGCGAGGCGGTTGCACGTTGAGTCCCAAACGAGTATTGCTGATCTCGATATATGGCGCCACCTGTTGCGCCCAATTGCGCGGCACCCCGCCGCCGATGGTGAAAATGCCGAGGCGTTTCGACCCCAGGACTTCTTCGGCGTAATGATTGAGATCGAGGTAGGGGTTGAAGTCCGGGCAGGTCTGGTGCAGCGCGCGCAAGACCGCCGTGTCTCCACCGTCCTTCACTTGGCTGCGAGCCTGATCCATCCGCTTGCCCATCGCCCAGGTACCGACATCCAGCCCCATTTCTGAATCGGTAAAGGCAGGAATATAAACCGGCACATTTTTCAGATAGGCGCTCTTGAGGATGCCGGGGCCCTCAAATTCTTCCGCCAGCGTCTTGCCGAGTTCCCGAGTCAGGAGGTGCGAGGAAAGGGGTTGTTCGATGTTGATACGCTTCAAGGTCAGTGAAACGACATGCTCGACGTAATTGAGGTTCGACTCCATTTCAAGGGTGTCATAGACGCGGTTGTATCCCTTCTGGAATAACTCCTCGTCGCTATGGGACGCCTCGTGACGGTAGTGAAGCTTGCCCACCGATTCGCTCAGGCCATGGGCAACCAGCGCGCCGGTCGAGACGATGGCATCCACCATGCCACGGTCGATCATGGTGCTGATGATCTTGCCCATCTTCGCAATGGTCATGGCGCCGGAGAGGGTCAGCACCACCTTGCAATCGGCATCCTCGATCATCGCGGCGAGTGTTTCGTACGCTTCGCCCAGACGCCGGCCGCCGAAGGCCGTCTTTCGCATCGCCTCCAGCAGTTCCGAAAAGGAATGAATCTTCTCGGGGTCGAGAGGCTCGAGTGCCTCCAAGCCATCCGTGGCACCGTCGTGAAATTCCCGTCCCGCCATGATGAGAGCCTCCCGAAAAAAATCAGCCTTTGGATCGAGCAGGTCATTTTATACACAACCGAGCGTCGCGGGGTCAATTGAAGCGCCGACCAGCCCCCACGCCGATCCCGTAGTCAGACCGCCGGACAGCGCCAGGAACGCGCGCCGTGAACCGTGCGAACAGTACGCAGGGGTGATGCCCATCAACCGGGCAGGAAGGAGACTGCGGATGAATGGAGCCGTCAGCTGCGAACGCCGCTGACCAGAGTCAGTACCATCGCCGTCACATACATGAGACTGATACCGGCAAACATCCCGGCCGCCACCTGCACCCGACGCGTCGCGGTGTAGGACATCGCCGTCAGTGACAGCACGACGTACAACAAGGAGCCGGCCGCCAACGAATAAAAGCAGATCGAGAAATAGGGAGAGACTCCCTGTCCGCTCAGAAACGTGCCGACGCAGGTAGGCAGACCGGCGATGAGCCCCAGCACCAGTACATCCCGTCCCGACATCGGTTGCTTCCCGGCGGCGCCGACGATCCCGAATCCTTCGGTCCCGTTATGCAAGCCGAACCCGGCCACCAGCAGGAGGCTCAGCGTATATTCCCCGCTGGCGTAGCTGGCGCCGATAGCCAGTCCCTCGCCGAGATTGTGCAAGCCCATCCCCACCGCAATCATCGTCGGCAGCGACAACCACCGGCTTCCCGCACGAGCCCCGAAGATCTGGCTGGACTCCAACGCGACCAAGCCGACAAAACTGATTCCGAGGCTTCCCAGAAACACCAACCACGAAACGGGATCACGCGCGCCGGTCTGCTCAGTCGCCTCGTGCATGAGATCGAAAAAGAGGTAGACCAACACCCCATTGGCCACGCCGATCAACCCGCCCTCCCATGTGCGTGGCAGGACCTTTCCAAGAAACAAGGCTGACAGAATGCCCAGATAGACCGGAATCATTCCGGCGACGGCGCCCAACGCAATGAGATTCAGCATGCCAGACTTCTATCAGAACCACGGGCGAGGAAGAAAGATCGTTCTCGAGGTTTCGGCATACTGCTTCCGGGAAGAATCGCTACAATGGCCGTGCGCAGCGCCCGTGCTGCAACAGGAAGCGACCGCAGAGGACGCAAGGCTCGCGAAGGCCTGGACGCACGTCGTACAATCGACCTGACAGACCGCTCCCGTTCAGCAGGAGGATATGTGACCTATCAGCAACTCATGGGTCTGGCAAACGGCTACGCCGACTCGAAAGTACTCCTCGTTGCCAACGAGCTCGGTGTGTTTACCGCGATCGGAACCGGTGGACATCGGGTCAACGCCCTTGCCGCTGCATGCGAGACCACACACGAAGGCATGCGGCTATTACTGCACGCCTTGGCCGGACTCGGGCTGCTTCGCCGGAAAGCAGACCGCTACTGGAACACCCCACTGGGTCTCAGGTTTCTGGATGGTCACAGCCCTCAGGCGATCACCAACCTCCTCTGGCTCCTGAACCACCATTGGTCCGACTGGACAGGCATGGCGCGGGCAATTCGTCGAGGCCGCCCCGGATGGGCGACGGTAACCAAGACCGCCGAATTCCGGCGGCGATTCGCGCTCGCGATGCAGGAACGCAGCCATGTCTTGGCTCCACCCACAATCGCTTCGTTTCGGCTCCCGCGAAATGCCACACGATTTCTCGATCTCGGGGGTGGGGCAGGCTCTTATTCCATCGCGCTGGCCCGGCAGTACCCGACCCTGCAGGGACTAGTCATCGATCAGTCGGTGGCGGTCGCGAGACGGTTGATCCGGCAACAAGGGTTGGCGGATCGGCTCAAAGTCCGGACGGGAAATCTCTTCACGCTGCCGCTGGCAACCGGGTTCGATGTCGCCCTGCTGTCCAACGTGCTCCACGATTTTAGCGAGAAGGAAAATCTCCGGTTGCTTCGCCGGGTATATCAATCGCTACGGCCGGGTGGGAAAATCTTTATCGTGGAGTACTTTCTCAACCCCGCCGGAATCCGTCCCGCCGAAGCCGCCATCTTTTCGCTTCTGATGTACGCCTTCACCGACACGGGACGCTGCTATGCCTGGAAAGAGGCCGAGGGGTGGCTGGCAACCGCCGGATTCTCCCGCTGTCGTCGCCACAGGATTACGGGTACGATCGGAACGCTGGAAGCCGTGAAACGGTAATCAGCAGGGCAACCCGGAAGTCTGGCCGAAACGGTTGAGTCGCCCGTGGTAGGCCTCCAGGTGTCGGCGAACAGGAATCAGCAGGCGGGGAGGGATCCGGGGACAGACCTCGCGATCGAACGACACCATTCGTTGGTAGCGTTTGACACCGAGCGCCGCCTCAGCCAGCGCCCAATACAGATTCTCCACCCAGCGCAATCTGATGACCTGGCCCAGATAGTGGTGCACCACCTGCGGTGTGCGAATGGCGCCACGGAACGCATCCTTGATCTCATGGAGCAGCCGGTCTTCAGCCGAAGAGCGCTGGTAAATCCCTTCGACCATGTGATTCAGTGAAATAAAGTCCTGAAGATCGAAGCGGGCATCCACATCTTTGGTCTGTTCACGATACACGACCCAATCGCTGGTGAACTGCAGACGTTCGAGGAGAAGCAAAAAATCCTGCAGGGCTATTTCCTCGACCGTCTCGCACGCCCGTGAGGCCCGCACCTTAATGAAGGTCCGGCGATCATAACTGTGCGTCGGCAGGTAATGCGTACCGGAGACTTCCAGCAATCGGCCGGTCGCGTCCCGCTTGGGAAACTGATAGGTCCACTCGTCGGGAAACGCGACCCCTGCCGCACCTAACTCAGCCCGGTACCGTGGCAGCATGTAGTCAAACAGCGGCCCGCCCTGTTCCTGCAGCGGAGTGGCGGCGAGCCCGCCTACCGCCAACGTCAGTCGGGCGAAGGGCATGCGCGTATACCCATCCGGCTCAAGCACAAAATTGAATCCCCCCCATGGCCCCACATCGAGCAACGTCTCGTGCCCCTGCGCAGCCAGCCAGGCTTCTGTTTCCAGCGCGAGGGATCGCCAGAGCCGGATGAGCACGCCGACATGCACATGCCGGTTGCGAAAGAGCGGGGTCGCATCGGTGGAGGACAACGGTTCTGCACTTGCCAGACGAGTTTGAAGCTTGAGGATTTCCCACTCGATGGCCTGCGCCAGGGTCCCTTTTCCAAAGGACACCCCCGAGCACAGTCGTTCACAGTCGGCGCGGATATCCCCCCAGAGATCCGTGCCCCGGGGAAATGCGGCCACCGTAGCCAGCACGTCGTCGAGAAACGAGTGGAGCCCTCCCCCGGGTTGAGCGGCGACGAGCCTGGTTACCGTGCCATGAAAATGTCGAATGGCCCGCTGGGACCGGTGAGCATAGGCACAGTCGAAGCCTGCGCGCTCTATCGCCACATTGGTGAGAGGACTATCGGACAGGACTCAACTCCTTCTGTGTGCGCTGACAGCCTTCACAGACAGTCTGGAACCACCACAGATCCGCAGGACTGACGTGGTGCTGTTCCATCGCGGCCCCCTCCTCCAGCCAGCGAGCTCGGGAAGGTTCTACCTCCGTGACAGGATTCACCCGGTGACAGAGCTTGCAACGCAACCACACCGGGCGACCGAACAAGGCGATCAGACAATCACTCCGGCTCATGGCCACGTTCCTTGTGGTCGGGCATACCGTTCATCGTGTGCGATGGCAAAGGAAACCCAACGGTTCCTTGTAGTGCACCCCGTCTGGGCGGGGAACTCGTAAAGCCCGATAGTTTTGGACAGAAGATTACGAGGATTTGGAAAAGGCACAGGCCGCGGAGGGCCCTGGACAGGTGTCAGAAGGGCTAGGAAGAGGCGATGAATCCGTGTGTTAACGCGTACTTAATCAATTCGGCCGTCGTATGCAGGTTCAGTTGCTCCATGAGTTGCGCTTTATGAAACTCGACGGTTCGGGTGGAAATCTTCAGCCGGAGGGCGATGTCTTTCGCCGTTCGCCCTTCGGCCAATAACTGCAGCACTTCACGCTGGCGAAAGGTGAGCGTTTTTCTCTGCTGGGCCTGATCCGATCCTACCGTGAGCAACACATCCAGCAGATCCTTGGCGATCAAGGGCGTGATGTAGGTGTGCCCGGCCCACACCGCCCGTATCGCCTGTTCTAATTCATCGACCGCCGATCGCTTCAGCAGATAGCCCGAGGCACCGGCCTCGAACGCCGATCGGACATAGTCGGCATCGGCATGCATCGTGACAAAGATGACCTTGATCGCGGGATGCGTCTTTTTGAGCTGTGTCGCGGCATCGATCCCATTCAAGAGCGGCATTGAGACATCGAGAATGACAATGTCGGGATGGACCCGGCCTACCGCCTCCAATAGTGCGCGGCCGTCCTCGACCATCCCCACCAACTCACATTGGTCGTCGAGGATACGGCGAAACCCTTCCAGCACCAGGGAATGGTCGTCGGCCAAGAGCACACGCGGTTTAGACATGCGCACCACCGGGAAGCGGGACACAGACCTCGAGATGGGTGCCCGAACCGGGCGCGGTCGACACCGTCAAGGTTCCTCCCACCAACCGCACTCGTTCTTGCATACTCAACAACCCCAGACGGCCCAAGCCCTGCGACGCCTGCTGTGTATCAAACCCGATGCCGTTATCGCGAACCGACAGCGTAATGACCTCTTCGTCACAAATCAATTCGACTTCCACGTCCGTGGCCTGCGCATGGCGGGCCACGTTATTCAAACTCTCTTGAGCAATCCGGTAAATGCACGTGGCAAGATCAGTCGGTATCGGGCTTACGGCATCGTGATGCACATACACCGCGTCAATCTTGACACTTGCGGAAAAATCATCCACCAGCCGACGCACCGCCTTCACGAGCCCCAAGTCATCGAGGATAGATGGATGGAACCGGTAGGCCATCTGGCGGACATCATCCGAGACCGTCGTCAGACGACGGGTGATCGATCGCACCACCCCCTCGACTGCGGCCAGATCGCCCGCTTCCCCCTTCTCAATTCGTCGAAGGTCCATGGCCAACATGGCGAGGCGTTGGTTGACATCATCATGCAAATCACGCGCGATACGGCGGCGTTCCCCTTCTTGGGCCGTCAACAGTTGGCCGGCCAGCGCCCGGAGTTCCTCTCGACTATGCTGTAACTCCTCCTGACTCACTTTCAGAGAGGACTCGCTTTCCCGTAGGGACCGCTCCGTCTCCATGCGTTCGCCGATCTCTTCAACGAGCGCCTGGTTGACCAATGCCAGCTCACGCGTCCGTTCGCCCACACGCCCCTCCAACTCATCGTGGGCACTACGCAGCGCTTCCTCAATTTTCCGGCGTTGGAACGCGTAGATCACCGGAAACCAGATCGCCGTCAGACTGAACATGCGATTGCTCAGTCCCATCCAGAGCGGCACATTGGGAAAAGTGACGCCCAGAAACACATCCGACAGAGCCAGCACCGAGCAGGTACTGGCGACAAGAATCGGGGTTGTGCGATCCGGAAGCGCTAGGGACAGCACCACGAGTCCTCCATAGAGTACTCCATTGCCGATTCCCAGCGGGAGATACAAATCGAGGGTGTACAGGCCGAGGCCAAGGACAACAATCGCGAACAGCAACAGTCTGTGGGAGGGCTGTGTCGTCACAGGACCGTCATTATCCTCCCCTCAGGCTGGAGGCTTCAAGCCGACTCCTCATGGGAGACATGGGAGAACCATTCCGGGAATCGCCAGGAACAGGGGCAGGGAGCGGGCGGGTAAGGCAGCCGATTCGACGAGGTGACGGGGAGTGCCATGGCGGATCTGACGGAACAGGCCGGACCCGCCATGGCTATCACGCTCCCCGCAGAGACAGGGGAGATCAGGGGAAGACAGCAGGCGATCAACGTCGATCGGAAATCCGGGCGACCATCGAGTGGCCGCTCACGGCATCCTGAAGCGCTTTGACCACTGCCACGGAAGACGTGTCACCGGCTTGAACCAGCATCTGATACTGTTGCTGCGTCATGGCAAAAAAGGCCGGCTGCTGCTCGGCCGGAACGCCCATTAACGTTGCCAAGGCCGCAAGATGCTCCCCGCCGCCCCTCGCCATATCTTCAGACAGCGTGTCAAAGGTGCTGGCGATGAACAGATTCGTCTGCTGGCCAGCCATGACCTTCCCGTCGTTGGTGCAGCCGGACGTGCCGAAACTGATGCCAAATGTTTGGCTCCCGAACGTACCGTTAGTGGTGGCCATCATGACTTGAGGGGCAATGTTCTTCGGCGTTTTGTAGTCGGCCCAGGCCAATTTACCCAATCCGCATCCGGGTCCGTTGTCCGGATTGACAGCGTGGGCCACGCTGACCGGCCCCGCCATTAACACCCCTGTCAACGCGATTAACAATCCTCTGTTCATGCCATCTCCTTTCTATACACACGCGTCACCGCACACTCGCAAGGCACAGTCGTGCCGACATCTCTGCGCGGCCAGCCTTACTTTAGCGGTGTTTTTTTCACAGTCAATCGAAGCAGCTATTTCTAGCAGGAGGCCACACTCGTCGCTATGCTTCTGCACTGTGGCGCAGTGCGAGTATAGATCAGCGTGCCGCTCACGCAAGAAGGCGGGTCAGCCTGTCTCCATGAAACCGTTGCATCGGGCCGATCGACGCAACAGGGTGAAGGGCTCGGCGGAGGAATCGGAGTGACGGATGAGGTCTATCAGAGACGCCAGCGAAAAGTGGTGGTGAGAGGGGGCTCCGGAAATTCGGACAGTGTGCTAAGTGGTAGCCTGGCTTCACCGAAGCCACCCAAGGGTGGCGAACCAGAGGAGCGAGGCGATGAAGAGAACGAGACGCAATCACGGGGCATCTTTCAAGGCTCAGGTGGCCTTGGCCGCGGTCAAAGGCGACAAGACGCTGGCCGAATTGGCGGAGCACTTTCAGGTCCATCCCACCCAGATCACCGAATGGAAGCAGCCATTGCTGGCGCGGGCCGCGGACGTGTTTGGTGGCACCAAGCCGACGGCCGACACGCCGGATCTCAAGGTCCTCCACGCCAAGATCGGCCAACTGGCGCTGGAGAATGATTTTTTAGAAGGGGCGCTCATCAAGGCGGGATTGTTGAGCGCAAAACGATGATCGACCGAACCCATGCCCTGCCAGTCGTTCGGCAATGTCAGCTCCTCGGGGTGTCTCGCTCGACGGCTTACTACCAGCCCACGCCGGTGTCGGCCGCGGATCTGGGGCTGATGCGGCGGATCGACTGACCTTCCCCCCGAAAACTAGACCATTGGCTTGGAAGTTCACGACGAGCTGCATCTGGCCCATCCGTTTGCCGGAGCCCGGATGCTGCGCGATCTGCTCCGGCGGGAAGGCCATGCGATGGGGCGTCGGCACGTGGCCACCCTCATGCGCCGCATGGGCATCACGGCCGTGTATCGCAAGCCACACACCAGCCAGCGGCATCCCGCCCACACGGTATATCCCTCTCTTCTGCGCAACGCGGAGATGACTCGTCCGAACCAGGTCTGGGCGGCCGATATCACCTACATTCCGATGGCGCGGCGCTTTGTGTATTTATTCGCCGTCCTGGACTGGGCGAGTCGTCGGGTGTTGGCGTGGCGGCTGTCGAACACGCTGTCCACCGACTTCTGCCTCGAAGCTGTCCAGGAGGCCGTGGTCAGCTCTGGCACACCGGCGATCTTCAACACGGACCAAGGATGTCAGTTCACCAGCCAGGAGTTCACGGGCCTGCTGAAAGAACACGGCATCCAGATCAGCATGGACGGGACAGGCTGCTGGCGCGACAACGTGTTCGTGGAACGCCTCTGGAGAACCATCAACTACGAGGAGGTGTATCTCCACGCCTATGACACCATCAGCGCAGCCCAGCAGGGGTTAGAGCGCTACCTGACGTTCTACAATCAGACCAGGCCGCATCGGGCGCTTGACGGACAGACGCCCGACCAGGTGTATTATGACCAGCTGACGCCACGGCTGACGGCCGCATAGTCAGTAACCCGCGAGGCGCCACTTAAGAACGAACACATGCTGTCCAAACAAGCGGGGCCACTTCTGTGGTCCCAACGGGATTTGAACCCGTGTTTGAGCCTTGAGAGTCGATACAAAGCTGTTTTAACAATGGCTTGATTTTGCGAAGGTTTCCCCGTTTTATCTTCTAAATCGAGCAGTTAACGACTCTCTAAAGATTCTGTTAGTTCGAACCAATATTGAGCGTTCGGACATTTTCTAGCACAAATCTAGCACACGAAATGGGGTGAACCCCTCGGTTGAGACAGTTTGGAATAAGCACACTTGGTGGTTTATTGAATGGTGCTCCTCACCCCGCCTCTGTTGCTGCAGCCTGATCCCTCGCGGATGATGCCGCTCGCGCGAGGGCTCGAGGCCTGAAAAACCGCATGGTGGCTCCGGTCGCCGGGGTCGCCAAGCTGGCCGCGTCCTCGAACTCTTCCGGTGAATGGTAGCCCAACGCCGAATGCAACCGGACGCGATTGTAGTACTGCTCGATGAACGCGGCAAGGTTCGCACGCAGGTGGTCGAAATCTCGATAGGTATTGGCGTAGATCTCCTCCCGCTTGAGCGTCTTCATGAAGCTCTCACAACTGGCGTTGTCATAGGGGTTGGCCGGCCGGCTCATGCTCGGGAGCATGTGGTGCGCGCGCAGCAGGGTCACGTACGCGTCGGAGGCATACTGGACGCCGCGATCGGAATGGTGGACCACCCCAGGCGGCGGGTGCCGCTCCGCGAGGGCGTGCGTCAGGGCCGCGATCGGCAACCGAGCGGCCAACGTGCGGTCCAGCGCCCAGCCTACGACCTTGCGGGAATACGCATCGAGCATCACGGCCAGGTAGACGAACTCCGCGCGCAGGCGAATATAGGTGATGTCCGCGACCCAGAGCTGATTCGTCCCGGTGAGGGTCAGGCGGCTGGCCAGGTTGAGGGCCACCTCTAACGCATGATCGGAATCGGTCGTCACCACGAAGGCCCGCGGCTGCACGGCGAGTAAGTTGTCTTCGCGCATGAGCCGCACCACCCGTTTGTGGTTGACCAGCATCCCGCGCCGACGGAGTTCTGCCGTGATGCGCCGATACCCATAGCGACGCCGATGTTCGACCGCGATCCCCTGAATGGCCGTCCGCACCGCTATCTCTTCTTCTCTGGGTTGGTCCGCCTGCAACGACCGATAAAAACCCGCCCGGCTGACCTGCGCCAGATCACACATCCGCTCGATACTCAATGAGCCTTGCCTCGACATCACGTCCCGGATGTGGGCGTAGATGCCTGCACGCCAGCTGTGCCGGTCTGCTGGCGTCGCGCCTCGACGGTGTGCAAGGCCCCTTTGAAAAAATCGACTTCCAGCACCTTCTCCGCCAACACCCGCTTGAGTTGGCTGACCTCGTTCCGGAGCGTGGCCTCGCGTGAAGTCGCCGGCGGCCCGTGGCTCTCCCGCGGCTCAAGCTGCTCGCGCCACGTATACAACAGCCGCCGACTGATGCCGAGTTCCTTCGCGAGTGCCACGATGTTGTCGCACTGCGTCAGTCGGTCCACAGCCATCTGCCGAAAGGCCTTGGGAAACTTGCCCACGCGTTTCTTCGCCACTTGCCACCCCCTCTGTGTGCCAAGTGTGCCAATTTGCCGTGTCTCAATCTAGGGGGTCAGTCCAAAACTTACACGAGTTTCTTCTGGCTGCTAGCGGTGTATGGCATTCAATGAGTAATACATCCGTCGTCCTTAAGGTTGATCCAGGATTAACCCCTTTTGGGCACAAAAGACCCCAGGAACTTGATCTCCGATCCCACCATATCCGGCAAGCAGAATAAGAAGTTTTAGACATCTTGCAAATTCTAATTGGGGCCGAGGCTCATGGGGGCTTACATCTAGACTGCTACTTCCAGTTCCTGCTCTAAACCTACGTGCATTCCGGTGGACAAACGGGTAATCTTCGCACCCTGACATGCATTGGTGTTTGGAATTACTATGTCGCTACACCCTGATTTTCCTTTTTCTCCTTACGAACCTCTCCTCCCGCACCAGCGCTGGTTTCCGGCTGATGAAGCGCTTCGCAGCACGGCTTACGAGAAGCTGCTGCCGCCGCTTGTGGCAAAAGTGCGTGAAAAAGTCCACGCCTGGCGAACGGCCCATTACCCCGGTGCATCTTCCACCTCAGCGGCACTGCTTCGCCATTGGTTCGAAACAGAACATCTCATCGAGAATGCAGACGGATCACTCTCCCCATTCCGCTACTATTTCGCCCAACGCGAAGCGGTCGAGACGGTCATCTGGCTCTTTGAAGTACGCCGGGCTCGCGACAAATACGACTTGCTTCGGTTCGATGCATCGGGCGCAGTATCCTCCGGCATGTTCGACGAGGACTGGCCCCGCTACGTGCTGAAAATGGCGACTGGAGCCGGAAAAACCAAAGTACTCTCCCTCCTCATCGCCTGGAGCTTCTTTCATAAGCTGTATGAAACCGATTCCGACCTCTCGCGCAACTTCCTTGTCGTTGCACCAAACATCATTGTGCTCGATCGATTGCGGGCCGATTTCGATGGGCTCAGGATCTTTTTCAATGACCCCATTCTGCCCGGCAATGGATACGAGAGCCGCAACTGGCGGGATGACTTTCAACTGACCTTGCACATCCAAGACGACGTGCGGGTCGTCCGCGAGATCGGCAATCTATTTTTAACGAACATCCATCGCGTCTTTCTCGGCGAAGTCGCCGACCCGTCATTGGAAGATGATGACCTGCGCGATTATTTCCTTGCACCGTTCGGCCCCAAACCAGTCGGCAAAACCACCGACAGCCAAACTGATCTCGGCGAACTCGTGCGAGAGATTGAAGAATTGGCCGTCTTTAACGATGAAGCGCACCATATTCACGACCCTAAGATGGCCTGGTTCAAATCCATTCAGGACATTCACCATAGGATGCTTCAGAAAGACCGGCGCCTGGCACTGCAAGTCGATGTGACCGCCACGCCACGTCACAATAACGGGGCAATCTTCGTGCATACCGTCTCCGACTACCCTCTGGTCGAGGCGATTCATCAAAATGTGGTGAAGCATCCCATTCTGCCGGACGCCACCAGCCGCGCCAGGCTGACGGAGCGAACAAGCGCCCTGTTCACCGAGAAATACGATGACTATCTGAAGCTGGGCATCGAGGAGTGGCGAAAGAGCTTTGCCGAACACCAAGCGCTCGGCAAGAAAGCCGTGCTCTTCATTATGGTAGACGACACCCGCAATTGCGACGATGTGGGCGCCTACCTCGAAAAGATCTGCCCAGAGCTGCAAGGTGCAGTCCTGGTCATTCACACCAAGAATAATGGAGAAATCTCAGAGGCCGCCTCTGGCAAGAAAGAAGAAGAACTCAAGAAGCTCCGCAAGGAATCCAACGAGATCGACACGTGGCGAAGTCCCTACAAAGCTATCGTCTCTGTGCTAATGCTGAAGGAAGGGTGGGATGTACGCAACGTGACCGTCATCTGCGGCCTTCGCGCGTATGCCGCGCAGAGCAATATCCTGCCGGAACAAACGCTAGGACGAGGTCTTCGACGAATGTATTTCGGCTCCGACACGAAAGAAACCGTCTCTGTCATGGGCACCCCCGCCTTCATGGAGTTCGTCGAATCCATCCAGACGGAGGGCGTCAGCTTCGAACGCGTACCGATGGGCGGAGGTGCTGCTCGTCAGGACTCATTGATCGTCGAAGTGGATAAAGAAAACCCCGCCAAAAACCTTGATGCATTGGACATTCCCCTCCCCAAACTCAGCCGCCGTTTCCAGCGAGACTATAAGGATCTCGACGCCCTCGATCCGGCGGCCTTACACAACGTCCGTCTTCCGCTTAAGCCGTTTACTCCGGAAGAAACCCGGGAGATTGTGTTCAAGACGATGCTCGATGCCGAAGTGCACCACACCATCCAACTCGATGGCTCTGGTCCAGCCGACTACCGTTCTGTTGTCGCCTTCTTTGCCCGGCAACTCATGAAAGACCTTCGCCTTGTCGGGGGCTACGACGTGCTCTACGGAAAGATGAAAGCCTTCATGCGGGAGTATTTGTTTGCCGAATCCCCGGTGCATCTGGAAGATCCGGTAGTACTGCGTAACCTGTCCGAGCCGGAGGTTGCCAAGACGCTCTACGATACCTTCAAAACCGCCATCAACGCGCTCACCATTCAAGCCACCGGCACCACGCGCATTGAAGCTCGGATTCGCCTGCGCGAGACGCGGCCCTTTCGAACTGAGAATCGTCCATTTCTCACCGCGAGCAAGTCCATATTCACCAAAACTGTGGGCGAGCCACACTCCGGCGGGTTCGAGCTGTTGTTTGCAGCGTTTCTGGAGTCCGCCAAAGATGTGGCAGCGTTCGCCAAAAACTATCTTGCGGTTGGCTTCAAGCTCGACTATGTGAAAGCCGACGGTGACCTCTCCACCTATACGCCGGATTTTCTTGTCCGTACGACAGATGGCGTGGTGTGGATCGTGGAAACGAAGGGGCGCGAAGAACTAGATTTGCCGCAAAAGATGGCCAGGCTCCGGCAATGGTGCGCCGACGCGACCACAGCAGAAGAGAACGGGCAACGGTACCAGTATGTCTTTGTCGATCAAGTCGGATTCGAAAAACATGCACCGACCACGTTCGCCGCGCTCGCGGCCAGTTTCACCCAATACAAAGGCTGACCATGAGCGGCAATCCCAGCCCGGAGTATCTGCACAGCTTGCTTGCCGAGCTCTGTAGATTGCAGGTCGAGACTAGCTGGGTTGAGTTCAAGGAGAACAACGCCAACCCTCATGAGATTGGTGAATACCTATCCGCTTTAAGTAACGCCGCAGCCCTGCAAGGCCAGACCAACGGCTATGTTGTGTGGGGTGTGAGGGATGCGACCCGTGAAGTGGTAGGCACGACCTTTCATCCAGGCAAAGCAAAGAGCGGCAATGAGGACTTAGTTAACTGGTTGACGCGCCTCTTGAATCCCAAGCTGCACTTCCAGTTCTATGAATTGGTTTATGAGAACAAGCCCGTCGTCATTCTGGAGATTCCTCGCGCCCCTGGGCGACCAATTCAGTTCCAAGGCGTCGAGTTCATTCGCGTCGGCTCCTACCGGCAGAAGCTGAAGGATCACCCCCAAATTGAACAGCAACTCTGGCGCGTGTTCGATGCGACGCCGTTTGAAGAGTTGATTGCACTCCGCCATGCGGACTCGGCAGATGTATTGTCACTGCTGGACTACCCAACGTTCTTTGAATTACTGGACCAGCCGTTGCCGGCAGACCGGGAAAACATCCTTGCCCGGCTCGCTGCCGATCGCATGATTATCCGCGATCCTACAGCTAAATGGGACATCACGAATCTCGGCGCCATTCTCTTTGCCCGCAACTTGGATGAATTCAAGTCTCTCGCGAGGAAAGCGGTGCGCATTATTGTCTATGAAGGCAAGGGTCGGTTAAAAACGGTTCGTGAGCAGGTGGTCCGTAAAGGTTATGCCGCGGGCTTCAAAACTTTGACTGACCATCTCAATGCGCTACTTCCACGCAAAGAGGTAGTCGACCACGGAATCCGGCGAGAAGTTCCGCTGTATCCCGAGCCGGCTATCCGCGAACTAATCCCCAATGCGCTTATCCATCAGGACTTCTCAATTACCGGCAGTGGTCCTATGATCGAAATATTTTCTGACCGGTTGGAGATTACGAACCCCGGCGAGCCATTGGTCAAACCCGAGCGGTTCCTCGACAGCCCGCCCCGTTCTCGCAACGAAATGCTGGCGTCATTCATGCGTCGTTTGGGCGTGTGCGAAGAGCGGGGTAGTGGCGTGGACAAGGTCGTTGCCGAAACGGAACTTCACCAATTGCCGGCCCCGCTCTTTGAGAGCCCCGACGGTTTCACTCGGGCGATCCTCTTCACGCACCGGCCATTGCGGGAGATGGACCGCGCCGACCGCACCCGTGCCTGTTATCTGCATGCTTGCCTGCGGTATGTAGAGCGTGACCCGATGACCAATTCCACCTTGCGGGCACGGCTGGGTATCTCCGAACCCAATAAAGCGATGGCCTCTCGCATCATTAGCGACGCCATTAAAGACGGTCTTATCAAACCAGAAGACCCCCAGCAGGGGAAAAAGTATGCCAAGTACGTCCCTTTTTGGGCCTGACCGTTCAATTGACTGGAAGATCATGACGGCGAGAGCCCCCGCTGCTAACCTGTGCTGGTTACAAGGAAATCTTAATTGACGGTTAATTGACTGGAGTCCCCATGGCCCGCGAAAACGCCCACTACGAGCTCTCCGACGCCGAAAAGCGCGACCTCATCAAGCTCATCGAGCAGGGCAAACCGCTGCCGGAGAAGTACCGCTTTCTGCTCTTCACCGATAAGCGCGAAGTCGAACTGGTGTGGAACGGGAAAAACCGCGAAGTTTGCACCGCCGTGCTACCGTTTCAGACGCTCGAACACATCGACGAACCCCGGAAGGAGCAGCGGGAGCAGGCAGAGCTCGGATTTGACATGGGTGGGCGCCAGGTCAAAGGCTGGACCAATAAGCTCATCTGGGGCGACAACAAACTGATTCTCTCATCGCTGAAAGCCGGGGCGCTTCGACGCCAAATCGAAGAAGCCGGCGGCCTCAAGCTCATCTACATCGATCCACCCTTCGATGTGGGTGCGGATTTCAGCATGGATATCGAGATCGGCGGCGAGACCTTCCACAAGGAGCCGAACCTCCTTGAACAAATTGCCTACCGCGACACCTGGGGACGCGGGGCGGATTCCTTCATCGCCATGATCTATGAACGCCTTATTCTGATGCGGGACTTGATGCACAGTGACGGAAGTCTCTATCTGCACATTGGGCCAAACGTGAACCATCTCGTGCGAATGGTTGCGGATGAAGTTTTCGGCAGCAGCTACTTCGCAAACGAAATCATCTGGCGGCGAGCCTTTGGACATAGTGATTCAAAACGCTACGGAATCATCCATGACTTGATTCTCTTCTACGGCAAATCAGAGAGCCGGACATGGAACGACCTCCTCCAAAGGCCTGACAGAGAATACGTAGAAACCTTCTTCGACCAGTTTGACGAAGAACGAGGCGAGCGTTACCAGCGATTGAGCCTTTCGGCGGGTGGACTTTCTGGCGGTGGCTACAAATACGAATACAAAGGCGTCACAACACTTTGGCGTTGTCCGATTGAAACACTGAAGAAGCACGACGCTGAAGGACGGTTGCACTGGCCTAAAAAGGCTGGCGGTGTTCCTCGATTGAAGAAATACGAAAGCGAATATGAAGGCGTTCCACTTCAAGATTTGTGGACAGACATCAGCAAGATTCACAATCAGTCCTCAGAATTGACCGGCTATTCGACGCAAAAGCCCGAAGGACTTCTCGAACGCATTCTCAAAGCCAGCAGCAACGAGGGTGACCTCATAGCGGACTTCTTCTGCGGCAGCGGCACGACAGCTGCTGTGGCTGAAAAGCTTGGGCGAAAATGGATTGCCACCGACCTGGGCAAGTTCGGCATTCACACCACCCGCAAACGGCTCATCCAAGTACAGCGCGAGTTGAAAGCAACCGGCAAACCCTTTCGCGCCTTTGAGGTGCTCAACCTGGGCCGCTATGAACGCCAAGCCTATCTGAATGTGGCCGGACGGCTCACGGGAAAACAAAAGGAGCAGGCACTGGCGAAGAAGGAAGCGGAGTTCAGGGAGCTCATCCTGAAAGCCTATCGCGCTGAGCCGTTGCCAGACACCGGCTTCTTCCACGGTAAGAACAGCGGGCGAGTCGTCGTAGTCGGCCCGATCAACTTGCCGGTCGGGCGGCTGTTTATCGAGGAAGTCATCACGGAATGTCGCAAGCGCGGCGCCTCTCGCGCTGATGTGCTGGCCTTCGAGTTCGAGATGGGCCTGTTTCCTGCCGTGCTGGAGGATGCAAAACAAAAAGGCATCGACCTCGCGCCTAAGACCATTCCGCCGGAGGTGTTCGACAAACGCGCCGTCGAGAAGGGCCAGGTGCGCTTTCACGACGTGGCCTATATCGAAGTCACGCCGCGATTCGACAAGAAGGACAAGATGACGCTGGCCGTCGAACTTACGGATTTTTCTGTCTACTACTCGCAGGGACTCGTGGAATCCATCGCCGCTGAGCTCAAAGAGGGCAAGAGCGAGGTGGTGTGCGAGGCGGGCAAGCTCATCAAAATCAGCAAAGACAAACAGGGCGTCGTCACTCGCGAGATGCTCACCAAGAAGTGGACCGACTGGGTGGACTACTGGGCGGTCGATTTCAATTACGAAAGCCGAAAAGAAATCATCAAGGTCCAGCGTGGCACCGGCCTCGGTGGGGTACAGGGCTTCCTGCCGGGACAGGAGCCGGACCAACGAGAACTCGAATTAGCCGCCGACGATTTCGAAGAGCGCTGGACCGGAGCCTACATCTTCGAGAACGAGTGGCAGAGCTTCCGCACCCGCCAG